>VFQR01001169.1_pt1 | contig 21875 bp, 16 predicted proteins | sample 3512321 | NCBI WGS metagenome assembly VFQR01 (sample SAMN10412374, study PRJNA504923) | tailings metagenome | isolation source: Relicate 3 Philex TSF1 revegetated site | place: Philippines: Tuba, Benguet | collected 2017-08-29 | reverse complement strand
GTACCGACGTGGTCGACAAGGAAATGTACACCTTCCTCGACCGCAATTAAGAATCCCTGACCCTGCGCCCCGAAGGCACCGCCGGTTGCGTGCGTGCCGTGCTCGAGCATGGCCTGGCCGGCGGCGGCCAGGTGCAGAAGCTGTGGTACGCCGGCCCCATGTTTCGCTACGAGAAGCCGCAGAAGGGCCGCTATCGCCAGTTCCACCAGGTCGGCGTGGAAGCCTTCAACCTGCCGGGGCCGGACGTCGATGCCGAACTGATCGTGCTCACCTGGCGTCTGTGGAAGCAGCTCGGCCTGGCCGATGCCGTGACCCTGCAGCTCAACAGCCTGGGCTCCAGCGAGGCGCGCGCTGCCTATCGCGACGCTCTGGTGGCCTACCTGCAGGAGCGCTTCGACCAGCTTGACGAAGACAGTCAGCGCCGACTGACCACCAACCCGCTGCGCATCCTCGACAGCAAGAACGAGGCGACTCAGGCCGTGCTGGTCGGTGCCCCGACTCTTGGCGACTACCTCGACGAGGAGTCTCGTCTGCACTTCGAGGGCGTCAAGGCGCGCCTGGATGCCGCCGGCATTCGTTACCAGATCAACCACAAGCTGGTGCGCGGTCTGGATTACTACAACCGCACCGTGTTCGAGTGGGTCACCGACAAGCTCGGTGCTCAGGGCACCGTGTGCGCCGGTGGCCGCTACGACGGCCTGGTGGCGCAACTGGGTGGCAAGGCCACGCCGGGTGTCGGCTTCGCCATGGGCGTCGAGCGCCTGGTGCTGCTGCTGGAAACCCTGGACTTGCTACCGGCCGAGCTCAATCGCGCCGCCGATGTCTACGTCTGCGCCTTCGGCGAAGCGGCGGAGCTGGCTGCGCTGACTCTGGTGGAGCGTCTGCGCGACGAGCTGCCGGGGCTGCGCCTGCTGCTCAATAGCGGTGGCGGCAGCTTCAAGAGCCAGTTCAAGAAGGCCGACAAGAGTGGCGCGCGCTATGCGCTGATTCTGGGGGACGACGAATTGGCAGGGCGCGTGGTAGGTTGCAAGCCGCTGCGCGACGACAGTGAACAACAAAGCGTTGCCTGGGATGCTCTTGCTGAGCATCTGGCCGCCTGCCAGCAGGCCTGAGCAGGCTCTCGATTAGGAGTACGGGGTTAGACATGCAGACCGAAGACGAACAGATCGCGCAAATCAAGGACTGGTGGGATCGCAACGGCAAGCCTTTGCTGGCCGGCGGCGTATTGGCGCTGGTGGCTGTATTCGGCTGGCAGGGCTGGCAGAAGTACCAGGACAATCAGGCGCAAGGCGCCTCGGTGCTCTACCAGCAATTGCTGGAAACCGCGCTGGACCCAGCTGGCAAGCCCGATGCCGCGAAAGTCGCCGAACTGGCCGGCAAGCTCGACAGCGAGTTTGGCGGTACTCACTACGCGCAATATGGCAGCCTGTTCGTCGCCAAGGTCGCAGTCGAAGCCAATCGCCTCGATGATGCCGCCGCTGCTCTGCAGCGCGTACTCGACAAGCCTGCCGATGCCACGCTCGGCGAACTGGCGCGTCAGCGTCTGGCGCGTGTCCTAGCTGCTCAGGACAAGGCCGACGAGGCGCTGAAGCTGCTCGATGCCAAGGTCGAGGATGCCTACCTCGCCAGCCGTGAAGAACTCAAGGGTGACCTGCTGGTACAGTTGGGTCGCAGCGATGACGCGCACGCCGCCTATCAGAAGGCCAAGGATGCGCTGGCCGAAGACGCCGCCGTTGGCGGTCTGCAGATGAAGCTGGACGACCTGGCAAAAGGGGATGCGTGACGTGATGCGTTGGAAGAATGCCGCACTGCTGGCTCTGGCCGTTCTGGCCGTGGGTTGCAGCAGCAATAGCAAGAAGGAACTGCCGCCCGCCGAGCTGACCAAGTTCGACGCCGAAGTCGAGCTGCGCACCGAATGGAGCCGCTCCGTTGGAGATGGCCAGGGCGAAACCTTCAACATGCTGGTACCGGCCATCGACGGCGAGGTGATCTATGCCGCCGATGTCGAAGGCCTGGTCATGGCCATGGACCGCACCAGCGGCAAGGTCATCTGGCGCAAGAAGCTCGACATCCCGGTTTCCGGTGCCATCGGCGTTGGTTACGGCCAGGTACTGCTGGGTACGCTCAAGGGCGAGGTGATCGCGCTGGACTCCAGCGACGGCGAAGAGCAGTGGCGTTCGCGTGTGACCAGCGAAGTGCTGGCTGCGCCGGCCACCAATGGCGATATCGTCGTGGTGCAGACCCAGGACGACCGCCTGATCGCCTTCGATGCCAGCACCGGCAGCCAGCGCTGGATCGTCGAGAACACCCCGGCCGTACTGACCCTGCGTGGTACCGGCGCGCCGCTGGTGACCAACCGCCTGGTGGTCGCCGGTCTGTCCAGCGGCAAGGTGATTGCAGTCGACGCTCAGCGTGGTCTGCCGGTCTGGGAACAGCGCGTTGCCATTCCGCAAGGACGTTCCGAGCTGGAGCGCGTGGTGGATATCGACGGCGGTCTGCTGCTGTCCGGCGGCACCGTCTACGCGGTGAGCTACCAGGGCCGTGTCGCGGCCATGGACCTTGAGTCCGGCCGCGTGCTGTGGCAGCGCGAAGCCTCCAGCTCGGTAGGCGTCGCTCAGGGCTTCGGCAACGTTTACGTCAGCCATGCCAGCGGTACCGTCGAAGGTATCGACGAGCGCAGCGCCTCGGCCCTGTGGACCAATGATTCGATGGCGCGCCGTCAGCTCTCGGGCCCGGCGGTGTTCTCCAGCTATGTCGCCGTGGGTGACTTCGCGGGCTATCTGCACCTGCTGAGCCAGGTCGATGGTCGCTTCGTTGGCCGTACCCGTATCGACAGCGACGGCCTGCGCGCCCAGCCGCTGGTGGTGGGTGATTGGCTGTATGTTTACGGCAATAGCGGCAAGCTGGTAGCTCTGACCATCAAGTGAAGAAGCCGCCCAGTATCTGCTGCGCGTCGGCGATACTGCGTTAAAAACAGGCTCGGAATGCTCATTTACAGCTGTAAACTCCGCTTCCTCGCCTGTTTTTGCCTTGTCTCGCTCTAGCTCGCGAGATACTGAACGGCTTCTGTAGCTATGCTGCCTTAACCTGGCAGCACGAAGTATCCCGGCCGCTGCCCATGCAGCGGCCTTTGCATTTTCTGAATCAACTCAAGTGGAGAGCCTGATGGTTCCCGTAATTGCCCTGGTGGGGCGGCCGAACGTCGGCAAGTCCACACTCTTCAACCGCCTGACCCGCAGCCGCGACGCCATCGTCGGCGACCTGTCCGGTCTGACCCGCGACCGCCAGTATGGCGAGGCGAAGTGGCAGGGGCGTACCTATATCGTGATCGACACCGGCGGTATTTCCGGTGACGAGGAAGGCATCGACGCGAAGATGGCCGAGCAGTCGCTGCAGGCCATCGAAGAGGCCGACGCCGTGCTGTTCCTGGTGGACGCACGTGCCGGCATGACCGCCTCCGACCAGATGATCGGCGAGCACCTGCGCCGTCGTAACAAGCAGAGCTTCCTGGTGGTGAACAAGGTCGACAACCTCGACGTCGACCTGGCCCGCGCCGAATTCAGCCCCATGGGCCTGGGCGAGCCGCTGGCGATAGCCGGTGCCCATGGTCGTGGCATCACCCAGATGCTCGAAGTGGTGCTCGGCGCCTTCCCCAAGGATGCCGACGAGCCGGAAGAGGGCGCCGAAGAGGAGGAAGTGCTGGAAGGCCAGGAAGCCAAGCGCATTCCCGGCCCCAGCGAGAAGGACGGCATCAAGCTGGCCATCATCGGCCGGCCGAACGTCGGCAAGTCCACCCTGGTCAACCGCATGCTCGGTGAAGAGCGGGTCATCGTCTATGACCAGGCCGGCACCACCCGTGACAGCATCTACATCCCCTTCGAACGTGACGACGAGAAGTACACCCTGATCGACACCGCCGGTGTGCGCCGTCGTGGCAAGATCTTCGAGGCCGTGGAGAAGTTCTCCGTGGTCAAGACGCTGCAGGCCATCCAGGATTCCAACGTCGTGGTGTTCGTCATGGACGCCCGCGAGGGCGTGGTCGACCACGATCTCAACCTGCTTGGCTTCGTGCTGGAAAGCGGCCGCGCCCTGGTCATCGCCCTGAACAAGTGGGATGGCCTGGATCAGGGGCAGAAGGACTACGTGAAGACCGAGCTGGAGCGCCGGCTGTTCTTCGTCGACTTCGCCGATATCCACTTCATCTCCGCCCTGCACGGCACGGGCGTCGGTCATCTGTACAAGTCGGTACAGGCCTCCTTCAAATCGGCCATCACCCGCTGGCCCACCAGCCGCCTGACGCAGATTCTCGAAGACGCCGTCAGTGACCACGCGCCGCCTCTGGTCAACGGTCGCCGCATCAAGCTGCGCTATGCCCATCTGGGCGGTGCCAACCCGCCACTGATCGTGATCCACGGTAACCAGGTCGACGCCGTGCCGCGCGCCTACACCCGTTACCTGGAGAACACCTTCCGCCGCGTGCTGAAACTGGTGGGTACGCCGATCCGCATCGAGTACAAGGGCGGCGAAAACCCCTACGAGGGCAACAAGAACAAGCTCACCGACCGTCAGGTGAACAAGAAGCGCCGCCTGATGAGCCACCACAAGAAGGCCGAGAAGAAGCGCAAGGACAAGAAAAGATAGCGGCAGGCTTCAAGCTACAGGCTGCAGGCGATAAGCTTGGGCGCACTCTCCTGCAGCCTGGGGCCTGAAGCCTGTAGCCATGATTGTCAGTAAGCTGCCCAACGTTGGCACCACCATCTTCACTCGCATGTCCCAGCTCGCTCTGGAGACTGGTGCGATCAATCTGTCTCAGGGCTTTCCCGACTTCGATGGGCCGCAGGCATTGCGCGAAGCCGTGGCGCGTCATGTCATGGAAGGGCGCAACCAGTACTGCCCGATGACCGGCCTGCCGAGCCTGCGCCAGCAGGTAGCAGCGAAGATCACCCGCAGCTATGGCGTGCAGCGGGATGCCGACAGCGAGATCACCATTACCCCCGGCGCCACCGAGGCGATCTTCTGCGCGGTGCAGGCGCTGATCCGTCCGGGTGATGAAGCCATCGTGCTCGACCCTTGCTACGACAGCTACGAGCCGTCGGTGGAGCTGGCCGGCGGGCGCTGCGTGCATGTGCCGCTGGCGTTGCCGGATTTCGCCGTGGACTGGCAGCGCCTGAGTGATGCCATCAGCCCGCGTACCCGCCTGATCTTTCTCAACTCGCCGCACAACCCCAGCGGCGCACTGTTGACGCGCGCTGATCTGGACAAGCTGGCCGAGCTGATTCGTGGGCGCGATATCCATGTGATCAGTGACGAGGTCTATGAGCACCTGATCTACGACGGCGCCCGCCATGCCAGCGTGCTGGCGCACGAGGAGCTGTATCGGCGTGCCTTCGTGGTCAGCTCCTTCGGCAAGACCTATCACGTTACCGGCTGGAAAACCGGCTATGTGGTGGCGCCGTCCGCGTTGACCGCCGAATTGCGCAAGATTCACCAGTACGTCAATTTCTGTGGAGTGACGCCGCTGCAGTTCGGCCTGGCCGAGTTCATGGCGGCCTGTCCCGAGCATGTCGAGGAGTTGCCGGCTTTCTACCAGGCCAAGCGCGATCTGTTCTGCGACCTGCTGGGCGGTTCGCGTTTCACCTTCACCCGCGCGCCGGGCACCTACTTCCAGCTGGCCGACTACTCGGCGATCCGCCCGGACCTGGACGACGTGGCCATGGCCGAGTGGCTGACCCGTGAGCACGGCGTGGCGGCGATCCCGGTGTCGGTGTTCTATCAATCCGCGCCCAAGGATATGCGCCTGGTGCGCTTCTGCTTCGCCAAGCGTGAGGAAACCCTGCGCCAGGCAGCCGAGAAACTCTGCGCGGTGTGATGGTACGGCGGGGTGCAACCCGCCTGTGAGGTATTGGCGGGTTTCACCCGCCCTACGGCGAGCGAGGCGTCCCCAATGAGCAACAAACCCGATCTTGAACTGGCGCTGATCCAGACCAGCCTGGCCTGGCACGACCCGGCCGCCAATCGCCTTCACTTCGAGCCCTTGCTGCAGCAGGCGCGTGGCGCCGATCTGGTGATCCTGCCGGAGATGTTTTCCACCGGCTTTTCCATGGAGTCGGCCGACCTGGCCGAGCCCGAGGACGGCCCGACCTCGCTCTGGTTGCGCGAGCAGGCGCAGGCCATCGATGCGGTGATCTGCGGCAGCCTGATCATCCAGGCGGCCGATGGCAGCTACCGCAACCGCCTGCTCTGGGCGCGCCCGGACGGTTCGCTGGCGCATTACGACAAGCGTCATCTGTTTCGCATGGCCGGCGAGCACAAGCACTACAGCGCCGGTGATCAGCAGGTGGTGCTGGAGCTCAACGGCTGGCGCGTGCGCCCGCTGATCTGCTACGACCTGCGCTTCCCGGTGTGGAGCCGCGATGCCGCCGGCACCGATCTGCTGCTGTATACCGCCAACTGGCCCGGCGCTCGCCGCCAGCACTGGAACCGTCTGCTGCCGGCGCGGGCCATCGAGAACCTGTGCTATGTCGCAGCGGTGAACCGCATCGGCGAGGACGGCAAGGGCCATGGCTATACGGGCGACTCCCAGGTGCTGGATTTCCAGGGCGAGGCGCTGCTGGCGGCTGGTGATGGTGATGGCGTATTTCGCGCGACGCTATCGAGCCAGGCCCTGGACACCTATCGCGAGCGTTTCCCGGCGCACCTGGATGCCGATGGCTTTGCCCTGCAAGGGTAGGGCGAGCTGTGCGCACCCAGGCTCGCGGTAAACGGCCGGTGCGCATGGCGCACCCTACGAGATGGAGCGCTCGAGGCCGTAGGGTGCGCCGCGCGCACCGCTGTTAATGATGGCCGTCGGGTGCGATTCGGAAGTTGGCGCGCACGCGCACCCTACGGTGTGGCTGAGACCGTGTGGAAATGAAAACGCCGGGCAGTGCCCGGCGTTGTGGTTTTAGTCCTGGGGGATCAGGCCGCTTGCGACTCGGCCTGGCTCAGGGCGCGGTTCAGTGCGCTGAACAGGGCGCGGAAGCTGGCTGTGGTCAGGTTCTCGTCGATGCCGATGCCATGCAGGGCGCGGCCGCCGTTGACGCGCAGCTCGATGTAGGCCGCCGCCTTGGCATTGGTGCCGGCGCCGATGGCATGCTCGCTGTAGTCCATGACCTCGACGGCAACCGGCAGACTTGCTGCAAGCGCTTCCAGCGGTCCCTTGCCGATGCCACGCCAGTGGTGTTTTTCAGCGCCTTCGATCACCTCGATATCCACCGCGCTGGTGCCGTTCTCTTCCTGCAGGCGATGGCCTTTCAGGGTGTAGGGGCTGCGCGCATGCAGGTACTCGCTTTCCAGCAACTGGTAGATCTGCGCGGCAGTCATCTCCAGGCCGAGGCGGTCGGTTTCACGCTGCACCACCTGGCTGAATTCGATCTGCATGCGGCGCGGCAGGCTGATGCCGTACTCCTGCTCGAGCAGGAAGGTGATGCCGCCCTTGCCGGACTGGCTGTTCACACGAATCACCGCCTCGTAGTCGCGGCCGATATCGGCCGGATCGATCGGCAGGTAGGGTACTTCCCACAGGGCGTCTGCCTTCTGCTGGGCGAAGCCCTTGCGGATGGCATCCTGGTGCGAGCCGGAGAAGGCGGTGTGGACCAGATCGCCTACATACGGATGACGCGGGTGCACCGGGATCTGGTTGCAGTCCTCGACCACCTTGCGCACGGCATCAATATCCGAGAAGTCCAGCTGCGGGTCGACGCCCTGGGTGTAGAGGTTCAACGCCAGGGTCACCAGGCAGACGTTGCCGGTGCGCTCGCCGTTGCCGAACAGGCAGCCTTCGACGCGATCGGCGCCGGCCATGACGGCCAGCTCGGACGCGGCGACGCCGGTGCCACGGTCGTTGTGGGTGTGCACGCTGATCAGCACGCTGTCGCGGCGGTCGACATGACGGCCGAACCACTCGATCTGGTCGGCATAGTTGTTCGGCGTGGCGCACTCGATGGTGGCCGGCAGGTTGAGGATCAGCTTGTTCGCCGGGGTCGGCTGGAACACATCTATCACCGCGTTGCACACCTCGACGGCGAAATCGATCTCGGTGCTGCTGAACACCTCTGGCGAGTACTCGAAGCCCCACTGGGTCTCGGGCGCGGCCTCGGCCAGGCGCTTGATGGTGGTGCCGGCGGCCACGGCGATGGCCTTGACGCCAGCCTTGTCCTGGTTGAAGACGATCTTGCGGAAGCTCGGTGCGCAGGCGTTGTAGTAGTGGACGATGGCTTTCTTGGCGCCTTTGAGCGACTCGAAGGTGCGCTCGATGAGGTCGTCACGGGCCTGGGTCAGCACCTGGATGGTGACGTCGTCGGGGATGTGGCCGCCTTCGATCAGCTCGCGGACGAAGTCGAAGTCGGTCTGCGAAGCGGACGGGAAGCCCACTTCGATTTCCTTCAGACCCACGGCCACCAGGCACTTGAAGAAGCGCATCTTCTTCTCGGCATCCATCGGCTCGATCAGCGACTGATTGCCGTCGCGCAGGTCGGTGGACAGCCAGATCGGCGCCTTGTCGATGATCTTGTCCGGCCAGGTGCGATCCGGAATCTGGATCGGGGTGAACGGGCGGTACTTCTTCGAGGGGTCTTTGAGCATGGTCATGGTGAAAATCCTTGGATCCAGACGCCTTGTCTGGAAAAACGAATAGGGCAGTCGATGGTGGCCGGAGGGCCGCAGGGATTCAGCCCCGCAGTCGCGGGCTGACCAGGCGCAGGCAGCGGTGTTGCCGCAGGAGAATGAGGGTGTTTGCGTTGTTCATGCCGCTAACCCTACGTTCGGTAGAGAATGATGGCAATACTTTGCGATAAAACGCTGGAAATTTTCGTTTGCCAGCATCTCTTGAGGGAATATTGCGCGGTGCTGCAAAAGGGTTGCGTTGGATTGCGCAAGTATCAGGCGAGCAGGCTGAGCACCGCCTGGGGGCGCTGATTGGCCTGGGCCAGAACGCTCTGGGCGGCCTGCTGGACGATCTGTCGGGAGGTGAGGTTGGCGGTCTCCGCCGCGAAGTCGGTATCGACGATGCGCGAACGGCTCGCCGCGGTGTTCTCGGATATGTTCTGCAGATTGCTGATGGTCGCTTCCAGGCGGTTCTGCACCGCACCCATGTAGCCGCGCTGGCGATCGATGTAGGCCAGCGCATCGTCGATGTCCATGACCGCCAGGCCGGGGGTCTTCTGCAGGCTCAGGCGGCTGAGGGCGAGTGCTTCGACATTGAACGAGCCGATGCCGGTCTGGATGGTCTCGTAGGCCTGGGCGCCGATCTGGAACTGGGTCAGGGCGCTGCCGCCGACGGCGGTGTCGTCGAACAGGGCCGGCTCGACCAGGCGGAAACCCTGCGAACCGGGGGTGCCGGTACCCTGGTTCAGCAGTACGCTCTTGGCGGTCAGGACCGGGCCTCCGTCGGCGTCCAGCCCGCCCAGGGCACCGGTGTCTTCATTGGTCAGATCGAGGCTCGCCACGTAGCTGGCAGCGTCACTGGAGAACTGCGTCTGGAAATCGGCCAGCCCGCTGAAGGCTCCGCGGCTGCCATTGGCCAGGGCCTGGTCGAGGGTCGAGCCAGGGTTGCTCTGCAGGTAGCCCATCACATCCTTGATGCCCCTGCCGCCAGCAGCCTTGATGCTGTCGTGCATGTAGCGCACCGCCGCGTAGCCGCCGGAATAGCCGGCCGAGCCGCTGACATCGTCGGCATTGAAGGCGGCCACGATCGCCGCGGTATTGGTACCGCCAGCGGTGTCGGCTGCCAGTCGCTCGTCGGCACCCTGCACGGCTTCGGCGGTGCCTTCGATGAACCAGGAGGGCAGGCCACTGGCGAAGTTCATCGTGCGGCCCATCACCGCATGAGCCATCTCGTGGGCGATCACGCGGTCGGTGTACTGAGGGAAGCTGCCGCCGTCGGGCAGGCTGCTGGCATCGAAGTAGGCGAGGTTGACGTTGAGCACCTGGTTGAGCACGCGGCCGCTGCCGTCTGCGCCGGTGTAGGAAACCGATGCCAGTGCCTGGCTGCTGCTGTCGTTGCTGAAGGTGATTTTCAGCTCCGCCCCGTCGGCGCGTAGGCCCAGGGCATCGAATACGCGCTGTTCGCCCTCGCTGATCCAGAAGCCCTTCAGCGAGTTGAGCACCGCACGCTGGTCGAGGTCGCCCAGAGCGGAGGACTGGCCCTGATCGAAGACCTTGCGTCCGGCGAAGGTGGTGGTTTCGTTGACGCGATTGATTTCCTGCAGCAGTTGCTGCGCTTCCCGGTCGAGGGCCTGACGCTCGTTGACGCCGTTGGAACCGTTCATCGCCTGAAGGCCGAGCGCGCGAATGCGCTGCAGGGCATCGGTCACGCTTTGCAGCGCGCCCTCGGCCACCTGTAGCAGCGAAATGCCGTCGTTGGCGTTACGCATCGCCACGCCCAGCCCCCGTGTCTGCGAGTTCAGGCGGTTGGAAATCTGCATGCCGGCGGCATCGTCCTTGGCGCTGTTGATGCGCTGTCCGGTGGACAGGCGCTGCAGCGACGTATCGAGGCTGGTGGCGTTGCTTTCCAGTTGGCGACGTGTGTACGACGAGGCGATGTTGGTATTGACCGTCAGCACCATTCGTTCACTCGCAAATGCCAGGCAGCAGCCTGGCTCCTAAGGAAAGTCGGCCGCTTCGTTTCAGACTTGAATGAAGGGGGCTTCTTGCCGACGTACGGTAGGGGATGCCTCCCTGAGCGTCTGGAAATCCGCCCCGCTCGGGTGCTGGAACACGCGCAGGCCGAACTCGGGGAGGATGGCCAGCAGGTGGTCGAAGATGTCCGACTGGATGCCTTCGTAGGCATTCCAGGCCGTGGTATTGGTGAAGCAGTAGATTTCCAGCGGCAGGCCATCGGCTGTCGGGCTGAGCTGGCGCACCAGCAGGGTCATGTGCTGGTGGATGTTCGGGTTGTGCCGCAGGTAATGCTCGACATAGGCGCGGAAGCTGCCGATGTTGGTGATGCGGCGAGTATTGACCGCCTGCTTGCCGTGCTCGGCCAGCTTCTGGTTCCACTCGCGCAGCTCCCGGTCCTTGCGGTCGAGGTACTCGTCGAGCAGCATGAAGCGGCGCAGGTGGGCAATCTCCTCGTCGCTCAAAAAATGCACGCTGGTCTGGTCCAGGTACAGCGCGCGCTTGATCCGGCGGCCGCCGGATTCCTGCATGCCGCGCCAGTTCTTGAACGGGTCGGTGATGAAGCGCTTGGTCGGGATGGTGGTGATGGTCTTGTCCCAGTTCTGCACCTTGACCGTGTGCAGGGCGATGTCGATCACGTCGCCATCGGCATTGAGCTGGGGCATTTCCACCCAGTCGCCGACGCGGATGATGTCGCTGGAGGAAATCTGCACGCTGGCAACCAGCGACAGCAGGGTGTCCTGGAAGATCAGCATCAGCACGGCGGCCATGGCGCCGAGGCCGGACAGCAGGATCAGCGGCGAGCGATCGATCAGTGTGGCCACCATGAGGATGGTGGCGATGGCGAAGATGGCGATCTTGACCACCTGCAGGTAGCCCTTGATCGGCTTCAGGTGAGCGTTGGGGCGACGCTGGTAGAGGGTGTTGAGAATGTCCAGCAGGGCGGCGATGGCCAGGGCGATGGTCAGCACGATGAAGGCGCCGCAGACGTTTTGCGTAACCGTCACCACGGCTTCGGGCATACCCGGCACCACGGCCACGCCGGAGGAAAGCATCAGCGCCGGCACGATGTGGGACAGACGCTTGATGATGCCGCTTTGCTTGATCTGGCCATGGCGGCCGACCGCGGTAGCACCCACCACGCGATAGATGGCGCGGACCAGGATGCGTTTGACGATCCAGTTCGACAGCCAGGCGGCAAGGATCAGCGCGAGGGTGGCGCTGACGGTGAGCAGTTGCGGCTGGTGTTCCAGCCAGGCCATCCAGGTGTTGAGCTCATTCGGCATATCCGGCTCCGAAGCAGGCAGTAGGCGGGCCGGGGCTACAGTGCCGGCCATCCGAGCCGGCGTACCCTAGCAAAAACGTTACGCCAACCCAAACGGCAGTCATTGCCGGTTGCGTCTGCTCAAGGCTTGAACGCACCGATGAAGATGGCCGGGTCGACTCGCACGTCGTTGAGGCTGACGTTCCAGTGCAGGTGTGGGCCGGTGGCGCGGCCAGTGGCGCCGACCTTGCCGACATGCCCGCCGCGGGGGATTTCGTCGCCGAGCTTCACGTCGATCTCGGAGAGGTGGCAGAACATGCTGATCAGCCCCTGGCCGTGGTCGAGGAACACCGTCTTGCCATTGAAGAAGTAGTCGCCGATCAGTATCACCTTGCCTGCCGCCGGCGCCTTGATCGGCGTGCCGCGGTTGGCGGCGAAATCCAGGCCCGAGTGCGGGTTGCGTTCCTCGCCATTGAAGAAGCGGCGCAGGCCGAAGGGGCTGGACAGCGGCCCGTTGACCGGCCTGTCGAACAGCAGGTTGCTTGGCTGGCGCGCGCTGAACTGCTGGTAGGCGCGGGTCTGCTCCGCCAGTTCGCGCTCGATGCGCTTGAGGTTCTCGGCGTTGGGCGTGACCTGCTGCTGATTCTTGATGGTGATGCGCTGCTCGGCGTAGTGCTTGGCGCCGACCTGGAAGCTCAGTTTCTGGCCGCCCTCGACCTCCACCTGCTGCGTGCCCGGCTTGACGCTGAGCGGAATGCCAACGATGGCGATCCAGCGCTGGCCATCCTCGCGCACGGTCAGCACCGGCTTGCCCTGGTAGCGCACCTTCGGCGCCTGCGCCGGGTTGCCCAGATCGACCACGACGACGCCCCCGGGCACCGGCTTGTTCAGCAGGCGGGTGATGAAGCCTTCGGCATGGGCGGGCAGGGCAAGGCACAGAGCCAGGACGAACAAGCACAGCTTGTGTAGGAGCGGGCTCTGCCCGCGAAGCTTCCAGGTTGTGAATGTTCGCGAGCAGAGCTCGCTCCTACGCAGAGATACAGGCATTGGCTCAATCCAACAGCGACAGCGTCGCCGGTTGTATGTGGTTGTCTTCGACCCGAACGTCCAGCTCGCCCACGCTCAGGCGCGCCTTGAGGCGCTGGCCTGGTTGGGTCTGCGCGGCGCTGCGCACGGCCTGGCCGCGCTCGTCGAGGAGGATGCTGTAGCCGCGGCCTAGGGTGGCCAGGGGGCTGACGATCTGCAGTTGCGCCGCCAGTGCGCCCAGTTGCTGGCGCTGGCTGCGCAGCTGGCCCTGCATGGCACGTGGCAGGCGCGCGGCCAGGCCATCGAGGCGCTGGCGCAGCATGGCCAGATTGCGCCCCGGATGCTGCGCGGCGAGGCGGGCGTCGAGGCGCGCCAGGCGTTCGTACTGGTTCGCCAGCCGCTGGGCGAAGGTGCGGCGCAGGCGCATGTCCAGATCGTCCAGGCGCTGGGCCTGCTGGCGCAGGCGTTCGCCGGGGTGGCGCAGGCGCCGGCTGATTCCTTCCAGGCGCAGGCGCTCGCGGGCCAGGCGGCCCTGCATGTGCAACACCAGGCGGCGCTGCAGATTGTGCAGGCGCTGCACCAGCTCGCTGCTGTCCGGGGCCAGCAGTTCGGCGGCGGCCGACGGTGTCGGCGCGCGCACGTCGGCGACGAAGTCGGCGATGGACACGTCCGTCTCGTGGCCCACGGCGCTGACGATGGGCGTGACGCAGGCCGCCACGGCGCGCGCCACGCTTTCCTCGTTGAAGCACCAGAGGTCTTCCAGCGAACCGCCGCCGCGGGCCAAGATCAGCGCATCGAAGCCTTGCGCATCGGCGCGTTGCAGGGCCCGGACGATCTGTGCGGTGGCTTCGCGCCCCTGTACGGCGGTGGGGATCAGATTCAGCTCCACCTGCGGCGCGCGGCGGCGGAACACGCTGATGATGTCGCGGATCACCGCGCCGGTGGGCGAGGTGACGATGCCGATGCGCCTGGGATGGGCGGGCAGGGCGATCTTGCGTTCGGTGGAGAACAGCCCCTCGCCGCCGAGCTTCTCCTTAAGCGCCTCGAAGGCCAGGCGCAAAGCGCCGTCACCGGCAGGTTCGACCGCATCGAGAATCAGCTGGTAGTCGCCGCGCCCCTCGAACAGCGAGACCTTGCCGCGCACCTTCACCGCCAGGCCGTCGCGCAGCGCCTGGCGCACGCGGGCGGCGTTCTGCCGGAACAGCGCGCAGCGCACCTGGGCCTGGCTGTCTTTCAGGGTGAAGTAGACATGGCCGGACGCGGGACGGGCGAGGTTGGAGATTTCCCCCTCGACCCAGATGCCGGAGAACACATCCTCCAGCAGCAGGCGGGCGCGGTTGTTGAGCTGGCTGACGCTGAGCACCTCGCGGTCGAGGTTCAGGCGAGCAAAGGGATCGTTGATCATGGAGGCGCATGATAAGTCGAGAGAGGCGTCGGCGCGACCTTCATCAAGCCTGCAGCAGGCGCTCCAGCAGCCAGGCCGCCACCGGGCCGAGTTCCCGCTGGCGCGACCACACGGCGTCCACCGTCACCCGGCGCGGCCAGCCACTGCAGCGCAGCTCCTGCAGGCCACCGAAGCCGTAGGCGTCGACCAGTTGCCGCGGCAGCTCGGCCCAGCCGAAGCCCAGGCGCGCCATCTCCAGCAGCATCAGGTAGTCCGGCGCGGCCCAACAGCGCCCACCGCTACCGGGCAGAACATCGCTGCTGGGATCATCGTTGGCGACACTGCTCAGGCGTAGCAGGCGCCATTGCGACAAGTCTTCCGGGCGCACCTGGGCCAGCTCGCTCAGCGGGTGATCCTTGGCCACGAACAGGCCGAATTCGCTGCTCATGTGCAGGCGGGCATGGGCGATATGTGGCGGGTAGGCCGGCTGTGCGGCGATCAGACCGAGTTGCGCGCGGCCCTGACTGACCAGGTCGAGCACGTCGGCCTGTTCGGCGATCAGGCTCTCGAACTGCAGATCGGGGAAGCGCTGATCCAGCTCCTGCAGGCGCGCCTCGTACTGCTTCGGCTGATAGGCATCGGACAGCGCCAGGGTCAGGCGCGGCTCCTGTCCCCTGGCCAGAGCCGCGGCATGCCGCGCCAGGCGGTCACTGGCACACAGCACTTCCTCGGCATGTGCCAGCAGGCTGGCGCCGGCCTCGGTCAGTTGCAGCTTGCGTGGACCGCGCTCGAACAGTGCCACGCCCAGGTCGATTTCCAGGCGCGCTACCGCCTCACTGACGGTCGATTGGCTTTTGCCCAGGCGTCTGGCGGCGGCGCTCAACGAGCCGCAGTTGGCGGCCTGGGCAAACGCCTGGAGGGATTCCGGTGAAATATTCATATCGGTTTTGCCGATGGCAGCTGCCTTTGGTCTGGCTGGAGTTCCGATGATCATAGCGCTGGTCGCCACCTATCACGAGGTTCTCTCCATGACTCAGCCCCTGCCGCGCTCCCTGCGTGAGCGCATCGGCCACGCCCTGGCGTTCGAGACCATCGCCGTGCTCATCTGCGCGCCGGCCATGGCCTGGTTCATGGACAAGCCGCTGGTGCATCTCGGCGCGTTGACGCTGATGTTCTCCACCGTGGCGATGCTGTGGAACATGCTGTTCAACTACCTGTTCGACCGTGCCCAGGGACGGCTGGGCTTCGGTCTGTGGGCGCGGGTCAGCCATGCGCTGCTGTTCGAGGCGGGCTTGATTCTGATGCTGGTGCCGCTGGCCGCCTGGTGGCTGTCGATCGGCCTGCTCGAGGCGCTGCTGCTGGATATCGTGCTGATCCTGTTCTTCCTGCCCTACACCCTGGCGTTCAACTGGATCTATGACCTGCTGCGCGCGCGCTGGCTGGCGCGGCGCGAAGCGCAGGTGGGCGATGCGGTGTGCCGAGGGGCTTGATTTGCGGGCGGTAGCGCCTAAGCTGCCGCTCTTTCTTTGTCAGCCCTCCGAGCACCATGACCGCGCAATTGATCCTCGTCCCGCAGATTTCCACGCTTCCCGCTCATGAAGAGAAGGCGAGGGCCATGCTGCGCTGGCTGGCCAAGCGCGAGATCGTCGAGGCGCTGCCCACCACCTGCGGCCAGGGCGGCAACGGCATGGCCTACGCCATCGGCCCGGGCGCCCGACGTATCGCCCAGCACCCCGAGTTGCTGCCCTATGGCCAGGCGCACAACGGCCTGGAGATCATCACCCATCGCTGCATCTATGTGCCGACGCGGAATTTTCTCGAGGAGGCCGGCTGCGCCGAATGCCGCAGGGAGGTAGGCGTGCCGCTGTTCGACAGCCTGGAAGTGTGGTGGCCAGGGGAAACCGACAATTTCACCTGCCCGGAATGCGGGCATGAGGACGACATCAACGGTTTCCTGTTCCTGCAGCCCTGCGGCTTTTCCAACCTGGGCTTCATCTTCAATGGCTGGGCAGAAGCCGGTCTGCGCCCGACGTTCGTCGAGGAGTTCGGCGAACGCCTGGGCTTTGCGGTGAGGCAGGTGCGGGTCGATGATTCGGCCTGAGCGACTTTTCAGTCCCCTGTGGGAGCGGCTTTAGCCGCGACTTCATATGCTTTCAGTCGCCGCTGAAGCGCCTCCCACAATGCCAAAGGTCAGAACTCGGCGCTGGCCGACAGACGCACTTCACGTGGCTCGCCCACGGCCACCCGCAGATTGCCGCCGCTGGACGGATAGTAGTGCTCGTTGAACAGGTTACGTACATTCAGTTGCAGGCGCGTCTTCTCGCCTAGCAGTTGGCTGTCCCAACTGACGAAGGCATCGGCCACCGTATAGCTGTCCAGCCAGAATGTGTTGGCATTGTCGCCGGCACGTTCACCGACATAGCGGGCGCCACCACCCAGTTTCCACTGACCCAGCTCCTGGGGCAGCTGCAGGTGATGGACGAGGTAGAGACTGCCGATATTGCGCGCGGCGTTGACCAGTTCGTTGCCCTCGTTGGTCGGGTCGTCGAGGATTTCCGTATCGGTGTAGGCGTAGCTGCCGAGCAGTTCCCAGCGTTCGCTCAGGCGGCCGCTTATATCCAGCTCCACGCCGCGCGAACCGACCTTGCCGGCGGCCTCCGAAACGGAATTGTTGGTGACCACGACGTTTTCCTTCTCGATATCGAACAGCGCGAGGTTGGCGCCGATACCCTGAGGCAGGTCGAGTTTTACACCCAGCTCGTAGCTACGACCTTCTTCGGGGTCGAATGCCTGGCCGGTATTGGCATCCGAGGCATTGGGCACGAAGGATCGGCTGTAGTTGCCGTAGAAGGCCACCTGATCGTTCAGCTGGAAGACCAGTCCACCGAACGGCAGGAAGGTGGCGTCGTGGCGATCGGTGGTCGGCGTGAACAGTGTCCCTCGACCTTGCCCGACCAATTGCTCGAAGCGCTGGTAACGGCCGCCGAGAACCAGAATCCATTGCTCGTCAAGGTGCCAGTTGTCCTTCATATAAAAGGAACGTGAATGCAATTCGTCGCGGCGGTCGCTCTGCGACAGATTGAGCAGTGAAGGCGCCGCGAGATTGCCGTAGACCGGGTTGTAGATGTTGAAACCGCCGACCGCCGGGCCGCGCCAGGTGTCGCCGCGGAAGTTGTCGACGCGCTCGGTGTCGGCGCCGATCAGCAGATCATGACGCTGGCCGAACAGCTCGGCATTGCCGATCCAGTCCCAGGCCAGATATTGGGTCTGGTTGTCATGCTCGCTGCCGTCAGAGCGGCGACTCAGGGCGCCTGTGCTGGCATTCAGTGCATTGGGTCGAGCCTCTGCATAGTCGTAGCGCTCGTTGTTCCAGCCGTAGGTGAGGCGGGTAGACCAGTTCTCGGTGAGCTGGTACTCGGCAGTAGCGGTGAGCAGTTCATCGATGCCCTCGGCTTTGGCCCAGCTTTCGCCGAAACGCTCGTTGTAGGAAACCTTGGCCGGCTTGCCGTTGATGATCACCGTGCCGCGATCCACCGGGGCACTGTATTCCTTGTACTCGTAGGCAAGGCTGAGACGCAGGCGCTCGCCTTCCCAGCTCAGAGAGGGGGCGATCAGGCTGTGTTCTTCCTCGCCGAAGTTGCGCCAGTAATCTTCGTGTTGGCGCTCGGCAATCAGGCGAAACGCCAGCCCACTGTCGGCAATGGGGCCGGTAACGTCTACCGCCAGGCTGCCGCCGCCGAAGCTGGAGCTGTTCGCGTCGATGCGTGTGCCCCACTGGTATTGGGGCTTCTTGCTGATCACATTGATCAGGCCGCCCGGCTCCAGTGCGCCATACAGCAGAGATGCCGGGCCCTTGAGCACTTCCACGCGTTCAGTGGTGGCGCTGAAGTTGCGCGACAAGCTGGAGCGGATGCCGTCACGCAGGATCGAGCCATCGGCGTTGCTACCAAAACCACGTTTGACGAAACCGTCCTGCGTGCCGGCCAAGGTGTTGCTCTGGGTCATGCCACTGACGAACTTCATCGCATCGTCCAGCGACTTGACCTGAAAGTCCTCGATGGTCTTGGGCGTTACCACCTGTACCGACTGCGCTTCATCCCTGAGCGCCACGGAGGATTTGCTCGCCGTGCTGGCGCGCTTGGCCTGGTAGCCGTCCTCGTCAACGGCGGGTTTGGCCAGCACTTCCTGGCTCGGCAGCTCCAGCTCCTTGGCCAGCAGTGAGCCGGCCGGCAGCAGGCAAAGGGCAAGCAGAGCGGCGCGTGGGCTGCTCAAGGGAAAACGGTTGGATTTCATCTGGTACTCAGGTGCAAGCGTTTTTGAGAATCATTATTTTATGTGTTTCAGGGAGTGGCTGCCTAGAGACACACTTTGCATTGAGTGCGGTGAGGTCGCTGGGTATAATGCCGCGCTTCTTATTTTCCCGCTCGGGAGCCCGCCATGCTGCGCATCAGCCAAGAAGCACTCACTTTCGACGACGTCCTGCTCATCCCCGGTTACTCCGAGGTACTGCCCAAGGACGTCAGCCTGAAGACCCGCCTGACCCGCGGCATCGAACTGAACATCCCGCTGCTGTCCGCTGCCATGGACACCGTCACCGAGGCGCGTCTGGCCATCGCCATGGCGCAGGAGGGCGGCATCGGCATCATCCACAAGAACATGACCATCGAGCAGCAGGCTGCCGAAGTGCGCAAGGTCAAGAAGTTCGAGGCCGGCGTAGTCAAGGACCCGATCACCATCGAGGCCGACGCCACGGTGCGCGATCTGTTCGAGCTGACCCGTCAGCACAACATTTCCGGCGTGCCGGTGCTCTCCAACGGTGACCTGGTGGGCATCGTTACTTCCCGCGACGTACGTTTCGAGAATCGCCTGGACGCTAAAGTGCGTGAGGTGATGACGCCGAAAGAGCGCCTGGTCACCGTCAAGGAAGGTGCCGACAAGGAAACCGTGCGCGCGCTGCTGCACAAGCACCGCATCGAGAAGGTGCTGATCGTCGACGACGCCTTCAACCTCAAGGGCATGATGACCGTCAAGGACATCGAGAAGGCCAAGGCCTACCCGCTGGCCAGCAAGGACGATCAGGGTCGCCTGCGCGTCGGCGCTGCCGTCGGCACTGGCGCCGACACCGGTGACCGCGTTGCCGCGCTGGTCAATGCCGGTGTCGACGTGATCATCGTCGACACCGCTCACGGCCACTCCAAGGGCGTGATCGACCGCGTGCGCTGGGTCAAGCAGAACTTCCCCGAGGTGCAGGTGATCGGCGGCAATATCGCCACGGGCGACGCGGCCAAGGCGCTGGTCGAAGCCGGCGCCGATGGCGTCAAGGTCGGTATCGGCCCGGGCTCGATCTGCACCACCCGTATCGTTGCCGGCGTCGGCGTACCGCAGATCAGCGCCGTGGCCAATGTTGCCGCGGCCCTGGCGGGTACCGGTGTACCGCTGATCGCCGACGGTGGCATCCGTTTCTCCGGCGACCTGTCCAAGGCCATCGTCGCTGGCGCTTCCGCCGTGATGATCGGCTCCATGCTGGCCGGTACCGAAGAGGCGCCGGGCGAGGTCGAGCTGTTCCAGGGCCGTTCCTACAAGGCGTACCGCGGCATGGGCTCGCTGGGCGCCATGGCCCAGGCGCAGGGTTCCTCTGACCGTTACTTCCAGGACTCCTCGGCTGGCGCCGAGAAGCTGGTGCCGGAAGGCATCGAAGGTCGTGTGCCCTACAAGGGCGCGATGAGTGCCATCGTTCACCAACTGATGGGCGGCCTGCGTGCCTCCATGGGCTACACCGGCTGCGCCACCATCGAAGAGATGCGCACCAAGCCGGAGTTCGTGCGCATCACCGGCGCCGGCATGGCCGAGTCGCACGTGCACGACGTGCAGATCACCAAGGAGGCGCCGAATTATCGGGTGGGCTAAAGACCCATGGCCTCAGGCCGCAGGCGGCAGGCTACAGGCTTGCCGCGGTGGCTTGAGGCGCTGCTTTTCCTGAAGCCTGCAGCCTGTGGCTTGCAGCCCTTTTTCAAGCTGTCTCTTCGAGGCCCACTATGTCTGTCCCTGACATTCACGCCCACCGCATCCTCATTCTGGACTTCGGTTCCCAGTACACCCAGCTGATCGCCCGCCGCGTGCGCGAGATCGGCGTCTATTGCGAACTGCACCCCTGGGACATGAGCGACGAGGACATCCGCGCCTTCGCTCCGCGCGGCATCATCCTTGCCGGCGGCCCGGAGTCGGTGCACGAGGAGGGTAGCCCGCGCGCGCCGCAGGCCGTGTTCGACCTGAATGTGCCGATCCTCGGCATCTGCTACGGCATGCAGACCATGGCCGAGCAGTTGGGTGGCAAAGTTGAAGGCTCCGACCTGCGCGAGTTCGGCTACGCCCGTGTCGACGTGGTCGGCAAGAGCCAACTGCTGGCCGGCATCGAAGACCATGTCGACGCCGATGGCGTACTTGGCCTGGACGTGTGGATGAGCCACGGCGACAAGGTCACCCGCCTGCCGGAAGGCTTCCACATCCTCGCCAGCACGCCGAGCTGCCCGATCGCCGCCATGAGCGACGACACCCGCCACTACTACGGCGTGCAGTTCCACCCCGAAGTGACCCACACCAAGCAGGGCGGCCGCATCCTGTCGCGCTTCGTGCTGGAGATCAGCGGCTGCGAGGCCCTGTGGACCCCGGCCAACATCGTCGAAGACGCCGTGGCCGCCGTGCGCGCCCAGGTCGGCGACGCCAACGTGCTGCTCGGCCTGTCCGGCGGTGTCGACTCTTCCGTGGTCGCGGCGCTGCTGCACAAGGCCATCGGCGATCAGCTCACCTGCGTGTTCGTCGACAACGGCCTGCTGCGCCTGCACGAGGGCGACCAGGTGATGGCCATGTTCGCCGAGAACATGGGCGTGAAGGTGATCCGTGCCAATGCCGAGGAGCAGTTCCTCTCCAACCTGGCCGGCGAGTCCGACCCGGAGAAGAAGCGCAAGATCATCGGCCGTACCTTCATCGACGTGTTCGATGCCGAGGCCAGCAAGCTGGACAATATCCAGTTCCTCGCCCAGGGCACCATCTACCCGGATGTGATCGAGTCGGCTGGCGCCAAGAGCGGCAAGGCCCACGTGATCAAGAGCCACCACAACGTCGGTGGCTTGCCCGAGGAGATGAACCTCAAGCTGGTCGAGCCGCTGCGTGAACTGTTCAAGGACGAGGTGCGTAAGATCGGCCTGGAGCTGGGCCTGCCCTACGACATGGTCTACCGCCACCCGTTCCCGGGCCCGGGCCTGGGCGTACGTATCCTCGGCGAAGTGAAGAAGGAGTACGCCGACCTGCTGCGCCGCGCCGACCACATCTTCATCGAAGAGCTGCGCAAGGCCGACTGGTACCACAAGACCAGCCAGGCCTTCGTGGTGTTCCAGCCGGTGAAATCGGTGGGCGTCGTCGGTGACGGCCGCCGCTACGCTTGGGTCGTCGCCCTGCGCGCCGTGGAAACCGTGGACTTCATGACCGCTCGCTGGGCGCACCTGCCCTACGAGCTGCTGGAAACCGTCAGCGGCCGCATCATCAACG
>VFQR01001167.1_pt1 | contig 21927 bp, 17 predicted proteins | sample 3512321 | NCBI WGS metagenome assembly VFQR01 (sample SAMN10412374, study PRJNA504923) | tailings metagenome | isolation source: Relicate 3 Philex TSF1 revegetated site | place: Philippines: Tuba, Benguet | collected 2017-08-29 | reverse complement strand
CACGGTGCCCTGGATGACCAGGATGTCGAGGCCCGCGTCGAGGACGACGTCGATGAACTCCGTGACCCGCTGCGGCGTGAGCGACGCCGCCGCGAGGACGCCCTGCGCCTTGATCTCCCGGATCCGGTGCGCGATCAGCTCCGGCTTGATCGGCTCGCGGTAGACCTCCTGCAACCCCCGCGTCGCCTCCGGCACCGGCAGCTTCGCGATGCGCTCCAGCTCGGCGTCGGCCTCCTCGTACCGGGTCTGGATCCCCTCGAGGTTGAGCACCCCGAGACCGCCGATCCTCCCGATGATCCCCGCCGTGCGGGTGTCCACCACGCCGTCCATGGCCGAGGCCAGGATCGGCAGCTCCAACTCGTGCCCGTCGAGCCGCCACGAGAGGTCGACGTCCTCCGGGTCGCGCGTGCGCCGGCTCGGCACGATCGCGATCTCATCCAACCCGTAGGCCCGCCGCCCCTTCTTGCCACGCCCGATCTCGATCTCCACTCAGCCCCCCCTGCGACATCCGGCCGACCGCGCCCAGAGACGACTCGACCCAGGCCGGACTGTGCCGGGACCTGGGTCGGGGTCCACCTCGTGGTGCGTCGATCGGTGCTTCACGTATTCGATCGGCCGAGTGTAGCGTCGGCGTCGGCCGCCGGTCTCCTGCTCACGGACGTTGCAGGTTCCGTTCAGGAGTCGGCCACGACCTCCACCCGCCGCATGAGCGACTCGACGTCCGCGGGGTCGAAGACGCCGGCCCCGAACCGCTGGGTGTTGGCGGCCCCGCAGGCCACCGCGAGGGCCAGCGCGCGCTCGGGCGTCTCGTCGGCGTAGCGCCCCGACAGGTACCCCGCCAGGAGGGCGTCGCCGGAGCCGACGGTGGAGACCACGTCCTGACGCCGCGGCAGGCGGGCGCGGTAGGTGCGGCCCCGCTTGCCCTGCTCGGTGCGCACCCGGGCCACGCAGCCGTCCTCGTGGTGGATGATCGCCGTCTCGGCGCCCATGTGGGTGAGGGTCTCGACCGCCGCGGCCATGTCGTCCTCGTCGGCGAACTCGTGGCCCACGATCTCCTCGGCCTCGCGGACGTTGGGGCTCACGACGCCCGGCTCGGCCTGCAGCGCCGCGCGCAGCGCCGGCCCGGAGGTGTCGACCGCCGTCACGATGTCGTGGCGCCGGAGCTCCCGGAGGAGCGACTCGTAGTAGTCGTGGGGCACGTCGCGCGGCAGGGAGCCGGCCAGCACGAAGATGTCGGCGCCCTTCGACAGGTAGCGGATCTTGTCGAGCAGGACGTCCAGCTCGGCGGCCTGCACCGAGGGGCCCCACTCGTTGATCTCCGTCTGCTGGTTGTTCGTCGGGTCGATGACGGCGGTGCTCGTCCGCGACTCGTCGGCGATGCGGACGAAGTCGTTGAGGATCCCCTCGCCGGTCAGCTCCTCGATGATGTACGTGCCGACGCGCCCACCGGCGAGGCCGGTGGCGATGACGGGCTGGCCGAGGCGCTTGAGCGCCCGCGCGACGTTGACGCCCTTGCCGCCCGGCAGGCGCAGGGACGCGTCGGCGCGGTGGCGCGCGCCCACCTGCAGGTTCGGGACGCGCACGGTGCGGTCGAGGGCGGCGTTGAGGGTGACGGTGACGATCACAGCAGCGATCCGATCCCCGCCCGGAAGCGGTCCCACATCGACGGCGCGGACGCCGAGCGGGTCGCGAGGAGCGCGCGGGTGCCCAGCACCCGGTCGCCCTGGCGGAAGGTGATGGTGCCGACGGGGTCGCCCGCGGCGACGGGCCCGCTCAGCTCGGTGGGCGCCTCGAGCGTCTGGGTGACCGGCGCGTCGTCGAGGCGCAGCGCCGCGACCAGGGGGCGCTCGGCGCGGTACGGGATCTGCGTGCCCGGCTTGTCGTCCACCGGCACCTGCCCCACCACCTCGTCCCGGCCGAGGAGCGTCGCCCGGGCGAACTGGCGGAACCCGTAGGAGAGCAGCGCGTCGGCCGCCTGCGCCCGCACGTCGGACGAGGGCGCGCCGATGATGGCGGTGTAGAGGTCGACGCCGCCCAGGTCCTTGCGCCGGGAGTGGGCGACGAGCGAGAAGCCGGCGTCGTCGGTCATGCCGGTCTTGACGCCGTCGGCCTCGGGGTCGATGTCCAGGAGCGTGTTCTCGGAGACGTAGGTGCGCGTGCCGCGGTCTCCCGGCCCGGGGATCGTGGCCTCGCGCTGCGCGACGATCTCCCGGAAGAGCGGGTCCTTCATCGCCTCCTGCGCCATGGTCACCAGGTCCCGGACGCTCGAGTGGTGGCCCGGGGCGTCGAGCCCGTGAGGGTTGGCGAAGCTCGTGTGCTCGAGCCCGAGCGCCTGCGCCTTCTGGTTCATGAGCTCGACGAAGCCCTCCTGGGACCCGCCGACGCCCACGGCCAGCGTCACCGCCGCGTCGTTGCCGCTCGGCACGAGGAGGGCCGTGAGGAGCTCGCGCACCGTGAGGGTCTCCCCCGCCACGAGCCCGCCGCTCGACTCCCCGACGACCGTCGCCTCGGGCGGGACGGTCATGAGCTCGTCCGGTTCCGTGGCCTCCAGGACCACGAGCGCGGTCATGATCTTCGTCGTACTGGCCATGGGCAGCTCCCGGTCGGGCGCGCGCTGGGCCAGCGTCTCGCCGGTCGCCGGGTCGACGACGATATACGCCGCGGCCTCGACCGGCGGCGGCGTGCCCACGGCGGCCGCCCACGGTGCGCCGACCAGGAGGCTCGCGAGGGCGCCCAGGATGGCGAGCCGGCGCAGCACGACGGCCATCCTAGCGGCGCCCGGGGGCGTTTTCGCACGTCGAGGTGATGGTGGTGATCCAGGCACGGCGCCCGTCCGTACCCCCCCCGACAGCACCCCCCGAACCGGACCCGGAGGTGGACGCCCGTGATCGCGGCGGCACCGCTCGACCCCGACCGCACCGCCCTGCTCCTCATCGCCTCGCCGTCGGAGGAGCCCCTCGAGGCCTCCGCCGCGGCGGTCGTGCGCGCCGCGGCGCTGGTGCGGCGCGCCCGTGAGGCCGGCGCCCACGTGGTGCACGTGCGTCATCTGCCCCCGGCGGGTACGGAGGGGGACGGATCCCCTACCGCGGTCCCCGCGGGATGGGAAGCTGTTGTCGAGGCTCGTGCGGCCGACCCGTTCGCGGACACGCGGCTGCAGGAGGAACTGTCGTCTCGTGGGGTGGAGGCGCTCGTGATGGCCGGACCGATGACGCTCGACTGCTGCGAGGCCACCTCGCGCCAGGCCCTCGCGCGCCGGTACCGGACCCTCGTCGCCGACGACGCCCTCGGGGCCGGGGAGCAGGGGCCCATCGAGCGCGCCCGGGTGCTGCGCGAGCGCAACCGCGCCGGCGCCGAGGTCTTGTCGGCCGGGACGATCGCCCGGCTCTGGGACCCGGAGGACGGCTCCCCGCAGTAGGTCATCACCCGTCGCCATCCTGCCCACGGGCGGGGTGGAGAACGGTCCCCGCGGGTGCCGGAGGTCCGGCCGGCGCTCGTGGGGATCGGCTGTCCGTCGCAGGGACGGAGGCCCTAACCGGCCTCCGGCGCGGGGTCGCCGCCCTCGTAGGCGGCCCAGAGGCGCCGCCGCAGGTCCTCCGCGGCGCGCCGCGGGCTCTCCGCGAAGATGATCGACCGGCTCGCCGAGACCAGCGCGCCGGCCGCGCGGCCCGCGAACGCCGGTCCGAGGTCCTCCGGCTGCCCGCCCTGCGCCCCGACGCCCGGGATGAGGAACGGCTGGGCCGGCATGAGGGCGCGCAGCGCCGCGAGCCGCTCCGGCACCGTCGCGCCCACCACGGCGCCGACGTTCGAGATCCCCGAGCCGTCCACGCCGGGGGCGCCCCACTCGGCGACCTTCCGGGCCACGGCCTCGTGCCAGAGCCCGCCGTCCGCGAGGGGCAGGTCCTGCAGCTCGGCCGCGCCGGGGTTGGAGGTGCGCACGAGGGCGAACAGCCCCCGGCCGCCGGCGGAGGCGGCCTCCACGAACGGGGCCATCGCGTCGCCGCCGAGCATGGGGTTCACGGTGAGCGCGTCGATGGGGGCGCGCAGGAACGCGTCGGCGTAGGCCTGGCTCGTGACCCCCACGTCCCCGCGCTTGGCGTCGGCGATGACGAGCAGGCCGGCCTCGGCCGCCGCGGCGGCGACGCGCTCGAACGCGTCCCAGCCGGCGGTGCCGAAGCGCTCGAACGTGGCGAGCTGCAGCTTCGCGGCGACGCACGCGGGGCCTGCGGCCGCGATCGCCCGGCGGCAGAAGGCGCGGGCGCCCTCGGCGCCGCCCGGCACGCGGGCGGGATCGGGGTCGAGGCCGAGCACGACCTGGCTGCCGCGCGCCTCGACGGCGGCGGTCAGGCGCGCGCCGAAGCCGTCGACGCCGGTCACAGGAGGAGGGCCCGCCATGCGGGCAGTGTGACGGTGGAGAGCAGCGTCGTCACGACGACCGCGCTGGCGAGGACGTCGGATCTGAGTCCGGAGCGGGTGCCGAGCACGAGCGACATCATGGCGGTCGGCATGGCCGCCATGATGATCACGGTGTTGCGGACGTCCCCCTCGAGGCGCAGGAGGGCCGCGATCCCGACCCCGATGAGGGTCGCGACGCCCAGCTTCACCACGATGACGTAGCCCAGCTCGCGCCACAGCCGCTCCACCCCGCGCAGGTCCAGCATGAGCCCGGCGTAGAGCATCGTGAGCGGCAGGGTCGCCGCGCCGAGGATGTCGAAGGGCCGCTCGACGAGCGCCGGCAACTCCTCCACCCCGGCCAGGTTCACCGCGAGCCCGGCCACGAGCGCCCAGGTGGGCGGCAGCAGCAGCGAGCGCCCGAGGTCGCCCAGCGACACCTTCGGGCCGTCGTCCGGGCGCCCGTAGGCCGTGGCGACGGCGACGGTGGAGGTCCAGGTGATGACGCCGGTGGCGAGGGCGTCGTACATGACCGCCGCCGGGAGGGAGAAGCCGTCGCCCGACGCCGCGATGAGGGGCAGCCCGAAGAAGCCGGTGTTGCCGACGGCGGTCGCGACGATGACCGCGCCGGCGCGGGGCCGCTCCATCCCCCAGACCTTCGTGGACAGGCTCACCAGGCCGAGCAGGATGAGGTGGATCGCGAAGCCCGCGACGGGGACCAGGATGAGCGCCCCGTCCAGGTCCGCGTGGACGATGATCAGGAAGATCAGGGGCGGCAGCGCGAGGTGGATGACCACCCTCACGAGCAGCGGGCCGTCCTCGCGCCGGATCACCCCCGCGCGGCGCGCGACGGCCCCCGCGAGGATGATGAGGAGCGCGCCGAAGGCGGTCTCGGTCACGCCGGGATCACGCCGCCGAGGGTACCAGCGCCCCGGCGGCGGACCCCGCGCGCCGATCAGCTCGGGGGACGCACCTCACGCCAGTAGAACGTCTCCCAGGAGCCCTCGAGCACCGGGTAGAGCGGCGGCCGCAGGCGGGCCAGCGTCTCGTCCCACTGGTACTCCCGCTCGTCGAACATCGACGCGTACCCGCCGCCGAAGGTCGTCTGGGAGCCGATGTAGAGCATCGAGTCGTGGTTGCCGTCCCGCGCGGATCGGTTCGTGCGCCACTGGCCGGACTGGGCGAGGGTGGCGGCGCGCCAGGTGAGCTCGCGCGGCGTGTACTCGGTGATGATCACCTCGCCGGCCGCGATGAGGCCGAGCACGTCGTTGCCGGGCGACGCGTACGAGATGTTGCCGCCGATGTAGACGTTGCCCTTGGTCGCCACGGTCACGAAGGCGTTGACGACGGAGTTGCGCGGCCCGGTGGTCGCGCTGCAGTTGTCGCGGCGCGTGCTGCCGTCGGAGACGATCACCGACTGCTCGAAGTACATGTACGCGTACGCCGTGCCGGAGGGCAGGGTGTAGACCGACGGGCACTGGTACCCGTTGGTCCCGATGGACGCCCCGGGGTCGGTGGTGTTGGTGATCTTCCAGACGCGCGCGCGGCCGTCCGCGAGGAACTGGAGCATCCACGCGCTCGCGCCGGGGTCGTCGAACTTCAGGCCCTGGGCCGTCGCGGCGTCCTTGATGTCGAGCCGCGCCTTCGTGAACTGCGAGAAGTCGATCGGCGTCGGGAAGTAGTCGCTGAACGACGGCACCGTCGCCGAGCTGTAGGCGCCCTCCTGGTACACGGACGACGGCGCGGAGTTGCTCGAGCAGGCCGCGCTCGAGTTGCCGTGGGAGCAGGTGTAGTGGGCGGCGTAGGCCGGCGCCCGGGCGACGCCCTGGTGGTTGATGTCCACCGCCGAGTAGAGCTTGCCGGTGGTCGTCGCGGTGGAGCCGTACCGGATCGTCGCGTTCGAGATCATCTGGAAGTCGGCGAGCGACGACGGCCGCACCTGGCTCTGGATCGTCCGCGTCACGGGCGCCGCCGACGTGCGGTCGGCCTTCGCCGTCGACAGGATCGTGACGATGTCCGAGCCGGACGCCGGGGGCGAGACCCGCAGCGAGTAGGCCGCGTTGCCGAAGCGCCCGTCCTGCATCGCGCTCCACGTCTGCGACGCGCCGGCGTAGGTCCACGAGACGCCGGGCGTCCAGGTGGAGCCGGGCGGGAAAACGCGGCCCGTCGGGTCGATGCGCGGGTCCTCGGCCGGGTCGACGTAGTGCTCGTAGTAGCGCGGGTCCTCGACCAGGCGCGAGACGTACTGGTTCACGCCGGCGTCGGCGACCTGGATGGCGATGTCCGCGCGCGCCTGCCGGGCCGACTGCTGGTTGGAGCTGCGGGCGAACGAGAGGCTCGCCAGGACGAGCAGCGCGAGGATGCCGGTGAGCGCGATGGTGGTGATCAGGCTCGAGCCGCGCTGGCGGCCGAGCCTGTCCCGCCGGTCAGAACCGGACGGCATTGCGGAGTGCGACATCGGTGCTCAGCTCCAGCGTCGTTGCGGCGTTCCCGGTCCTCTGGGCCACCAGGAACCGGACGGAGACCTGCGCGATCGTGCGCAGCTGGGTGCTGGGAGGCGTGGCCGCGAGCGCCAGGCCCGTCCGCGTGAAGGCGCGGAAGGCCGGGGTCGCCCCGGTGTTGGTCACGGACGGGATGAGGACCTCGCGCTTGCCGTAGGCCCCGTAGGTGAACGGGAAGGTGGCGCCGACCGGCGTGGCGGACTCGCGGATGAGCTGGCCCGACACGATCGAGTAGCGCACCTTCTCCGGCCGCGGCACCGTCGCCGCGGAGGTCCGGAGCGGGTCGATGTACATCTCGATGCTCGTGGGGCTCATGGAGATAACCGGCGGCGTCAGGCCGTCGTCCGGCGAGATCGCCTGGCGGGCCTCCCGCGAGAAGCGGTCGATCGCCGTGCGGCCGTCCGCCTGCGCCCGGGCCTGCGACTCGTGCGTGCGGGCCGAGTCCGCCCCGGCGAAGAAGAAGCCGAACAGGGCGATGGCGAAGACCATCGCGAGGATGATCCCCATGAGGAGCTCGATGAGCGTGAACCCGCCGCCCGAGCGGCGGCGGGTCACGAGGGCGCGGGCCCGGCTCATGGCACCGTGTACGTGCGCGTCTGGCCGCCGACGGCCTGCACGACCTTGCCGGCGCTCCAGGTGGGGTTGCCGCCCGAGAAGCCCACCGCGATGTACGCGTTGTAGTTGCCGGCGGCGAGGCCGGTGAAGTCGGCCCGGCCGAAGTTGTTCGTGGCCTGCGACGCGTCGTACGTGCCGGTCACGGCCTGCAGGCGCACGAGGCGGTTGGAGGCGCCCGCGTTGAGCTGGATCGTGCCGGTGTTGCTCGACGGCACGAGGTACATCGTGAGCGGCGTCGTCTGGTTCTGGTTGATCGTCGCCAGGATCGAGCCGGCGCCGTAGCCCGGCTGCGCGGCCGACACGACGTAGCTCGCCGTGCCCGAGGGCGGCAGGCAGAAGCGCACGAAGCCGGAGGCGTTCGCGGTGCGCACCCGCGGGGACGGGAGCGTGCCGCCGGACACCTGCACCTGGGCGCCCGGGATGACCGGGTTGCCGGAGGAGGTGCTGCGCACGGTGACGTCCAGGTAGCCGCTCGGCTGGCGCGTGAGCGAGAAGTTGAAGGTCTCGACCGTGTTGTTCGGGTAGCCCACCGGCACCGGCCGGGTGATCGTCCCGTTCGCGTAGCAGTCGGCCTCCGCGGTCACGGTGAAGTTCGAGGCGCTCGGCAGGATCGGCTGGCCGCCGAGGGTCGTGAACGTGAACGCGCCGGTCGTCCCGGTCTGCGACTCGCTCACCACGTTCGGGCCGGGCGTCGTGACCAGGACCTCGGAGCGCTCGGTGATGAGCTGCCCGGTGGCCGCGTCGCGCAGGTTCACGTTGACCGTCGCCCGCTTGAAGACCTTGAGCGTCGTCGTCCAGGTCTGCGAGGCGGCGAGGTGCTGCTGCGCGACCGACGGGGCCGAGTCCGGGTGGATGACCCAGGGGTCCGAGACGCCCACCGTGAGGCGGTACTTGTACTTCGGGTCGTTGACCGGGATCGCGCTCGGCTCGAGGCCGGCGAAGACCACCTTGCCCTCGGCGCCCGTCGAGCGCGTCTGGGTGGGCGAGGTGCTCAGGTCGGCGGTGACCGGGATCCCGGTGAGGGGCTGGTCCGTCACCGCGTCGATGACCGTCGCGATGATCGTGGACTTGCCGGCGATGGACCCGATGGCCGGGGGCGCCACGAGGGTCGTGACCGTCACCGGGCGCACGCGCTGCGCCTGCGGGGTGACGGTCACCGTGACCTTCTTGTAGTTGACGTAGGTCTGCGGCTGGCCGAGGGCCGGGTCGTCCACGTAGTCGACCTCGGTGGCCGTGCGGTACGTGACCGTGCCGATCGTCTGGTCGACCGTCGCGAGGATCTCGCCGGGCGGGCTGCCGCCGCTGATGCCGACCTCGTCGTAGGGCATCCGGTGCGCCCGCTCCAGGGCGGCCGCGGCGAGCTTGTTCGCCGTCGTCTCGAGCTTCGACGTGCCGAGCGACCGGCTCGTCTGCGCGAGGCCCTGGGCGATGCCGCCCGCGACGATCGCGAGGATCACGATCCCCACGAGCACCTCGATGAACGAGAAGCCGGCCTCCCGGCCCCTCGTTCCCCGCCCCCTCATCCGTGAGCCCACGCGGCGCTCCTGTCATCCATGCGTCGACGCGCTCCCGTCATCGGGTGGCAGCCGACGCGTTACGGGAGGGCACGGCCTCTATCGGCCGCGCCGCGCTGTCCCTTGATCCCCGTGCGGGTCTAGGATCGCCGCCATGGCCACGGACACCACGACGGCCCCGCAGGGCGCCGCCTGGGGACACCCCCACGAGCCGCGCTACAAGCCGGTCGAGGGCTACGGCCTGATCGGCGACCTGCACACGGCCGCCCTGGTCGGCCGGGACGGCTCGATCGACTGGTTCTGCCCGGGCCGGTTCGACGCGCCCAGCATGTTCGCGGCGCTCCTCGACGCCGACCGCGGCGGCGCGTTCCGCATCGCGCCCGAGGTGCCCTGCGCCTCGAAGCAGATCTACCGCCCGGACACGGCGATCCTCACGACGCGCTTCATCAGCCCGGCCGGCGTCGCGGAGGTCACGGACCTCATGCCGGTGGGCACGGAGCGCTGCGCGATCGTGCGGCGCGTCGACGTCGTCCGCGGCGCGGTGGACTTCCGCATGGCCTGCCGGCCGGGCTTCGACTACGCCCGGGCCGGCCACCGCGTGACCCTCGCCGACGACCGCACCGCCCGCTTCACCGCGGACACCGGGCAGGTGTCGGAGCTCACCGCCCGCATCCCGCTGGAGCTCGACGGCCCGGCGGCGACGGCCCGCTTCCACCTGACGGCGGGCGAGGGCACCTGGTTCGTGCTGCACCCCGCCGGGGCCGGGCACATGTGGGGCGACGAAGCCGTGGAGCGGGCGTTCTCCGAGACCCGGGCCTTCTGGCGCCGCTGGCTCTCCCAGTCGATCTACGACGGCCGCTGGCGGGAGATGGTCCACCGCTCGGCGATCACCCTGAAGCTCTGCACCTACGCCCCCACAGGCGCGATGGTCGCGGCCCCCACCTGCTCGCTGCCCGAGACGATCGGCGGCGCCCGCAACTGGGACTACCGCTACGCCTGGCTGCGCGACTCGGCGTTCACGGCGTTCGCCTTCCAGCGGCTCGGCTTCCACACGGAGGCCCGCCACTTCGCCGACTGGCTCGAGGACCGCTGCCGGGCGACGGACCCGGCCGACCCCCAGCTCCAGATCGTCTACGCGATCGACGGCGGCACCGAGCTCGACGAGATCGAGCTGGGCCACCTGGAGGGCTACCGCGGTTCACGCCCCGTGCGCATCGGCAACGGGGCCCACGACCAGCTGCAGCTCGACGTCTACGGCGAGCTCATGGACGCGGTCTACCTCTCGGACAAGTTCGAGCCCATCTCCTGGGAGCTCTGGAAGAGCCTGCGGCGGCTGCTCGACTGGCTCGCGGACAACTGGCGGCAGCCGGACGAGGGCATCTGGGAGGTCCGCGGCGGGCGGCGCCACTTCGTCTACTCGCGCCTCATGTGCTGGGTCGCCTTCGACCGGGCCATCCGCATGCAGAACGCGCGCGGCCTGCCCGCCGACACCCGGCGCTGGCGCCAGGTGCGGGACGCGATCTACGAGGAGATCATGGAGCAGGGCTGGAGCGAGGCGCGCGGCGCCTTCGTCCAGTTCTACGGCGGCGACGTCCTCGACGCGAGCGCCCTCCTCATGCCGCTCGTGAAGTTCATCGGGCCGCGCGACCCGCGGATGCTCTCGACCCTCGACGCGATCCAGCGGGACCTCGTCTCGGACAGCCTCGTCTACCGGTACGACCCCGCCACGGCGTCGGACGACGGGCTCGGGGGGTCCGAGGAGGGCTCCTTCTCCCTCTGCTCCTTCTGGCTCGTGGAGTGCCTCACCCGCGCGGGGCGCATCGACGAGGCGCGGCTCGTGTTCGAGAAGATGCTGAGCTACGCGAACGGGCTGGGGCTGTTCGCCGAGGAGGTCGGCGACACCGGGGAGTCGCTCGGCAACTTCCCGCAGGCCTTCACGCACCTCGGCCTCATCTCGGCCGCGTGGGACCTCAACAAGGCCCTGGACCGCCGCCGCGACGCCCATGTCGAGCCTCCCCCGGGCGCCGGGGCGTGACTATCCTCCGCGCATGATCCGACGCATGATCGTCCTCGGCGCCGGCGGCGATCTCGCGGCGCGCCTGCTGCTCCCGGCCCTCGCCGGCCTGCTCGCGCGGGGGCGCCTGCCGGCCGACCTCCAGGTCGTCGGCGTCGACCGCGCCGCCCTCGACGACGCCACCTTCCGCGCCCACGTGCGCACCGCCGTCGGGGTCTGCGGCGACGCCGAGGCCCGCGCGTCGGCGGACAGGCTCGCCGCCGCCTGCAGCTACCACCAGGGCGACGCCGGGGACCCGGACGCCCTCCGGGGCGCGCTGGGCGACGACGGCGAGCCCGTGGTGCTCTACCTCGCGCTGCCGCCGGTCGTCTTCGCGCCGGCCATCACGGCCGCGGCGCAGGTGGGCCTGCCCGAGGGCAGCCGGATGGTCGTGGAGAAGCCCTTCGGCACCGGTCTCGAGTCGGCGCGGGAGCTCAACGCCCTGCTGCGGACCGCCCTGCCCGAGGAGGCGATCCACCGCATGGACCACTTCCTCGGCAAGCAGACGGTCCAGAACGTCCTCGGCCTGCGGTTCGCGAACCGCGTGGTGGAGCCGATCCTCAACCGCGAGCACGTCGCGCGCGTGGACGTCATCTGGGACGAGACGCTCGCCCTGGAGGGCCGCGCCGGCTACTACGACCACGCCGGCGCCCTGCGGGACATGATCCAGAACCACCTGCTCCAGATCATGACCCTCATGGCGATGGAGCCCCCGCCCACCCTCCACGAGCGCGACCTGCGCGACCGCAAGGTGGACCTGCTGCGCTCGGTGCGCACCCCCGACCGGGACTCCCTGGCCCGGGAGAGCGTGCGCGCCCGGTACACGGCCGGGCCGGCCGTCGAGGGCCCCGTGCCGGACTACGCCGCCGAGGAGGGGGTCGACCCCGCCCGCGGCACCGAGACGTTCGCCCTGCTGACCCTGTGGGTCGACTCCTGGCGCTGGTCCGGGGTGCCGTTCACCCTGCGCAGCGGCAAGGCGCTCGGCACGCTGCGCCAGCAGGCCGAGGTGCACTTCCGCCCGGTCCCCCACCTCGCGTTCGGCCAGGACCAGCACCCGCAGCCCAACGTCCTCACGTTCGGCCTCGCGCCCGACCGGCTCTCCCTGTCGGTCAACGTCAACGGCCCCGGCGACCCGTTCACCCTCGAGGAGGCCCTCCTCGAGGCGGACTTCCCGGACCAGGACATCTCGGCCTACGGGCGGGTGATCCTCGACGTCCTCGCCGGCGACGCGACGCTCTCGATCCGCGGTGACGAGGCCGAGGAGGCCTGGCGCATCATCGAGCCCGTCCTGGACGCGTGGGGCGCCGGCGTGCCGGCGCTCACGGAGTACCCGGCGGGCTCGGAGGGCCCGCCGGTGCCGACGCCTCCGACAGGGCGATGAGCCGGGCGAGGGACCGGGTCACCTCGTCCCTCTGCGGCTCCAGCTTCTCCGCCTGGTCGTCCGGCAGCTCCACCCGGGCGCTCACCTCGCAGCCGTCGGGGTGGGGCGCGAGCCGCCACTCGTAGACGATGTCCGAGACGAGGCACGAGATCGTCACGGCGCCGTCGACGCCGCTCACCCCGAGCGGGTAGGGGAAGTCCGGCCACTCGGCGGCGTAGCGGGTCACCCCGCCGTCGGGGCCGGTCTCGATGCGGGCCGTGTCGACCCACCAGTCGGCGATGCGGCTCGGGTCGTGCAGGATGGCGAACACGTCGAGCGCGGGCGCGCGGCACACGTCCGCGACCTGGAATCCGGGCATCAGGTGACCCCCTCCGGTACGGCGGCGCGCCGGTCGTCCGCCACCCTGGCCGCCTCGAGGGCGGGGTCCACGAGACCGGCCACCGGCGGCCGGCCGAGATCGACGAGCACCGCGGCGTACCGCTCCCCGGCGCGCGGCAGCGCCGCGAGGCGCCCCCACGCGGCGGCCGCCTCGTCCAGCCGGCGCGCCGCCTCCCCCGGGTCGCCGGCCGCCGCCGCCACGAGCCCCCGGACGTGGGCGATGCGCGGCACGAGCGCCTCGGGCATGTCGGCCGCCCCGACCGGCTCGAACGGCACCCTGTCGAGCTCGGCCTGCGCCCCCGCGCCGTCGCCCGCCCGGGCGAGGGCCTCGGCGCGCCGCAGCCGGGCAAGGGCCCGCGGGATGCCCGCCGGGCCGTCGAGCGCGGCGCCCAGCGCCGCGGCGGCGCCCGCCGGGTCACCGCCCTCCAGCAGCACGAGCCCCAGGTCGAGGTCGGCGAGGGCGCGGTCCTCGGGGTCGCCGCGACGGGCGGCCGCGTCGGCGGCCGCGCGGGCCGCGGTGGCGGCCTCCTCGTGGCGGCCGAGGCGGGCCAGCGCGTGCGCCCGCGCCGCCCCGATCTGCGCCTGCAGCCCCACGCCCGGCCACGCCCATCCGTCGAGCCGGTCCGCGATCTCCACGACGTGCGGCACGTCCCCCGCGCACGCCGCGGCGGTCGCCGCCGTCAGCAGGCAGAGCGCGGCCATGTCGGCGCGCCCCGCGGCGTGGGCCAGGCCGGCGGCGCGCTCGCACGCCTCCCCCGCCGCCACCGGGTCGCCGGCCCGCAGCAGGGCGGTGCCGCGGGCGTGCTCCAGTTCGGCCTCCAGGCCCCCGTCCCCCTCGGCACCGGACGCCGTGCGGGCGGCGTCGGCGAGCCGTGCCGCCTCGGCCGGGTCGCCGGCGACGGCCTCGCTCCACGCGGCGCCGGTCAGCGCCAGCAGGCGCGCCTCGGGGGCCGGGAGGGCCCCGGCGTCGATGAGCGCGAGGGCCCGGCGGCTCGCCGCGAGGGCCTCCGACGGGTGGCAGAGCGTCGTGTGCAGCCAGCGCCCCCGCGAGGCGTGCGCGAGGGCGAGGCCCCGCGCGTCGCCGGCGTCATGGAGCAGGCCCTCGGCCTCCCCGAAGGCGGCGTCCATCGCCGGGCGGTCCGCCCGCCAGGCGTGGACCTCGGCGAGCAGCAGGAGCAGCTCCGCGCGCGTCGCGGCGTCCTCCCCCGCGATGCCGGCGGCCTCCTCCAGGTAGGAGGCGGCCTCGTCCAGCGCGCCGAGGGCCCTGGCGTCGCGGGCGGCCTCGGCCAGGTAGGCCGTCGCCGCGCGCGGGTCGCCGCCCAGCAGGTGGTGGCGCGCGACCTCGCCGGCGCGCCGGGCTCCGCCGCCCGCGAGCGCCGCCGCCAGGGCCCGGTGGGCCCGGGCCCGGCGCGCGTCGCCGATCTCCGCGTACACCGCGGCGCGCACGAGCGCATGGGAGAAGGCCAGGCGGCCGCCGGTGTCGCGCTCCAGCAGCCCCGCCCGGGCCGCCTCGGCCGCCGCGTCGGCGACGCCGCCGGGCAGCAGCCGCGCGGCCTCCCCCGCGGCGAGGGGGCGTCCGGCCGCCGCGGCCGCGTCGACGAGCGGCCGGGCCGCCTCCGGCAGCGCGGCCAGCGGGCCCCGGACGGCGGCGCGCAGGCCCTCGGCCGGGTCGCGCCCGGCGGCCGCCGCGCGGGCGGCCTCGCGCGCCAGCAGGGGGTTGCCGCCGGAGGCCCGGCGCACGGCGGCCGCCGTCTCGTCGCCGATCTCGGGCGCCACCTGGGACACGAGGCGCGCGAGCGCGTCGTCGCCGAGGGGGCCGAGCACGACCTCGGTCACCCGCCCGCGCGACGCCGCGGCGTCGAGGGCCGCGGGGAGCGCGCCCGGGCCGTCCGCGGGGCGGCGCGTCACGACGACGAGGGCGCGCAGGCCCTCCAGGCGCCCCGCCAGGTGCGCGAGGAGCGCGCAGGTCGCGGGATCGGCGGCGTGGAGGTCCTCCAGCACCACGAGCACGGGGGTCGCCCGGGCCGCCCACGCGACGGCCTCGGCGGCCGCGTCGAACACCAGGATGCGCTCCGTCTCCGGCGACGCCACGGGCGGGCGCGCCGCCAGGTCCGGGACGGCCGCCGGGCACAGGCGCGCCAACCCCGCCGCCCACGGCGCGCCGGCCGGCGGCGGCGCGAGGGCCGCCAGCGCGGCCACGGCCTCCGCCCAGGGCGCGAGCGGCGGCGCGCCCTCCAGCCCGAGGGTGGCGCCGCGCACGACCGTCGCCCCGCCCGCCGCGGCGTGCCCCGCGAGCGCCCCGGCCAGCCGCGTCTTGCCGATGCCGGCCGGGCCCGTCACCACGGCGATGCCGCCGGCGCCCGCCGCGGCGCCGTCCCATGCCTCCACGAGCTCCCGCAGCTCGTCGTCGCGGCCCACGAGCGCCGAGGGGCGGGGGGCCCGCGCCGCCGGGACGGGCACGGGGGCCGGCGCCGTGGCGCCCGCGCGGAGCAACAGCGCCAGCTCGCGCGTCGCGGGCGACGGGAGGATGCCGAGCTCGGCGGCGAGCAGCGCGCGGAAGCGGTCGTAGCCCGCGAGCGCCTGGGCGCGCTCGCCGCAGGTGTCCAGCAGGCGCATCAGGTCGCGGTGGGCGGCCTCGTCGAAGCGCTCCTCGGCGATGGCGGCGCGCGTCCAGCGCACGGCGCCGGGCAGGTCGCCGCCCTCCTCGGCCAGGGCGGCCAGCCGGCGCAGCGCCGCGACGAGGGTGGCGCGGTGGGCGTCCTGCGCCTCCAGGGCCCACTCGTCGGCCAGGTCGGCCAGCAGCGGGCCCGCGGACGCCAGGCCCACGGCCTCCTCCAGCGCCACGGGGTCGTCGCGCCGCGCGACGAGCCCGGCGAACCGCTCGGCATCGACGTCGCGCGGCAGATCGGCCGCGAGGCCCACGTGGGTGCGCCCCGCGTCGAGGTAGTCCGCCCCGCCGGCCGCCTCCAGCGTGTCCCGCACCGCCCACAGGGCGCTGCGCAACGAGGCGCGCGCGCTCGTGTCGAGCACGTCGGGCCAGAAGAGCCCGGCGAGGCGGGCCCGCGGCCACGGCGCCGGGTGCAGCAGCAGGTGGGCGAGCACCGCCCGGGGACGGAGACCCGGGGGCGGCGGCACCGGGCGGCCGTCGATCCAGAGGCGCAGCCCTCCGAAGAGGCGGGCCGTCAGCATGGCGCCAATCAGACACCCCCGGGGACGGCGGATCAACGCCCTGACGCGGGATCGACGCCACTTTGACGGTGGCATGACGGTGGGGCGCGACGCTGCCCCCGTCCGCACCACCCGCACCCCGAGGAGGAGCCGTGACCGATCCCGTCGCCCGCCTGGTGGAGGCCATCGACCGCAAGGACGCCGCCGCGATGCCGGCCGTCTACGCGCCCGACGCCCGCTTCGTCGGCATGACCCCGAACACGTTCCAGCTCATCGAGGGCCGCGAGGCCGTGGCGGCGAAGGTCGCCGAGTGGTTCACGTCCTGGGGCGACGACCCCGCCTTCGCGTTCCTGGGCACCGTGCGCGAGGGCGAGCGCGTGGTGGTGGAGTTCGAGCGCACGAGCACCTACGAGGACGCCGCCTGGGTGACCCGCCAGGCCCACGTGTTCCGCGTGACGCCGGCCGGCATCGCCGACCACCGCGTCTACTGCTGCGGGCCGCGGGAGGGCACGCCGGAGCTCGCGGCGGCCTACACCGCGGTGGCGTCGTGAGCGGCCCGCTGGAGGGCGTCCGGGTGGTGGACCTGACCCACCACCTCGGCGGCCCCCTCGCCACCATGGCGCTCGGGCAGCTCGGCGCCGACGTGGTCAAGGTGGAGCCGCCCGAGGGCGACGGCTGGCGCGGCGTCGACGACGTCGAGGGCGAGAGCCGCGTCTTCCACGCCGTCAACCGCGCCAAGCGGGGCGTGGTGATCGACCTGACGACCGACGAGGGCCGGGCCGCCCTGCACCGGCTGTGCGACGAGGCGGACGTCGTGGTCCACTCGTTCACCCCGGGCGTGGCCGAGCGCCTGGGCGCCGGGGCGCAGGAGCTGTGCGCCCGCAACCCCCGGCTCGTCCACTGCTCCCTGTCGGCCTTCGGTCCCGGTGGCCGGCGCGGCACCGATGTCGCCCTGCAGTCGGAGGCCGGCCTCGTGGCCGCCAACGGCGGGCGCCCCATGCCCGTCCCCGCCCACGACACCCTCGCCCCGTGGATCATGGTGGCCGGGATCCTGGCGGCCCTGCTGGAGCGCGAGCGCAGCGGCCGCGGGCAGGTCGTGGAGACCTCCCTCCTGGAGGCGTCCGCGGCCCTCGCCGCCCACCGCCTCATCCGCGACGGGTCCGGCGAGCCCCTCTTCAACCGCTTCGTGGGCGCGCTCTACCGGCCCTACCCCACGGCCGACGGCGCGATCGCGCTCGCCTGCTACGCCCCGCGCCTCCACGAGCGCTGCCTCACCGCGCTCGGCCTGGGCGCGCTGCTGGAGGACCCGCGCTTCGCCGACGGCCCCTCGCGGGCGCAGAACTCGGACGCGCTGGCGGAGCTCATCGGCGCGCGCCTCGCGGCCCACACGACCGCGGCGTGGGCCGAGCTGCTGCGCGACGCGGGCCTGCCGCACGGCGAGGTGGCGGCGCCGTTCGCGCTGCTGGACCACCCGGATGCGCGGGCGATCGGCCTGGTGGCCGAGGTGGAGGACCCGGTCCTCGGGACCGAGGTCGTCACCGGCCCGCCGCTGCGGCTGTCGCGCACACCGGCCGTCGTGGGCGCCCCGGCACCCCGCCTGGGCGAGCACACCGCCGAGGTGCTCCTGGCGGTGGCGCCGTGACCGCCCCGTTCACCGTCGCCGTGGTGCAGGCCACCCCCGTCGTCCTGGACGCCGACGCGACGGTCGCGAAGGCCTGCGACCTCATCGCCGAGGCGGGCCGCGCCGGCGCCCGGCTGGTCGTGCTGCCGGAGGCGTTCATCAGCCTCTACCCCAGCTCGCGCTGGGCGCACTCCTGCGCCCGCTTCTCGCCCGCCGCCACCGACCTACACCGTAGGATGTGGGAGGCCGCGCTGGAGATCCCCGGACCACGCGCGACCCGGCTGGCGACGGCCGCCCGGAAGGCCCGTGCCTGGGTGGCGATCGGGGTCAACGAGCGGGACACGGCCCGGCCCGGGACGCTGTGGAACACGCTGCTCTGGCTCTCCCCCGACGGCACCGTGGCGCACCGGCACCGCAAGCTCATCCCGACGATGCACGAGCGTGTCTTCTGGGGGCAGGGCCCCGGTGACGACCTGGACCCGCTGGTCACGGATCTCGGCCGGCTGGGCGGGCTCATCTGCTGGGAGTCGTTCATGCCGGCGGCCCGGGCGCGCCTGCACCGGGGCGGGTGCGACGTCATGGTCGTCCCGACCGCCGACGACCGCGACATCTGGCTCGCCGCGATGCGGGCGTTCGCGTTCGAGGCCGGGGCCTACGTGCTCTCGCCCGTCCAGCACCTCCGGAAGGAGCACTTCCCGGCCGACTTCCCGCTCGCCGACGAGCTGGCGTCGTGCCCGGACGAGCTGCTGGCGGGCAACAGCGTCATCGTGGGGCCGTCCGGTGAGGTGCTCGCCGGGCCGGTGGCCGGGCGCGAGGAGATCCTGCTCGCCGAGTGCGACCCCGCGGCGATCCTGGCCGCGCGGAGGGTGTTCGACGTGGCCGGGCACTACAGCCGCCCGGACCTGGCCGGGCCGTGAGGCTCAGCCCCGGGACCCCTCCGGATCGCGCGCCGCGACGCGCTGGCCGCGGTACACCAGCCCCGGCGTCGCCGGCGCGGTGGGCCGGCGCTCGCGGCGGGCGACCGGGACGGTCTCGGCGCCGCGGTACGTGAGCGCCGCCGGGGCCGGCTCGTCTTCCGGCGAGGTGTGCGGCACGGCGCCCTGGTCCCAGAGCGCCTCCAGGGCCACGACCACCTCGGGGCAGAACTGCGCGCCCGACTCGGCCCGGCAGATGGCGAGGGCGCGGCCGCCGGGGAAGCCGGCCCGGTAGGGGCGGTCGCCGGTCATCGCGTCCCAGGCGTCGGCCAGGGCGAGGACGCGGGCGCCGTCGGGGATGCCGTCGCCGGCGAGCCCGTCCGGGTAGCCGCCGCCGTCCCACCGCTCGTGGTGGCCGCGCACCCAGGTGGCCTGCTCGGCGGTCAGGGCCTCCGCCACGATCTCGGCGCCGCGCGCCGGGTGCTCCTTCACGAGGGCGAACTCCTCGGCGGTGAGGGCGCTGGGCTTGGTGAGGATGGCGTCGGGCACGGCGATCTTGCCTACGTCGTGCAGCACGGCGGCCTCGCGCAGCTCCGCCAGCCGGCCCGCGCCCCACCCGAGCTCCAGGGCCAGGCGCACCGCGATGTCGGCGACGCGCTCGGAGTGGAGCTGGGTGTACGGGTCCTTGGCGTCCACGGCCCGGGCGAGGGCGTGGACGGCGTTGAGCGCCTGCTGGTGCTCGAGCCGCGCGGCGCGCTCGCCGGCCGACAGCTCCTCGACCACGTCCGGGGAGTAGCGCACGCTGCGGTCGCGGCCGTGGGCCTTGGCCCAGTAGAGGGCGCCGTCGGCGAGGCGGTGCAGCTCGCGGGCGCTCCCGGCCTGCGCCAGCTCGCAGACGCCGGCGGAGACCGTGACCGACCCGTACCCGCCCACCGGGGCGGCGGCGACGGCCTGCCGGCCGCGCTCGGCGGCGAGCCATGCGTCCATCCCGTCCGCGCCGGGCAGGAGCCAGGCGAACTCCTCGCCGCCGACGCGGGCGACGATCTCCCCCCGGCGCGCCGATGCGGCCAGGCGGCGCGCGACCTCGGTCACGACGGCATCCCCTGCCGGGTGGCCGAAGCGGTCGTTGATGCGCTTGAAGTGGTCCAGGTCGAGCAGCACGAGCGACAAGGGCCGTCCGGAGCGCTCGGCGAGGGCGACCTCCTGCAGCAGCCGCTCGTGGAAGGCGCGGTGGTTCGGCAGCTCGGTGAGCGGGTCGGTGGCCGCGAGATCGGCGAGGAGGCCGGCCGAGAGCTCCAGGGAGCCGATCGCCTGCGCCATCCGCCGGCCGAGCGCCCACCAGGCGATGCCGCCCGCCAGGGACAACCCGGCGAGCAGGGTGGTGGCCGGGACGGCTGCCGAGCCGCCGGTGAGGGCCAGGAGCGTGGCGGTGCCACCGACGCCGGCGAGCGCAACGAGGGCCAGGACCGCGCCCTGGGCCCGCCGCAGCCGGGCGATGCGCCGGCCGGTCTCGCGCCAGTCCGAGATGAGCGTCGCCGCGCTCGGCGCCTCGGCCCGCTGCAGCGGCGCCCGGCGGCTGCGTTCGCGGCCCCGGGTCGCATCGACGGTGTAGACGTCACCCCGGTAGCGGATCTGCAGAGGCATCGGTGCTGTATCGGACGCCGGGGCCGGTCCTCGACCCCCGGGCACGACGGTGTCGCCGCGCGACGTTCCACCGCGTCGTCACGTCCGTCACCCCATCCCGGATCGTGTGCGCCACGGGCCGCTCCGCGCGCGGTGCCCGTCATACGGTCGCCGCACCGCACCCCCTCCCGGTGCGGGGACCAGGAGAGGAGTGACAATGGACGAGAAGGACGGGCGCGACGGCATCCGCCGTTCCGACTTCCTCAAGGGCGCGGCCGTGGCCGGCGCGGGCGCGACGGTGCTCGGGCCGCTCGCGGCGACCGCGACCGCGCGGGGCGGCCGCCGCGGGCACGGGTGGCCGAAGGGCGACGCGCGCGACGCCGGCATCTACGAGAACGTGACGCGGATCCTCTGGATCACGGTCAACGTCTCGGACCTGGAGCGCGCGGTGGACTTCTACCAGCGCACCTACCCGGTGACCGCCGCGCAGCGCACGAACGGCCCGGCCCAGGCGTTCCGCACGCTGGGCATCGCCCACGGCCAGTTCGAGGGGCGCCTCATGCGCGACGTGCAGCCCTTCCAGGGACGCTGCCTGCACCTGGTGCAATGGCGGTCCCCCGGACCGGTCGGGGTGCCGTACAAGGAGGCGAACCACGTCGGCTTCTACCGGCACCACGCGACCGCCTCGCGCAGCGGCCTCCACGCCGCCTACGACCGCGTCGTGGCCGAGGGCGCGCGCGTGTACGGCGAGCCCAGCTTCATCTACACCACGCCGACGAGCGGGACGAACGCGTTCGCGTTCGTGGACCCGGACGGCACCACGCTGGAGTGGGTGGGCGGCCTCGACCCGAACCCGAACGGGGTGCCGGACAACCTCAGCGCCTACAACGCCAACTGCCGTGACCTGAAGCGGTCGTACCGCTTCTACCGGGACGTGATGGGGCAGGACATCAACGCCCGCCTCAACCCGATCATCCCGCAGGCGCCGGGCTCGGCCTCGCTGGGCGACACGCTGCGCACGCCCGACGGGGAGCTCTACACCGGGCTCATCGACTTCGACGCGGTGACGACCGGCTACCGGGCGGACTTCCGCAACGTGCACGACCTGCTCGAGTGGCAGATGCCGCGCCCCTACGGTGACCCGTACCTGGAGCCCAACCACCTCGGGAGCGTCAACGTCACCTGGGAGGTCGACGACGTCCAGGCGTGTTACGAGAAGCTCGCGAAGCTGAGGGTCCGGGGCATCGGCGGCGGCCGCCTCGTCGCGCCCGAGAAGTGGGACCTCGGCGAGTACGGCGAGCGGAAGGTCCTGAACTTCGTGGACCCCGACGGCATCCAGATCTCGCTGCACGAGCGGCCGGCCACCGCGGCCGAGTCGCAGGAGCCGATCTAGGAGCCTGTCGGGAAACAAAGGCCGTGCGGCCCGCCGAGCGAAAACCAAGCGATTCGGTGGCCGCGTCCAAATGGCGATGCTGGGTGCATCGGCATTGACGCGGGCGCCGAAGCGCGCCGGTTTGCAGCCGGCGGACGTGCGGCCGACTTTCACGACGGGCTCCTAGGCCCCAGGGTCACGGAACGACGACGGGCGGCCCGATGGGCCGCCCGTCGTGTACTTCCACCGCGCGCCCCCGGCAGGGGCGGACGGCTACATCATCCCGCCGCCCATGCCCATGCCGCCCATGTTCGGCGACATCGACATGCCGCCGGCCGGCGGACCGCCCTCCTCGGGCTTGTCGGCGACGACGGCCTCGGTGGTGATGATGTTCTTCG
>VFQR01001166.1_pt1 | contig 21932 bp, 22 predicted proteins | sample 3512321 | NCBI WGS metagenome assembly VFQR01 (sample SAMN10412374, study PRJNA504923) | tailings metagenome | isolation source: Relicate 3 Philex TSF1 revegetated site | place: Philippines: Tuba, Benguet | collected 2017-08-29 | reverse complement strand
CAAGGTGTTCGACCTCATCATCGAGAACTTGCCGGTGTCGCTCTCGCTCGGCCTTTGGATGACGCTGCTGACCTATCTGATCTCGATCCCGCTCGGAATCCGCAAAGCCGTGATGGACGGCTCGCGTTTCGATACGTGGACGTCCGCCGTCATCATCATCGGCTATGCGGTGCCGGGCTTCCTGTTCGCGATCCTGCTGATCGTGCTGTTCGCCGGCGGGTCGTTCTTCTCGCTGTTTCCGCTGCGCGGGCTGACCTCGGACAATTTCGCGATGCTGCCATGGTACATGAAGATCGTCGATTACTTCTGGCACCTGACACTGCCGCTGATCTCGATGGCGCTCGGCGCCTTCGCCACCATGACGGTGCTGACCAAGAATTCCTTCCTCGATGAAATCCGCAAGCAATACGTTGTCACCGCACGCATGAAAGGCCTGCCGGAAAGCCGCGTGCTGTACGGACATATTTTCCGCAACGCGATGCTGATCGTAATCGCGGGCTTTCCCGGTGCCTTCATCGGCGCGTTTTTCTCCGGGGCGCTGCTGATCGAAACCATCTTCTCACTCGACGGACTCGGACTACTCGGCTTCGAGAGCATCATCAACCGCGACTATCCGGTCGTGTTCGCGACACTCTATATTTTCTCGCTGGTCGGCCTGATCGTCGGACTGATCTCGGATCTGACCTATACATGGGTCGATCCGCGCATCGACTTTGAAACACGGGACGCGTGATGGACGCGCCCGTTCCAGCGCCGCAGCCGGGCATGGTGGCCGCGCCCGTCGTAAAGAAGCCCAGCCGCTTCGCGCTGTCTCCGATCAACGCGCGCCGCTGGCGCAACTTCAAATCCAACCGGCGCGGCTGGTGGTCGTTCTGGATTTTTCTTGTCCTGTTTTTCGTGACGCTATTTTCCGAATTCATCGCGAACGACAAGCCGTTTCTCGTCAAATACGACGGCGGCTATTACTCGCCCGTGTTCCGGCAATATTCGGAGACGACCTTTGGCGGCGAGTTTGAAACGGAAGCGGACTATCGCGATCCCTACCTGCACAAGCTGATCGCGGAGAAAGGCGGCTATATGGTGTGGCCGCCGATCCGCTACAGCTATCGCACGCATAATCTCGATTTGCCCACACCCGCCCCTTCCAAACCTACATGGATGCTGACCGAAGAGCAGTGCAAGACCGTGGCCGAACGCAAGAACGTAAAAGGCTGCGCCGGGCTTGAGACGAACTGGCTCGGCACCGACGATCAGGGCCGCGATGTGGTGGCGAGGCTGCTTTACGGCTTTCGCATTTCGGTGCTGTTCGGATTGACGCTCACGATCATCTCCTCGGTGATCGGCGTCGCCGCCGGCGCGGTACAGGGATATTTCGGCGGATGGACCGATTTGCTGTTCCAGCGCTTCATCGAAATCTGGACCTCGGTGCCGTCGCTTTATCTGCTGCTCATTATTTCTTCCGTGCTGGCGCCGGGATTTTTCGTACTGCTGGGAATTCTGCTGCTGTTCTCGTGGGTCGCGCTTGTCGGCCTCGTGCGTGCGGAGTTTTTGCGCGCGCGAAACTTCGAGTTTGTGCAGGCCGCACGCGCGCTTGGTGTGTCCAACCTCACCATCATGTTCCGCCATGTGTTGCCGAATGCGATGGTCGCAACGCTGACCTTCCTGCCTTTCATTCTGTCAGGCTCGGTGATGACGCTGACGGCGCTCGATTTTCTGGGCTTCGGCCTGCCGCCCGGCTCGCCGTCGCTCGGCGAGATGCTGGCGCAGGGCAAGGCCAACGTGCAGGCGCCATGGCTCGGCCTGACGGGCTTTTTCACGGTCGCGATCCTGCTGTCGCTGCTCATTTTCATCGGTGAAGCCGTGCGCGACGCTTTCGATCCGAGAAAGACTTTCGCATGACCGAACCGCTCCTGAAGGTCGAGGATCTTTCGGTCGCGTTCCGGCAGGGCGGGCGCGACAACATCGCGGTCGATCGTATTTCGTTTGACGTGAAGCCCGGAGAGACGGTGGCACTGGTCGGTGAATCCGGCTCCGGAAAATCCGTCACGGCGCTCTCTGTACTGAAGCTCCTGCCCTATCCGGCCGCCCACCATCCGAGCGGCCGCGTGCTGTTCAAGGGCCGCGATCTCCTCGCCATGCCCGAGAACGAAATCCGCAAGGTGCGCGGCAACGACATCACGATGGTGTTTCAGGAGCCGATGACCTCGCTCAATCCGCTGCATCCGATCGAGAAACAGATTGCGGAAGTGCTGTCGCTGCATCGCGGACTTTCCGGCAACGCCGCGCGCGACCGCGTGATCGAACTGCTGACGGAAGTCGGCATACCGGAGCCCGCGACGCGTCTGCGCTCCTATCCGCACCAGTTGTCGGGCGGCCAGCGGCAGCGCGTGATGATCGCGCTGGCGCTCGCCAACGAGCCGGATCTTTTTATCGCGGATGAACCGACCACGGCGCTCGACGTGACGGTGCAGGCGCAAATCCTGAAACTTTTGAAAGAGCTGCAGGCGCGTCTCGGCATGGCGATGCTGTTCATCACGCACGATCTCGGCATCGTGAAGAAAATCGCCGACCGCGTCTGCGTGATGCAGGGCGGGCATATCGTCGAGCGCGGCACATCGCAAGAAATCTTCGCCGCGCCGAAACATTCCTACACGCGCGACCTGATCGCGGCCCAGCCGAAGGGCCAGTCGGCCGAACCGAAGCCCGATGCGCCGGTCGTCGTCTCCACCGACAATCTCCGCATCTGGTTTCCAATCAAGCGCGGCTTGCTTCGCAAGACGGTGGGCCACATCAAGGCGGTCGACGGTGTGACGGTGAATATCCGCCGTGGCGAGACGCTCGGCGTCGTCGGCGAATCCGGTTCGGGAAAAACCACGCTTGGGCTGGCGCTGCTTCGCCTGATTTCGAGCGACGGCCGTATCGTGTTCATGGGCAAGGACGTGCAGGGCCTGCGCTTCAAGGAAATGCTGCCGCTGCGCCACGACATGCAGATCGTGTTTCAGGATCCGTTCGGCTCGCTCAGCCCGCGCATGTCGGTCGCCGACATCGTCGGCGAGGGGTTGCAGGTGCATCAGCCGGGACTTTCCGAAACCGAACGCGAGGAAAAGGTGATGACTGCATTGCGCGATGTCGGCCTCGATCCGGCGACGCGCTTCCGCTATCCGCACGAGTTCTCCGGCGGTCAGCGCCAGCGCATCGCCGTCGCGCGCGCGATGGTGCTGGAGCCTTCCTTCGTCGTGCTCGACGAGCCGACGAGCGCGCTCGACATGATGATCCAGGCCCAGATCGTCGACCTCCTGCGCGATCTCCAGAAGAAACGCGATCTGACTTACATGTTCATCAGCCACGATCTGAAGGTCGTCGCCGCGCTCGCAAGCCATGTCGTCGTGATGCGCGCCGGCAAGGTGGTCGAACAGGGACCAGCGAAAGAGCTTTTCGCCAATCCGAAAAGCGATTACACGCGCGCACTGTTCGCGGCGGCGTTCAATCTCGAAGCCGCCGCGTCCGGCGCCGTTGCACAATAATGTCCACGATCCTGCTCGCGATCACGGGATGGGAGCCGGAAGCGTGGCTCTCGCGCTTCCGCACTTTTGGCAAGAAGCACACGGTCCGCACCGTCGCGGAAATCGGCGACCCGGCTGAAATCGAATATGTCTGCGCGTGGAAGCCACCCGCAGGATTGCTCGCGAAACTGCCGAAGCTAAAAGCGATTTTTTCGCTCGGCGCCGGCGTCGATCATCTGATGAATGATCCGTCGCTGCCAAATGTGCCGGTCGTCCGTATCGTCGATCCCGATCTCACCAAGCGCATGTGCGAGTATGTGGTGCTTCACTGTCTGCTGCATCAGCGCAAGATGAAGCTCTACGGCGAACAACAGGCGCAGAAAATCTGGCACGAACATCCCGAGCGCCCCGCAGGCGAGGTGCGCGTCGGCATTCTCGGCATGGGCGTGCTTGGGCAGGCGGCTGCGGCGGCGCTGGCACCGGTCGGATTCAGGATCACCGGCTGGAGCCGGTCTAGGAAAAGCGTGCCGGGAATCGAAACCTTCGGCGGCGAAGCCGAGCTGCCGAAGTTTCTCGGCCAGACCGATATTCTCGTTTCGCTGCTGCCGCTGACGCCGGCGACGCGCGGCATGCTGAACTATGCATTCTTCCAAAAGCTCGCGCGGGACGGCGTGCTGGGCGGACCGGTGCTGGTGAATGCGGGCCGCGGCGGATTGCAGGTCGAGACAGATATTCTCCGCGCGCTCGACGAAGGCACCTTGATCGGCGCCAGCCTCGATGTGTTCGAGAAAGAACCGCTGCCGCAAGACAGTCCGCTGTGGTCGCATCCGAAGATTTTTGTGACACCGCACAACGCGGCCCAGAGCGACCCGGAAGCACTCACAAAATATGTGCTGGGACAGATCGAAGCCTTCGAGCGCGGCGAGCCGCTGCGGAATGTGGTCGATCGGAAGCTCGGCTACTGACACCACGCAGTCGTCCCCGCGAAAGCGGGGACCCATAAACTCAGCGATCAAAAATTTATTCGGAGGGTATGGATCCCGGCTCGCGCTCGCTTCGCTCGCTTGGCCGGGACGACGATCTAAATCACCCGCCTCACGCCGGTCACTTCCGAGCCTGTCTTTCCGATCCGCTCGACTGCTTCTTTCAGCGGCTCCTCCACCACCTGCATGTGGAAGGCGTTGGCATGCAGAAGTCTGCCGGGATCGGAAACGATTCCGATGTGCCCTTTCCAGCAAACGAGATCGCCTCGCTTCAACGAAGAAAAATCGGCGCGCACGGCTTCACCGAGCTTCGCCTGCATGTCGCTGTCGCGCGGGCATTCGATGCCCGCCGCCTGCAGCGAAACCTGCACCAGCCCGGAACAGTCGATGCCGAGGCTCGATTTTCCGCCCCAGAGATACGGTGCGTTCAGAAACCTGCGCGCGGTCCCGACAAAATCGGCATCGCGCTCGCGGATTTCCTTCAGGAAGATCGCGGGAATGAATCCGTTTTCGGCGATCAGGAATTTCTGTTGCGTGCGCTCCACCGACACTTGCGCGCCGAAGGGCAGCGCCAGTAGCGGTGCGGATTTGATGTCGGCTTCGGAAAAAATAAAGCCGCGCGGAACGCAGACACGATGCGTCGGCGCATCACCTGCCGCTGCGATCAGATCGTTCGCCGGCATCCAGCCGACATAACCGTCCCGCTCGAGCTGCCCCCAGCACCAGCCTTCATCAGTTGTTTCGTAAACCCGGACAAATTCGCCGTGCAGCGCTTCGGTCAATAGCGGCGCGTAATGGGCGGGCTCCTGCCGCACCGGCGTCAGCGAACCGATCACCCGCTTGCGTTCGCCCTCGGAGAATTTTTCCGCTTCCACCCTGCCGCGCAGATGGGCCGCGGCGAGATCGGAACGCGCGGGTGTCACGCGCGGGTCGAAGCTCACCGGCGGATGTCCTTCGCCTTTTCCACGATCAGATCGCCGAGATGCTCGACATAGAGCGCGCCCTTTACGGTGCGCTGGACAATCACATTGCGCTTGTCGGCATCGTCGCGGCGGCGCGTCAGCAATTGCATGCGGCCCATCGTATCGAGCGCGCGGGTGATGACGGGCTTGGTCACGCCGAGCTTCGCCGCCAGCCCGCGCACCGTATGCGGCGGCGGTTCCAGATAGACGGTGAGCAGCACCGAAACCTGCCGCGCCGACAGGTCCGAATCGTCGTCGCGCACCAGCGCGAACGACAGATCGTGATAGAGCTTCAGCGCCTGCGCGGGACGCAGATCGAGGGACATGGCCGCTCCGAATCGTTACGGAGCCGGATTGTTCTCTTTTGCACCCTGAGTCGCAATCAACCGTAACGCTCTTTCAACAGCGCATAGAGCGCGCGAATGACCTGCGCCTCGCCGCCTTCCGGGCGGCCCGGTTTCGACGAGGCGTTCCACGCGAACATGTCGAGATGCAGCCAGCTTTTCGTCTGCTCGACGAAACGCGACAGAAAAAGTGCGGCCGTGATCGAGCCTGCGAATGCACCGCCGCTGATGTTGTTGGTGTCGGCGATCTTGGAATCGAGCATCGTTAGATAGTTTCGCCACAACGGCATGCGCCAGAAGGGGTCGGATTCGCCAGCACCGTGCTTCGCGAGATCGGCGGCAAGCTTTTCGTCGTCGGTGAACGCCGCCGGAAGTTCCGGACCGAGCGCGACGCGCGCGGAACCGGTCAGCGTCGCAAAATCGATCATCAGGTCCGGCTTGTCATCATCCGCGAGCGCCAGCGCATCGGCGAGGATCAGCCTTCCTTCCGCGTCGGTATTGCCGATCTCGACGGTGATGCCCTTGCGGCTTTTGTAGACATCGCCGGGCCGAAACGAAGCGTTGGAGACGGAATTTTCCACGGCCGGGATTACAACGCGCAATCTCACTTTCAGCTTCGCGCCCATGATGAGTTGCGCGAGGCCGAGCGCGTTGGCGGCACCACCCATGTCTTTTTTCATGAGCAGCATGCCGGCATCGGTCTTGAGATTGAGCCCGCCGGTGTCGAAGCAGACGCCCTTGCCGATCAGCGTCAGCTTCAGATGCTTCTCGTCGCCCCAGGTGAAGTCGATCAGGCGCGGCGCGTCGTCGGCCGCCGCGCCGACCGCATGCACTAGCGGGAAATTTTCCTTCAGCAGCGCATCGCCCACGATCGAGCGGAATTTCGCGCCGAAGCGATCCGCGACACTCTTGGCAGCCGCTTCCAGATCGGCCGGACTGAAATCGTTGGCCGGCGTGTTGACGAGGTCGCGCACCATGAAGACCGCATCGGCGATGCGGGAAATTTCCGCGCCATCCACCTCGCGCGGCACCAAAAGCTGCACCTTCGATGCTTCGGATTTTCGATAGCGCGTGTATTTGTAGCTTCCGAGCGCAAAGGCGAGCGCCGCCAGCCGCGCATCCGCCGGTGCGTTTTCGAAATGCCAAACGCCCGCGGGCAAAATCAGCGGCAGCCTGCCAGCCGCGAACGCATTTTCCCGCGCCGGATTTTGTTCGAAGCCGAAAAGCGCTCCGGCAATCCCGCCATTCGCGTCAGGCAGCAGCGCGAAACTGCCCGCCTCCGCCTTGAAGCCGCCTGCTTCCGCGAAGGCCCGCGCCGCCTCCGGCAGCTTTGCCGCCACCTCCGGCCAGCTTTCCTTGCTCGCCCACCAGAGCGCCCTGGAGCCCGCGGTTCCGGAAGGCGCGAATGCCGGGTGAAGTTCGGATGCCAATGGTTTTGCTCCAGGTCGACTCATCTTAACCGGGTATTAGGGTTAACGATGTATTGATGGATGCGCCGGTGAGCAAATTTTTCCCGGCAGGAGCAAGTCATGGGTATCCTTCGCATCCACAAGAATCACGTTTCCCGCATCGCCGTCGCCGCCGTGCTCGCCGCCTCCGTCGGCGGCTGCATGACGGCCAAGCGCGCGGACATCACCGGTTCGGTCCCGGCGCAGCGCATGACCGAAAGCGACTGGCGGAAGCAGCTCGACCAGCTCGCGAACCAGTATCGCGAGCAGCCGAACGACCCGCGCATCGCCATTGCCTATGCGCAGGCGCTGCGTCAGAGCGGCCAGCGCGCGCAGGCCGCCGCGGTGCTGCAGCAGGCTTCCATGCGCAATTCCAAGAACCCGGAAGTGCTCGGCGCCTATGGCCGGGCACTCGCCGATGTCGGCCAGTTCAGCCAGGCGCTGGATGTGCTCGGCAAGGCGCATACGCCCGACCAGCCGGACTGGCGTGTGCTCAACGCGCAGGGCGCCGTTCATGACCAGATCGGCAACAATGCAGAGGCCCGCCGCTATTACGAGACGGCGCTGCGCATCGCGCCGAATGAGCCGGCGATCCTGTCCAATCTCGGCCTTTCCTACGCGCTTTCCAAAGACCTCGTGCGCGCGGAGCAGGTGCTGCGCCGGGCGGATGGCCCCAACGCCCATCCGAAGATCCGCCAGAACCTCGGCCTCGTGCTCGCTTTGCAGGGCAACTTCGAGGAGTCCCAGCGTGTGACCGCCGGCCTGATCTCGCCGGAACAGCAGTCGCAGAACCTCGCCTATTTCCGCGAGATGACCGCGAAGGGGCAGGCGAAGCCGGGCACCAAGGAAGCGAAGAAGCAGCAGAAGACGAAGCCCGCGGAGACGAAACCGCTCGATCTCGGACGGGTTGCTTCGACCAATTGAAACGCCGCTCCGGACAAATAAAAAGCGCGCCATGAGGCGCGCTTTTTTTGTTTTCAAGATTTCGGCGTCAGGGATTGACCGCCATCACGCGGATCGCCGCCGGGCCCATAATGACGATGAACAGCACAGGCAGGAAGAACAGGATCATCGGCACGGTCAGCTTCGGCGGCAATGCAGCCGCCTTCTTTTCCGCTTCCGACATGCGCATGTCGCGGATTTCCTGCGCCAGCACGCGCAGCGCCTGACCGAGCGGCGTGCCGTAGCGTTCGGCCTGCACGAGTGCCGTACAAACCGCTTTCACGCCGTCGATATTCGTACGCGCCGCGAGGTTGTCGTAGGCGGTGCGGCGATCCTGCAAATAGGAAAGTTCGGCCGTGGTGAGAGTCAGTTCCTCGGCCAGCGGAATCGACTGCGTGCCGATTTCCTCCGAAACTTTCCGGAAAGCGGCGTCGATCGACATGCCGGATTCGACGCAAATGAGCAGCAGATCGAGCGCGTCCGGAAACGCGCGGCGGACCGAGAGCTGCCGGCGCGAGATCATGTTTTTCAGGAACAGGGCGGGCGCGCGCATGCCGACCCAGGCCGCCGCAATCGCGATGCCCAGCTTGATGGTTGCCGGCTGCTCGAGCTTGATGATGAGGAACGTATAGACGAGCGCGAAGATGAACATGCCGATCGGCATGATCAGGCGGAAAAAGAGATACGTCACATATGGACCCTGCCCGCGATAGCCGGCCTGGATCAGTGTCGCGCGCATTTCCTCTTCGCCTAGATGCTTGCGAAGATTCAGGTTTTCCACGATGGCCTGCATATAGGCCTTCGGCGTCTGCCGCAGCGAAACGCGTTCGCCGCGCGCAAGCCGTTCGCGTTCGCGCGCGCGAATCTTGCCGCGCTCGATGGCAACGGCTTTCATGCGCCGTTCGAGGTTGTCGCCGAACACATACGGCATCGCGATCGTCAGCACCGTCGCCATGGCAGCGATCGCGGTCAGCAGCGTGACCATGAAGCGGGTGTTGTGGAGGTGATCGATGATGATTTCGGTCATCGTGCCCTCAGAAATCGAAATTGATCATTTTGCGCATCACGAGCGTGCCGCACAACATCCAGCAGAGTGAGCCGAACATCAGCATGCGGCCGGTCGGCGTCGTCCACAGAAGCTCGATGTAGGACGGGCTCGTGAGATAGACGAGGAACATCACCGAAGGCGGCAAGGCCGCGATGATGATCGCAGAAGCCTTGGCTTCGGTCGACATTGCCTTGATTTTGGCTTTCATCTTCTTGCGTTCGCGCAGAACCTTGGAAAGGTTCGCAAGCGCCTCGGAGAGGCTGCCGCCGGCCTTTTGCTGAATCGCGATCACGATGCCGAAAAAGTTCGCTTCCGGAACGGGCATGCGGTCGTAGAGTTTTCCGCAGGCTTCGCCGAGCGGCATGCCGACGGCGGCGGATTCGGCAATCGTGCGGAATTCGCCCTTTACCGGCTCCTGCGTTTCGCTCGCGATGATGCGGATGCAATCGCCGATGGGCAGGCCTGCCTTCACGCCGCGCACGATCACATCAACCGCATTCGGCAATTCGTTGACGAATTTCGCTTCCCGCTTTTTCTTCAGGTAAGACAGGATCCAGCGCGGCAAGCCGAAGCCCATCGCAAAGCCGATGCCCGCGACGCTGTAAAGCGGCGCACCCATGAAATAGCCGATGAACGCCGAAAAGAAACCGAGCGCGGCACTTCCGATGATGAAGGTGCGCTTGTCGATGCTGAGGCCGGCCTGGGTGATACGCGCGGACAGCGGCGGATTCTTTTGCGACTTCTGCCGCTCCTCCAGCTTCTTCAGCGAATCCTCGACCTGCGCGCGGCGGGACGTGGCGGGGTCAGCGGTCTTGCGCTTCCGCTTCTCCTCGATTTCCGCGACGGTGATATCCTTCATCCGCTTTTCGGCGCGGCGTTCGCCGGAGATCAGCGGATAAACGAAGACATATGCGACACCGCCGACGGCGACGGTGGACAAGAGCGCGATGACGAGCGGACTCATCCGCGCACCAGATCGTCGACGTCCTCGCCCGCGTCGAGTGCCGCCGCGAGACGCTTTTCCTCGCCATAGTAGCGGGCGCGATCCCAGAAGCGCGGCTGGCCGATACCGGTGGAGCGATGGCGGCCGAGAATGTTGCCGTTGGCGTCTTCGCCGAGGAATTCATAGACGAAGAGATCCTGCGTGGTGACGACCTCGCCTTCCATGCCGATCACTTCGGTGATGTGCGTGATGCGGCGCGAGCCGTCGCGCATGCGCGACGCCTGCACGATCACGTCCACCGACGACACCACCATTTCGCGGATGGTGCGCGGCGGCAGCGAGAAGCCGCCCATGGTGATCATCGATTCGAGACGCGAGAGCGCCTCGCGCGGGGAGTTGGCGTGCAGCGTACCCATCGAGCCGTCGTGGCCCGTGTTCATCGCCTGCAACAGGTCGAACGCTTCCGGTCCGCGCACTTCGCCGACGATGATGCGTTCAGGGCGCATACGCAGACAGTTCTTGACGAGGTCGCGCATCTTGATTTCGCCCTCGCCTTCGAGATTCGGCGGGCGCGATTCCAGGCGCACCACATGCGGCTGCTGGAGCTGCAATTCGGCCGCGTCCTCGCAGGTGATGATGCGTTCGTCGTCGTCGATGTAGCGCGTGAGGCAGTTCAGCAGCGTGGTCTTGCCCGAACCGGTACCGCCGGAGATCAGCACGTTGACGCGGCAGCGGCCAATGATCTTCAGCAGTTCGGCACCCGTGGGCGACACCGATCCGAACTTCACGAGCTGATCGAGGGTTAGTTTATCGCGCTTGAACTTACGAATGGTGAGGGCCGGTCCGTCGATGGCGAGCGGCGGCACGATCACGTTGACGCGGGAGCCGTCCGGCAGGCGCGCGTCGCAGATCGGGCTCGCTTCGTCCACACGGCGGCCGATCTGGCTGACGATGCGCTGGCAGATATTGTGAAGCTGCTGGTTGTCGCGGAAGCGGATACCGGTCTTCTGGATCTTGCCCGAGACTTCGATAAAGACGGTGCCCGCACCGTTCACCATGATGTCGGCGATGTCGTCGCGCGCGAGCAGCGGTTCGAGCGGGCCATAACCAAGCACGTCGTTGCAGATGTCCTCGAGCAGTTCTTCCTGCTCGGAAATCGACATCACGACGTTCTTGATTGAAATGATTTCGTTGACGATGTCGCGGATTTCCTCGCGCGCCGCGAGCGGCTCGAGCTTGGAAAGCTGCGTGAGGTCAATCGCCTCGATCAGCGCGCCGAAAATCTGTCCTTTGGTCTCGTAGAATGTTTCCGAGCGCCGGTTCTCGACGACCGGAGCGGGCGGCGGAGGCGGCGGCGCGATCGACGGCGAAGGCATCGACTGCTTCGCCGCGGCAAAGCCACCCATATCCGCCATCGGCTTCGGTTGCGGTGCCGCCGCGGGCATGCGCGGCGCCTCCTGCACGCGGGGTGCGGGAGCCGCCTGTGGACGCTGCGTGTCGTTGCCTGGTCTTTTGCCGAACATACGCCTGTTCCAGAAACGCTACGTTATTTCTTCAGGCCGCGTAGCTTCGCGAGCAGCGGCGAGAGGAAATCGGTTTTTTCCTTTTTCGCTTCGGCGCGTCCGGTGAGCGACTTTGCAACACCCAGAAACGTCTCGGCGATCTTGTTCGACGTGTTCACTTCCGCGATCATCTGGCCGTTGTTCGCGGCCGTTCCGAAAAGCTGCGGATCGAACGGAATGGAGGCAATGGGCTGCGCGTCGAGCGCCTTGGCGAAATCCACCGCGCGCACTTCCGGCCGTTTCGGCACGCCGACCTGATTCAGCAGGTACAGCGGCGGACGGTCGTTCGGGCGCGCACTGCGCACGAAATCGAACATGTTCTTGGCGTTGCGCAGGCTCGCGAGATCCGGTGTCGTCACGAGCAAAACCTCGTCGGCGCCGATCAGCGTGCGCTTGGCCCAGCTCGTCCACAGATGCGGAATGTCGAGCACGATATAGGGGATCGAGGACCGCATCGCATCGACGACGGGATCGAACGACTCCGCATTGAAATCGTATTCGCGCTCGAGCGTCGCGGGCGATGCAAGCAGGCTCAGATGATCCGTGCACTTCGACAGCAGGCGGTCGATGTAGGCGCTGTCGACGCGGTCCGGCGAGAACACCGCATCGGCGATGCCCTGCGGCGGGTCCTGGTTGAAGTCGAGACCGGCGGTGCCGAACGGAAGATCGAGGTCGGCGATCACCGTATCGAGTGCGAGATCGCGCGCGATGGAGAATGCCACGTTATGCGCGACCGTCGAGGAACCGACGCCGCCCTTGGCGCCGATCACCGCGAGCACGCGGCCGACCGGCTCTGCGTCAGGGGCGCTGAAGAGATTGGAAACCGAACGGATGATGTCGATCGCCGATAGAGGCGACATGACATAGTCGCTGATGCCGCGGCGAACCAGCTCGCGATACAGCACAATGTCGTTGAGACGGCCGACAATGATGACCTTGGTGCCAGCGTCACAAACCTCGGACAACTTGTCGAGACCCGCGATCAGTTCGGTGCCGTTGCCGTTGTGCTCGATCATGATGACGTTCGGCGTCGGCGAGCCCGAGTAAGCCTCGATCGCCGCGACGATGCCGCCCATCTGCACCTTCACATGCGCCTTCGCCATGCGGCGGTCGGCGGACGCCGACTGCACCGCGTGCGAAAGCTCGGCGGTTTCGCAAAAGGCCTGGATCGAAATGCGCGGGATCTGGGCGACATAGGCTTCGCCCGCACCCGGCGCGTTCTCCAGTTCGATGGCTTGCGCGAATTTATGCATCATTTGCTGCCGACGGTGCTGACCTTGCCGTCGGTCCCATTCTGATAAATCGTCGCCGGGTCTTCACCCTTGCGATATTTGTCGATGACGGTCTGGCGGCGCGAAGCGAGCGCCTTGGTTTCCGGACGCGGCTGAATCAGGTCTTCCGGCTCCGCGACCATTGAAGCGAGATTCTTCTGCGTCGCGCAGCCGTGATTCCAGTACGGGCGGTTGTCGATGCCGGAAGGCATGCCGGTGAGGCTCGGGCTCGGCATCGCGCCGAGGTCTTCCGGCCATTCACCGCAAGGACCGGCGGTCGCCTCGATGCGCGTATAGGTCAGCCGCACCGGGCCGAGCTCGCTCGTCTGCGGCGGTTCATATTTGCGAATGCGGATCGCGCGTGCCGGCACGCCCGAAGCCCGCAAAAGGCTCTGCGTTTCGCGCACGGCATATTTCGCGGCGCGCTCGTTCTTGGTGCCGCTCGGAACATCGATCACGATGGCGCCGGTGCTTTCGCGGCGCCAGGCGCTGGCCATCGACGTCACCTGTGCGCGCTGCGCGCCGGTGAGTTCGCCGCGGCCGGAGCCGACGAGGAGCTGAACGGAACGCTCCGCTTCGTCGAAGCGGATCGGATGGCGTTCGCGATAATCGAACGGGAACGTGCTGCCCGTCACCGCGGGCGAGTACGCGGTCTTGCAGCCCGCAACCATAAACAGGGTTGCAAAGATGCAGACCGGGGCGGCCAGCTTGGTCTTTTGGTACTTCGACATACTTCGCTCCTGAGCCGCCTTAGTCGAGAATGAAACCGTACGAGCCGTGATAGGTGCGCTGCTGCTTCACCGTGCCCGGACCGCCATAGATGCGGTTGAGCTGGCCGAGCAGGACCGTGGAAGGATCCGCCGGATCGGCGAAGCCGTCGTCCGGCCGCGCGATCTGCGACGGGTTCGTCGCCTTCACGACATACGGCGTCACCATGATCATGAGTTCGGTCTGGCCGCGCTGGTAGTCGCGGCTGCGGAACAGCGTGCCGAGCACCGGAATGTTCATCAGGCCGGGCACGCCGTTGATGTTCTGCTTGGTCTGCTCCTGCAGCAGTCCCGCCATCACGAGGCCGCCGCCGCTCGGCAGCTCGACCGTCGAGCTTGCGCGGCGAACCTTGAGCGAGGGAATGTTGATGCTGGAGAAGCGGATCGCGCCTTCGGTCGAAAGCTCGGACACTTCCGTGCCGACCTTCAGGCTGATGCGGCCCTCGCCGATGACGACCGGCGTGAATTCGAGGCCGACACCGAACTGCTTGAACTGAATCTGGATTTGGCACCCGCTGGTCGGATCGCAGGTCTGGCCCGCCGGAATCGGAAACTCGCCGCCAGCGAGGAATTTCGCCGATTCACCAGAGATCGCCGTGAGCGACGGCTCCGCCAGCGTGCGCAGTACGCCCGCCTGCTCCATCGCCTTCAGCGTCATGGTGATGTGGTTGCCGCTGCCGAAATTCGCGGTCACCGGAATCTGCGTCGAGGAGATCGACTGGTTCTGCACGGTGAACGGGTTGTTGAGGAAGAAGTTGGTGGCCGCTCCCGCGACCCCCGTGCCGATGGTGGCGCTGCCGATGTTCACCGCGCCGTTCAGGTCGATGCCCATCTGCTTCAGGATGTTGCGCTGGACTTCGGCGACAGTGACCTTCAGGAGCACCTGTTCCTTGCCCTTGATGGTGAGACCGTTCACGACCTTGTCGGCGCCGCCGACGAGGCGTGCCGCGGTATCGACCGCTGCCTGCACTTCGCCCGCATTGGCGACTTCACCGGAAAGCACAACGCTGTCGTTCACCGCATCGACGCGGATCGACGAGCGCGGATTGAGGCGGCGGAGCGCCTCGCGCACGCCGCTCGCGTCGCGGCCGACTTCGATGTCGTAGGCCGCCATCTGGCGTCCTTCTGCGTCGAAGAAAATCACATTGGTCTGTCCGGGTGCCACACCGATCAGATAGGCGCGGCGAGCGGAACGCACGACCGCGTTGGCGATCGCGGGATTGGCCACGAGCACATCCTTCGCGTCGCGCGGAAGATCGACCACCGCCGACTTGCCGATGCCGAGCGCCAGAAAACGGTTCGACTGGCTATGCTGTGATTTTCCGATCGATGCGGTCGTTTCGTCCGCGCCCACCGGCTGCGGAGCGGAAGCGGCGAAGGCGAGCATCAGCGATGCCGCCGCCAGCCGGAGAATCGTCGCGTGAGGACTTACCATTTTGACCCCTTCCCCTGCGCGCTTATCGTGCGGTTTGCGTGGACGTGACGCCGAAGCGCACGACATTGACGGAGCCGCTCGCGCGTTCCTGTTCTTCCTCTTCCGGCTTCTTCTTGCCGGCATTCACCGGCATGGCGTCGGCGAGGCTGCGGAGGGCGAGCGAAAGCGTGCCGCGCTGGCGCGAGAGCGCAAGCGTCTCAGCCTGGCGGGCGGATAGTTCGAGTGTCGCGGTCTTGCCGACGACGACCTTCTGGCCGTTCTTTTCCTCGACGGTCTGATCGATCGCGAGCACGCGCACATTGCGCAGCACGGTTTCGCTGAGGAAGCTGTCGGTCTCGCGGCGCGTGAGGATCACATCGACGCGGTCGTTCGGCAGAATGAATCCGCCGGCACCGGTCTCGGCGGAAATTTCCGTCGAAATCGCGCGCATGCCGGCCGACAGGATCGCGGACATGAATCCGGAGCCATCGGCCTTGATGAGTTTTTCTTCGCGGATCGGCTCGCCCGGCACGAACGGAGCGCGTGCGACGGAGCCTTTCAAATCTTCCACCGCGTTCGGACGCAGCGATTTGGTGATATAGAGCGGACCGGCGGCCTTGCTCGGCCACGGCGCCCAGTTGACGTCTTCCGGCGACACCGCGCGGCCGACGGGAATTTCGGATTTCGCGACGAGGACGTCGACGACATCCTGCGACTGGACGATCTGCACGGGTGCGGGCGGCGGTTCGCCACCCGAAAGCATGAAGGCCAGGCCGCCCGCGCAAAGCGCGATGGCGAGAACGATGATACGAGCCGGTTTCATTACGCTCACTTCCCAGAATCGGACGGGGGACTGCTGTCAGCGGCGATTGCAGCAGCCAAACGTCAAATTATGGTTAATGAGGCGTAATCGAATTTAGCGATCCGGAACGAAACGCCCGGTTTTTCAGGCCAAAGCGCGCATGAAAACCGTTTCGGGATAGACGATCAGACCGGCCAACGCGAGCGCGATGCCGTAGGGGATGCCCGTCTTGGGGTGATGCAGGCGGGCGATCCAGTCCTGACGGGCGAGCGCCCCCGGCAGCGGAAATTTCCGCAAATAGAGCAGACCCAGCGTCAGCACGCCGCCGGCAAAGGACGCGATCAGCAGGTAGTCCATCAGGTGAACGAAGCCGAGCCAGAGCGCGGTCGCGGCCGCGAGCTTGGCGTCCCCGCCGCCGATCCAGCCGCGGGCGAAGCAGAAAAATGCCGCTGCCAGCACGACAAGGCTCGCCAGTACGTGGCGGCCGACATCCATCAGCGGCATCCCGATCAGGAAGGCGACGACGAAAAAGCTCAGCGCCAAGCCGAGCGACAGCCGGTTGGAGATGGTCATGGACACGAGGTCGCTGGTGGCCGCATAGGCCATCGCGGCCGGAAACAGCAACAAAACCGCGATTTCCATGACCATGGCGAGCTCCACCCAGGCCGGACGCTTCCCCGGCAATTCCGGTCAAAACGCTATCCGGAAGTTCTGAGCGATCGGTGAATCACCCCATAAAAAAGACGCGGGAATTGCTTCCCGCGCCTTTTCAACCTTGGGAGATGGTTGCGGCTTACTTGAGGGCCGTTTCCACCTGCGTGAAGGTCGAGTTCAGCTTGGAGCCGACGTTGGTCGCGACCGTGATGATCGCAATCGAGATACAGGCGGCGATGAGGCCGTATTCGATCGCCGTGGCTCCGGATTCGTCACGAAGGAATTTGCGGAAAGTCATGTCTCATAGTCTCCCTGCTGGATCGTATGATCCGTGATGAGGCCGGTTTCTCCGGCTCGCAGGATGCAATGTACGGAACAAGACTTATGATCGAGTTTCGGGAAATCGAACTTTTTTAGACGTTCCGGGCGGACATATTGCGCGCAATTTACCGGCAATTTTCAAACGGACTGCATGGAGCCGGATAGCAAAAGGCCCCGGCGGACCGGGGCCTGTTGTATTTCTTGTGACGGAGCTTGCTCCGATTACTTCAGCGCGGTCTGAACCTGCGTGAAGGTCGAGTTCAGCTTCGAACCGACGTTGGTCGCGACCGTGATGATCGCGATCGAAATACAAGCGGCGATGAGGCCGTATTCGATGGCCGTGGCGCCAGATTCGTCACGGATGAAGTTGCGAAGAACCATTGACACTCTCCCAAGGTTTGCCGGGTTTTTCCCGGTTAGTGGCCCTGTGATACCGCAGGCCTGTGAGGATTTGATTTATCCGATGCTGAAAATTTTAGAGATCGCCCGAAATCCAAAACACATTGAATCAAACCTTACCGAAACGGAACGGCCCCGCAGAACGGGGCCGTTTGAAGAAAAGCAGTGCGGCACGCTTACTTCAGCGCGCTCTGGACCTGCGTGAAGGTGGAATTGAGTTTCGAGCCGACATTGGTCGCGACGGTGATGATGGCGACCGAGATGCAGGCGGCGATGAGACCGTATTCGATCGCCGTGGCTCCGGATTCATTGCGTACGAAACGAACGATCATCTGCATGGCGGACTCCTGTACGCGCTCGCTGTGCCGGCTGCGGAATTCTTCCCGCAGTCTCGATGCGCGAACCTAGCCTGCATCCATTGCAGCCCCGTTAAATGGATCGAATGAACGTCAACAGCACAAAGCTGCGTCAACCTTCCGGAAACCATAAGCGCATCGGGGGGCGTGAAATTGCCCGACCCGATCTTCGCCGCCTCTTTTCGCCGGCCTCTCGTGGACGACAGAAAGCCTTGCGGATCGGGCATTTCTGAAATCAGTCCGCCGGATGCGAAAACGTTGGCATTTCATTCACCATTTTCCGCGAAATTCGGAACGTTCGCATTCCCGTCGCGTCACCCTGTTGCGTGGCCAGATCGGCCAAAGAGGAAGCCGCCGTGAAAGTATCTGTCCTGCGTTTCATCCCAGCCCTTTCTCTGGCCCTCGTTTGCGCGCTCGCCGCAAGCCCGCGCGCCGCACTCGCCGAGACCGTATCGGTGGTGCTGGACCAGGCCCGCATCCTCAAACTGCCCGAGAAAGTCGCAACCATCGTGATCGGAAACCCGCAGGTGGCCGATGGATCCCTGCAGTCCGGCGGCCTCCTCGTCGTCACGGGCAAGGGCTATGGCAGCACCAATATCATCGCGCTCGACAACAAGGGCTCGGTGCTCGCGGAGCACATGGTGAAGGTCGGCGCCCCGAAGGAGGGCGTCACGGTCTGGCGCGGCGTCAACCGCGAGACGTGGAGCTGCGCGCCGCGCTGCGAGCGTTCGATCATGCTGGGCGATGCCAACGATTATTTCGAGGGCACGCTGAAGCAGTCGGAATCGCGTAATAATTTCTCCGCGCCGAACCCCGGGACGGCTTCCAAGTAATTCCCGCTGCTGCAGCGGCGAAGCGTGGTTAATCGCCCGTAAACTACGATCGCGTCCGCTCGCGGACCATCTCAACGGTTCGTCAAACGGTATCGGCTACAACCCGGCGAGAAGAAATCGCAGGGATTGGCGCGCATGCTCACCAAGATCTCAAATCTCGTTCCGCGATTTGTCGTGGACAGCCGTGCGGTTCGCGGCGGCCGCCGCGTCAGCATGCGCTTCGTACGCAACAGTGACGGTGCCACCGTCATCGAATTTGCCATCGTCATTTTCCCGTTCCTCGCGCTGCTGTTCGCCATTCTGGAAACGGCGCTGGTGTTCTTCGCAGGCCAGGTGCTGGAGACGGCGGTGACCGACGCATCGCGTCTCGTGATGACGGGTCAGGCGCAGAAATCGAATCTGACGCAGGCGCAGTTCAAGACCGAAATCTGCAACCGGCTTTACGCCCTGTTCGACTGCTCGAGCGGCATCAAGGTCGACGTGCGCACCGCTTCGAGCTTCGGCGGCACCAATATGGGCAAGCCGCTCGACGCCAACGGCAACATGGATACTTCGAATTTCACCTGGCAGCCCGGCTCGCAGGGTTCGATCGTGGTCGTGCGCGTCGCCTATGAATGGCCGACCTTCGTGCGTCACTTCGGTCTCGACATGGCCGATCTGCCGAACGGCAAGCGCCTCCTGATGGCGACCGCCGCCTTCCGCAACGAACCGTATCCGAACTGAGATCGGCCATGAAAAAGCAAACCGGCATCATCCAGGCAATCCGCAATTTCCGCCGTGACCATCGCGGTGTGTCGGCGGTGGAATTCGCCGTCCTGCTGCCGATCATGCTCACGCTCTATCTCGGCGGTTCTGAAATCACGCAGGCCATCACCATCAAGCGGAAGACCACGCTGGTGACGCGTGCAATCGGCGACCTTGTCGCGCAGGACGTCAGCATCACCAATGCGGAAATGACGCAGATCATGTCGGCGACGACTTCGGTGTTGTCGCCCTATTCGACCGGCACGCTGAAGATCAAGGTATCGAGCATCACCATCGATTCGAACGGTGTCGCCAAGGTTGCGTGGAGCGATGCGTTCCAGGACACGGCGCGCGCGGTCAACGAAACCGTGACCCTGCCGACCGGCCTCAACATCGCGAATACCACGCTGATCTGGGCCGAGGCTTCCTACGCCTACACGCCGCCGATCGGCTATGCGATCACCGGCGCGATCACGATGACGGACAAGCTCTACCTGCGTCCGCGTCTCGTGAACTCGATCTCGCGCGTCGCGTCGTAATAATCGCTCTTAAAACTCAGTGTCGTCCCCGCGAAAGCGGGGATCCATAATCCCTGTGCGAAATTTTTTTCCGGAGGCTATGGATCCCGGCTCTCGCTGCGCTCGGCCGGGACGACGAAGCTGAAATCAGCAACTCAGATCTTCTGGTTATACTCTCCAACTTCCGGGTGCTCGCGCAGGGCCGCGTCCACAGCCGCGAACATTTCGCGCATGCGCGCTTCGCTGACCGGGCTTTCTACCACGACCACGAGTTCAGGCTTGTTGGATGAAGCGCGCACCAAGCCCCAGGTGCCGTCTTCGACCGTAACGCGCACGCCGTTGACGGTGACCACGTCGCGGATGGCCTGACCCGCGACCTTCTCGCCCTTGGCCTTGGCCTGTTCGAACTTCTTCACGATCTGCTCGACGATGCCGTATTTTTTCTCGTCGTCGCAATGGGGCGACATGGTCGGCGAACCCCAGGTGCGCGGCAGCGCCTTGCGCAGGTCGGACATTTTCTTACCGGGGTTGCGGTCGAGCATGTCGCAGACCGCGAGCGCGGAAATCAGCCCGTCGTCATAGCCGCGGCCGACCGGCGGATTGAAGAAGAAGTGTCCGGATTTCTCAAAGCCGGCAATGGCCTTTAGCTCCGTCACCCGGCGCTTAATGTAAGAATGACCGGTCTTCCAGTAATCGGCCTTCACGCCGTTCGCCTTCAGCACCGGGTCGGTGTTGAAAAGCCCCGTGGATTTCACGTCCACGACAAAGGTGGAATTCTTGTGCAGGGCCGACAGATCGCGCGCGATCATCACGCCCACTTTATCGGCGAAAATTTCCTCGCCCTCGTCATCAACGACGCCGCAGCGGTCGCCGTCGCCATCGAAGGCGAGGCCCACATCGGCCTTCGTGCGCAGCACTTCATCGCGCAACGCATGCAGCATCTTCAGGTCTTCGGTATTCGGATTGTATTTCGGAAACGTATGGTCGAGTTCGCAGTCGAGCGGGATCACCTCGCAGCCGGCCGCCGCCAGCACTTTCGGCGAGAATGCGCCGGCGGTGCCGTTGCCGCAGGCCGCGACCACTTTCAGTTTCCGCTTCAGCTTCGGACGGTTGGCGAGGTCCGCCATGTATTTCTCGGCGAAGCCGTCGATGAATTCATATTTGCCGCCGTCGCGCGGCTTGCCTTCGCCCTTCAACACAATATCCCGCAAGCGGCCCATTTCGTCCGGACCAAAAGTGAGCGGACGCGCGGCGCCCATCTTCACGCCGGTCCAGCCGTTTTCATTGTGCGAGGCCGTCACCATCGCCACCGCCGGAACATCCAGCGCGAACTGCGCGAAATAGGCCATCGGCGTCACGGCGAGGCCGACGTCCTTCACGCGCATGCCGCCCGCCATCAGGCCGTTGACCAGCGCCATTTTGATGGACGCCGAATAGGAGCGGAAATCGTGCGCCACCACGACCTCCGGCTTGATGCCAAGCTCGTGGAAAATCGTGCCCATGCCAAGGCCGAGCGCCTGCACGCCCATCAGGTTGAGTTCTTTTCCGAACAGCCAGCGCGCGTCGTATTCGCGAAAGCCCGTCGGCTTCACCATCGGCTGGGATTCATATTCAAAGGTGTTGGGCGTCAGGGCAGGCTTCGGCTTGGGAAACATCGAATATCCAGATGCGGCGGGATCGCGCGAGGACGCGACATAGCACGAAATCGGGCGGGAAAAAGAAGCGGCAAAACCGCTTCGGCGGGCGGCTTTAACGCTCCAGCACGAGTTGGCCGCGCTGGACCTCGTAGCGGGCGAGCCGCTTCAGAAAGCTCATTCCGAGAAGATTGGTTCCGAGCAACCCCTGATCCATCACCAGTCCCTCGACATCGCGGATGGTGATGGTGCCGAGCCGGACCGAACGTAATTCCACGCGCTTGGCCTTGGCGATGCCGTTGGCGGTGCGGACCTGCACGTCGAAACGGTCGCCAGGGAAAATAAGCCCCATGGCGCGGGCATCCTCATAGCGCAGGGCCACGGTTGTGGCGCCCGTGTCCACGAGCGCTTCAACGGCGCGGCCGTTCACGTCGATGCTGGTGCGGTAGTGCCCGTTGCGGTCGGCATCGAGCCGCATCAGCCC
>VFQR01001163.1_pt1 | contig 21972 bp, 23 predicted proteins | sample 3512321 | NCBI WGS metagenome assembly VFQR01 (sample SAMN10412374, study PRJNA504923) | tailings metagenome | isolation source: Relicate 3 Philex TSF1 revegetated site | place: Philippines: Tuba, Benguet | collected 2017-08-29 | reverse complement strand
CAGCGGGGGCAGCCCCGGAGGCGTTGCCCCCTCCAAGTCGATAACTGGCAGGAGAAATTCATGGTTGGTCAAAGTGCGCTGATCTTTGCGCTCGCCTGTGGACTGGTGGCCGTGATCTACGGCTTCTGGTCGCGCAGCTGGATCCTTTCCCAAGACGCCGGCAACGCCCGCATGCAGGAGATCGCCAGCGCGATCCAGACCGGTGCGGCGGCCTACCTCGCGCGCCAATACAAGACCATCGGCATGGTCGGCATCGTGCTGGCGGTGCTCATCGGCGTGTTCCTCGACGGACCCACCGCGATCGGCTTCGTGCTCGGCGCCGTGCTCTCGGGCGCCTGCGGCTTCATCGGCATGAACATCTCGGTGCGTGCAAACGTGCGCACCGCGCAGGCCGCTACGAAGTCGCTGGGTGAGGGCCTCGATCTCGCGTTCAAGTCGGGCGCGATCACGGGCATGCTGGTTGCCGGTCTCGCGCTTCTGGGCGTCGCCGGCTACTACGCGTTCCTCACCTTCGGCATGGGCCTGAAGGCGGAGAGCCGCACGGTCGTCGACGCGCTGGTTGCGCTCGGCTTCGGTGCTTCGCTCATTTCGATCTTCGCGCGTCTCGGCGGCGGCATCTTCACCAAGGGTGCGGACGTCGGCGGCGACCTCGTCGGCAAAGTCGAAGCCGGCATTCCCGAGGATGATCCGCGCAACCCCGCCACGATCGCGGACAACGTCGGCGACAACGTCGGCGACTGCGCCGGCATGGCGGCCGACCTGTTCGAAACCTATGCGGTGACCGTCGTTGCGACGATGGTGCTGGCTGCGATCTTCTTCGCTGGCTCGCCGCTGTTCGGCTCGCTGCTGATCTATCCGCTTGCGATCTGCGGCATCTGCATCATCACGTCGATCATCGGCACCTTCTTCGTGAAGCTGCCGGCGAACCAGTCGATCATGGGCGCGCTCTACCGCGGCTTCATCGCCTCGGCCGTGCTCTCGATCCCGGCGATTGCTGTCGCCACCCACTTCCTGCTCGGCTGGAACACGCCGATCACGGCACAGGGCATCACCTTCACCGGTACGTCGCTGTTCTGGTGCGGTGTCGTCGGTCTGGCCGTTACCGGCCTGATCGTCTGGATCACCGAGTACTACACCGGCACTGACTATCGCCCGGTGAAGTCCATCGCGCAGGCGTCGGTGACCGGCCACGGCACCAACATCATCCAGGGTCTCGCAGTCTCGATGGAAGCGACGGCGCTGCCGGCGCTTGTCATCATCGGCGGCATTCTGGTGACGTACTGGCTCGCTGGCCTGTTCGGCATCGCCATCGCGGTGACCGCGATGCTCGCGCTTGCGGGCATGGTCGTTGCGCTCGACGCCTTCGGTCCGGTGACGGACAACGCGGGCGGCATTGCTGAAATGTCGGGCCTGCCGAAGGACGTCCGTAAGGCGACCGACGCACTCGATGCGGTCGGCAACACCACCAAGGCCGTCACCAAGGGCTACGCGATCGGCTCCGCCGGTCTCGGCGCGCTGGTGCTGTTCGCGGCGTACACCTCGGATCTCAACTACTTCGTCACCAACTCGGCGCAGTTCAAATACTTCGCCGGCGTGAAGGTCGATTTCTCGTTGTCGAATCCGTACGTCGTGGTCGGCCTGCTGTTCGGCGGCTTGCTGCCGTACCTCTTCGGCGCGATGGGCATGATGGCGGTCGGCCGTGCTGCCGGATCGATCGTCGAGGAAGTGCGCCGTCAGTTCAAAGAGAAGCCTGGCATCATGAAGGGCACCGACAAGCCGGATTACGGCAAGGCGGTCGACCTGCTGACCAAGGCCGCGATCAAGGAAATGATCATTCCGTCGCTGCTTCCGGTGCTGTCGCCGATCGTCGCTTACTTCGCGATCTACTACATCGCGGGCGGCGGCGCGGTCGGCAAGGCTGCGGGCTTCTCGGCGCTTGGCGCGATGCTCCTCGGCGTCATCGTCACGGGTCTCTTCGTCGCGATCTCGATGACCTCGGGCGGCGGCGCATGGGACAACGCCAAGAAGTACATCGAAGACGGTAACTTCGGAGGCAAGGGCTCCGAGCCGCACAAGGCGTCCGTCACCGGCGACACGGTTGGCGATCCCTACAAGGATACGGCCGGTCCGGCGGTGAACCCGATGATCAAGATCACGAACATCGTGGCGCTCCTGCTGCTCGCGATCCTCGCGCACTAAGCGGGACGCAAACGAAACTAAAAAGCCCGCGGGGAGCGATCCTCGCGGGCTTTTTCTTTGAAGGTGCAGGGATGCGTTATTCGCGGCTCACGCCGAACGGATTGAGGTTGCCCATATTCTTGAGCATGCTGCCGACAAGGCTGATGTCGGAGCCGCCGGCGACCGTGGTGCGCCCGATAAAGTCGAACACCTTACCGTCCTGCATGCCGTAGTTCGCGATCCGGATGACGCGGCGGTCCGCGCTGAAATAGACGACGAGCACGCGCTGATCGATCAACTCGGGTTTCAGGAACGCGGTCTGCCGCGCCTTCTGCGATATGTAGTAGAATGCTTCACCCGAAAGGGTCGCGACGGTGGAGGGCGTGCCGAGCACGAGCAGCACCTGCTCCTGGCTCGAGCCGATCGGCACCTGCTGCAGGGCCTGCTCATCGAGCACGTAGCCGCGGTTGATCGTCTGCGTGAAGCTGTTCACGGGCATATTGCTGCACGCGCCGACCGCAAACGCCGAAAGAAGCGCCGCAAGCGCAGGGACGCGGCGGATCGCAGTGGGTTGCAGCACTCGTAAACGCATAATGGTTAATTGCCGGATTGACTTGTCGCGACCCCGCGACTACCTCGCGCGGCTACGAAACGCAAATTACCCCCGTAACCGAGCATGTTCTGGTTCAAGAAAAGCGATTCCGGACGCAGGAAGACCATCGAACGCCTCTATGGCGCCATCGTGGCGCAGGCGCGCACGCCGGATTTCTACCGGGATTTCGGCGTGCCCGACACGGTGGAAGGCCGCTTCGATTTTCTGGTGCTGCACATGCATCTCGTCACCGAGCGGCTCTCGGCCGCGGGAGAGGCGGGTGTCGCGCTGGGACAGGAACTGCTGGACCGCTTCTTCGAAGACATGGATGCGAGCTTGCGCGAAATCGGGATCGGGGATCTAGCCGTGCCGAAGAAAATGCGCGGCCTCGCGGAGGCTTATCTCGGCCGTGCTGCGACGTATGCGCCGGCCATCGCGGCGGGCGAAGAAGGCGTTCTGGCCGCAGCAATTGCGCGCAACATTCTCGACACCGAAGATGCGGCACGCGCCGCGCCGCTCGCGGCTTACGCGCTGGCGTCGGCGAAACGTCTCGGCCGGCAACCGCTGGAACAGTTTCTGGAGGGGCGCGCCGAATTCGCGCCGCCGTGGAGGAGCACCACCGATGCAGGATGATTTTGTGTGGTCCCATGCCATCGAACTCGCTTCGGTGCCGCCGGAGGGAAAATCGTTTGAACTCGTACCGGATGAAGCGACGCGCAAGCGGCTCGCGGAGGTCGCGGGTGTCGTAGCCGTTCCTTCGTTGCGCGTGAGGTTCGAGGTCCGTCCGCTCGCGGACGATGGCGCTGAGGTTTCCGGCACGCTCGAAGGCGTTGTCCGCCAGAATTGCGTGGTCAGCCTTGAAGCGTTCGACAATCCTGTGGCCGAGGACTTCTCGGTGGACTTCGCCGTCGATCCGAAAAGCACCGCCGAGACCGATGACGAGGAGGAAATCGAAGACCTTCCGGACCCGATCGTCGACGGAAAAATCGATCTCGGCGCGCTCGCGACCGAGTTCCTGATCCTCGCAGTCGATCCCTATCCGCGAAAGCCGGGGGTCGCGTTCGAAGGGCCGGTCGTGGAAGAGGCACCGGAAGAGCCGAAGCGCAGCCCCTTCGAGGGGCTTTCGGAGCTTAAAAACAAGATCAAGAAATAATATTAAGCTTTTGAAATAACATATTTTCCGGGTCCACGGTTGAACCGTATTGCCGAACCGCTATTGTCGGCCAGCGCCGGAGCGGGGCCGGGCATTTCCTTTCCATTGGCTGAAGCCCGACAGCCTGCTGCCATTCCGCATGTCCAGAACGGTTCGGATCGCGATCGACGTCATGGGGGGCGACCACGGCCCCTCCGTGATCATACCGGGCGCGGAGATCGCCGCGCTGCGCCGGCCTGATACCGAGTACCTCCTGTTCGGAGACGAGAAGCAGATCGCGCCTGTTCTCGCAAAACAGAACCGCCTGAAGAGCGCGAAGGTCGTCCACACCGACGTTGCCGTCCGGATGGACGACAAGCCGAGCCAGGCGTTGCGCAAAGGCCGCAAGGTTTCGTCCATGTGGCTCGCCATCGAAGCCGTGAAGAAGGGCGAAGCCGACGTCGCAATCTCCGCCGGCAACACCGGCGCGCTGATGGCGATGAGCCTGTTCTGCCTGAAGCCGCTTTCCGGCATCGACCGGCCGGCGATCGCCGCGATCTGGCCGACGCTGCGGGGCGAAAGCGTGGTGCTCGACGTCGGCGCTTCCATCGGTTCCGATGCCAAGCAGCTCGTCGACAACGCGGTGATGGGTGCTGCGATGGCGCGGGTCGTGTTCGATCTGGCTCGCCCGACGGTCGGACTCCTGAATGTCGGCGTCGAAGAGATGAAGGGCGTCGAGGAAGTGCGCGAAGCCGGGCAGATCCTGCGCGATATGACCGCCTCGAATTTCGATTACCGCGGCTTCGTCGAAGGCGACGATATCTCGAAAGGCACCGTCGATGTCATCGTGACTGAAGGCTTCACCGGCAACATCGCCTTGAAGACGGCGGAGGGAACCGCGCGGCAGATCGGCGAGTATCTTCGTTCGGCGATGAGCCGCACCTTGAGCGCCAAGATCGGCTATCTCTTCGCGCGGAGTGCGTTCCAGGTGCTGCGCGAGAAGATGGACCCGAGGAAGGTCAATGGCGGCTTGTTCCTCGGGCTGAACGGCCTGGTCGTGAAAAGCCATGGTGGAACCGACTCGGAAGGCTTCGCTTCCGCCATCGAAATCGGCTACGACGTCGTCCGCCACGATCTACTCAAGGGAATTGCCGACGGCCTGCGGCGGGAAACGCCTGCGGTGCCGGAACCGGCCAAGGAAATGCAGCAGTGACAGTTTACCGCTCGGTCGTGCGGGGGGTGGGTTCCTATCTCCCGGCTCGCACGCTGACCAACGCCGAACTCGCGACGATGGTCGATACCTCGGACGAATGGATTGTGCAGCGCACGGGCATTCGCGAACGGCACGTTGCCGCGAAAGGCGAGAAGACGTCGGATCTCGCCATTGCAGCGGCGAAGGCCGCGCTGGCGAATGCCGGTCTAACCGCCGGCGACATCGATCTCATCGTGCTTGCGACCTCGACGCCGGACCTGACCTTTCCCGCGACCGCGACCACCGTGCAGGCGGCACTTGGCATTACACGCGGCGCCGCATTCGATCTGCAGGCAGTCTGCTCAGGCTTCGTGTTCGCGATCTCGACGGCCGACAAGTATCTGCGCTCCGGCGATTTCGAACGCGCGCTGGTGATCGGCGCGGAAACCTTCTCGCGCATTCTCGATTGGGAAGACCGGACGACCTGCGTCCTGTTCGGCGACGGTGCCGGCGCGGTCGTGCTGGAACGGACCGAGCAGCCGGGCACGCGCGAAGACCGGGGCATTCTGATTTCGAAACTGCGCTCGGACGGCCGGCACAAGGAAAAGCTCTTCGTCGACGGCGGACCGGGTTCGACGGGAACGGTCGGTCACTTGCGGATGGAAGGCAAAGAGGTCTTCCGCCACGCGGTCGGCATGATCACCGACGTGATCGAGGATGCCTACGCCGCGACCGGATACACATCGGAAGACATCGACTGGTTCGTGCCGCATCAGGCTAACCTTCGTATTATCGACGGCAGCGCCAGAAAACTTAAAATTGCACCGAATAAGGTTGTCGTAACTGTCGATAAGCACGGAAACACGTCTGCGGCATCGATTCCGCTCGCGCTTTCCGTTGCCGTCAACGACGGAAGGATAAAGAAGGGCGATCTTGTTCTCTTGGAAGCCATGGGCGGCGGCTTCACCTGGGGCTCCGCACTGTTGCGCTGGTGATACTGCCTGATACGTACGTGACAGATTTTTTGTAAACCTGTTGACCCGGCACTTGGCGCCAAATACCGTCGCATTATCAGTACGATAGAAGTTTGCACCGCGGGGGCGGCCATGAGCGGGAAGACCATCACGCGCGCTGACCTGAGTGAAGTTGTCTATCAAAAGGTCGGACTTTCGCGCACCGAGTCGGCGGCTCTCGTCGAACTCGTTCTGACCGAGCTAGCGGACTCGCTGGCTCGTGGAGAGAATGTGAAACTCTCCTCGTTCGGTTCCTTCATCGTGCGGCAGAAGGGCGAGCGCGTCGGCCGGAATCCGAAGACGGGAGAAGAAGTTCCCATCGAGCCCCGCAGGGTGATGGTTTTCAAACCATCGAATATTCTTAAGCAGCGAATCAACGGGCGGAACGGCGACGAAAAAGGCCGCTGATCGCCTTCAAGAGGCTGTGTAAGTGGAAAAAGGCCCAGACGCTTTCCGGACGATCAGCGAGGTCGCCGACGACCTCGACTTGCCGCAGCACGTTCTCCGCTTCTGGGAAACGCGCTTCGCGCAGATCAAGCCGATGAAGCGCGGCGGCGGCCGCCGCTACTATCGTCCCGATGACGTCGATCTCCTGCGCGGCATCCGGCATCTTCTGTACGGTGAGGGTTATACGATCCGTGGCGTGCAGCAGATCCTGAAGGATCAGGGCCTGCGCTATGTGCAGACCATCGGGCGCTCGGCGGAAACTGATCCGGCACGGCTGCGCGACGTCAATTTCGATCAGGATGCGCTCGAGGCCGACGCCGAGAACATGAGCATCGCGGCCGGCGCACGGGGCGCTGCCGTGAACTTCGTGCCGCCGCCACGTCCGCGGGTCGAGCCGGAGATGCCGCGCAGTGTCGATGCGCGTCCTTCCGAGATGCCACGGCAGGCTCCGCCCGCGCACCACGACTTCGAGGATGATGAAGGGCCCGCCATTCCGTTCCGCAAGTTTGCGCCCGCGCCGGAGCGGGAAGAACCGCGCATGCAGATGCGAACTCCGCAGGAAGAGCGCTACGAGCCGCGTGCCGCGGAACCGCCGATGCGTGCGCCTGCTCCACGTGCATCAATGGTGGAAGCGCCGGGAAGCATGCGCCTTCCGGCGGAAGCCGTGCGTCTCCTGAAAGCGACGCTTTACGAACTCGGCGAATGCAAGCGCATGCTCGATGCGAGCCGGAAGAGCGGCGGTTAGCGCGGCAATAGCTCTGCTTTGCTCGCGACATTCTTGGAGAGCAGCTTTCCGCTTTTGCGCTCGAAGGTCCAGCGCCCGGCGAGTTGATAGACTTCCATTTCGAGTCCGTCGTTCTCGAACATGAACTTGTAACACGCGATGAAGGTGTAGCGCTTCGCGCGTTCGTCGTGAAAAGCAGGCTCGACGCGGCCGTTGTCCGGGTGCCCTTCGAAGGGCAGCATCTTCGTCTTTGCCGTCACCTGCTTCGCGGACGGAACTTCGAGATTCTGCAGGTCGTATTTGCGGACCACGGCGCCGATCGTATTGCCGAAGAAGTTCTCGCAGTTCGTCTTGCGGTCCAGCTGGTCGACGTAGAGAAGCTCCATCGAAAGAATCTTCGCATGGCGCGACGTCGTGTTGTTGAAGTGCAGGCGAAGATCGCCGGAGGCGACGTAGTACGGCGGTTCGGCCTTGATTTCTGGCCCCGGCGTAATCGTCACCGTGATCTCGCCGCCGCGCTGCGCGAGCGCAGGGCCTGGGGAAAGCGCCAGAACGAACAAGATGACGGCGAGGAGGGCAGGCATAAAAAATCGCGGGCGAGTGGTTGGCTCGCCCGCAGTTGTGCACCATCGCGTGCCGGAAGACTACGCTCCGGTGCATCCACGCCCCGGAATGTTGTGGACCTCAGCGGTACGGCGTTTCCTTCGGGCCGGCCGGACCCATCGCCGGAATGTTCCAGAACGTGATGAAGCCTGCGATTGCGATCATGACCCGTTTGGCAGTGCGGCCAGCGGTGCGCATGGCGGCGGTGCGGGTTTCGCGGCGCTCTGCGAGCGCTTCTTGCGCGTAGTGACGAACGTCGATCGCGCCTTCCGGGGTCCGCTTCGTTTCGAAGGTCTGGGTTTGCATGGCCGTCTCCATCGGTTTTGATGGACGGAAGATGCCTGCGGACGGAAACGGCGGCTTTTGGATTACCTTGCCTTTTCCTTCGGATTCGCTTGAATCTTCCAAAGGCGGCAGGGGCTGAATAAGGTGTTGTTCCAGTTCAGTAATTTTACGCTCGACACGGCCCGCCGCGAACTTCGCGAAGGGGAAGCCGAGGTTCCGGTCGAGCCGCAGGTATTCGATCTCCTGGAATTCCTGATCCGGCGGCGCGACGAGGTCGTGAGCCGGGACGAATTGATCGAGCATGTCTGGAAGGGCCGCATCGTTTCGGAATCGGCGATGGCCTCGCGCATCAACGCAGCGCGCGTCGCCGTCGGCGACAACGGCACCGACCAGCGGCTGATCAAGACGATCGCGCGAAAGGGCATTCGTTTCGTCGGCGAGGTCCGCGAGCAAGGCGATGCTGCGCCGGGCGATGCCGCCGCCAAGGCGCCTGCACCGCAGCAGGATATCCGCTTCGTGCGTGCCGCCGATGGCGTGAACCTCGCGATCGGGCGCTCGGGGCAGGGCCCCGTGCTGCTCAAGACCGCGAACTGGCTGAACCATCTCGAGTTCGACTGGCAGAGCCCGATCTGGTCGCCCTTGTTTTCGCGCCTTGCGGAACGGCTTTGCCTCGTGCGCTACGACGGGCGCGGAAGCGGTCTTGCCGATCGGGATGTGGAGGACATTTCCTTCGACGGCTTCATGCGCGATCTCGATGCGGTGGCGGGTACGATCGAAAGCGAGCGCTTTGCCGTGCTCGGTTTGTCGCAAGGCGTTGCAGGGGCGATTGCTTACGCGGTGAAACATCCCGAGCGGGTCTCGAAGCTGATCCTCTACGGCGGTTATGCGCGCGGAAGAAACCGAAGCGGTGACGCGAGCGACCGCGAAAAGGGACAGGCGTTGCTCGCCTTGATGCGGCAGGGCTGGGGTGCGGAAGGCTCCGCCTTCATGCGCGCGTTCAGTTCGATTTATCTACCGAACGGCAGCGCCGAGCAGATCCGATGGTTCTCCGACATGCAGCGTATGGCGACCACCGGAGAGAATGCGGCGCGGCTGCGTGCGGCTTGTGACGACATCGACGTCGAACATCTGCTCGCCAAGGTTCAGGTGCCGACGCTCGTGATCCACGCGCGGCAGGACAATGTCGTGCCTTACGCGCAGGGGCGCGCGATTGCAGCCGGAATTCCGGGTGCGAGGTTCGTGACGCTCGAGAGCGAAAACCACGTGCCGTTGCCGGGCGACCGCACCTGGGAGCCGTTCGTCTCGGAAATCCTGCAGTTCGTTATCGAGCCGTAGCGGGCGAAGGCGCAGCGCGTTCTTCGTTCTTCGCGAAACGCAGTACGAGGTAACCGAGCACGCCGGCTACGAGCGAACCGCCCAGGATTCCGAATTTTGCGCGGTCTTGCATGCCTGGATCGCCGAAGGCGAGCAGCGCAATGAACAGGCTCATCGTGAATCCGATGCCGCAGAGAAGCGCTACGCCGAAAATCTGCGTTTTGCTCGCGGCCACCGGAAGATCGGCCCAGTCCATTTTCACGAGCAGCCAGACCGTGCCGAGAATGCCTACGACTTTTCCGAGCACGAGCCCGAATGCGGTCCCAAGAATGAGCGGGTCCTTGAACAATGCGAACGAGGCACCCGTGAAGGAGACGCCGGCGTTTGCAAAGCCGAAAACCGGCACGACAAGGAACGCGACCGGAACGTGCAGTTTGTGTTCAAGACGATGCAGCGGCGACACCGACGGGGATGCTTCCGGCGCTGCCGGGGTTCGTTTGATGGGAATGAACATTGCGAGGATGACACCCGCAAGCGTCGCATGGACACCCGAGCGAAGCACGCAGTACCACAGCACGATGCCAAGCAGACTGTAGGGCACGAGCGAATTTATGCCGCGCTGATGCAATACGAAGAGCACGGCGACGATCGCCGCCGAGGCTGCAAGATAAACGAACGCGAGTTCGGCGGTATAGAAGAACGCGATGATGATAACCGCGCCGAGATCGTCGATGATTGCGAGCGCCGCCAGAAAAATCTTCAGCGAAGCGGGCACGCGCGGACCGAGGAGTGAAAGAACTCCGAGCGCGAATGCGATATCGGTCGCGGCAGGAATGGCCCAGCCGCGCAGGGCAAGAGGATCGCCGTTATTGAACGCGACATAGACGAGTGCTGGGCCCGCCATGCCACCCGCTGCGGCAACTCCAGGAAGAATTCTCCGGCTCCAGGTCGAGAGCTGGCCGTCGAGCATCTCGCGTTTGATTTCGAGGCCGACCAACAGGAAGAAGATGGCCATCAGCGCGTCGTTGATCCAGTGCAGGACGCTGAGCGGACCGAGATAGGCTTTGAGTGTCGAGAAATAGAGTGGGGCGAGCGGCGAGTTCGCGACCATGATCGCAAGCGCTGCGACCGCCATCAAAAGCATGCCGCCGGATGCTTCGTTGTCGAGGAAGCGGCGGAGTGTGGAGTTTATTCGCCCGTGGCGCGCGTTCTCTGTCATCACCGCTTTGTAGCGGCTTCAGCGTGTGATGCACCGCGACCTATCGGCGCTGAAATAAAATGGTCGGAGCGGCGGGATTTGAACCCACGACCCCTAGTCCCCCAGACTAGTGCGCTAACCGGGCTGCGCCACGCTCCGACAGGGCAGTGAATTCTCGGTTTCCGACAGCCGATCCTCTGTAATCGTTGAGGATTTTCTGCCGGAATCCGACATTTTCCTACACCAGACGTCTCTTAACGCGCCAACTTATTGACCACGTTTTCGGTGCGGTCAAGGCTTCGCCTTCCTCAATGTCTCGCCCAGGAACTCCGGGCTATGGTGGCCATACACGCGTTCGACGGTAGCCACGGTGTCGCAAAGCAGCCGCGCCACGTCGTAGATCGAAACCCCTGCCTGCAGCAGATGCGTCGCGCGACTGTGGCGAATGATGTGCGGGTTGCTCTTGCGGCCAAGTCCTAGGCTTTCCATGTGCCGGCGGAAATGTCCGTACATGCTGCGATCGGTGCCAAACAAGAATTTCGCGTCTTTGTTTTCCTCGAGCAGCCTTTCATAGGTGCTGCGCGCATCGTCGCCGATCGGCACGACGCCGCGTCGCTTGCGTGAGTTACGTTCGGCTTCCGTCTCGGTAGGTGAACGAAGGTTGACGCGGCCGGTCTTCAGATTCACCTGAAAAGGCGTCAGACGCTCGATCGCGCGCCGGCGGCTCCCTGTATCGTAGCAAACAACCATGAAGTCGACGAGCTTCTGCGCGAACTTCGCACGCTTCGGCCGATTACCGGCGCGCACGACAGCGTCTCGGGCGGCGTTCAGCGCGCGGCGCCATTCTTCGACCGTAAGATAGTCTTCATCCGTCAGCGCGTGACGCCGCGCCTCAGAAGGACGTTCCACGACTGGCATTTCGGCCAGCGTGATGCGCTTCCACTTGCGGGCGTGGTTGGCGGCTGCCGACAGCGCTCCGAGTTCGCGGCGAATAGTGGCGTCGGACGCTTCGACGATACGCTCGCCTTTTTCATTGCCGCCGACGATACCGGCGCGCCGCGCATCGGCATAGGCGCGGCAGGACGGAATATCGATTTCTTTCAGCGGCGTATTCTTGAAAAACGCCTTCAGATGCCGGAGGATGATCTCGGTGCGCCCGACCGCCACGTTCTTCTTGATGGTGTGCTCGCGGTAATAGTCGTCGAGCGCCTGACTGACAGTTATTCCAGAAGCGAGGCTATCAGGGTTGAAGAGGGCGCTGCCTTCGGCGAGGAAGGCGGCGTAGCGTTTCTGCGCCTCCACAGCGTCTGACGTGCGAAGCGAGAGGCGCTCGGTGCGGTTGCGTTCTCCGGAGTACCAGAAGACGTAATACGTACCGTTCCTCGTTTCCAGCCACGGGATTTCGCGGCGAGCCTTTGGCATCGTAGTTCCTCGGCATATGTAGGGGTGAAGCGGACGCGTCCGCTGTCCGTTTTCGAGCGCGGGGTTATCTTTCCGGACTTCAGCCAGCGCTCGATCGTCCGGCGGTTGACGCCGACCACAGTTTTCAACATATCGATCGTTAGCAAAGTCTCGGCGGTAGTCATCAGTTGCGGTCGTCCTCTTCTTGCAAAAGCTGCATGATCTTCGTAGCCGTTCCGTTGGAAACGGTGCGATTGATCCGCAGGAAAACGCGGTTCTTATCCACAGCTTTCATCTCGAGCGGGGTGTTGTCAAGCCTTGCAGCCTCTTCGGGGCTGTCCGGAAGGCCAAGCAGCTCCGCAGGCGTCTTCGCCAGTGCGGTAGCGAGCGCCTCCAGATACACCGGGTTCGGAAGGATTTTCCCACGGACATAATGTGAAATGAGATCCCGGCCGATCTCACGATTGCGAGTCTGCCCTTTTTCCGGGGTTGGCAGATGCAGATTGGCTCTGCGGGCCATTTCGCTTTGGTTCCAGCCCCTGGCCGCCATGAACGCTTGCAGACGCTTCGCGAAGGCTTCCTTGAGCTTCTTTTCGTCCCCGAGCTTGTGCCCGGCTTTCGCCGCCAGCACGCCGTAATAGGCGATGCCTCTTACTCCGGCCATTGTCGTTACTCCTCCTACTTCAATGCTCTACATATTCGACAAGTGCCGCGCAACATAAGCCTGCGAGCCCGCTGGTCAAGCGGAATATACAGGCAATTTTCGTATGATTTTACCATTCCACGCGGGGCGCGCGGAATACCGCATACTTACCAGTCAGTTAGCCAACCGGTTTTGTCGAATCATTTTCTACGTTTTGCAGAGAAAGGTTAACGCCGTCAGCGCCGCGAGCAGCAGCGCGGCGTTCGAGAAGCTCAATGCAGGCCTTTCATACCGAAGATGCCGACCCAAAGCGCCGCGAGCGCGCCGGTGACGATCGTCACGAGCGCGGTCATGGCGGCTTTCATCGACATCGCTTCCACGCTTTTGCGCCATTTGCGCAAGTGCGCGAAGTCTTTCTGCGCTTCGATCGGGTCGCCGGGGTCCACGCCGAGACGAACGAACATGTCATTCACCGCCTTCTTGGCGGCCATTTCTGCAATTTCTTCCATCTCGGCGCGGCCGAACATCTCACTTGCCCTTGATCGCGTTCACAACACGCGCCGTCAGGCTGCGCGGTTGTTCGCCAGTGATCGCCGCGGTTTTCAGGTTCGTCGTATCGTAGGCCACGACGCCGAGAAGGGCGGAGAACACCGTCAACACAGGGGTTACGGCCGTAATGAGCCCGGTCATGTCCGCGGCGGTGATCTTGCCGAGCACTACGAGCGGCAGAAGAACGGTGACTTCGATGCCGAGCACCAGCACGAGATAGCCGAGCAGATGACGCCAATGCCACCAGCTAACGCCTTGCGCGATTTCCGCGCGGATCGTTTCGTTTACCTGCGTGGTGACGGTGATGCCGAGCTGCGCCATCGTTTCGGCGGCCTTGCTCTTGAAACGCTCTTCTGCCTCCGCGATGCGCGCCCGCGCTTCGTCGGGGTTTGCCGCCATCGTTTCGGCAGCCGATTTCACGTCTTCCGGGGTCGCGCCTTTCGGCACGTTCAACGCCTCGAGCAGAACTTCCGCGGCAACGCCGCCAAGAGGGCCGCCGACGCTGCGCGCGATGGCAGGCGCCACCTGCCGGAGGATCGGTCCGAGGGTTGTTTGGTAGATGGTTCCGAGGAAATCCATCAGAGCTTGCTCCACTGTTCGGCAAGCCACTTGCGCTTGCGATATGCAAGGAAAAGAGCGATGCAGACGACCAGCGCGCACGCGCCGACGCCGAGCCACATCTGCCAATCGAAATTGCCGGCGTCCGCTACGCCTGTGCCTGCCGCGCCGCCTGTGCCGACTTTCGCGACGTCGCGCTCGCGGCTGGTGATGTTTTTCACGACGTCTTTCGGCGGCTCCAGCGCGTCTTCCATCGCGGCGTTGGCCGCGGCGTGAAAGCGCTGCGCCATGCTCGCGTGATACTGCGCCTTATCCATGCCGTTGATGATCGGCCGGAAAATCCAGTTCGTTACAGTCGCGGTGAAGTAGTCCGCCAGCTTTTTTCCGGTGAACACGCCGCGGATCATGCCTTCGAAGATGATGTAGATGGCGATGTCGGGGCGCAGCACCGCATCCGGATTGATCGTGATGTCGACGCCGAAGCGCGCGAGAACTTCGTCGCGGAATTTTGCGTAGTTCGCAAACCACGTTAGTTGGACGTAGCCGCGCCCGTAGAACATCTGGCCGTTCACGATCTGCGCGTAGTGCGGGAAGTTTCGTTGCACGTAAGCGCGAGCCGCCGCGTCGCTCTGCGCGAAGCCTTCACGCACCGGGACGAAGGCTCGCCCGACTTCTCCGAGCGTGGTCGCGAGAATCGCAGCCAGCCATGTCAGAAGCGGCAGCGATCGCCGCTCGAATTCGTCGAGGAACAAATTGATGTTGTCGACAGCCGACTGCTGCATGTTCCCGGCGAAGAGAACAGGGTCCGAACGCGTGGCGAGGAAGAATTTTGCGCGGTTGAGTTTTTTCACTGTCTCTTCGCCGGGCTGAGGTTAGAAAACGACGCGGAGCCAGGTGTCGAACACGCAGAGCCCGCCGACGAAGAGCGCGACCTTGAGCGCCGTGTCTTTCAGGCTGATGAAGTACCAGCGCGGCTCGACGGCGCGGTTCGCGTAGTCCTGCCACGTGGCGATCGCGGATCCGAAAACGGCGGATACTGCGACAAGAAAAGAGACGGTCGAAGCGAAGAAGTTCATTTTACGGGTTCCCCCTGTGGATAAGGTGTAGGAAGAGTTTCTCAGTTTCCGACATTCCGGGCAAGGTCAGCCCCGGCTTTATTTCTGCTCCTCTTGCGGCCCGGGTAGCGTTTGGTCGAGGAATTCCGCCCGGCGCAGCAGTTTGGCCAGCTTGGCGTTCCACGCCGGCGTGCCCGCTTCGGCCACATTGCGGGTGAGCAGATGCGCCGCCAGTTCCGGGTCGGTCATAGAACGGATGACGAGGTCCATCGCTTCGTCAGAACGCCCGGGAGTGAGCACATTGCGCATCAAACGGACGTTACGCGTGATGTTGCCGCCTTTCAGGCCGCCGTAATAGCTCTTGAGACCCACTTCCAACACGCGCCAGCCGAGTTCCTGATTTTCCGCCGTCGGAGAGCCCACGGTGGCCTTGCCCTGACGCTGTGCCAGCGGCTCGAGCACCTTCTGCGCCCGTTGCAACGCGTTCATCTCGTCGGGGGAGAAGCCGGCCTCTACCAGAACGCGCTCGTTGTCGCGCATGAACTTCGTGAGGCGCGCGAAGTTCGGCGCCGTCGTGCCTTCCGTGACCGTTTCCGGCTTGACGTCGCTCACCTTCTTATAGAGGTAATCCGCGACCGCGCGCTTCAGCCCGTCTTCGGCGTCCTTGCTGCCTTTCAGCGTCGCCTTGAGCTCGCGCATGGTGCGTTCGGCATCCCCGGATCCGAAGACGCCCGCCACTGCGTTTTCGGGGTCTTTCCCGACGACCGCACGGAATGCGCCGCGCTTCAACTGCGCTTCGGTGTCCTTCAGATTCCGCGTGGCGTCCTGCACTTCCTGCGCGAAGCGCTCCGCCGACAATTCGCCCTTGCGAGCACGGGCGGCGATGGTGTCGATTTGCTGCCGAACTTCCGGCCACGCGTCGAAGGTAGCGCCCCATTTCCGAGTAAACGTGTCGACGCCCGCCGAATTCAGCGTGCCGTCGTTGCGGAGCGCTTTCGACTCCGCGAGTTCGCCCATGACCCAATCCCCGGTAGCCTGTACGCCGCGTCCTGCGGCCGGCGTCGCGTCCATGCCGCGACGGAACGAGGCCGCCTTTTCCGGCTGGTTCGGCTGCATGAAACGCTCGACCGTCTGCGACGGCGGCGTCAACGTGCGATTCTGCGGGTCGCGGTTGAAGTCCTTGCGGAAACGCGTGGCTTCGTCTCCCGGGCCTTCGCCGCGGAAGGGTGCGAATTCGTTGTTGTAGAAACGGTCGGCTTCTTGCGCGCGGAGCCCCGCCGGATTGTTCTCTCCGGCCAGTCGCTGCGTTTCGCGAGACAGCGACGCGCGGATGCGGTCGTAAGACTCCGCAAGCCCGTACTGCCCCGCCGATCGCGCTTCCTGCGCGGTGGCGCTGAGTGCGCGGCGCATGGCGTTCATATCCCCGAAAGCCATCGTTCCGGTGGCGCCGTCTTCCGGCGTCAGCGCACGAATTTGCGCGAGAAGCTCTTCCGGAGCGACGCGAGCGCGCAGCGCCGCCGGCAGCCGCTCGGCTTCCGTCTGAATTTGCGTCGCCGTATTCACGAGATCGTCCACGGGCCGCTGGACGGTGTTCGTCGGGTCGATCGCGTCGTACAGCGCGTTCTTCTCGCGCTGCAGCGGGCGAAGACCCATCTCAGTGTACGTCTGGTCCGCGATATTCGCGTTCACCGCTTTCGTGCGCGGATTAGCGTATTCGGCCACAGTGTCGCCTTGCGCGCGACGGACGTTCTCGACACGAGACGCGTAATCCTGCGCCTGCTGCACGCCGCCTTCCGCCTGTGCGCGACGCGTGTTTGCGATGTTCTCGATCTCGTCCGTGAAGGCACGCGGGTTCACGCCCTGCGGCCCGGTGTTGCGGATCGTTTCGCCGGCGTAGTCGTACAGCTTCTGGTCGTTCACCTGGAACGGGGTGGGGTTCTTCACGCGCGCCATGCGCTCAACATTCGCAACGCCGGTGTCTTCCGCGATCAACCCGGGAGTGGCCGCGGGGGTTTTGTTCGCGCGAGCAAGATCGACGTTCTTCAAGATCGTTTCGGCCGCAAGTTGCGGGTCTACCGCTTCCTGCTGCATGAATTTTGCTGCGCGATCGGCGATAAGGTTCGTAACCGGAGTGCCGTCCGCGTTCAGCGGAATGTCGCGTGCCGGGAGATTCTGGCGGAATCGATTGATCGTCTGTTGTGGCCCATTCGAAACCACTCCCGCCGTCGTGCCGCCCGCTACGCCGCCGAGCAACATAGCCACGAGATCGGACACGGCGCCGACAGGGACTCCGGTGTAAGGAATGTTCGTGTCGCGCACCGCCTCCGGCATCGATTGCGACGCGGTAAGGCCTGTGCCGGCACCCGCGCCAGCCACCGCGTCGCCAATTACGGCCTTCGGGGCGTTTTGCGTGTACGGCGCGAGCAGCCCGTCGAACGCCTTCGGTTTCGCGGCGGGCATCGCCAGCTCAACGCCGCGCTTCACCCCGGCCTGCGCCAATGCGGCGCCGGCGGTGGCGGCTTCGGTTCCGTACTTGCTGATGTTGTAGGGCAGGCGCTCCCAAAACGGCAGTTCGTCGGGGTTTACGACCGGAACGCCGAAAGACTTCGCGGCGTCGTAAGCCTGCTGCGCAACAATGTCGCCCGGACGCCCGAAACGGAATCCACTAGGTTCTGCTCCAGCCCAGCCGCGCGCCATGTCTACGGCGGCCAGGGGGAGATTGAAGAGACCGGAGGCCAGGTTCGGCGCGGCGAACAGCGCTTCGTTGAGCCCGCTCATTACGCCCTGCGTGCCCTTCACCAGCGACTGCACGGTCGGGTTCACGGGCGCTGGCTGCGCGGGGGCTACAGTGGGCTCCCACTGCGCTTTCGGGTCCTGAAAGACAGGAATGTTGCTGACGTCAGGCGCGGCGGGTGCGGCCGGGGCAGGCCCGAGCGCCGACGCGATCTCGTCGTCGGTAGCGTCGTCCGGAAACTCGTACCGCTGCCCTTCGAACTCGACGACCTTAGCCATTATTGCCCCCGAACAATTCGTCCGGTGGCGGGATCGCGGACGAATTTCACGGCGCCTCCCGGCGTCTGCGGCGCGGCAGCAGGGGGCGCACCGGCCGGAGCCGCGGCTTTGACGTCATTCTGCCTCAGGATCTCGTTGTCGCGAGTCAAGTTCTGCTGCGCAAGGCTCTGCACGAGGCGCAGCCCGTTCAAGTACGCCTGCGGACCTTCCAGCCAGCTATCCGGCTGGCCGATAGTCTGGAACACGCGCTGCACGTCCGCGTTCGACAAGTCACGGCCACTCTGGCCAGCGAGCGCCGCGGCGGCCTGATACGCCAGCAGGTTGTTCAGCTTCACAATGTTCGAGACGTTCGGATCGTAGAGCCCCGGCAGCAATTTCGGGTCGATGCCGCGCGAAGCAGCATCTGCTTGCGCCTGCATGATCGCCGAAGAAAATTTCTGCTGGTCGCCGAATAGCACGCCGACATTGTTCAATGCGTCAATGGCCGTCTGCCCGAACCGGCGTGCATTGCCAACCGCACCGACGGACGTCGGGTCGTTCTCGACGATACCGATAAGACGCCCGGTGAGGTCCACGACGCCTTGATTTTGCAGCAGCCGCGCTCGAACCGCCGCCTTTTCTTTCTCGCCGGGGGTGAAGTTGCCCGCCGTGTTCGCGTCGGGTCCGATGACCTTGAACACCTGCGTTCCTTGCGCCAGCGGCTGCCGCGATTGCAGGTCGATCAATCCGTCGGTCGTGCCGCGCTTGCCGTCGGGGGACACGTAATTGTAGACCGTGCCCGGGCCCTTCGGCGCCGCGTCGACGAACGCGAGGTTTTGATCCTGCGTGAAGTTCGGCGACAGGTTCTGCGCCACGTTGCCTTTGACTTCCGCGAGCGGCTGCGACGGCGTCAGGCCGCGGCGGATGGCCTCCGCCTTCGATACGACCACGGGCTTTCCGTCGATGATGACGTTGATCGGCGCGTTGTCCGCGCGCAGATTTTCCGCCGCGATCGTGCGGTCGGTCTTCAGCAATTCGACATTGCGCTGGTTCTGCTCTGCCGCCTGCACCCCCTGGATCGTGTTTTTGTAGTTCGCGCCGGGGACCGCCATCGTGGCCGTCAGCGCCTGTTCGCTGCGCGGGCCGTACTGGTGCGTCGTGTAATACTGGTCGTAGCCGCCGAGATTTTCAGGCTTCACGCCGCTGAGGACCGCGGCGCGCAACGCGCCCGTGCGATCTCCCGCCACGATGGAGTCGGCCAGCAGCGGCACGTTCTGGTTTGTGCGCACAGCTTCCTGCGCCTTCTGGCGAATGAGTTCCTGCTGCGCGACGTTTCCGCCGAACATCGACTGCGCGATGTCGGTGAACGCTTTCGTAAGCGTATTCTCGTCAGCGTATGCGTTGATGATTTTGACCATTAGTACGGCTGCGCCCCCACGCCGAAGAAGATCGGTGCCGCCGCTTTACCTGCCCCCGTGGCCGCGGCCGGCGCCAGCCAGTTCGCGAAGCCGCGGCCTGCCGCGCCCGCGCCGATTTGCCCGGCGGTCTGCAGCACCATGCCAAGCGTGTTGTCGGGGCGCTTCACTTGCGCTTCCGCGAAGTCCTGCGAGTACGGGAGCAACGAGATTTCACCGCGCGAGAAGTTGTTCTGCGTTTCGATGTTCCGACCGGCGGAATTCACATTCAGATTATTGCCGAACGTGGTGTCGTTGTACCCGCTCAACTTGGCGAGACGCTTGTTCTTGTCGGTGGCCGACGTGAACGCTTCGAGCAGCCGCTGCGCAACAGCCCCCTTTATTACCTGCGGCGCGGAGCCGGAAAGCGGGACGTCGTTTGCGGCGGGCGCCGTCGTCGCGCTGTCGACCGCCGCTGCGCGCGTGTTCTGCGCGTCGGAAAGCGCCTGCGTCTGGTTCGGCTCCGCGAATTTCGAGAACGTGTCGGCCAGCGTTACTTGATTTTGTTCGCCGAGCTGCTTCTGTTTGTCGCGCGTCAGGCGCAACTGTTCGTTGCGCGCAGCCGCCACGCTGTCTGCGTAGCGGTTGTTGTTTCGCGTCTGAATTCCGCTGCCAACGGCGGATGCCGCGGTAGACGCGGCGAGCAGGGCGGCGGAGGCTGGATCAAGGCACATGTTACCCTCGTACCGAACTGCCGGCGCCACTCAGCGGCGCGGCGGAATAGCGGTTCCACGGAAGTTGCGGGTTCATCGACGTTCGATCGGCGTTGTTGAACGTGACAAACGGCGTGACGGAATTCGCGAACACCTGCCCGAGAGGCGAGAGCGCCTTCGGCGCGACGAGCGCAGTGGCTTCGCCCGTGGCCCGCGCGGCAATGCCATCCGGATCCGCGGCGGAGCGATTGAGGTTGTACAGGTTCGTCTTCGTCTGCTCGACTTGGCCTTTAAGTTGGTTCGAGGCGTCGACCGCCTGATTGGCCACCAAGCCCTCGGCTTCCGCACGCTGCTTTTCCACTCGGCCGAGCGCGTTCGCGCCGATCGAGGAATCCAGCACGCCGCGGCCGGCGAGCGCTGCAATCAGCTTTCCTCGCGCGTCGGAATACTGGTCGGCAATCTGCGGCTTGTAATAGTCGGTGTAGGTCTGCTGAAAGCCGGCGTAATAGGGATCGCCGAACTGGCTGAACGCCTCGTCGATCTTCCCCTGGCCCTGCTTGATTTTGTTCTGGCGCTCGGCTTCGTCAGCTTTCATCTGCGCATCTTGCTGCGCTGCGATCGCTGCCGCGTTGCCGTTACCACCGCCGAAGCACATTTCGGGAGCTCGAAAACAGAGATTTCGGGTCCGCGAAGCCCGAAATTGACCGCGGTGGCAGGCTGTAAATTACATCAATTTCTTGTGGAAGTCACCTTTGCCATGCCTTCTTCGTCGAGAACAAAGTACAGAAAATCTTCGTGGTTTTTTCCATAATTCGGCTCCGGGCGACTTTTGGCCCCGAAATACCGCAGCCAGCGGTGCGCCTCTTCGTGCCCCGCCATGGAATACGCCTGCATGCGGTGTACGCCGCGGGCTCGAGCCACGGGGATAAGCACCTTTTTCACCCAGCGGGTCGCCTGTCCTGCTACTTCCTTCCAGCGGGCGGTCGCGAACATGAACGCGCTGACACTCCCGGGCCACAGGTCGACTGCGCCGACAATCGCGATAGGCTCGTCCTTGCACACGGCGGCGGCGAAATGCGGCAGCACGCGCAAGTGCGACACCGCGACTACGGGGTCGTCAGAATTGGATAGCGCGCATATTTCGAGACGGTCGCGTTCACGCATGTTGCGCGCGACGTGCTCGATGTCGCTCCACTCGGCGGGGCGGATCACTTCACTTCCACCGCGTCGTAATGCAGGGCGATTCCGGAAATCGTCGCTTCGCCGCCGTTCGTACAGCGGAATTCCGGCGCTACGTGAGTTGCTATTCCGGGGACTTGTACGTGCGGTTGCGAATAGCTGGTGGCGTAGAATTTTCCTGCGTCGACGAATTTGTTCTCGTCGTTTGGATCGAGCAGCAGTTTCACCGCCCATTCGCCGGTTAGGCCTACGTCCACGCCATTCAACCGCTTCACTGTGGCGGGAGCCTGCGCCGTCAGGAAGGGCATCTTCACCAGCACTTCGGTTTCGTCCGGATCCGGATAGACCGCACCGCTGTTGCCGCCGTAAATGCGAATAATGTCGTCGTCGCCGCGGACATAGAGTTTTCGGTTCGACTTCGCGATGTCGGTGATCTCGAAATCCGTTTCGTAGTACGACCACGCGGTGATCTTCGAAAGCGGAAACTTGCTCAACACGAACACGCGATTGCCGACGGCGATCCAGACGCGACCGTCGCGAGGCTCTACCGCGCCGATAGCTCGCCGCAGCGTGCCGGGGGACACGCTGTCAACGTGTTCCTGCAGAAAGTCGTCGATCATCATGCCGATGTCGTCGGCGTAAGGCATAGAGTCCGACGAACGAGCCCGAAGCGATCGAATGCCGGATTGATCGACATAAAACACGTCCGAGTTGCCGTATGGCAGCAGCGCTCGGTGCGCTAGCGCGCCCGTGTTATCCACCGGCTGCACGAGCGCGATCTGCTCGGCATCTTCGTTCAACTGATAGAGCT
>VFQR01001162.1_pt1 | contig 21978 bp, 19 predicted proteins | sample 3512321 | NCBI WGS metagenome assembly VFQR01 (sample SAMN10412374, study PRJNA504923) | tailings metagenome | isolation source: Relicate 3 Philex TSF1 revegetated site | place: Philippines: Tuba, Benguet | collected 2017-08-29 | reverse complement strand
CCTGGAAGGCCTGCTGCATGATGTGGGTGATGATGACGACGCCGATCCCCTGGCTCGCGACCTTGCGGATCATGTCGAGGCCGCGCCGGGTCTGCTCGACGCCGAGGGCGGCAAAGGGCTCGTCGAGGAGCACCAGCTTGCCGCCCCAGTGGACGAACCGGTTGAGCTCGATGGCCTGGCGCTGGCCGCCCGACAGATGCTCGACATTGGTTCGGAGCGACGGAATGCGGGTGCCGGCATCGGCGAGGGCTTTCGCGGTGACGGCCTCCATCGCCTTTTCGTCGAGCACGGGGATGCCGAGGACGCGCCTGGTCAGTTCGCGGCCCATGAAGAAATTGGCGACGACGTCGACATTGGTGGCGAGCGAGAGGTCCTGATAGACGGTCTCGATGCCGGCGGCCTTGGCCTCCGACGGGCTTTTGGCGAGAAACTCACGGCCCTCGAACAGCATGCGGCCGGCGGTGGGTTCGAGGCCGCCGGAGATGATCTTGACGAGGGTCGACTTGCCGGCGCCGTTGTCGCCCAAAAGCGCCACCACCTCGCCCTTGCCGATGGTGAAGGTGATGCCCTTCAGCGCCTCGATGGCACCGTAGTTCTTGCGGATGTCCTCGAGGACGAGAAGGGGCTCAAAGCTCATGCGGCAATGCCTCCGAGAATGTCGTCGCCGGGCTGGACGGTGCGCCCGAAATGCGGGGAGAGGACGCCGGCCACCGCCAGCGCTGCGGCGCCGCGCAGCACGGTGTTGGGGCCGCCATCGGAGACTATGACGCGCGGGGCGGCGCGATCGCGCCGGGCCGAGACCGAGCCGGGCAGCCGCGCCTCGGCGGTGTCGCACAGCGCCTGGATCAGCGCCGGCGGGGCGAGCCCGCCCATGATGATGGTCTCGGGGTCGAACAGGTTCTCGATGGTGACGATGGCGGCGCGGAAGATCGGCGCGATCTCCTCGACGAACGCGGCGATGCCCACGCCGCCGGCCCGCCGGTTGAAGGCGTCGAGCGAGACATAGCGTTCGAGGCAGCCGCGATTGCCGCAGGGGCAGGGGTCGCCATCGGGCACCAGCGGGATGTGGCCGATCTCGCCGGCATTGCCGAAGGCGCCGCGGAGGATCGCGCCATCATGCACCATGGTGCCGCCGAGGCCGACGCCGAGATAGAGGTAGTAGAAATCGGAAAAGCCCGCGCCGAGCCCGTAGAGCCGTTCGCCCAGCGCGGCTGCCGCCATGTCGGCGGCGATGAAGGCGGGCAGGTCGGTGGCGTCGGCGAGGCGCGCGTCGAGATCGACGCCCTCCCAGCCGGCCATGGTGGTGGGGCCGACAAAGCTCATGGAGTCGACGTCGAACGGGCCCGGCATGGCGAGGCCGACGCCCAGCATGCGGGCGCCGGGGCGCAGGGCACGCAATTCGGCGACCATGCCGGCGATCAGCGCGAAGGCAGCGTCCGGGCGGGCATTGGCGGCATCGCGGCGGGTGTGGCCGACGACGTCGCCGCCGAGATTGGCGAGCACGGCATCGATTCCGATGGGCGTGACGTGCAGCCCGATCGCGTAGCCGCCATCGGGGTTGATGCGGAGCGTGGTGGGGGGCAGGCCGCGCCCGCGCGGCTCCTCCTTCACCGAGAGGATGAAGCCCAGTTCCTCGAGTTCGCGGATGATGCTGGAGACCGTCTGCACGGTCAGGCCGACCTCGCTGGCGATGCTGCCGCGGGTGATGGGGCCGCGGGCGCGGATCGCCTCGAGCACGATGCGCCGATTGTACGGCCGTCCGAACTCCTGATTGGTCCCCTTGAGCGCCAAGCGGTGTCTCCCTGCGATCGAAGGGAGGGTAGGACCGCGGGACGGATTATGTCAAATGGTTTTCAAAAATAGGTTTTGGGGGGTGCGCGGGAGGGGGATTCCGGTGGATGAGGTTGGGTGAGGCGTGCGGATGGTGCGGGATGGCGACACCGAGGCAAGGCGTACACGTCGGCGCAGACGTGCGCGTTTCGAGGGTCTGGATCGTTTCACCGCTGAACCGCAGCCTACGCTTGGCTTGTGCGGCCCTCTTGGTCCGTCGTTCGACGAGCCCACGATGACGAGGCCAGCACGAGGGTCACATGACCGCAACAGCCCTCATGCTGAGCCCGACGAGGGCATGGCAGGAGGGTGGGGAGCGCGGCCGAGCTGGACTCGAGACGGCCTAGTTACGCAGGGCGCGGCGGTAGGTGCCGGGGGTGGTGTCGCACCAGCGGCGGAACATGCGGGTCATGTGCTCCTGATGAGAGAAGCCACAGGCGAAGGCGATCTCGGCGATGGAGTCGGAGGTGGTCTGCAGCAGGTGCTGGGCGAGCTTGATGCGCATCACGAGCAGATATTGGTGCGGCGGCACGCCGAGGCTGGAGCGGAACTGGCGCGCGAGGTGCGAGGCGCTGCGGTTCACCGCGCCGGCGATGTCGTCGAGGCTGATGGGCTGGTCGATATGGGCGCGCATATATTCAATGGCCTCGGCGATCACCGGCCCGACGGTGCCGATGGGGCCGAGCGGCGGGGTCGCCGACAGGGAGCGGCCGGCATAGCGGCGGACGAGCTGGCTGGCGATGGCGCGCGACAGATAGTCGACATAGATCGAGGAGCCGTAATCGTCCTCCTCCAGCGCGTGGCGGATGGCGCTCATCAGGGCGGAGAGTGCGGGATCGGGCGCGAGGAATTGCGGCGCGATCTCGACGAGCGCCGGATCGCCGTCGATCATGTCCTCGGCGACTTCCTCGATCACGGCGCGGCGCACATAGACGTGGAGCGTCGAGAGCGCCCCCATCAGCCGCACGCCGAAATCGAGCCCGCCGGGCACGAGGTGCAGGCCACCGGCCGGCACGAGGCAGCGGGCGGGATTGGGGCCATGCAGCCGGTCGATCAGCACCGGGCCGTCGAGGTGCATGACGATGAGCTGGTCCTTCACCGAGGGGAAATGCCCCTCATAGGGAATCTCGCGCTGCGCCGAAGCGTAGAGCGAGGTCCAGCCGAAGCGGTCGCTCGAGGCGCGGATGCCGTTCTCGGGTCGGCTGAGAATGCCATGCGTCTCGGAGACGGTGAACGGTGCGGCCGTTCCCATGCGCCAATCCTCCCAATCCTCATGCAGGTCCTGCCTGCGCCGCCGGGTGGTCCCGGTCGTTGTTTTGGTAATGTTGTGCGCTTTGTGCGCCTCTGGCAAGAGGGCAGGGCAATGTTCTGCAACGCCCGGCAAATATGGTGCGATCAATTCATGGCGCCGAGCCACAAAAGTGATACATGTTGCTGGACGGATAACTTGAGGGAATGAAATGACGGCGCTGATGGACCCCCGCATCAAGCTGAGGCATCTCAACGCGCTGGTCGAGACAGTGCGGCAGGGCGGGGTGGGGCGCGCGGGCGAGGAACTGGGGATGACGCAGCCGGCAATTTCCAAGGCGCTGGCGGAGCTCGAGGAGATTCTCGGGGTGGCGCTGTTCGACCGCAGCCGGCGGGCGCTGTCGCTGACCGCCCATGGCGAGTTGTTCGAGCGCTTCGCGCGCGGGGGCCTCGCGACGCTCCGGCAGGGGGTCGACGCGGTGCTGGAGGCGCGGAGCGGCAATGTCGACGTCGCGTTCGGCGCGCTGCCGACGGTGTCGGCCGATGTGGTGCCGCGGGCGCTGGCGCTGTTCGCCGCCTCGCCGCTCGCCTGCCGGGCGCGGGTCGAGAGCGGGCCGAGCCCCTATCTGCTGGAATTGCTGCGCAGCGCGGCGATCGAGTTCGTGGTGGGGCGGATGGCGCAGCCGGCCGCGATGGACGGGCTCGCCTTCGAGCAGCTCTATGCCGAGGCGCTGGCCCTGGTCGTGCGGCCGGGCCACCCGCTCGCGGGCGGCGAGGCGACGCTCGACGCCATTGCCGGCTATCAGCTGGTGATGCCGCCGCGCGAGGCGATCATCCGCCCGGCGGTGGACGCGCTGCTGATCGCCGGCGGCGTGGTAGCGGCGACCGACACGGTGGAGACGGTCTCCAACTCGCTGGGGCGCAGCTATACGCTGCTCACCGATGCGGTGTGGATCATCTCGCACGGCGTGGTGGCACGCGATCTCGAGAGCGGGGCGCTGGTGCGGCTGCCGATCGATGTCGAGGGGACGCGCGGGGCGATCGGCATCACGACGCGGGCGGGCGCGGAGCTGTCGCAGCCAGCGCGGGCGATGCTGGACTGCGTGCGGCAGGCGGTGCTCAGCCCGTCCCGCCGATGAGCGTGGTGCACATGCGGCGCGCGGCGGCGATCTCGACATTGGAGACTTCGTGCTCGCGCGCATCGAAGATCGCCGATTGCACGGCGACGCCGGAGGCTCCGAGCCAGCCGATGGTTTCGGTGACGCGGGACGGCGGCACGAAGGGATCGGTGCGGCTGGTGGTGATGTAGGCCGGCATGCCGGCAAGCGTCGGCCGGGGCGTCCACTCAGTGCCCTCGGGACCGATGAGCCCGCCGGTCCACAGCACCGCTCCGCCGAGCGGGCGGGGATGGCGATGGAGGTATTCCGCCGTGAGGCAGGCGCCCTGCGAGAAGCCGCCGAGGACGAGACGCAGCGGATCGGTACCGGCGGCGAGCAGCCCCGACACGATGCGCTCGTAGCAGGCGATGGCGGCGGAGAGCGCCGGCTCGTTCTCCTCGAGCGGGGCGAGGAAGCTCCTGGGATACCAGCTGTTGCCGTCGGCGGCGGGAAAGACGTAGCGGATGCCGTCGAGCGCGATGCGCTCGGCCAGCGCCTGCATATAGGCAGGATCGAGAGTCCGCCCATGCACGAGCACCATGGTCAATCGCGGCGGGCCGCCGGAGAGGTATTCGACCGCTGGGTTGTCGTGCATGGGCGGCGCCCCCCCCCTCAGCCGCGCGGCCGGTTGGCGGCCGGCACGGTGATCTTTTCGAGCGGCGCGATGATCTCGGCGCGACGATCCTCGAACCAGGGCGGCAACTGCATCTTCTGCCCCAGCTCCTCCAGCGGCTCGTCGGTGGCAAAGCCGATATCGGTGGTGGCGAACTCGGTGAGAATGCCGCCGGGCGACCGGCAATAGACCGAGTGGAAGTAGTTGCGGTCCTTGCTCTCGGAGGCGTCGGTGTAGCCGAGCCCTTCGAGGTAGAGCTTGAGTTTCAGCTGCACCTCGTCATTGGCGACGGCGAGCGCGACATGGTGCACGGTGCCTTCGCCGAAGGTCCAGCTGCCCTGCGGCAGGTCGGGATCGTGGCGCAGGATGATGGTGCGGCAGGGCCCGCCTGCGCCGATGTCGTAGCGGTGATAGGGGCCTTCCTCGCCGGACTTGGTGAAGCCGAGCCCCTCGGTGAAATAGTCGTGCTGGCCCTGGACGTCGCGCACGGACATCACGACGTAGTTGAAGCCGCGCACCGCGTTCTCTGCGGAAATTTCGTCGGTCACCCAGCCGGCGCGGGTGTCGCGGTCGTCGCCGACGAGTTCATAGGTGTTGCCGGCCGGATCGGGGAAGCTGATGACGTCCTGCCCGAAGCGGCGGGTGATGCCGGAGTGCTGCACGCCGTGCCGGTCGAGGTGGTTGATCCAGAAATCCATGGCGTTCTGGGCCACCGAATAGGTGGTGGCGGCGACCTGACCCGAGCCGCGGCGGCCCTTGATGCCGGCCTGGCGGTAGGGGAAGGTAGTCATCACCGTGCCGATCTCGGCATTCGCATTGGCGTAGTAGAGGTGGTAGATCGGCGCCGTGCCGTCGAACAGCACGGTCTGCTTGATCAGCCGCTGGCCGATCACCTGCGTCATGAAGTCGATGTCCTCCTGCGCGCCGCCGACGCAGGACGTGACGTGGTGGATGCCGGTGACGATCTTGTGTTCTTCGCGCATGCGCGGACCTCCCTTGGGCTCACGGTTCAAGTGCCGCGATTACCTTAGGGAGGTGGCCGGACCGCTCCCTGCACGATCCGGCCAAAACTCCTGCACGAAACGATCAGCGCGCGAGCAGGTGCCGCAGGGCGCCGGCGAGGTCGCCGTGCCGGTCCGGGCTGCGCCAGGCGACGAACTGGTCGGGGCGCACCAGCACCGCGCCATCGTCGGCGACGCCGCGGATGCGGGCCCAGTCGCCGAAGGGGTCGTCATAGTCGCCGTCGGGGCCGATGCTGACGACGTCGAGCGGGACGCCGAGTTCGCCGGCAAGCTCGGCGGCGGCCTGGCGCCAGCCCTCGCCGCCGATGCCGGTGAGCAGGGTGAAGCGGCCATGGCCGACCACATCGAGGCTCGAATGGTTCTGCCGGTCGCGTACCAGCCAGACATGCGGCAGCCGGGCGCCGGGGCAGCTCGAGGGCTGGTAGACCAGCTCCGGATCGCCATCGAGCGCATGGCTGTCACCCTCGGCGAGGAGGACGGCGGCGGAATCGTAGCGCTGGTTCATTTCGACGCCATGGGCATCGAATTCGTAGACCTTGGCGGCGATGGCCTCGCGCAGCCGGTGGCGGCGTTCGCGTCCCTCGGGCGTGTCCTCCTTGCGGGAGGCCATGTTGGCGGTCATCACATCCGGGTCGGTGCTGCCGAGCAGGCCGAGCGCATCGAAGATCGGTCCGAACTCGGAGATCGACTTGTTGGCGCGCTCGACGATCTGCCGGCCGATGGGCGCGCGCTCGGTGGTGTAAGTATCGAGCAGGGCCGGCCCCGCCGCGCCGCGCAGCACCATGGCGAGCTTCCAGCTGAGATTGAAGGCGTCCTGGATCGAGGTGTTGGAGCCGAGCCCGTTGCTCGGCGGATGCCGGTGCACGGCGTCGCCCATGCAGAAGACGCGGGCGGACTGATAGTTGGTGGCGTACATGTGGTTGACCGTCCAGGTCGACCAGCCGGTGATTTCGAGCGGGAGGTCGTCGTCGCCGATCAACTGGCGGGCGATCTGCTCGCAGATCTCGCGGGTGACGGTGGGGGCGGGCTGGTTGATGTCGTAGCCCCACACGATCAGCCACTCGTTCCAGGTGCGGACCATGCGCACCAGCCCCATGCCGATGCCGCCGACATTGCTGCCCGGCTGCAGCACCCAGTAGAGGACGCTCGGCCGGTGGGCGACATATTTGCTCAGATCGGCCTTGAACAGGATGTTGATCGAGCCGCCGACGCCCATGCGGCCATGCATGGGCAGCCCGATATCGGCGGCGACCTTGGAGTTGCCGCCATCGGCGCCGATCAGGTATTTCGCCCGGATGTCGTAGGTCTCGCCGCTGACGCGGTCGCGCACCGTGGCGGTGACGCCGCTGTCGTCTTCGACCAGCGAGAGATATTCGGTGGAGAGGCGGGCGCGGGTGCCGCGGGCACAGGCGGCGCCGAACAGGATCGGCTCGAGGAAGGTCTGCGGCAGGTCCACCATGGTGGTGGGGCTGGCGATGCGGTGCCGGGCCTGGGTCTGGGGGTCGGCGCCCCAGCTGCGCATGCGGCCCAGCTCCTCGCCGGCGAGCGAGGTGCAGAAGACGTTGTTGCCCATCAGCTCGTTCGGGGTGGCATAGAGCATCGCCTGCTCTTCGAGGCCGAGGTCGCGCAGCACTTCCATGGTGCGCTGGTTGGTGATGTGGGCGCGCGGGGTGTCGGCGAGCCAGCGATATTTGGTCACCAGGGTGTTGTCGATGCCGTAGCTCGACAGCAGCGCCGCAGCAGTGGACCCGGCCGGGCCGCTGCCCACGACAAGCACGTCAGTTTCGATCATGGGATACCTCCGTCAGCGCAGATTGGGCGGGGACGCGGGCGGGCGTCCTGCACGAAATCATCCTGCGACGGCGGTGCTCAGCCGGCGGGCTTCAACCCGAAGGCGTGGTGCAGCGCCTTCCAGCCGGCGAGATCGGGGCGACCCGGGGCCGGGCCGGCGCCATCGGCCAGCGAGACGATCAGCGACTGCTTGACGCCGAACACGGCGTCACTGTCGAGATAGGGGTCGTCGTCGACGAAGAGGTGGGTGACGAGCGTTTCGTAGCCCGCGTGCCCGATCATGAAGTGGATGTGGGCGGGCCGGTAGGGATGGCGTTCGGTGGCTTTCAGCATGTCGCCGACCGGGCCGTCATAGGGGATGGGGTAGTATTTCGGCACCAGCGTCCAGAGCGTGAAGCGGCCATCGGCATCGGTGATGAAGCGGGCGCGGAGCTGCGGATCGTCGCCGGGCTTCTGCACGTCGTAGAACCCGTCATCGTCGGACTGCCACACATCGACGAAGGCGCCGGCGAGCGGGGTGCCGTCGGGGGCGGTCACCCGGCCGGAGATGTGAAGCGGCGTGCCGTCGAGGCCGGCGGAAATGTCGGCCCCGTCGGCAAGGACGGGCGGGTTCTGCACGTAGAACGGGCCGAGCACGGTGGTCTCGGTCGCGCCCGCGGGCTGGCGGTGGTTGATGGCGTCGACCAGCATCGAGATGCCGAGCGTGTCGGAGAGCAGGATGAATTCCTGCCGCTTGTCGTCGCTCATATGGCCGGTGCGGGTGAGGAACATGATGGCGGCGAGCCACTCGCCCTCGGTCAGCTCCACCTCGCGCACGAAGGCATGGGCATGCCGGACGAGGCTCGACATGATCTGCTTCAGCCGCGGATCGGGGGTGGCGGCGAAACGCTCGACCACGGCGTCGGTGATGGAGTGTTCGTCGAAGTCGCGCGTACCCATTCAGTCCTCCTTGCGGGGTTGCTGGTCGGGCGTCGCGACGAGGCGGCGCCGGGTGGGGAACAGGTGGATGCCGGTGCGGGCGCTGAAGGTGCCCCAGAGCCCCTTGGGCGAGAGCAGCATGACCGCGATGCCGAGCCCGCCCAGCACCAGCAGGTACCAGGGGCCGAAGCCGGAGAGCGTCGATTGCAGCACCACGAAGATGATGGCGCCGATGATCGGCCCCTCGATGGTGCCGATGCCGCCGATGACGACGATGAAGATCACATAGGCGGTCCAGTCGAGCACCGTGAAGGCGGCGTCGGGCGAGATGCGGGCGGTCTGGAGGAAGTAGAGCGCGCCGGCGGCCGAGGCGCCGAAAGCGGCGAAGATGTAGACGAGGAACTTGGTGCTGCGGATATCGACGCCCAGGCTTTCGGCCGCGATCTCGCCGTCGCGCACGGCGGCGAGGGCGAGGCCGATCCGCGAGCGGAGGATGGCGTAGACGATGGCGATGATGGCGACGGCGAGAAAGAGTGCCGCCCAGTAGATGATGATCTCGCGGCCGGCGGCGCTGCGGACGCCGAAGAGCTCGGTGACGAACTGGAGCCCGAGCATGTCGGAGGTGGCGCTGCGGGGCAGCGAATTGCCGGTGCCGCCGCCCAGCGCCTTCCATTGGGCGAGCAGCAGGCGGAAGACTTCGGCCACTACCCAGGTGACGACGGCGAAATAGGCGCCCTGCAGCCTGAAGACGATGAGGCCGACCGGGATCGAGACCAGCGCCCCGACCACGGCTGCGACCGGGACGGCGAGCAGCGGGTCCATGCCCCACAGCACCACGGTCGCGAACAGCGCATAGCCGCCGATGCCGACGAAGGCCTGCTGGCCGACCGAGATCAGCCCGGCATAGCCGGCGAGCAGGTTCCAGCACTGCGCGAGCGAGACGAGGATGAAGATCAGCAGCAGGTCCTGGATCAGGCCGCGCGAGATGAAGGCGGGGGCGACGACGAGCGCGAGGATGACCAGCGCGAAGACGACGAGCGCGGCGCGCGAGGTGCGGGTGGCGGTGACGGTCTGGTAGGCCATGTCAGTTCCGCGCCAGAAGCCCGTTGGGCCGCACGAGGATGAGCAGCAGGAAGACGACATGGCCGGCGAGCTGCTGCCATTCGGGGTTGATGGCGCCGCCGATGGCCTGCGCCAGCCCGAGGATCACGCCGCCGAGAAGGGTGCCCCAGAAGCTGCCGAGCCCGCCGATCACCACCGCCTCGAAGGCGAAGAGCAGCCGGGACGGGCCGGCCGAGGGGTCGAAATTGGCGCGCACGCCCATGAAGAAGGCGGCGATCAGGATGACGACGAAGGAGATGCCCATGGCGATGGCGAAGATCCGGCGCGGATCGACGCCCATCAGCTGGACGATCTCGGTGGAATCGGAGGTGGCACGGAGGGTGCGGCCGAGCGAGGTGCGGTAGAACAGCAGCGTCAGGGCGAGGATCAGCAGCACGGCGGCGGCGAAGGTGATGAGCGGCAGGACGCCGATGCCGAGGCCGCCGAGATTGATCGAGGCGGTTTCGAGCGCGCCGAGCGACAGGCGGCGGCTGTCGGCGGAGAACTGCAGCAGGAGCCCGTTCTGGATGATGATCGAGAGCCCGAAGGTGACGAGGAGCGGTACCAGCAGGTCGTTCTTCAGCGTGCGGTTGAGGATGGCGAGCTGCAGCCCCCAGCCGAGCGCGAACATGAAGGGCATAGCGATCAGCAGCGCGACCCAGACCGGCAGGACGAGGCCGGTCGCCAGCGCCAGCAGCATGTAAGCGCCAAGGACGATAAAATCGCCATGGGCGAGGTTCACCAGCCGCATCACGCCGAAGATGAGGGCAAGGCCGGCGGCGTAGATGGCGTAGAGGCCGCCCACCAGCACGCCCTGGACGATGGTGTTGACGAGGGTCACCGGCTCTCTCCGAAATAGGCGGCCTGGATGGCGTCGCGGCTCAATTCGTCCGGGCGGCCGGAGAGGCTGACGCGACCCTCCATGAAGCAGTAGACGCGATCGGCGGCCCTCAGCGCCGCGCCGAGATCCTGCTCGACCAGCATCACGGTGGTGCCGCGGCGCTTCACCTCGGTGAGCGCGGCGTAGACGTCCTTAACGACGGCGGGGGAGAGGCCGAGCGAAATCTCGTCGCAGAGCAGGAGGCGCGGATTTGCCATCAGCGCCCGGCCGATGGCGACCATCTGCTGCTGCCCGCCCGAGAGTGTCGGCGCGAGCTGGTTGCGCCGCTCGCGCAGCACGGGGAAGAGTTCGTAGATCGCCTCCAGCGTCCAGCCGCGGTCGCCGGAGCGGCCGCTGGCGCCCATCAAGAGGTTTTCCTCGACGGTGAGCGAGGGAAAGAGGCGCCGCCCTTCCGGCACCAGTGCGATACCGAGGCGCACCATCTCGAAGGGCCGGGTGCCGCCGACCGGTCGACCCGAGAGGCGGATGGCATCGGGCCGGCAGCGGGCGAGGCCGGACAGCGCGTTCATGAAGGAGGACTTGCCGGCGCCGTTGGCGCCGATGATGGCGACGGTCTCGCCTTCCTCGACGGTGACGTCGACGCCGAACAGCGCCTGGAAGTCGCCATAGAAGACTTCGAGCCCGTGGGTGGAGAGGAGCGTGCTCACGCGGCGGCCTCGTCGATGCCGAGATAGGAGCGCTGCACCTGGGGCAGCGCCATGACGGTACGCGGCTCGCCCTCGGCGATCTTGCGGCCGAACTCCAGCACCACCAGCCGGGAGACGACCGAGAACAGGGCATGCACGATGTGCTCGATCCAGACGATAGTGGTGCCGTCGGCGTGGAGCTGCTTGATCAGCGCGACCAGCTCGCCGCACTCGGCCTCGGTCAGCCCGCCGGCGATCTCGTCGAGCAGCAGCAGCCGGGGACGGCTGGCGAGAGCGCGGGCGAGTTCGAGCCGCTTGCGATCGAGCAGGGTCAGCTTGCCGGCGAGCGTATTGGCCTTCGGCGCAAGGCCGGTGCGCTCAAGCACCTCGGCGCAGGTCGCGACCGGGTCGTCGATGCGGTCACGGCCGCCGAACTGGGCGGCAACCATGAGGTTCTCGAACACCGAGAGGCTCTCGAAGGGGCGCGGGATCTGGAAGCTGCGCCCGATGCCCGCGGCCGCCCGGCGGCGGAGGGGGGTGCGGGTGATGTCCACGCCATCGAGCCGCACCACACCGGCATCCGGTCTGAGAACGCCGGTGATCAGGTTGAACAGGCTCGACTTGCCGGCGCCATTGGCCCCGATGATCCCCAGCGCCTCGCCCTCGGCGACGCCGAGATCGATGGAGTCGGCGGCGACCACGGCGCCGAAGCGCTTCGAGACGCCGGCAAGTTCGAGCAGCATGGCCATCTCAGCTGTAGCTCAGCGCTTCCATCTGGCCGCCGGCGGGAATCTCCGGGGCGTGGCTGTTGTCGACCACGACGAGGTCGAAGCTGCCATCGTCCTGCCGGCGCCACTGACCGCCGACCAGCGGGGTCTTGCACACATTGGCGCCGATGGGGCCGAGCGGGGTGTCGGTCGACCACTTCACCTGACCCGTGAGGGTGGCGAGATCGGTGGCGCGGATCGCTTCCAGCACCGCATCGGGGTCGGTCGAGCCGGACCGGCGGAAGATGTCGATCGCCACTTCGAACAGCGAGTAGATGAAGCCGACAGGCTGCGTCCAAGGCCGACCGGAGAAGGCTGTGAAGGCGTCCGCCACCTCTCTGCCGGTCGAGCCGTCGAGCGAGGAGGTGAAGGGATGGCTCGGCGTCCACCACACTTCCGAACTCAGATTGTGCCCGAGCGGGCCGAGAGCCTCGACGGAGGACGGGAACAGGATGGCTTTGGCGACCGTCACCGCCTTGGGCCGGAAGCCCTGCTGGTTCGACTGCGTCCAGAAGGTGGTGAAATCGGGCGGAATGACCACGCCGGTCGCGATCTCGGCATTGGCGGCCTTGAAGGCGTTGATCTGGGCGGTGAAGTCGCTCTGCAGGTTCTCGTAGCGGCCGGGATCGGTGACCGTGAAGCCGCCGGCTGCGGCAAGGCCCGGCCCGATGCCGACATTGGGATCGCCCCAGGCATTGCCGTCGGCGTCATTAGGGAAGAGGCCGCCGACCTGCTTGTTGGTGTCGAGCTGGCTCCACATGCCGGCAAAGACGGCGATGATGTCCTCGAGCCCCCAGAAATAGTGGTAGGTGAACTCGAAATTCTCCCAGCTTGCCGGATCGCCGGGATTGCCCTGCCGGCCGATATACCAGGGCTGCCACGGCGCCATGGTGGTGACGCAGGGGAATTCCTCCACCTCGGCAACGGTCGCGACCGGGTTGGTGGTTTCGGGCGTCGAGGCGGCGACCAGCAGTGAAATGTCGCCATCGACGATCAGCTCGCGCGCGACTTCAGCGGCGCGATTGGGGTTGGACTGGCTGTCGCGGGCGACGATCTCGATGGGCACGCCGGCGGCGGCGGAAAGCTCGGCCATCTTCTGGATGACGAAGCTGTCGGCTTCGGCAAAGGCGGCGAGCGGGCCGGATTGCGGCGTCACATAGCCGATGCGGATGGTTGCGCCCTGGGCGCGGACGGCGGGGGCGAACAGCGGGGCGGCACCGATGACGGCAGCGCCGGCGGCGGCACCCTTCAGCAGTGAGCGGCGCGACAGGCCGCTTCGTTTCGGCAGAATGAGCTTCGACATGGTTTCCTCCAGAACCTCGTTGCAGTCTCAGTCGCTTGCCGGCGGCCTCCCCTCGAAGGCGTCGGCAAGCAGGCGGCGAATGGCGTCCCGTTCGACAGGGCGGGGATTCCAGTACGGGGTGGCGGCGATCTCGTCGGCGGCACGGTCGAGCCCGTCGGCCGTCATGCCGATGTCGGCGAGCCGGGTGGGGGCGCCGAGGCGCTCGGCGAGGGCATGCAGCCCGCCGCCGATATCGGGGCCGAGCAGCGGCTCGAGCGGCGCGAGTTCCGTCGCAGCGGCGCGCTGATTGTAGGCGATGGCGTGCGGCAGGATCACCGCATGGGTGTCGGAATGGGGCAGGTCGAAGCTGCCGCCGAGCACGTGGCAGATCTTGTGATGCAGCGCCATGCCTACGGCGCCAAGGCACGTACCTGCGGTCCAGGCGCCGTAGAGGGCATCGGAACGGGCCTCGCGCTGGCGCGGATCGGCGACGAGCCGGGGCAGGGCGGCGACCAGCGCCTCGACCGACTGCCGGGCGAGAATGGCGATGATCGGGTTGCGCTCGCGGGTGTACAGCGCCTCGACGGCATGGGCGATGGCGTTGAGCCCGGAGGTGACCGAGAGCCCGACCGGCAGCGTCATGGTCAGCTCGACATCGTAGATCACCACTTCGGGCAGCACCTTGAGGCTGCGCTGCGTGGTCTTCTTGCCATTTGCGGTCTCGCCGAGGATCGGGGTCGCCTCGGAGCCGGCATAGGTGGTGGGGATGACGATCTGCGGCAGGTCGGTCCTCAGCGCAATGGCCTTGCCGAGGCCGGTGGTGGAGCCGCCGCCGAGTGCCACGATGCAATCGGCACCGGCCGCCTCGGCTTCGGCCAGCGCGGACTCGGTGACCTCGACGGGGGTGTGCATCGCCGCCTTGCTGTAGCCGCCGGCGCAGAGCGCCCCGAGCGAGCGGCGCAGCAGCCCCGCGCTCTCCTGCTGCTGCGGGGTGGCGAGAACGAAGGCGCGCTCGCAGCCGAGCCGCGTCACCTCCTCGCCCACGGCGGCGATGGTGCCGGATCCGAAAACGATCCGCTGCGGCAGTGACTGATAGACGAAGGGCTCCATGCCGCTCCTCGCTGGTTCCGGGATGAAGGCCCGGACGCTCTGGAGACTAGCGGCGGGCCGGGGGGCTATCCTGCACAAAGCTGTCCGCAATTGCCGAAAATGATCGTCGGTGAGGCGGGGCAGTGCGGTTCATGCCGCGGGCGCCATGCTGCGGGTGCTTGCATTGGAGGCAGCAGGGGCCTCGTAAATGCCCAGCCTGCCTTGGTAAAAGGCAGGCGCAACGATTGATGCATACGAATGCAAAAAGCCGATTGCATTCGTATGCAAAGTTGTCATAGCGTCATCATATCGCCGCGAATGACCCCTCCCGCACCTGCAAGCGCACGCGGGCGGCCCCGGTCGCGGCGGACGGGAGACAACAGCTCCGGCGGCGCGTCGACGGAGCGACACAGGAGAGAGCATATGAAGCACATTCTTGCAGTGGGCGTTTCGCTGGCGGCCATGAGCCTCGGCGCGACCGCCGCTTTCGCCGACTGCGGCATCACCGCCGGGTCGGTCCGCATTCTGTCCAACGACTTCGAGGCGCTGCGCCTCATCAACACCACCGCCGCCGAGTGCGCGGCCGGCGCGGTGACCGTCACCTCCAACGCCACTGCCGAGCACAAGAACCTGCAGGTGCCGGCGCTGTGGATCAGCCCGGCCGAGTACACTGTCGCGGTGGTCGCCAACAATTCCATCGTGCCGCTGCTCAATGCCGACCTGATCCGCCCGCTCGACGACCTGGTGGAGAAGTACGGCCAGGACCTGCTGCCGAACCAGCTGATCACGATCGACGGCAAGGTGATGGCGATCGCCTTCATGGGCAACGGTCAGCACCTGTTCTATCGCAAGGACATGCTCGAGCAGGCCGGCATCACCGAGGCGCCCGCCTCCTGGGACGACGTGCTCGCAGCCGCCAAGGCGATCAAGGATGCCGGCATCACCGCGACCCCGCTCGCCGCCAGCGTCAAGCCCGGCTGGGATCTGGCCGCCGAGTTCGTCAACGCCTATCTCGGCACCGGCGCCGACTTCTTCGCGCCCGGCTCGGCCGAGCTCGCCATCGACAATGAGAGCGGCCGCAAGGTGCTCGAAGTCATGAAGGCGATGACGGAATACATGGACCCCAACTACCTCACCTTCGACGCCAACGGCATCAAGGCGGAGTACGAGGCCGGCAAGGTCGCCATGATGAACCAGTGGGGCTCGCTCGCCGGCGCCACGCTCGACGATGAAGGCGCTGCCGAGGGCGTGGTGGAGAACACAGTGCTCGCCGCCGCTCCGACCATTGCCGGCGGCTCGATCCCGGCGGCTGCGCTGTGGTGGGACGGCTTCACCATCGCCAAGAACATCTCGGACGAAGACGCCGAGGCCTCGTTCCAGGCCATGGTGCACGGCATCAGCCCCGAGATGGTCGCGGCCAATCCGGCCGTCGCCACCTGGCTGGTCAAGGGCTACACGCCCGGTGAGGCAGCGGTCGGCGTGATCGCCAATGCCAATGGCGGCGCCCGCGCCTACCCGATGCAGCCCTATATGGGCATCCTGCACACCGCGCTTTCGTCGGAACTGGCCGAGTTCATGGCCGGCCAGGAAGATGCCGCACAGGCTCTTGCCGATGTGAAGGCGGCCTACGACACTGCCGCCAAGGAAGCCGGCTTCCTCTAAGCTCACGCTTCTGCGCCACGCGCAGAGGCCGGCGCATCGCGCCGAGCGAGGGGACCCGCCGTTCCGGATGGAACAGGGCCCCCTCGATCCGTCCCTTGCCCCTCGCCGAGGGGAGGGGCGCAGCAGGGCGGTGCCGCCCATCAGCAGAACCAGCAAGAGGAGGCGCCGATGCCGCACAAGACATTCTTCGCCTTCATGCTTCCCTCGCTGGTGGCGATGGTGCTGTTCATCGCACTGCCCATCGTCTCGGTGGTGGTGCAGTCGTTCTTCGTCGAGCACAGCCGCGTCCTCGTCGAGGTGGAGAACTGCCAGCCCTTCGGCGGCTGTACCACCGAAGTCAGGGTCGATGTGGCCGCGACGGAGCAACTGAGGGAGGAGCAGCCGCTCGGCCGCTTCAACGGCCTCGGGACCTATTTCAACCGCGGGCATCTCGCGGTCGAGGAGATCGGCGCGATCCTCGCCGACAATAGCGGGCTGGGCGACGTGCTGGCGCGGATCTACAATCTGCCCTTCTACAAGGCGCTGGCCTTCACGCTGGTGTTCTGCTTTTTCGTGACGCCGGTGGCGATGGCGCTGGGCTTCGTCATCGCGCTCGCGGTCAACACCATTCCGCGCATGGTGCGCGGGCCGGTGATCTTCTTTTCGCTGCTGCCCATGATCATCACGCCGCTAATCGGCTCGCTGATCCTCTACTGGATGATCCATCCGATGGGCATCATCGGGGCGACGCTGCAGGACATCTTCAACGATCCGCGGCTGTCGCTGCAGGGCTCGCCGGCGCTGACCTGGGCTTCGCTCCTGTTCTACGGCGTGTGGACCAATGCGCCGTTCTCGTTCGTCGTGTTCTACGCCGGGCTGCAGACGGTACCGGCCGATACGCTCGAATCCTCGATGATCGACGGCGCCTCGCGCTGGGAACGCATCCGTTATGTGGTGATCCCGCATCTGGCGCCGCTCGCGACCTTCGTCGCGCTGGTGCAGCTGATGGACAATTTCCGGGTGTTCGAGCCGATCGTGGGCTTTTCCGCGCAGGCCAACGCCACCTCGCTGAGCTGGATGATCTTCAACGACCTGTCGGGCGATGCGCAGCTGTTCGGCTCGGCCGGCGCCACCTCGGTGCTGACCATCATCGGCGTCATCATCCTGCTGATGCCCGTCCTGTTGCGCACCTGGCGCGAATTCAACCACAAGGTGGTGTGATGTCCACTTCCGTTGCCCAGAGACGGCCGCCGCTGCTCAACTTCGCCGTCGGCGCGTTCGTCGTGGTGTGGGTGATCCTCGCCGCCTTCCCGTTCCTGTGGACGGTGTGGGGCTCGTTCAAGGTCGAACCCGACTTCTTCTCGCGCGAGACGTGGTGGAACGCCATTTTCGGCACCTACACCGTCCGCCAGACCGGGGAGCCGTTCACCGGTGCGGGCTATCACGGCGCCTGGGTGACGCGCGAGTTCTGGCGCGCGGCGCTCAACACCGGGATCGTCACCGTATGCGTCACCGTGATCTCCCTGACGCTCGGCACGCTCGGGGGCTATGCACTGGCGCGGTCCGGGCAGCGCTATGCGTTCTGGATCCTGATCGCGGCGCTGGTATTTCGCGCCATGCCGCACATCACGCTGGTCTCGGGCTATCTGCTGCCGTTCTTCGAGCTCAATGTGTGGGGCGTGCTGCCGACCTCGATCATCGTGCTCGTCGCCATCAACCAGCCCTTCACGCTGTGGATGCTGCACTCGTTCTTCCTGTCGATCCCCAAGGACCTCGACGAAAGCGCGATGGTCGACGGCTGCTCGCGCTTCGAGGCGTTCCGGCGGGTGATCATACCGGTGATGTGGCCGGGCGTGATCACCACGGGGCTGTTCAGTTTCCTGCTCGCCTATAACGACTTCGCGGTGACCGCGATGCTGCTCAGCCAGGACAACCAGACCATGGTGCCCAAGATCTCGAGCTTCCTCGGTTCCGTACAGGAACAGGGCAATGTGATGTTCGCCGTCGCCGCCGTGGTGTCGGCCACCGTGCCGCTGTTCATCCTCGTTCTCTTCTTCCAACGCCAGATCGTCAGCGGCCTGACCGCCGGCGCGGTGAAAGGCTGATCCCGATGGCACCGATCCGACTGCGCAACATCTCCAAGCGGTGGCCGAACTTCGTCGGCGTCGACCGGCTGAACCTCGACATCGCCGACCAGGAGTTTCTCGTCCTGCTCGGGCCGTCGGGCTGCGGCAAGACCACGACCATGCGGATGATCGCCGGACTCGAGGATGCGACCGAGGGCGAGATCTGGATCGGGGACCGGCAGGTCAACAAGCTGGAGCCCAAGGACCGCGACATCTCGATGGTGTTCCAGAGCTACGGGCTCTATCCCAACATGACGGTGTACGAGAACATCCGCTTCCCGCTCAAGGTCCGCAAGGTGCCGCAGGAGCAGCACCACGATCGGGTGATGAAGGCGGCCAACATGGTGGAGCTGGGCGAGTTCCTCGAGCGGCGCCCGGCGGCGCTGTCGGGCGGACAGCGGCAGCGCGTGGCGCTGGCGCGAACCATCGTGCGCGAGCCCAACGCCTTCCTGATGGACGAGCCGCTCTCCAACCTCGATGCCAAGCTCCGCGTCTCGACGCGGGCGCAGATCAAGAATCTGCACCACACGCTGAAGACCACCACGATCTACGTCACGCACGACCAGATCGAAGCGATGACGCTCGCCGACCGGGTGGTGGTGATGAATCGCGGCGTGGTGCAGCAGGTCGGCACGCCGATGGAGATCTACGACCGGCCGGCCAACACCTTCGTGGCCGGCTTCATCGGCTCGCCGGCGATGAATCTCGTCTCGGGCGAGTTGCGCGACGGGGTGTTCACCGCGCCGCATATGCGGGTCGCCGGGCTGCCGAGCGTGGCCTCGGGCGCCGTGACGCTGGGCTTTCGGGCCGAGGACGCGACGCTTGCGGACGAGGACGGGCAGATCGAGGCGCCGATCTATTCGATCGAGCTGCTGGGCGAGGCGACCATGCTCTCGATGCAGCTGGGGCACGACCTCGTCTCGGTGAAGACCGCGAAGGACTATCGCGCCGAGATCGACGATGTGGTGCGGGTGCGCATCCGGCCGGAAGCCTGCCACATCTTCGACCATTCCACCGGGCAGCGGCTCTCCGGCAAATGAGCGGGACTAACGCATATGGCATCGGCGCCAGCTGTGTTCGCCTTCTCCCCTTGAGGGAGAAGGGGACATCCGAGAGGCCCGTGCGCAAGCTCATGTTGGATGGCTTAGGACGATGAGCGGGACGCCGACCGAAGTCGCCTCAGCCGAAGTGTCTGCGGCCGAACTGGCGAAGCGGGCCGAGGCGCGGGGGATTGCCATTCTGCCCGCCGCGCTGCCGGCGGTGGCGAAGGGCGCGGCGTGGCTGAGGGGCTGCGTCGCGCTGATCCGCGCGGCCGGGGGCGGGAAGTGAACCTTGCCGACCTGACCATCGCCGAAGCCGGGCGGGGGCTGCGGAGCGGTGCGATCGGCGCGGTGGCGCTGACCGAGGCGCATCTCGCCCGCATTGCCGAGCGCGATCCGCATTATCGCGCCTTCGTCACGGTGACGGGCGAGGCGGCGCTGGCCGATGCGGTGCGGGCCGATGCTGAACTCGCGGCCGGGCAGGACCGCGGGCCGCTGCACGGCATTCCGGTGGCGCTCAAGGACCTGATCGATACGGCCGGCGTGCGCACCAGCTGCGGCTCGCGGCTGAGGGCCGGGCATGCGCCGACGGAGGATGCACGGGTGGTGAAGGGGCTGCGCATGGCGGGCGCGGTGCTGATCGGCAAGGTCGCGACCTATGAGTTCGCGCTGGTGGGGCCGAGCTTCGACCTGCCGTTTGCGCCGGCGCGCAACCCCTGGAACACCGACCACATTACCGGCGGCTCCTCCTCCGGGTCGGCGGCGGCGGTGGCGGGCGGGCTGGTGCGGACGGCGATCGGTACCGATACGGGTGGCTCGATTCGCAGCCCGGCCTGCTATTGCGGCATTGTCGGGCTGAAGCCGACGCGCGAACGCCTCTCGCGCGAGGGGGTGTTTCCGCTCTCGCCAAGCCTCGACCATGTCGGCCCGCTGAGTGCCTCGGTCGAGGAGGCGGCGCTGACGCTCGATGCGCTGTCGGATGCCGGGGCCGCGACGCGGCTCGGCGAAACGCTCGACGGTAAGCGCATCGGCTATGCCCGCGACTGGTTCGCGGCCGATCCCCACACGCATCCCGCCGCGCTGCGGGCGCTTGACGATGCGGCTTCGACGCTCTCGTTGCTGGGCGCGCGGATCGAGGAGGTGCAGCTGCCCGATTACGCGCTGTTCGAGGCGGTGGGCGCAGTGATCATCCAGGCGGAAGCGCTTGAGGTGCACGCCGAGTGGCTGGCGCGGCGCCCGGAGGAGTATGGCGCACTCGCCTATCGCAATCTGCTCACCGGGCTCGTGCTCGAGCCGACCGACGTGGTGGCGGCGCATGCCATGGCGGGCGAACTGACGCGGCGGATCGACACCGAGATGTTCGGTCCGTTCGACGCGCTGCTGACCATCAATACGCTGGGCCCGGCGCTGCCGTTGTCGGCCTTCGACGGCGTCACCTCGGTGTGGACGCATATGCGGACGCTGCCGTTCAACGTTACCGGACATCCGGTGCTGGCGCTGCCGGCCGGCTTCGTCGACGGGCTGCCGCTTGGGCTGCAGCTCATCGGTCGGCGGGGCGACGAAGCGGGGCTGTGCGCCATCGGGGACGCCTTCGAGCGCGCGACCGACCACAGTGCGCAGCATCCGCCGCTGCCGCGGGCAGGATAGGCCGGGAAGGTCGTTTACAATTTTGCATACGTATGCAAAATGGCGAACAGAGTGACTGACAGGAAAGCATGACGATGGCGCGGTGGCTGAAGGCAAGCAAGACCGTCGAGGAGCGGGCAGAGGCCAACCGGCAGGTCCGGCAGACCGTCGAGACGATCCTGGGGGACATCGAAAAGCGCGGCGACGAGGCCGTGCGCGAGTTGAGCCGCAAGTTCGATGGCTGGGACCGTCCTGATTTCCGCCTGTCGCAGACCGAGATCGATGCCTGCATGGCGCAGCTGTCCGAGCAGGATCTGAGCGACATCGCCTTCGCGCAGACGCAGGTGCGCAACTTCGCCGAGGCGCAGAGGGCGACGATGCAGGATCTGAGTGTCCAGACCCTGCCGGGGGTGACGCTGGGGCATCGCCATGTGCCGATCGGCGCGGTCGGCTGCTACGTGCCGGGCGGGAAGTATCCGCTGCTGGCCTCGGCGCACATGTCGGTACTGACCGCCAAGGTGGCCGGCTGCGGCCGGGTGATCACCTGCGCGCCGCCGTTCCAGGGGCAGGCGGCGCCGGCGATCGTTGCGGCGCAGCACATGGCGGGCGCCGACGAAATCTATGTGCTGGGCGGGGTGCAGGCCATCGGCGCGATGGCGATCGGCACCGAGAGCATCCGGCCGGTCGACATGCTGGTGGGCCCGGGCAATGCCTATGTCGCCGAAGCCAAGCGCCAGCTCTATGGCCGGGTCGGCATCGACCTGTTCGCGGGTCCGACCGAGACGCTGGTGATCGCCGACGAGACGGTGGATGGCGAAATCTGCGCGACGGACCTGCTGGGGCAGGCCGAGCACGGGCCGACCTCGCCGGCCATTCTCCTTACCACCTCCGAAAAGCTGGCGCGCGACACCATGGCGGAGATCGAGCGGCTGCTCGCCATCCTCCCCACCGGCGAGGTGGCCCGGAAGGCGTGGGAGGATTTCGGCGAGGTGATTTTCGCCGACAGCCATGAGGAGATGCTGCGCATTGCCGACGGCATCGCCTCGGAGCACGTGCAGGTGATGACGGACCGCGACTTCTGGTATCGCGACAACATGCAGAATTTCGGCGCGCTGTTCCTCGGGCCGCGCACCAATGTGGCCTATGGCGACAAGGTGATCGGCACCAACCACACGCTGCCGACCATGAAGGCGGCGCGCT
>VFQR01001161.1_pt1 | contig 21987 bp, 21 predicted proteins | sample 3512321 | NCBI WGS metagenome assembly VFQR01 (sample SAMN10412374, study PRJNA504923) | tailings metagenome | isolation source: Relicate 3 Philex TSF1 revegetated site | place: Philippines: Tuba, Benguet | collected 2017-08-29 | reverse complement strand
ATGGGTGCTGGTGGCGATGACCTTCTCCGGCTGGATCGCGACCCTGTCGGGCTGGTACGTCACCGAGATCGGCCGGCAGCCCTGGCTCGTCACGGGCGTGCTGACGACCGCACAGGCCGCCTCGCGCGTGTCCGCCGGCATGATCGGTTCGACGCTCGCCATGTATCTGGCGATCTACGCGCTGCTCATCGCGGCCTATGTGTCCGTGCTCTTCCATCTCGCGAGCAAGGGCTACGTGGCCCGGACCGAGCCTTCCGGTCCAGCCGACAACCCCGCCGATCCCGTCGCCAAGGTCGCCTGACCCAGAAGCTCCAGAGGCCCCCATGCTGGACGGACACACACTCCCCCTGATCTTCGCCGCGCTGATGGGCATCTCCATCCTCGCCTATGTCATCCTCGACGGCTACGACCTCGGGGTCGGCATGCTGATGGTGGGGGTCGACCGGCCCGACCGCGACCGGATGGTCGCGACCATCGGTCCGTTCTGGGATGCCAACGAGACCTGGCTGGTGCTCGGCATCGGGCTGCTGCTCGTGGCATTTCCCGCCGCCCATGGCATCGTCCTCACCGCTCTCTACCTGCCGGTGGCGTTGATGCTGCTCGGCCTGACCCTGCGCGGGGTGGCCTTCGAGTTCCGCGTGCAGGCGCAGCAGCACCACCAGAACCTCTGGGACATCGCCTTCGTCGCGGGTTCCACTCTCGCCTCCCTCACACAGGGCTACATGCTGGGACGCTATGTCATGGGCTTCCGCCCGGGGGTGGAGGCGGAGATCTTCGCGCTGCTCTCGGCCTTCGGACTCGCCGCGGCCTATGCCTTCGTCGGCGCCACCTGGCTGATCGCCAAGACCGAGGGCGAGTTGCAGAAGCGCGCGGTGCGCTGGGCGAGGGCAACCCTGATCCTGACGGCTCTCGGCATCCTCGTCGTCTCTGTCGCGACGCCCCTCGTCTCCGACCGCATCTTCGAGCGCTGGTTCACCTTCCCCAACATCATCGGTCTCGCCCCGATCCCGCTGATGACGGCGGCGCTCTTCGCGGGGCTCTGGGTCTTCCTTGCGCGGATGCCGCGGGCCGATCACTCGCTCGACCTCGTGCCGTTCCTCGGCGCCGTCGGTCTTTTCGCCCTTGGCTTCCTCGGCCTCGCCTATTCGTTCTATCCCTATGTGGTGCCGGAGCGACTGACGATCTGGCAGGCCGCCAGCGCGCCGGAAAGCCTGCTCATCATCCTGATCGGGGCGCTTTTCGTGCTGCCGATGATCCTCGGCTACACGGTGTTCAGCTACTACGTGTTCCGCGGCAAGGCGTCGGAACTGCGCTACGACTGAACCCGGGCGCTTCAGCGGCGGAACATCTCGGCGAAAGCGCGGTTGGTCATCCACCAGCCAACCGGAGACAAGCGCCATGCCCCGTGTACCGGACCAGCCGCGCGGCGTTCCCGATCGTACATTCGACAACCGAGAAGCCTTTCCGCGCGACGTCGATCATGGCGAGGAACGTCGCCAACATCGGGACGATGCCGGCCGTTCGCCGGATCGCAGGCGTGCTGTCGATGCGCCGGATGCGCCACCGCCGCCTCGCGACCCCATCGACAGGGTGTGAGCCACGATCGCCAGGAGGACGTCATGCCCACCGACCTGCCAGAACAGAAGCGACCGGGGGATGGACCGGTGCGGATCCCGAAGAAGCACGTGCAGATCGATCACGACGTGATCCTGCCCGAACCGCGCCCGTCGGACGAGCCCGATGCGATCCTGCCCGGAGACCGGGAGGGCGACGGCCGCGGTCCGCCCATCCCGATGCCGGCCGTTCCCTGACGAGGCGCCGCGACGACGTCGTCAGCGCGCCGTGGCCAGCGCGAGCGCCAGCCGGCAGGCGTTGTGGAAGGCCGGGATGTCGACCCATTCGTCGACGGTGTGGGCCTCGTTTTGGCCCGCACCGAAGGTCACCGTCGGAATGCCGTGCAGGCACAGGTAGTTGGCGTCGAGCCCGCCGTTGACGAGGCGCGGATTGGGGGTGAGCCCGATCGCCTCGACCGCCCTGATGCCGCGCTGCACGACCGGCGAGGCCGGATCGAGCGCGAAGGAGTGGTACTTGCGCTGGCGGGAGAAGGCGACGCGGGCAGTCTTGCCCTCGCTGCTCACCAGCGTCTTCGCCGCCTTGTGGAAGGCCGCCTCGAAGGCATCGGTGATGGCATCGACGAAGGCCATGTCGTGGCTGCGACTCTCGCCCTCGACGTAGCAGTAGTCGGTGACGACGTTGGTGGCGTCGCCCGCGCCGCGGCCGTTCTGGCCGCCGATCGTGCCGACATTGCTGGTGCCGGCCTTGTCTCCCTTCACCACCTTGCCGAACCAGCCATTGGCCTGGGCATCGGCCAGCGCCATCGCGGCAACCATGCTGGCCGAGATGCCGCGCTCGGGCGCGACGCCGGCATGGGAGGCGCGGCCGAAGATTTCCACCGACCAGCCGTCGCCGCCCACAGCGCCGGTCACGACGTCGGCCGGGCGCGAGCCGTCATAGTTGAAGCCCATGGACACCGGGCCGAGCATGGCGAGGTCGATGTAGCGTGCGCCCCACAGGCCGCTCTCCTCCCGCACACAGAAGACGAGAACCAGCGGGGGATGGTCGAGGCCCTGCTTCGCCAGCTCGGCGGCCAGCGTCACCAGGACGGCGCAGCCGGTGCGGTTGTCGCCGCCGAGCGCGGTGTCACCGCCAGAGACGATGCGATTGTCGACGATGCGGGGCTTGGCGCCAGCGCAGAGCGGCACCGTGTCGAGATGGGTCATGAACATGATCGGCGGCGCGTTGCCGAGCGTGCCACGGCCGGGAATCTTGACGATCAGGTTGCCGGTCTCGGTCGGCAGCGGGATGCGGGTGTTGGCATCGTCATAGGCGATGGCCTCGGCGGGGACGCCGACTTCGACGAGCGCACGCGCGACGTCCTCTGCGATGGCCTTCTCCTGGCCGGTGACGCCCTCGATGGACAGGAAGCGCATCAGGCGGTCGAGGGCGGAAGTCTGATCGTGGGACAGCATGGTCATGCGACTCTCGGATGGACTGAAGGGCTGCATCCTGCCCGGCTTTGGACCGCCAAGCTGTGCATCATCGGCAAGGCCGCCCTGCCGGGCAACCATAGCCGCGAGGGAGGCGACTCAGGAGCGGCCACCGTCGACGGAGAGGATCTGGCCGCTGATCCAGGCCGCCTGCTCGCTCGCGAGGAAAACCACCGCGTGAGCGATGTCGGCGGCGGTGCCGAGGCGGCGCGTATGGATGGAATCGACCAGCCGCTTCTGGCCATCGGCACCATAGGCCTTCCACTGGCGTTCGGTCGCCGGGTTCGAGCGGACGAAGCCGGGAGCGACGGCGTTGCAGGTGATCCCCATCGGTCCGAGGTCCTGGCTGAGCTGTTTCGTCAGGCCGACGAGGGCGTGCTTGGCGGCCGTATAGGCCTGGATGCCGGTGAGGCTCGGCCTCAGACCCGCGCCCGAGGCGATATTGACGATGCGCCCGAAGCCGGCCTTCGCCATCGGCGCAGACGCCGCCTGGGCCAGCCAGAAGGCGCCGTCCACATTGGCCTCGAACAGGACCTTCCAGTCGCGCTCCTCGACCTCCGCGATGGGCCTGCCGACCTGGCCGCGGACACCGCCGGCGGCATTGACGATGATGTCGATCCGGCCGTGGCCGGCGACGATGCCCTGGACGAGATCGTGGGCGGCAGCCCGGTCCGAAACGTCGAGGACCCGCGCCTCGCAGCCGTTGGCGGCGGCGAAGGCACCGACGCCGTCCGCATCGAGATCCGCAGCGGCGACCGTCGCCCCGGCTGCCTTCAGCTCCAGCGCAATGGCCTGCCCGATGCCCTGCGCGGCCCCGGTCACGAGGGCGAGACGTCCCGTCAGGTCGATGCGCATGTGTCGATCAGCTCCTGAAAGGTCTCGAAGGCCATGGGCTTCGTCCCGTCCTCGATGGCGTGGATGAGGTCCACGAGCTTCATGATGACGGGCGTGGCGATGCCGACCTCGGCGCCGAGTGTCGCGATGACGCCGATCTGCGGGTCGACCTCGGTGCGGCGCTTGCGCACGGCGAGGTCGCGCCAGATGCCGGAATGGGTCTTGGCGGTGTGGCGGTTGAACTCGGCCAGCGCCGCGATCGACTGGTGCGCACCCTCGGCCGGCGCTCCGGGAGCGAAGACCTCGGGATCGAAGCCGTTGAAGCCGATCGGAACGACATGACGCGCCCTGGCGACCGCCATGACCTCGCGGCCAAGTGTCTCGAAGACGATCGTGCGTCGCGGATCGGCGAAATTCTCGGACATGGAGTCGTTGGTCAGAGCCGTCGCGAAGAGCATCGCGCCATAGGCGAGCTTGCCCCAGAGATAGCCCCAGATGTTGTCGGTCAGAACCGCATCCGGTTCGAAGAGCCTGAGCCGCTGGTGCATGGCCCGCGTCCGCTCGCGAATCGAGCCATCGATCTCTCCGACGACGACGGCGGCGCGGTTGCCGAAGAGCACCTCGCCTGGCCCGTGCCAGTCGGCACCGAAGTTGACGAAGCAGCCCATGGTGCGCTCGGCGCCGACGGCCTTTGCGATGGTCAGCTCGTTGAGGCCGTTCTGGGCCGAGAGCACGTAGCCGTCGGGGGACAGGTGCGGTGTGAGCTGCGCCAGCGCCGCCTCGGTCGCCTGCGCCTTCACCGCCAGGACGATGATGTCGAAGGTGCCGGTGACCTCGTCGGGCGTCGCGGCCGGGACCACCTGGGTGAAGTCCTCGATGGGCCCGGAAATGTGCAGGCCGCGCGTCCGGCATGCCTCGACGTGTTCGGCCACCTGATCGACCAGAAGCACGTCGAGCCCCGCCCGCGCCCAGTAGGCGCCGAGGGTGCCGCCGATGGCGCCGGCTCCCCAGATCAGGATGGGCTTGTCGGTCATGACGACTGTTCCAGAGTGGGCCTGCGGAGGAGGCGCGGGGCAGACATGCCGCCCCGCGCCGATGCGTCAGCGCGCCGGACGGATGTCCATGGCGAGCGTGTCCTCGTCGACGCGCGGCGACAGCGTCACCTTGGCCTTGTTCATCGCCCAGGCCGAGGAAACCGCCACGATGGGCAAACGCTGCTTGTCGGCATCGACCAGGGCGTTGGCCTCCTCGAGCAGGCGGCGGCGCTTGGCCTCGTCCATCTCGATGGCGGCGTCCTGCAGCAGCTTGTCCATCGTCGGATTGTTGTAGCCGAGGACGTTGAAGGCCCCCATGCGACGCTCGCGGTCGTTGGAATGGGCGAGCGAGGACAGGGTGTAGTGCGCCTCGCCGGTCAGCGTGCCCCAGCCGGACATGGAGACCGACAGCTCGCCGCGCGTGCGGGCCGGGAAGAACACCGCCGCCGGCATGGCGTTCGGCTGGGCATCGATGCCGATGGCCGCCAGCATCTGGGCGATGGCGGTCCCGACCTCGCGGTCGCCCGGCAGGCGATCGCTGGTGAAGGAGAACTGCATCCTGAAGCCGTTGGGGAAACCGGCCGCGGTCAGCAGGCGCTTGGCCTCGGCAGGATCGTAGCGACGCGGCGGCAGGGCCTTGTTGAAGCCGAAAATGGTCTCCGTGACCATCTGGTTCACCGGCGCCCCGAGGCCCTCCATGGCGACCTCGGCGAGGGCCTTGCGGTCGATGGCGAGATCGATCGCCTGACGCACGCGAAGGTCGCGCAGGGGATTGGCGGGCAGAGCCGAGCCGTCCTTGGCGGTGACGTTGTTCGCGCGCTCGCGGACGTCCATCTCGAGATTGAAGACATAGACGGTCGGAACGGTCTGGACCGTGAGGCGGCTGTCACGGCGCAGCGTCGCTACGTCCGAGGCCGGCGCGCGGGTGATCAGGTCGAGCTGGCCGGCGCGCAGCTGCGCAACGCGGGCGGCATCGTTCGGGATCTCGCGGCGGATGTGGCGCTCCCAGGGCTCCTTGGGACCCCAGTAGCCGTCAAAGCGGGCGAGGACGAGTTCGCCGCGCGGCTGCCACGAGACGTAGCGGTAGGGACCGGTGCCGACGGCGGCGCGGCCGGAGTTGAAGGCCTCGTTGGCGCTTTCGCGGGTGAGGCCGGCGGCCGCCTTCGACGAGACGATAAAGAGGCGGATGAAGTCGTTGGGAAGGTTCGGCGCAGGGCCGTCGGTGACCACGTGGATCGTGTGGTCGTCGATGATGCGCGTCTCCTTGACGCGGCGGACGTAGATCGTCGTCGGGTTCGGCCCGGCCACCATCGGGATGCGCTCGATGGAGAACTTGACGTCGGCTGCGGTGAAGTCGGAGCCGTCGTGGAATTTCACGCCGCGGCGCAGCTTGAACTCCCAGGTGGTCGCGTCGATTGCCCGCCAGCTCTCGGCGAGGCGCGGCTCCAGTTCCAGCCCCCGACCCGACCAGATCAGCGTGTCGAAGACATGCTTCAGGGCTTCGGCATGGGTGCCCGTCGCGGTGAAATGGGGATCAATGGATTCGGGGCCGCCGCGGACACCGATCGTCAGCGTCTGGGCCACTGCCGAGGTGACGGACACCGGGCCGATGGCGGCGACACCGAGGAGACCGAGCATGAGGGAACGTCTGAGAATACGCATGGAATCCTCCTGAACAGGGCGGCCGGCCGCCCTTCGTGCTGGCGCCGACCTGCCCATTCAAATGGCGTGCACAGCGCCTAGTCAATCCCTTGTGGAACTATCTCGTGCCGATATAGTGGGCTCCCGGTGAAAGGAAGTTCGATTTGGAACTGCTTGAACGATTGCAGGACATTGCCGAGCCGGAGGTCGCCGGCAGCCAGCGGCGCCTCGACGCCTTCACCCATGCGCGCCTGTGGAAAAACCCCTGTGGCTTCGCTGCGCGCTTCAACTATCTGGCGCTGCGCTACAACCAGCCGCTCTACGGCTGGGTCGAAGAGCGGTTCGGCCTCGCGCGCATCGAGTTCGTAGTGATCTACAGCCTCGGCCTGATGGATGGCGTCACCGCCTCCGAGATCGCCTCCTCGACGGCCTTTCCGAAGAATTCGCTCAGCCGCGCCGTCAACCGTCTCGTGAAGCTCGGCCTCGTGCAGCGCGGCACGGACGCGACCGACCGGCGGGCGCAGCCATTGTCGCTGACACCTGCCGGACGCGCGCTGCTCGACGAAGCCATGCCCCGCTTCGTGGCGCTTGAGGAGGACATGCTGCAGCCGCTGTCACTGGTCGAGCGCGAACAGCTCTCGACCCTGATGGCCAAGGTCGTGCTCGGCATGTTCCACGCCGACGATGTCCAGGACTGAGGAGCTGAGGCCATGCGCATCGCCGAGATGAACTGGATGCAGGTCGAGGCCCATGTAAAGGGCGACGACCGTGCTGTGCTTCCCGTCGGCTCGACCGAGCAGCATGCCGGCCTCAGCCTCTGCGTCGATGCCATCCTGGCCGAGAAGGTTGCGGTGGAAGCCAGCGCGCCGATCGCCGTGCCGGTCTTCCCGGTGGTGAACTATGGCCTCACGCCGAGCTTCGTCGACTATCCCGGCACGGTGACGTTGCGCCTCTCGACGCTTTGCGCCGTCATCACCGACATTCTCGACGGCATGGTCCGATCGGGCTTTCGCCGCATCACCATCGTCAATGGCCACGGCGGCAACTCGCCCGTCCACGGCGCGGTGCTGGAGTGGCTCGACCGCAACCGCGGCTGCCAGGTGAAGTGGCACAACTGGTGGAACGCGCCGAAGACCTTCGCCAAGGTGCAGGCCATCGATCCCGTCGCCTCGCACGCCTCGTGGATGGAGAATTTTCCGTGGACCCGCCTGCCCAATGTCGGGGCGCCGGCGCACCAGAAGCCGATGCTCGACCTCGGCCGCTTCCAGCAGCTCGATCCCGGCGCCAAGAAGGCCCTGCTCGGCGACGGCAACTATGGCGGGTTCTACCAGCGGCCCGACGAGGAGATGCAGGCCATCTGGGACGTCGCGGTGGAGGAAACCCGCGCCATCATCGCCGACGGCTGGGCCTGAGCGCGCCATGCTCGGCTATGTCATCCAGCGGCTGATGCAGGCCCTCGTGGTGATGCTGGTCATCTCGCTGCTGGTCTTCTGTGGCGTCTATGCCGTTGGCAATCCGATCGACGTGCTGCTGTCGCCGGATGCGACGCAACAGATCCGCGAGGCCGCGATCCGCACCTACGGCCTCGATCAGCCGCTGTGGAAGCAGTATCTCGACTTCGTCGGCCGGCTGCTGCAGGGCGATTTCGGCCGTTCCTTCGTCTTCGGCACGCCCGTCCTGCCATTGATCCTGTCGCGCCTTCCGGCGACGCTGGAACTGACGCTGGTGGCCGTCGTCGGCGCGACACTGATCGGCGTGCCGCTCGGCATGTATGCGGGCTACCGCCCCCAGAGCCTCGTCTCGCGCGCCATCATGGGCGTGTCGATCCTCGGCTTCTCGGTGCCGACCTTCTGGATCGGCCTCGTCCTCATCTTCATCTTCGCGGTCCAGCTCGGCGTGCTGCCGGCGGGCAATCGCGGCGAGACGCGCGAGCTTTTCGGCGTCGAATGGAGCGTGCTGACCCTGTCCGGCTGGCAGCACCTGTTCCTGCCGGCCCTGAACCTCGCCCTGTTCAAGTTCGCCATGATGGTCCGTCTCGCCCGCGCCGGCACCCGCGAACTCATGCTCACCGACACGGTCAAGTTCGCCCGCGCGGCGGGAGAGAGCGAGTGGACGATCCTCCGCCGACACGTGCTGCGGCTCATCGCCATCCCCATCGTCACGGTCTTCGGGCTGGAGTTCGGCTCGACGCTGGCCTTCGCCGTGGTGACGGAGACGATCTTCTCCTGGCCGGGGGTCGGCAAGCTGATCATCGATTCCATCAACACGCTCGACCGGCCGGTGATGGTCGCCTACCTCATGCTCGTCGCCTTCTTCTTCATCGTCATCAACCTCCTGATCGACATCGCCTATGTCGCGCTCGATCCGCGCCTCAGGCTCAGGAGGGCGTCATGAGCGACAGCCCGCTCACGCGCTTCTGGGACGAGTTCCGCACCAACCGCGTGGCGGTGGCGGCGCTGGCCATCGTCCTCGTCATCATCGTGCTGTCGCTCATCGCGCCGTGGATCACGCCGCAGAACCCCTATGACATGGCGACGCTGCGCCTCGCCGATGCGCGGCGGCCACCAGGCTTCGTGAGCCCCGGCACCGGCATCACCCACTGGCTCGGCACCGACGGCCAGGGCCGCGACGTCTTCTCGGCCATCCTCTACGGCCTCAGGGTCTCCATCGAGATCGGACTGGCAGCCGGTATCATCGCCTTCTCGCTGGGGGCGACGCTCGGCACCTTCGCGGCCTATTTCGGCGGCAAGATCGAGGCGCTGATCATGCGCTTCATCGACCTGCAGCTGTCCTTTCCGGCCATCCTGCTGGCTCTGGTGCTCGCCGCCGTGTTGGGACAAGGGAAATGGCAGCTCATCGCCGCGCTCGTCACCGCGCAATACGCCTATTTCGCCCGCACCGCCCATGGCGCGGCCTCGGCCGAGCGCTCCAAGGAGTATGTCGAGGCGGCCCTGTCGACACCGCTGAAGCCGCGCACCGTGGTGTTCCGCCACATCCTGCCGAACTGCCTGCCGCCGCTCATCGTCGTCGCGACCGTGCAGGTTGCCAATTCGATCGCGCTCGAAGCCACCCTCTCCTTCCTCGGCCTCGGCCTGCCGGTCAGCGAGCCCTCGCTCGGCATGCTCATCGCCAACGGCTTCCAGTATCTCCTGTCCGGGCGCTACTGGATTTCCATCTATCCGGGGATCGCCCTGATCATCCTCATCGCCTCGATCAACCTCGTCGGCGACCAGGTGCGCGACCAGCTCAATCCGAGGCTCAGGCGATGAGCGAGCCGCTTCTGGTCGTCGACGGCCTGACCACGGAGTTCCCGACCCGGGCGGGCATCGTCCGCGCCGTGCGCGAGGTCTCCTTCCACGTCCATGCCGGCGAGATCGTCGGACTGGTCGGCGAATCCGGCTCGGGCAAGAGCGTCACCGGCTTCTCCATCCTCGGGCTCATCGACCCGCCTGGCCGCATCGCCGGGGGCTCGGTGAAACTTGCCGGACGCGAGCTTGTCGGCCTGCCCTCCAGCGAACTGCGGGCCGTCCGCGGCCGCGAGATCGCCATGGTGTTCCAGGACCCGGCCGCGACCCTCAATCCCGTTCTCAGGATCGGCGACCAGATGGCGCTGGCCATCCATGCCCACGACCGCGTGAGCGAGCAGTCCGCCCGCGAGCGCGTCGCGGAGGTCCTCACCCTTGTCGGAATCCCCGATGCGGCCCGCCGGCTTGACGCCTATCCGCACCAGTTCTCCGGCGGCATGAGGCAGCGCGTCGCCATCGCCACGGCCCTCCTCAACCGCCCGAAGCTCATCATCTGCGACGAGCCGACCACGGCCCTCGACGTCTCCGTGCAGGCGCAGATCCTCACGGAGATGCGGTCGCTTGCCCGCAACATGGGCACGGCGATGATCTGGATCAGCCACGACCTCGCGACAGTGTCCTCCCTCGCCTCGCGCATCCTCGTCATGTATGCGGGCCGGGTGATCGAGGAGGGACCGATCCGCGAGGTGCTGTCGGCGCCGCGCCATCCCTATACCCGCGGGCTGCTGGATTCCCTGCCCGCCAAGGCCGTTGCCGGGCAGGACCTCGTGCAGATCCCCGGCGCGCCGCCCTCCATGGTCGCCCTGCCCGCGGGATGCGCCTTCGCGCCGCGATGTCCGCGCGCCGACGCCGCCTGCGAGACCGAGCCCGCCCTGGCGGGCGAGGCGGCGCGACGGTGGCGATGCCACCATCCGCATGAGGGAGCCGTGGCATGAGCGAGGTTCTCGTCCGGGTCGACAATGTCTCCCGCCGCTTCACGCCCAGCGTCACGCTCGGCGAGCGCATCGCCGCGCTGCTCGGCGCGCCGGTGGAGACGCGGACGGTCCACGCCGTCGACCGCGTCTCGCTCGACATCGTCGAGGGGGAGGTGCTGGGCCTGGTCGGTGAGTCCGGCTGCGGCAAGTCCACCCTCGGGCGCGTCATCGCCGGCATCCACGCCCCCAGCGACGGCGAGGCCTATGTGCACGGCGAGCCGGTCATGGGCGGCGCGCGCAAGCGGGTGAAGACCACGACGCGCGTGCAGATGATCTTCCAGGACCCGTTCGGTTCGCTCGATCCGCGCGTGCGCATCGGCGAGACCATCGCGGAGGGCCCGGTCGCCCACGGCCTCGTTGCCCGCGCCGATGCCAAGGCGGACGTCGCCCGCTGGCTGACGGCGGTGGGGCTTCCGGCGGACGCCGCCGACCGCTTCCCCCACCAGTTCTCCGGCGGACAGCGCCAGCGCATTGCTATTGCCCGGGCGCTGGCCATGAGGCCCGACATTCTCGTCTGCGACGAGCCCGTCGCCTCGCTCGACGTGTCGATCCAGGCGCAGATCATCAACCTGTTCCTGAAGCTGAGGCGCGAGCTGAAGCTCACCATGCTGTTCATCAGCCACGACCTCGGCGTCGTCAGGCACATCTGTGACCGGGTGGCCATCATGTATCTCGGCCGCATCGTCGAGATCGGCCGCACGGAGGACATCTACGAGCGGCCGGCGCATCACTATACCCGCGCCCTCCTCGACAGCGTGCCGAAGCTGGTGACGGAGGGCGACGGGTTCGTCACCTTCCGCCCCATCCAGGGGGAACTGCCCTCGCCGCTCTCGCCGCCGCCGGGCTGCCACTTCCACCTGCGCTGCCCCGCCGCGAGCGCAAGGTGCCGTACCGAAGCGCCGGCCCTGCACGACATCGCAGCAGGTCAGCGCGCCGCCTGCCATCATCCGCTCACCAGCGACACAGGAGAGAACCGCCATGGAACCGTGGGAATGGCCTGAGGGCGAGTGGCGCGGGCGGGTCAATCACGTGCGCGCCGGCAAGTCGCTGAAACCGGTGAGCTGGCCGGGCGGCGCCCGCTGCGCGGTGGCGCTCTCCTTCGATTCCGATCACGAGACCAACGAGCTGCGCGACGGCGGAAACTCCATCGGCCGCATGTCCTGGGGCCAGTATGGCGTGCGCAAGGGCATTCCGCGCATCCTTTCGGTGCTGGCGAAAGAATCCGTGCCGGCGACCTTTTTCGTCCCCGCCGTCGCCGCCCTGCTGCATCCCGAGGAGCAGCGCCGTGTCATCGCCGAAGGTCACGAGATCGGCCTGCACGGCTGGATCCACGAGTTGAACTCGGTGCTGCCGGAGGCGGTGGAGCGCGATCTGCACTTCCGGGCGGCGGATCAGCTCGAGAAGATCACCGGCACCCGGGCCGTCGGCATGCGCACGCCCTCCTGGGACTTCTCGCCATCGACGCTGAAGATCCAGCGCGAGCTCGGCCTGATCTACGATTCCTCGCTGATGGCCGATGACGATCCCTACGAACTGGAGGAAGACGGCGCGCCCACCGGCATCGTCGAATTGCCGGTCGAATGGATCCGCGACGACGCGCCCTATTTCAACATGGACCGCTTCAAGGGCCTGCGCCCGCACACGCCGCCGCCGGCCGTGCTCGACATCTTCATGCGCGAGTTCGACCGCGCCCATGAGGAAGGAGGCCTGTTCCTGCTCACCATGCACCCGCACGTCATCGGCTACCGCTCGCGCATCTTCATCGTCGAGGAACTCATCCGCCACATGAAGGCGAAGGGGGGCTGCTGGTTCGCGACCCACGCCGAGGTCGCGCGTCATTGCGCCATGGGGCTGTAGAAGCATGCTCCCTGCCCGCATCACGCCCGCGCCGCCATGCCCGCCCATCGTTTGACGGTATGGTCACCTGAGTGACTGATGGGTCACTATCGTCGGCGACGATGGAGGCGGCGATGGCGGCAAAGGCGATCAACGGTTCGACGGCGCTGGTTTTCGGCGGCACGGCCGGCATCGGCTACGCCAGCGCCGAGGCTCTCCTGAGGCAGGGCCTGCCTCAACTGGTCATCGTCGGCCGCAATGCGGACAAGGGAGAAGCGGCGCGCGACAGGCTGGCGAACGCCTTCCCCCAGGCGAACATCCGCTTCATGGCCTGCGACGCGATGCAGCCGGGCCAGGTCAAAACCGTGGTCGATGCTGCCGCTGATCATATGGGCGCCATCGACATCCTCGTCTCCTCGGCCGGAGGCGATCCGATGCCGCGCCTCCTTCACACCATCCCGCTGGATGAGGTCATGCCGACGCTGACGCAGATTTCCTCAGGCGTGATCCTGCCGGCGCGCGCGGTGCTGCCACACATGACGAAACAGGGCGGCGGGGCGGTCATCTGCTTCGCCTCCGACGCCGCCAAGATCGCGACGCCCGGCGAAACGGTCATCGGCGCCGCCATGGCGGCCATCACCATGTTCTGCCGCGGCATGGCCTGGGAAGCGAAGCGCCACGGTATCCGGGTGAACTGCATCACACCGAGCATCGTCGGCGACACGCCGCTCTATGCGAAGCTGAAGGCCGATCCTTTTGCCGGGAAGCTATTCGGCAAGGCTGAGACCATGGCCCAACTCGGTATCGTCACGGCGGCCGACCTCGCCGAGGCGGTGGTCTTCCTCGCCAGTCCGGCGGCAGCGCGCATGACCGGCCAGACCATCAGCATCACCGGGGGTATCTCGGCCATCTGACGCTGTCAGGCGCGGGCGAGAATCCGCCGCGCTCGAGCGGCATGGGGCGCGTCCACCATCTGCCCGTCGACGAGGGCAATGCCGGTGGCGGAGGAGGCCAAGGCCTCGATCACGCGATGCGCCCAGGCGATCTCGGTCTCCGTTGGCCGGAACACCGCGTTGATGACCTCGACCTGCCCCGGGTGGATCGCGGCCTTGCCGTCGAAGCCGTCGCGGCGCGCGGCTTCCGCCTCGGCGGCGAGGGCATCGAGATCGCGGATGTCGGTGTGGACGGCATCGATGGCGAGGACACCGGCGCGCCGCGCGGCCAGGAGGCAGAGGTCGCGGGCGAGGCGGAACGGACTGGTATAGGCGCCATCGGCATTGCGGTTGGCGGTGGCGCCGAGTTCGGCGGCGAGGTCCTCGCCGCCCCAGAGCAGGCCCCTGAGGCGCGGATGCCGCCAGTCCTGCGCCGCGAGCGACAGCACCGAGCCGACCGTCTCCGTCGCCACGACGAGGATGCCCGTGCGACCCGCCTCCGGCTCGAGCGCGGCGATGCGGTCGGCGAGTTCGGCGACGTCCGCCGGACCTTCCGTCTTCGGCAGCATGACGAGGTCCGGCTTCAGCGGCACCACGGCGGCAAGGTCGTCGCGGTTCCACGGTGTGGCCAGGCCGTTCACCCGCACGGCGACCTTCGGCCCTCCTGCGGGGCGGGCCGCGAGATGGGCCGCAAGCAGGGCCCGCGCCTCGGCCTTGGCGGAGAGCTGGACCGCATCCTCGAGGTCGAGGATCACGGCATCGGCGCTGCTGGAGAGCGACTTCTCCAGCATCTTCGCTGAGCCAGCCGGCACGAAGAGGAAGGAGCGCATGTCAGGCCTTCGGCTTCGGCCGCATCATCATCAGCGCCTGGCGGTCGCAGATGCCGCAGACGACGCCGTCCTGGTTCAGGGCCTCGTGGCGGAGGGTGACGATGCCCTCACCCGGCCGCGACTTGCTCTCGCGCTTGGCGAGGACCGTCGTGCGGATGCGGATCGTGTCGCCCTCGAAAAGCGGATGCGGAAAGCGCACGTCGCTCATGCCGAGATTGGCGATGGTGGTGCCGAAAGTCGTGTCGTTGACCGACATGCCGACCATCAAACCGAGGGTGAACAGGCTGTTGACCAGCGGACGCTTCCACACGCTGCGGGCCGCCGCCTCGTTGTCGATGTGGACGGGCTGGGTGTTCATCGTCAGCAGCGAGAACCACTTGTTGTCGGCCTCGGTGATCGTCCGCGTCCATTCGTGATCGAAAACCCGCCCCGGCTCGAACTCCTCAAACCACAATCCAGCCATGGCTCATTCCTCCTCGAGCGGTGCGATGTCCATCAGTGCGGCACCGGCGGCGACAGTTGCGCCGGTCCTGTGATGAATCCGGGCGATGCGGCCGGCCCGAGGCGCCGTGAGCGTGTGGACCAGCTTCATCGCCTCCATCTGGACGAGGCTCTGTCCCTTCTCGACGATGGCGCCCTCGGCGACGAAGAGGCCGGTCACAACGCCCGGCAGGGGCGCCGTCAGGTGGTTCTCGTCCGCCGCGCCGCCCGCCTCGGCCGTCGCCGCCTCGATGGCGAGCGACGCCTTCGCATCAATGGAAAGGCCGGCGCGGGCGATCTGGACGCGATCGCCCTCGACCCTGGCGAAATCTGGGGCGCCGACCTCGACGGCCGTTCCGTCGTCGAACAGCGCCGCGGTTCCGGCCGGACCGCGCGTGACGGTCACCATCGCCTCGCCAAACTCGTCCGCCAGATGGACCTCGACCTTGGCCGGCCGGCCCATCGCCGTGACGCGAAAGCCGCTGCGCCGCCGCCACGGACTGTCGGCGCCGGTCCGCTGCTCCGATGACCAGGCAACCGCCGCCTCGGCCCGCAGGTGCCGCAGCGCATCGGCGTCCGGAGCCCAGCCATCGGGGAACTCACGGGCGAGGAAGCCGGTGGTCAGATGGCCGGACGCAAAATCCGGGCGAATGGCGCAGGCACGCAGGAAGGCGGCATTGGTGCCGACCCCGAGCACCGCGAACTCGTCGAGAGCCGTCACGAGGTTGGCCACGGCCACGTTGCGATCCGGCCCTGCGGCGATGACCTTGGCGACCATGCTGTCGTAGTGGAGGCCGATCTCGGAGCCCTCGCCGATGCCGGTGTCGAGCCTCGCACCCCGCGGTGGACGCAGGGCCGTGACCGTGCCGGTCGAGGGCTGGTAGCCGCGGTCGGGGCGCTCGGCGGCGATGCGCGCCTCGATGGCATGACCCTTCAGGCGGATGTCCTCCTGGCCGGCCGGCAGCGGCAGGCCGGCGGCGACGCGGATCTGCCATTCCACGAGATCGATGCCCGTCACCGCCTCGGTGACCGGATGCTCCACCTGCAGGCGGGTGTTCATCTCGAGGAAATAGGGCTCGTCGTCGCCTGCCTCCATGATGAACTCGACCGTGCCGGCACAGCTGTAGCCGATCGTCCGGCCGAGCCGCAGGGAGCGGTCGTAGAGCTTGTCGCGAACCTCCTGTGCGAGGTGCGGCGCCGGCGCTTCCTCGAAGACCTTCTGGTTGTTGCGCTGGACCGAGCAGTCGCGCTCGAACAGGTGGACGAGATTGCCGTGCTCGTCGCCCATGAGCTGGACTTCGAGGTGGCGCGGATTGGCGATGAGCTTTTCCAGGAGCACCGCATCGTCGCCGAAGGCACTGCGCGCCTCGGCCTTGGCCGATTGCAGCGCCGAGGCCATCTCGGACGCCCTGTCGACCCGGCGCATGCCGCGACCGCCGCCGCCGGCGGAGGCCTTGATCAGCACGGGAAAGCCGATCCGCTCGGCCTCGGCGGTGAGGCGTTCGAGCGACTGGTCATCGCCGAGATAGCCCGGCACGGTCGGCACGCCGGCGGTCGCGGCGATCTTCTTGGCCTCGATCTTCGAGCCCATGGCCGCGATCGCGCCGGGCGACGGGCCGATGAAGACGAGACCGGCATCGCGGCAGGCCTGGGCGAAGGCGGCGTTCTCGGACAGGAAGCCGTAGCCGGGGTGGATGGCGTCGGCCCCGGCGCGACGGGCGGCATCGAGAATGGCCGGGATGCTCAGATAGCTCTCGGCGGCCGATGGCGGTCCGATCCTCACGGCCCGGTCGGCCTGCCGCACGTGCAGCGCACCGGCATCGGCATCGGAATAGACCGCAACGGTCGCAAGGCCGAGCCGGCGACAGGTGCGGATGACGCGGCAGGCAATCTCCCCGCGGTTGGCGATGAGGACGGAGCGGACGGGATTGGGAGCGGTGGCGAGGTCCATCATGATCACATCCGGTAGACGGGCCGATGGCCAAGGACCTGCGGCTGCATCGATCCCGTCGCGAGGCACAGCGCCAGCACCGAGCGGGTATCGGCCGGCGCGATGATGCCGTCGTCCCAGACCCGCGCCGTGCAGTAGTAGGGGTTCGACTTCTCGTCGAACTGGCGACGGAGTTCGGCCTCGTAGGCCGCCAGTTCCTCCTCGGTCGCCGGATGGCGCGAGATGCTGGCGCGGCGGAGATCCATCAGCACGGAGGAGCCGACGTCGGGGTTCATGCCGCCGAGACGGGCGTTCGGCCACATGAACATGAAGCGCGGGCGGAAGCCGCGGCCGCACATGCCGTAGTTGCCCGCGCCGTAAGAACCGCCTGTGACCAGCGTGTAACGCGGCACGCGGGTGTTGGAGACGGCATAGACGAGCTTGGCGGAGTTCTTGGCGATGCCACCGCGCTCGGCGTCCGAGCCCACCATGAAGCCGGTGGTGTTCTGCAGGAACAGGAGCGGGATGTTGCGCTGGTCGCAGAGGCCGATGAAGTGGACGCCCTTCAGCGTGCTGTTGGAGAAGAGCACGCCGTTGTTGGCGATGATCCCGACGGGGAAGCCGTCAATGTGGGCGAAGCCGCAGAGCAGCGTCTCGCCGAACTGCGGCTTGAACTCGTGGAACTCGCTGCCGTCGACGATGCGGGCGATGATCTCGCGCTGGTCGAGCGGCCGGGAGAGGTCGTTGCCGACGATGCCTGGCAGCTCGGCCGCGTCGAAGAGCGGCTCGCGCGGGGCGATGCGGTTCGGGGAGAAGGGCTGCGGGTAGTTCAGCGCGCCGATGATCTCGCGCAGCTTGGCGATGGCGGATCGCTCGTCCGGGGCATAGTGATCCGAGACGCCGGAGACGGTGGTGTGCATCAGCGCCCCACCGAGGGAGTCGCGGTCGACGACCTCGCTGATGGCGGCGCGGACGATCTGCGGACCGCCGAGGTGGATGGAGGAATTCTCCGCCACCATGACGAATTCGTCGCAGAGCACCGGGATATAGGCGCCGCCGGCGGTGGATTCGCCGAAGACCGCGGCCACCTGCGGGATACCCTCCGCCGACATGCGGCACTGGCGGTAGAAGGTGCCGCCGAAATGCTCCTGGTCGGGGAAGACGTCCTCGAGGTTCTGCAGGTTGGCACCGCCGCAATCGACGAGATAGACCACCGGCAGCCGGTTCTCCTGGGCGATGTCCTGCGCCCGGATGTGCTTGCGCACCGTCTCCTTGAAGAAAGAACCGCCCTTCACCGTCGCGTCGTTGGCGATGATCATGCAGGTGACGCCGCGCACCGTGCCGATGCCGGTGACGATGCCGGCGGAGGGCAGGCCGTTGTTGTACATGCCCCAGCCGGCAAGCGGCGACAGCTCCAGGAAGGGCGTCAGCGGATCGATCAGCAGGTCGATGCGGTCGCGGACCAGCAGCTTGTTGCGCTTGTAGTGGCGGTCGACCATCTTGGCGCCGCCGCCCGCCAGCGCCCAGTCGAACTTGGCATGCAGATCGGCGAGCAAGCCGTCATAGGCCTCGGCGTTGGCCCGGAAGAGCGGGTCGTTGGGATTGCATCGGCTGGTCAACTGGGCCATCGGTTCAATGCCTGTGATGGGGCGTCGGCTGGGGGAGAGAGCGGCGGGCGGCGGCGGACATGACCGCTCACCCCAGCCACCGTTTGCGGCGTCGGTAGTGCTTGATGTTGCGGAAGCGCTCGCGCCCCTCCGATCCCGAGAAGCCGAGGTAGAATTCCTTGACGTCCTGGTTGCTTTCCAGCTGCTCGCGCGTGCCGTGGAGCACGATGCGGCCGGCCTCCATGACGTAGCCGTAGTCGCACTGGCGGACAGCCGCGCGGGCGTTCTGCTCGACCATCAGGATGGTCAGGCCCTCCTCGCGGCGGATGCGGCCGATGGTCTCGAACAGCTGCTCGACGAGCAGCGGGGCGAGGCCCATGGAGGGCTCGTCGAGGATCAGGATCCGGGGCTTCGCCATCAGCGCCCGGCCGACCAGCATCATCTGCATCTCGCCACCGGAAAGGTACCCGGCCGTGCGCTGCAGGAGGTCGGGCAAGCGCGGAAAATACCCGAAGACGCGGTCGATATCGGCCTTCACGGCCCGGCGGTCGGCACGCAGATGCGCGCCGACCATCAGGTTCTGTTCCACCGTCAGATGCTCGAGGACCTTTCGGCCCTCCAGCACCTGGACGACGCCCCGCCGGAAGATGGCCGAGGCATCCGCGTTGCGGATGTCTTCGCCGTCCAGCAGGACCTGACCGGCCGTCACCTCACCAAGCTCGGCATGGAGCAGGCCGGAGATGGCCTTCAGCGTCGTCGTCTTGCCGGCACCGTTGGACCCGAGCAGCACGACCATGCTGCCGTCGGGAACCTCGATGCTGACCGAGCGCAGGACCTGGATGACCCCAGCATAGACCACGTCGACATTGGTGAGAGACAAGCCCATGTCAGTGCCTCTGTCCGCTTACCACTTGGTGATGGCGGGAACGTCGATCCAGCCGCCGCCGAGGGGGACGATTTGGCCGTTCCGCACCACCTCCGCAGTCGCCCGGATCTGCCCGATCGGGAACGGCGCCGAGGCGTCGAAGTCGAGCGTCGGCAACGCACCGAGGAGCTCCTGCTCGGTGTAGACATTGTCGAGCAGGGCCTGGCGCATGGCCTCGCCCGTGACGTTGTCGCGACCGACCTTGGCCACCGCCCGCTCGAGCACCCGAAGCGCCAGCAGTGCCTGGGCCGCGGACTGGGCCGTGATCAGGCCCCAGCTGCCTTCCTTGCGATAGCGGTTGAAGATGTCGCGGATCGGCAGGTTCTCCTGCGCCGGGGAGGCGAAGGAGAAGGCGGAGTAGAAGCCTTCCATGTCGGCGAGCGCCGTGCCCTTCGCAGCCTCGGTCAGGCCGTTGTGGGTGGAGGTGATGACCGGGATCCGCACGCCGAGTTCCTTCAGCGCGTTGGCGGTCGCCTGCACCTGCGCGGTCGTGCCGCCGACGACGATGACGTCGGCATTCTGCGCCACGATGGCGCGCACGCTGCTGGTCAGCGAGACGGGCGCGGTATCGGCCCACTGCGTATCCAGCATCTCGAAGCGGTTCGGATAGGTCTTCGCCATGTGGCGCAGGCCGTTGACCTGGTCGACGAAGCCGGCCTGGTTCTGCGTGCTGATCGAGGCGATGCGGAGCACCCGGTTCTTCTCCTGCTGCATGCGGGAGAGCAGGCCGGCGAACTCATGGCTGTAGGTCGGGCGGATGGCGTAGTGCCAGCCATCGGGCGACCAGACGAGGCCGACCATGGCCGTGCCGATCAGCATCGGCACCTTGTCGTTGGGCAGGCGGCGCATCAGCGTGGTGAGGTCCGGCGAGCCGAAGCCGAGATGCATGATCGGCTTCTCGGAGCGCAGGATCGCCGGCCAGGTGCGGGCGATAACCGCCGCGTCGTAGCGCATGTCGTGGATCGACAGCTTGACGGTGACACCGATCTTCTTGCCGACCTCCTCGTTCCACCAGTCGGCGATGGTCTTCACGCCCGACATGGCGTTGGGCATGACATTGGCGAAAGGCCCCGAGAAATCGGCGCTCACGCTCATCACATATTCCGCGGCGGTCGCGGGCAGGCTGGCGACGAGCCAGGCCGCCGCGGCGATCAATTTCGTTCTCAGCTTCATCGGTCTTCCTCCCTGTTGTCCGGTTGCGACCCGGGTTGTCGTCTCGCCGTTCCGCTCAGTTGCGGGGGAACGGCCAGATCTGGAAAGCGTTGCGGAGCACGGCCCAGCGGTGGGCGAGCCCGCGCGGCTCGAATATGAGGGCGAGGAGGATGCAGCCTCCCAGGATGATGGAGGTCAGCGCGAACAGCGTGCCGCCGCCGCCGGCGCCCAGCTGCATCAGCGTGTTGGCGACCTTGTGCAGGCTTTCCTGGACGACGGTGATGAAGACGACGCCGAGGATGGCTCCGAGCGGCGAGTGAAGGCCGCCGACAATGAGCATGCCGAGGTACCAGACGGACGCGAAGAGCGTGAAGCTCGAGGCGGTCACGAATTGCAGGACATAGGCCATGCAGGCGCCCGCGACGCCGGCGAAGAGCGAGCCGACGAAGAAGGACATGACCTTCACCTTCAGCACGGGAATGCCCATGACCTCGGCGGCGACGTCGTTGTCGCGCACCGCGATCATCGCCCGGCCGAAGCGCGAGTGCTGCAGGCGGAACACCGAGACGGTCAGCACGGCGACGATGGCGAGGGTGAAGTAGTAGAGCCGCGCCGGGCTGCCGAGGTCGTAGCCGAAGAGGCTGAGCGGCTCGACCGGCATGCCGGCGAGGCCGCCGAGCCAGCCCGGCGGCAGGGCGTAGATGACGATCGGGAACATCGCCTGCGCGGCGAGCGTGGTGAGCGCCAGGTAGAGACCCTTCACCCGCGCCGCCGGCAGGGCGAAGAGGATCGAGACGAACCCGGTGCAGAGCGCCGCGATGGGAATGACGAGGAAGACCGGCACGCCGTAGCCGGAGAGCTTGGCTGCGGCGAAGGCGCCGACGCCGACGAAGGCCGACTGGGCGATGTTGATCTGCCCGGCCATGCCGACGGTCACGTAGAGCCCGTAGACGGCCATCAGCGTGATGAACATCTCGCTGGCGATGCCGGTGAGATAGGCGCCGGCAAAGAAGGGCGCGACGAGAAGGCCGACGACCAGCGCCGCGATCCAGAGCTGCGACCTCCGCGTCTTCAGCACGCGCGTCTCGGCCGCGTAGCTTTCGAAGTGAATGCCCGTGGGAAGCATCGCTCAGAGCCTTTCGATGCGCTTCCAGCCGAACAGCCCCTGGGGCCGGACGAGCAGGACGGTGATCATCACCACGTAGGGAAGGAGACCGGAGGCGGCGCCGTTGGTCAGCGGGTCGAGATAGGCCATGGCGAGCGCCTCGCCGATGCCGATGAGGATGCCCGCGAGCGGCGCGCCGCGGATGGATTCGAGGCCGCCGAGGAGAGCGACCGGCAGTGCCTTGAACCCGATATGCGCGACCTCCAGCGACACGACACGACCGGACAGGAGGACGATGGCGGCGGCGGTTGCTACCAGCGTTCCGAGGATCCAGGCGGTGGCGATGGCCGATCGC
>VFQR01001160.1_pt1 | contig 21994 bp, 22 predicted proteins | sample 3512321 | NCBI WGS metagenome assembly VFQR01 (sample SAMN10412374, study PRJNA504923) | tailings metagenome | isolation source: Relicate 3 Philex TSF1 revegetated site | place: Philippines: Tuba, Benguet | collected 2017-08-29 | reverse complement strand
GCGTTCACCTGTCTTGGTCCCTCGAGCTTTGTAGGCCCTGCCGGAAACACGGCCAATTCCGAAAATGCCACGAGGGGGACCACCTTGTTTAAAGACATAAACTCGGTCGCCGATTTTCGCTTTTCGATGAGCTGCAAACCGCCAATCTTCTTTTACACTGCCTGCGCTATTGAAGCGTTGAATTACTCCTAACAGCCTATCATGGGACCACTTATCCGCCTTCCAAGTAATCAAGAAGCTCTGAGACATCTTCTACAAAACCAAATTATCGTGCTTGCGCGGGCATTCGGCCTTTAAAGCTATTTGTAGCCCGCCCTTTTATGAATCCTGTCCACCCATCTCAAAGCATAAAACCAACTGAAGCCCACATCCACTAAAGGAGAAATAAAAAATCCAAACAACAATCCGTATGGATAAAACCACATTTCGGAACCGCCCTTCGTTGAAAAAAGCGGCACAAAACTCACTGCCGCACTCGCAATAGCGAAAATAAGAGCCGCATATTCTTTTCCCGAAAGTTTTCCAGCTGTCGCCCAACCAACTAAAATTCCCAAAAATATTCCTAGCGCACTGTAACCAGCCAAAGCAAAAAAATCCAAAGTCATCCCCATTACAACGGCAAATTATCATGTTTCTTTCGCGGGCATCCGGCGTGTTTGGTTCGCAGCTTGATTAAAGCCCCGGCTCAATTCTGATTGGCGCTTGCCGTTGCAGAAGATTTTCCTGCGAGGGATTATAAGGCGGCATAGTAATCGTGCGCCGCTTACTCCTTTCCTTCTTGATCACGTCCGTGATTCTTTGAGATTTGTCCGAAAGCTGCTTCGTGAAGCTTTCAAGGTCTTTACCCTTTTGATCACTTGGAGCTTGCTTGCTGTCTTTTTGCTCCCCACCATTCTTGGAAGCTTGCTTAGTCCTGTCCCCCACGATGATCACCTTGATCGGTTTGGGCTTGGACTGTTGCTGCGGCGGCGTGACAGCCACAACGAGCCGATTATTATAGAGTTTTGAAAGATTGAATCCGATATCCGCATCGAGTCTTGTCACCGACCAGCCAAATCTGCTTCCGAATGAGCTAGTGATCTCGAACTCCGAGGTGAAACCAGTACCTGCATGAAAGCTGCTTCCTGCAGAATTGCCCACCATTTCGCGCAAGGTCGAACCAAGCCAAATTGCCAATCCAATCCCGGTACCGGATGGATCGTGTGAATCCACATCGCAAATCGCGGAATCCCTGAAACGAGATTTTACAGCTTTAATATTCGTGATGAAATCGAGTTGTCCGATCGCCTTGTCGCTGCGGCCAATGCCTGGCGTCGGAACTATTTTTATAAGCGGATTGTTAGGGACGACCCATGTCGCCTTGCCGTCTGCCGTAGCTTTCAACGACAGCGGCAGATAAAGATTTGACTTAACGTTCCAGTCGGCAATGTCTGTTTCTTCGTCAAATTCCTTATTGAGCGCCACCGCGGCAACCTCACACTCAACCGCATCTTTTACGTTCCGGATTTCGATATCGCCAAAATTCTGCGGAAACGGAATGTGCGAACAACTGGAAAGCACGAAGGCAGTAGCAAACACAGCTGCAAACTTCTTAGAACGGAAACGCGATCTCATCTCTAACGACCCCTGCTAATAAAAAGGGATCAGTTTGCCCTATACACGTAAAGGGCGAAGGTGGTATTTTCACAACTAAATTATAGCGGCAAATTATCGTGTTTCTTGCGCGGGCGTTCGGCGTGTTTCGTCCGCAGCATCGAATGAATCAACTTCAATTCTGCAAGACGTGGATGGCCGGGACAAGCCCGGCCATGACAAAACTAAACCGCATGCCCCACCAGCTTACCGATCAGCGCGGTGGCGGCCATGGCCATCGCACCCCAGAACGTCACGCGCGCGGCCCCTTTCAGCATGTTGGCACCTCCGGCCCATGCGCCGAGCGCGCCGAGTACCGCGAGAAAAAACAGCGTCGAGCCGGACACGATCCAGATCACCTGCGGCAGCGGCGAAAGCATCGCCGCCACGAGCGGTGCCGCGGCACCTGCGGAAAACGTAACCGCCGAGGTGACCGCCGCCTGCACCGGCCGCGCGGCCGTCAGTTCTGAAATTCCAAGCTCCTCGCGCGCATGCACGCCGAGCGCATCCTTCGCCATCAACTGCCGGGCGACTTCGACCGCAAGCGGCTTCTCCACGCCGCGCGCAACATAGATTTCCGCAAGTTCGTTCAGTTCGAATTCGGGCTGGTCCCGCAGCTCCGCGCGTTCGCGCGCAAGATCGGCCTCCTCCGAATCCGACTGCGAGCTGACCGAAACATATTCGCCCGCCGCCATCGACATGGCACCCGCCACCAGCCCGGCAATGCCGGCGAGCAGGATCGCGCCGCGCTCGGGGGTCGCCGCGGCGACGCCGACAATCAGACTGGAGGTGGAGATGATGCCGTCATTGGCGCCGAGCACCGCCGCACGCAGCCAGCCCACGCGGCTCGCCAGATGCTGCTCCGTGTGGGTCTTGAGGCGGGACATGACGGCCTCCTAGAGCGGAAGGTTGTCGTGTTTCTTGCGCGGGCGTTCGGCGTGTTTGGTCCGCAGCATCGCAAGTGCGCGCGCCACGCGCCTCCGCGTCTCGTGCGGCTCGATCACTTCGTCGATGTAGCCGCGCTCGGCCGCGACGAACGGGCTTAAAAACCGCTCCTCGTATTCCTTGGTGCGCGCGGAAATCTTTTCAGCATCGCCGATGTCGGCGCGGAAGATGATCTCCACCGCCCCCTTGGCACCCATCACGGCGATCTGCGCCGAGGGCCAGGCATAGTTCACGTCGCCGCCGATATGCTTCGACGCCATCACGTCATAGGCACCGCCATACGCCTTGCGCGTAATGACCGTCACCAGCGGCACCGTGCACTGGCTGTAAGCGAAGAGAAGCTTCGCCCCGTGCTTGATCAGCCCGCCATATTCCTGCGCCGTGCCCGGCAGAAAGCCCGGCACGTCGACGAACGTAACAAGCGGAATGTTGAAGGCATCGCAGAAGCGGACAAAGCGCGCGGCTTTTCTGGAGGCGTCCGAGTCGAGCACGCCCGCGAGCACCATCGGCTGGTTGGCGACAAAACCGACCGTGCGCCCGGCCACGAGGCCGAAGCCCGTGACGATATTTTTTGCAAACGCCTCGCCGATCTCGAAGAAGTCGCCCTCGTCCGCCGTTTTCTGGATCAGCTCCTTGATGTCGTAGGGCTGGTTCGCGTTTTGCGGGACGAGACTGTCGAGGCTCGGCTCGATGCGGTCGATCTCGTCCTTGGTCGGCCATTCCGGCACGCCGCTCTCGTAGCTCGCGGGAAGAAAATCGAGCAGGCGGCGGATTTGCAACAGCGCCTCGACGTCGTTTTCGAACGCACCGTCTGCCACGGACGTGCGCGAGGTGTGGACGCGCGCACCGCCGAGTTCTTCCGCCGTCACGGTTTCATTGGTGACGGTTTTCACCACGTCCGGCCCGGTCACGAACATGTAGCTCGTGTCCTTCACCATGAAGATGAAATCCGTCATCGCGGGCGAGTACACGTCGCCGCCCGCGCACGGCCCCATGATGACGCTTATTTGGGGAATAACTCCCGACGCGATCACATTGCGCTTGAACACCTCGCCGTAGCCGCCCAGCGCCGCGACACCTTCCTGAATGCGGGCACCGCCCGCGTCGAACAGGCCGACGATGGGTGCGCGAGTCTTCAGCGCCATGTCCTGGATTTTCATGATCTTCTGCGCGTGCGTCTCGGAGAGCGAGCCGCCGAACACCGTGAAGTCTTTTGCGAAGACGAACACCTGCCGCCCGTTGACCGTGCCCCAGCCGGTGACGACGCCGTCGCCGGGGACTTTCGTTTTTTCCATGCCGAAATCGGTGGCGCGGTGCTGCACGAAGGCGTCGAATTCCTCGAAGCTGCCCTTGTCCATCAGCAGCTCGATGCGCTCGCGCGCGGTGAGTTTTCCGCGCTTGTGCTGCGCCTCGATGCGCGCGTCGCCGCCGCCCTTCAGCGTGGCCGCGCGGCGGGTTTTGAGCTGGTCGCGTATGTCGGTCATGCAATCGGCCCCGATTCAATGGACAAAACTAGCACGGCAGCGCGAAAGCGCCCTTCCCTTGTCAAACCTGTAAAATTCGCGACCTTTTGGCTAGTTTTTGCGCCGCAGCGAAACTGTCATAGGCTCGGCCGGGACAGGGAGGCGAGCATGAAAATTTGCATCTACGGTGCCGGCGCCATCGGCGGGTATATGGGTGTGCTGCTGAAGCACGCAGGCGCGGATGTTTCCTTGATCGCGCGCGGCGCGCATCTCGCCGCCATCAAGAAGAACGGGCTGAAGCTCCTCATCAACAAGGAGGAGAAGGTCGCGCAGATGAACGCGACCGATGATCCGAAATCGCTCGGCCCGCAGGATTACGTGATCGTCGCCCTGAAGGCGCATCAGGCGTGGGAAGTCGCGGAGCAGATGAAGCCGCTGCTCGGCAAGGACACCGCCGTGGTGACGGCGCAGAACGGCCTGCCCTGGTGGTACTTCTATGGCTTCGAGGGCCAGTACGCGAACCGCCGCATCGAGAGCGTCGATCCGGGCGGCCGCCAGTGGGAGGCGATCGGGCCGGAGCGCGTGATCGGCTGCACCGTTTATCCCGCGACCGAAATTACCGAGCCGGGTGTGGTGAAGCATATTTCCGGCGACAAGTTTGGTCTCGGCGAACCTACGAGAAAAGTCACCGAGCGCGTGCAGAAGCTTTCCGACATCATGAACAAGGCCGGCCTCAAGGCGCCGGTGATGCCTGAGATCAGAAACGACATCTGGCTGAAACTGTGGGGCAATCTCTGCTTCAATCCGATCTCCGCGCTGACGCGCGCGACGCTGGATGTGGTCGCGACCGATCCCGGCACGCGCAAGCTTTCCCGCAACATGATGCTGGAAGCCGAGCGCATCGGCCGCCGCATCGGCGTCCATTTCCGCGTCGACGTCGACCGCCGCATCGACGGTGCCGCCAAGGTCGGCGCGCATCGCACGTCCATGCTGCAGGACCTCGACAAGTCGCGGCCGCTGGAGATCGACGCACTCCTCACCTCGGTGCAGGAGCTTGGCCGGGTCGTGGAGCTGGAGACGCCGCATATCGATGCGGTGCTGGCGCTCGTGCAGCAGATGGGTCGCGTCGCCAAGGTCTATCCGACCTTCCCCGACAGCGTGATCGCGCCGGAAGAAGAAGCGATCGACTGACGGGGTTGCGGCGCGGCGCAAGCCGTGGCCAAGTCCCGGCCGATGAACGGTCCGGTGCAATCTCCCGCCAGTAATCCCCTGCGCGCGCTCGCCGATGCGACCGCGGCGCTGAAGGCTGCCGATACGGACGAGAACAAATCCGCTTTTGCGCGGGCTCTCTTGCGTGCCGGTGCCGTTTCCGACACGCCGGAAATGCGCGAGCTGCTCGCGCGCGCTTTCGCCGAGGCATGGATCGCACCGCGGCTTTTGTTCAACGCGGCGGGGCTTCTGATCCGTAGCGGCCCTTCCCGGCCCTTTATCGAGCGCGCGGTCTGGTCGTGGCCGAAGCCGGTCTCAATCGAGGAATTTTCCTTCGCCGATCCGCTCGCCCGCCTCTATGGCGACACGCTCCTGCTCGCCGTGCTGCGCGCGACGTTTGTCTCGGATCTGGCGCTGGAAAAATTCCTGACCACCATGCGTGCGGCACTTCTCGATCATGCGCTGAAGGCCGATTCCTCCGCGCCGCCCGCCGATGACCTGCTCGATTTTGCCTGCGCGCTCGCGGAGCAATGTCACAACAATGAATATGTCTGGCGCACGGAGAAGGACGAAAAAACCAGACTCGAAAAACTGCACCGGCTCCTGAAATCCCCGCGGCCGCTTTCGCCGCTCTGGCTTGCGGTAGCCGCCGCTTACGATCCGCTCAACGAACTGGAGTTCGACCCGGAAGAATGGCCGGAACCGGTTCAAGCGTTGATTGCCCAGCAAACCGGCGAAGCGGAGAAAATCGCGGAGGCGCGCAGCACGATACCGCAAATAGGCGAAATCAATGACAAGGTTTCACAGGCCGTGCGCGAGCAGTATGAGGAAAATCCCTATCCGCGCTGGAAGGCGGTGCCTTCGCGTCCACGCGCACAAACACTGCGCGAGGAACTGCGCGCGAAATTCCCGCATTCGAATATCGGCAACGACAGCGGCACGTTCGACGTGCTGATCGCAGGCTGCGGCACCGGCCAGCAGGTGCCCGAATATGCCGCCTATCCCCATGCAAAAGTGCAAGCCGTCGATCTCAGTCTCGCAAGCCTCGCCTATGCAAAGACGAAAGCCGACGAACTTCGCCTCAAGAACGTGAAATTCTCACAGGCCGACATTCTCAAGCTCGATTTTAAGCCATCGAGTTTCGACCTGATCGTATCCACCGGCGTGCTGCACCACATGGACGATCCTGAAAAAGGCTGGCGCAAGCTCGTGTCGTTGCTGAAACCCGGCGGCCTGATGCACATTGCACTCTATAGCGAGCTTGCCCGCCGCAGCATCGTGGCGGCGCGCGAGGTCATCGCCGCGAAAAACTACCGCGCGACCGCGAGCGCCATCCGCAAATTCCGGCAGGATGTTATTTCCGGCGGCCTGCCCGCGCTGAAGCCGGTGCTCGCAGCACCCGATTTCTACAGCCTCTCCGAATGCCGCGATCTGCTGTTTCACGTGCACGAACAGCGCTTCACGCTTCCGCGCATTGCCGCGTTTCTTGCAGAGAACGGCCTTGCTTTCATCGGCTTCGAAAGCACCGTCCGCACGGGGCCGCAATTCTCCGCAACCTTCAGCCAGCCGGGACATTTCGGCGACTTGACTCGCTGGCACGAATACGAACAGAAGAACCCCGATGCCTTTGCCGGCATGTACAATTTCTGGGTCCGGAAACAGGAAGTCTGAGTCCTCCAGACCCGTCCCAATCCGCCAATTCACACCCCGCAGAATATGGATCCCTCGTGAACACAGACCTTGAAACTGGCCGTGCGCTCTGCCGTGAAGGTCGCTTTGCGGACGGTATCGAAATCTTCAAGCGCGTGATCGCGGCCGACCCGCAAAACGCTTCCGCCCATAATTTTCTGGGCATGGCGTATGAGCGCCTCGGTAAGCCGCTCGAAGCGCTTCCCTGCTTCGACCGGGCGATTGCCGCCGATGCGAATTTTGCCGACGCGCTCGCGAACAAGGCCGATGCGCTCTCCGCGCTTGGCCGCTTCCGCGAGGCGATCAAGCATTACGATCAGGCGCTGGGTGTCGATGAACAAAATTCCTTCGGCTGGCTTAATCGCGGTGTTGCGCTTCATGCGATGAAGGAATTCGACAAGGCGCTCGCCTCCATCGACCGCGCGGTTGCGATCGATCCGCAACTTGCATTGGCGCACGCGAACCGCGCGCGGGCACTCGCCGCCATGGACCTCAACACGGAAGCGCTCGCGGCTATCGACCGCGCGATTGCCATCGAAACCAATGTCCCGGAAATGCACACCGAACGGGGGCTGATCCTCGGCAGTCTCGGCCGCGTTGACGACGCGCTGGCAAGCCATGACCGCGCGCTGGCTCTCGCACCGTCGCCCGGCAACCATGCACGGCGCGGTTTTGCCCTGCTGCAGATGGGCAGGCCTTCCGATGCGCTCGCCGTCAGCGAAATGGCGTTATCGCTCGATGCGAACAACGCGGATGCCCTCCGCCTGCGCGGTCTGTCACTGCTCGCGCTCGGCCGCGAAACGGATGCGCTCACCTCGCTCAATGCCGCGCACAAGCTCGTTCCGGCTTCCGCAGGCATTTTGCATGCGCGCTCCGCGGCACATATGGCGCTGGGAGATGTCACGGCAGCCCGGGCCGACGCGGACAAGGCTGCGTCGCTCGATCCCGACAGCAACGAACTCGCCGCCGCCCTCGCCCGGATTCAGTTGCTGCAGGGCGAATGGGACAAGGCCTGGCCGAACTACGAGCGCCGCCTGTTCACGGCGGAAGCGCCCGCCGTTCCGCGCCATACGAAATACTGGGACGGCGCGCCGCTGAAACGCGAGCAGTTGCTTTTGCTCTCGGAAGGCAGTGCGGGCGAAATGATTTTTGCCGCCCGCTTTCCCAAGTTTTTCAAAGGCACCTCTCCGCGCACCACGCTGGTGACTGCGCCGGAATTCGTGAAGCTCTTTCAGTCGGCCGACGGAATCGAAAAGGCGGTCGCGGCCCCCTACCGGCTGGAAAACGATCCGGCCTTCATCCGGTATTTCCCGCTGATGAGTTCGCCCGCGGCCGGCGGCTTCGGCACCGCGCGCGTGCCGAACGACGTGCCTTATCTTTCCGTCGAGCCCGCGCGCGTCGAGCGTTTCGCAAAACTGATCGGCAAGGAAGGCTTCCGCATCGGCATCGCCTGGCAGGATCCGCCGCGCCTGCGCGCCGGGCAAAACGGACCGAAGCTCGCCGATTTCGCGCCGCTTGCCGCCATACCCGGCGTGCGTCTCATTTCTCTGCACAAGGAATTCGGCGGCGAGGAGATCGCGGCGAGCAACTTCCGCGACAAGATCGAAAAGCCGCTGGAGCAGATCGACACCGAACACGATTTCATGTCCGACGCGGCGGCGGTCATCGAGAACGTCGATCTCGTGGTGGCGCCGGATATTTTCGCGTCACATCTCGCGGGCGCGCTCGGCAAGCCGGTGTTCACGGCACTCGGTGCCGCGCCGAACTGGTACTGGCTGCTCGATCGCGAGGATTCGATCTGGTATCCGTCGATGCGGCTGTTCCGGCAGCCGAAAGGCGGCGGATGGGCGGATGTGTTTTCGCGGATCGCGGCGGCTGCCGCCGAACACAAGCCGAAAGCGCCGTTGCCGGGGCTCGGCGGCTGATCAGGAAAATTCGAGCATCTTCGCCGCCGCATCGAAATCCTTGCGGCGGAAATCGCGACGCTCTTCGGCTTCCTCGTCTCCGCCCCACTGGGAAATCTGCCAGTCTTCATCCACATGTGCGGCGTCCCACGCGGCGGCGGATGAAATCGCTCCGCGCGCGAGTGCAAGCGAAATCAGCGCCGAGCCGGTAAGGTTCGTCGCACTGGCCGCAGCAGCGAGCGCGAACGGGCGTGAGAGTTTTTCAACATCGGTTCGAATTGCCGCTACCGCTGCAGCATCCTGCTCGATGAAACGAACGCCTTCGCAAAGCTGAAAGCGCGCGCCGAGCGCATCCCTCGCCCAGTCGAGCACGGGTGTCCATGCAAGATTCTGCGCGGCGACCAGTCCTTCCGGTTCGCTGGCACGGTAGCAGACGAGATCGGAGCCAGCATACTTTACGATTTCATCGATCACTTCTTCCGGAAAATCCGCGACGCGGTCGATCGCGACATTGGCGAGCCGCGTGAGCGGCATCCGCGCGGGGTCGATCGTTTCCGTCACGGCAGCCCATTCGGCGGCGACGGCTTCGCCCAGTTCGCGCGACGGAAGCGCCAGCGCGCGGCGCGCCGGCGTGCGCGCGGGGCGGCCGTCGAGCTCCAGCGCGAAGGCGCCGTCACGCGCAGCCACGCTCACTTCCTTGTAGAAACGCTTGGGCAGCGGTGTGCGCATCAGACGTTGCGCTGCCTGCATCGGGCCGTCGCGATCCGTCACTAGTCCTCCGGCGCGGTTTCGATGGGATCGTAACGGCTCGCATCGAAGCCGATCAGGTTCCAGGTCTGCTGCATGTGCTGCGGGATCGGTGCGGTGACATCGATGGTGTCGCGGCCGTTCGGATGCGGGATCACGAGCCGCCGCGCCATCAGGTGCAGCCGGTTCTGCAGGCCGCCGGGAAGTTGCCAGTCCTCGTTCAGGTATTTCGGGTCGCCGACAATGGGGTGTCCGATGGCCTCGCAATGGGCGCGAAGCTGATGCGTGCGGCCGGTGACCGGTTTCAGTGAAAGCCATGCGAGCTTGTTCGCGGCGGTATCGACAACCGCGTAATAGGTGAGCGCGTGGCTCGCATCCTTGTCGCCGTGTTTCGCGACCCGCATCTTCTCGCCGTCGGCGCCGCCGCCCTTGGCGAGATAGCTGGAAATTCTTCCCTGCCGCGGCTTCGGCACGCCGGCGACGAGCGCCCAGTAAATTTTCCGCGCCGCGCGCGAGCGAAACGTTTTCGCGAGCGTGGAGGCGGCGAGCCGCGTCTTCGCGATCAGCAACACGCCGGACGTGTCCTTGTCGAGCCGATGTACGAGGCGCGGCTTGACGTCGTTGCGGTCGCGATAGGCTTCGAGAATGCCGTCCACATGCCGCGTGGTGCCGCTGCCACCTTGCACGGCAAGACCGAATGGCTTGTTCAGCACCAGCACTTCGCGGTCTTCATAGAGCGTGATGGATTTCAGGAATTCCGCGTCGGCGTTTTTGCCGGATTTGCGAGCCGGTACATGTTCGGCAAATTCATCGCGATATGAATGCTCGCGGCCCCCGCGCTGTGTTCCGTTATCCCGCGCGGACGGAGCGCCTGACGTTGCGCCGGGTGCGGCTTTTGCAAGCGGAGGCACGCGGATGCTCTGTCCGGAGCTGAGCCGCGTATTGGTTTTCGCACGGCCGCCGTCCACGCGGACCTGCCCGGTGCGGAGCAGCTTTTGCAGGTGACCGAAGGCGAGCGACGGGTAATGCGTCTTGAACCAGCGGTCGAGGCGCATACCCTCCTCGTCGCCGATGACTTTTTTGGTGACAACGCCCATGGCCCGGCTCCCTCAGCCGAGCGAACGAACGAGATAGAGACCGAGGAAAACCGCGGCTAGTGAAAGCGCCACCGATCCCGCGACATAGATCGCTGCCTGTGCGAGTTCTCCGCGCTCCGCGAGCATCGCGAAATCGAGCGAGAACGCGGAAAACGTCGTAAAGCCGCCGAGGATGCCGGTGGTGAGGAACAGCCGCAGGCCCTGGCTCGCGGCTTCCGACCGGAACGCGAAATAGCCGGCGAAAATTCCGATCAGCAGCGAGCCCACGACATTGACGAAGAATGTCCCCCACGGGAACGCGGCACCGAAGAGCGATGCAGAAAGCACGTTCACGCCATGGCGAAGTGCGGCACCGATGCCGCCGCCGACAAAGATGAGAAAAGTTGCAAACATGGGGCTTCCTTTAGCATCGCCCGCGACCGCTTGCCAGAAAGCTCACACCAGCCCGGCAAAGCCGATGGCCGCGGCCACCGCGAGCGCCCACAGCGGATTGATGCGGGTGAAGTAGGAGAACGCGGCGACGCCCGCCGTCAGCGCCACCGCGACCCAGCTGATGTCGACGGCTTTTGCGATGAGATAGGCCGTCGCCGCGATGAAGCCGACGGTGACCGGAATCAGCCCCGCCTGGATCGCGACACGCAACGGCGCGTCCTTGAAGCGGTCCCAGAGCCGGGTCATGAAATAGGTCAGGACGCAGGTCGGCCCGACCATGGCGGCCGTCGCCAGCAGCGCCCCGCTCCAGCCCGCCATGTGCCATCCGACCAGCGTCACGAACAGCATGTTCGGGCCGGGTGCCGCCTGCGAGATCGCGAAATAATCGGTGAACTGCTGTTCGGTCAGCCAGCCGTTGTTTTCGACGATCAGCCGGTGCAATTCCGGCACGATCGACGGCAGCCCGCCAACGGTGATGAAGGACAGCAGCGCAAGATTGAGCAGCAGCGTCGCGAACGCGGTACTAAGCTTCACCGCGGCCTCCACCAGTAGTAGGCGATGCTGACCGGAGCGAGCACCAGCACTGCCCAGTAGAGCGGGATGCGGGCGATACCGACGGCGAGAAATCCGATCGCGACGAAGGTGAGCGGCGAGACGCGCCCTGCCCGCACCAGGCCCGCGATCATCTTCGCCGCCATCGCGATCAGGAGGCCGGCAGCACCGGCGGCCAGTCCCGCGAGCGTGTCGCGCAGTACCGGCACTTCGCCATAAACGCCGTATAGATAACCGCACAGCATCATCAGCATGGTCGGGAAGCCGACCAGGCCGAGGAACGCAACGGCCGCTCCCGGCACGCCGTGATAGCGCGAGCCGACGATCACCGACAGATTGATGATGTTCGGTCCGGGCAGGAACTGGCAGAGCGCGAAGGCTTCCGCGAACTGTTCCTCGGTCAGCCACTTGCGTTGTTCCACCAGCATGCGCCGCGCGAACGGCAGCACGCCGCCGAAGCCGGATGCGGCGATGCCGAGAAACGCGAGAAACAATTCGGAGAGTGTCGGGACCTTCACGGCCGACGCGGGCGCGGCGGAATCATTCATCGCGCTGAATATAAGCGCAGATGGAACCCGCTCCTAGCGGACTCAAAACAGTTCCCTTCCATGAACTTTCCGAAATCTCCGGAACCATAGTTCCGACAGCGTGTTCACCGGGCACGCGTTGCATTTCGCAGCGTCAGGGGAAATTCGCTAACGGAGGCTCTAACAATGAAGAACTTCAAAAATGCTCTGATCGTTTCGGCTGCGGCGCTCGCAATTGCCGCTACGCCGACAGCGGTTTTCGCCCAGGCGAAGTCCAACGCCGAAGCCGTGCAGGACGTCGAGAAGAAGGCGCAGCAGGGCGCGAAAGAAAACCAGATGTCGCCGAACAAGGGCGGCACTGCGACGAAGACCGAAACCGGCAGCAATGCCGTGATGGACAACGAGAAGAAGGCGCAGCAGGGCGCCAAGGAAAATGCGATGTCGCCGAACAAGGGCGGTACCGCGACCAAGTCCGAGACCGCCAACCAGGCGGTTCAGGACGTGGAGAAGAAGTCCCAGCAGGGCAATCAGCCCAACAAGTAAAACGATACGGCGCCCGTGAACTTCACGGGCGCCGTTCGGCTTCGTGCTTACAAAACAACATGCGCAAAACATCACAAGGGAGATCCAAATGAAGAACAAACTTCTCGCAAGTGCGGCCGCCCTCGCCCTGATCGCGGGTGTGCAGGCCGCTTCCGCCCAAGGCATGCAGCAGCAGGACCGCGGCCAGGGTGGCTCGCCGTCGATGCAGCAGGATCGCGGCTCGCAGGGCAGCGACATGAAGCAGGACCGCCGTCCGGGCCAGCAGGAACGCCAGACCCAGTCGCCGACGCCGTCACAGGCGGAAGGCGGCAAGTCGCAGGCTGAAAAGCCGGGCGACCGTGGCACGCAGGGTACGGCCGATCGCAAGACGACCGAAAAGAAGGAAGTCACGCAGGGCCGTTCGGGCGATGCCAAGAACCAGCCGGGCAATGACAAGTCGCAGGCTGAGCTCAGCTCGGACCAGCGCACGCAGATCAGCAAGACGCTGAAGACGACCAACGTGAAGCGCGTCACCAACGTGAACTTCAACGTTTCGGTTGGCACCGTCGTGCCGGGCTCGATCTCGTTCTATCCGCTGCCGTCCAACGTCGTGGCCGTGGTACCCGCCTATCGCGGCTACCTCTACTTCGTCGTCGGCGACGAGATCGTGATCGTGCATCCGCGCACGCGCGCGATCGTGGCCGTCATCCCGGCCTAAAGAAATCGCACCCAATGAAAAGGGCGGCCGCACCGGCCGCCCTTTTTGTTTGCGTGATCGACTTCAGTTCGCGCGGCGCGTGAGCGAGATCGCATAGGCCGGCTGGCGCGGCAGGAACATCGGGTCATCCTTCGGACCCGCGATACCGTCCGCGAGATTGGTCGGATCGAAGATGCCCGCATCGCAGGTTTCGTTCTTCTCGATCGCGGCGATGTTGATGGTGCCGAGTTTGACGGTCTTCCGCTTCTCCTCGTCCGGCCACATCATCGTCGGATCGCTGGTCGGGTCGCCCTTCTCGCCGAGGATCGCCATCACATCGAATCCGGTGGGCTGTTTCTTCGAAATGCGATCGGTGAGTTCGGCGACGAGAAAATCCGCAGGCTTCATCTTCGCCTCATCATCCGAAAGTCCCGCCTCGCCGCCGGTCGGCACCAGCCGGAATTTCACCACCTGCGAGGCACCGCTCGCATTGGTGAGCGTGTAGGCATGAATGCCCCAGTAGTTGACGCCGGCATAGCTCGCCGGCACCGGCTTGCTGTTCAGCCAGGCGCCCTGCCGCCCCGTTTCCGGATTGGCGGCGGCGAAGGCCTTGATCTTTTCCGGGTCCATCTTTCCGTCGGCACCGGGGAAACGCGCTTCCAGAAACGCAAGCATCTGGGCCGGCGATTTTGCGAAGTTCACCGGCGCATTGACCATCACGAATTCCGTCGTGCCGTTGCCGTTCGGATCGAGCTTGAACGCAAAGCCGCGCACGGCGGCCTTCGCGGCATCGGAAATTTTCGGATTGCCGCCGCCCATCGAAAAGCGAGCCAGCACCGGCACGGGTTTCTGGAATGCAGCGGATTTTGTCAGCGCCTTCGCGTCGGCGGACGGCGTAAACATGCCGGTCACGCATTGGCCCTTGGCGCCGCTGGCGCGGGCCTTCTGCTTGCCGAACACCGTATTGAGCGCGTCGACGATCGTGTCCGGCTCGGCCGACTGGGCCGGCGCAATCAGGATCGAGGGGGAAAGAAAGGCCGCGGTGAGCGCGGCGGAAACTGCAAGGCGCATGGACTCCCCCTTGGTTCAGGAGCCCACCCATTAAGGCGCGCGCTTACGCACGGCCAATCAAGAGCGCTACAGTTTCCTGCGCAAAACCCTCACGCAGCATTGTTGGAAGACGGCTGTAACAAATCGGAAAACGATCCGTATAGGGCCGTTCAGCGGGCGATTACCGGTGCTTCGACGGGCGTTTCAGCCTGCTGGATGCGGCGGAGGTCCGGAGACGGAGTGACGCGCGCTGCCGCCATCCGGGCGTCCGTCGCCTGCACATTGATGCCTGCAAGCTGATCGAGGGCCGATGTTTCACGGCCCTGGAACGGGGACAGCGGCGTGAACGGAATGATCGCAAGCGTGGCGATGATCAGAATGATGGAAGCGACCGGCTCCAGCGCGTCGTAAATGGTCTTCTTCGGCTCTGGCTGGTGTTCCCACATGGCGGCTTAACGGAGCCGGGGAACATAAGTTCCTGCGCCGAAATGTTTATTTTCTATCGGAGCGCAGCTTGGCCCAGTAATCGAGGCGCTTTTTCAGTTCGCGCTCGAAGCCCCGCTCGACCGGTTCATAGAAAGCCTGCCGCTGCATCTGCTCCGGGAAATAATCCTGCCCGGAGAAGGCTTCCGGCGCATCGTGGTCGTAGGCATAGCCGTCCGAATACCCCTCATCTTCCATGAGCTTCGTCGGCGCATTGAGAATATGCTTCGGCGGCATCAGCGAGCCGCCCTCCTTTGCCGCCTTCTTCGCGCGCTTGTAGGCGACGTATCCGGCGTTCGATTTCGGCGCGGTCGCCACATAGATCACGGCTTGCGCCAGTGCCAGTTCGCCTTCCGGCGTACCCAAAAAATCGTAAGCGTCCTTGGCGGCATTCGCGATCACCAGCGCCTGCGGATCGGCAAGGCCGATGTCCTCCACCGCCATGCGGACGACGCGGCGGGCGATGTAGAGCGGGTTCTCGCCGGCATCGAGCATGCGCGCCAAATAATAAAGCGCCGCGTCGGCGTCCGAACCGCGCACGGATTTATGCAGCGCGGAAATCAGATTGTAATGCCCGTCCTGCGATTTATCGTAGATGGGCGCGCGCCGCTGCACGATCTCCATCAGTTGCGCGGCGGCGAAGATTTCACCCTTGCGTGCGGAGCGCCAGACTTCTTCCGACAATGTGAGCACGGCGCGGCCGTCGCCATCCGCCATGCGGAGCAGCGATTTGCGGGCCTCGTCGTCGAGCGGAAGTTTGCGGCCCTCGATCTCCTCGGCACGGGCGATAATCTTTTCGAGGGCTTCGGGCAGCAGCGACTTCACCACCAGCACACGCGCGCGGGAAAGGAGCGCCGCATTGAGTTCGAAGGATGGATTTTCGGTGGTGGCGCCGACCAGCGTGACGGTGCCATCCTCCATCACGGGCAGGAATGAATCGAGTTGCGCGCGGTTGAAGCGGTGGATTTCGTCCACGAACAAAAGCGTGCCCTGCCCCAGTTCGCGGCGGCTGCGCGCTTCCTCGAATACTTTTTTCAGATCCGCCACACCGGAGAACACGGCGGAAATCTGCTGGAAATGCAGATCGGTTTCCTCGGCGAGCAACCGCGCCATCGTGGTCTTGCCGGTGCCGGGCGGCCCCCAGAACACGAGCGAGCCGAGCGAGCGCGTCTCCAGCATGCGCGTGAGCACGCCGTCCGGCCCGGTCAGCGCCTCCTGCCCCACGACTTCGGAAAGTTTCGCGGGGCGCATCCGGTCGGCGAGCGGACGCGGCGCATCGCGATCCAGCCCTGCCGCTTCGAACAGGCTGGCGCCGCCTTTCTTTTGCGACTTGCTCATCCGCGCAACGTGAAGTTCATCTGCTGGCCGCCGCGCTGGAGCACGATGTTCCAGCTCCTGCCCGGCTTCGATGCGATGCGTTCGAGGTCGCGGGTGCGCGCGATCTTCTCGCCGTTCACCGCGACGATGATGTCACCGCGCCGGAAGCCGAGGGCCGCCGCCGTAGATTGCGGGGCGAGATCGACGATCACCACCCCTTCGGACGCGGAACCGAGGCGCAGTTCCTCCGCGAGCAGCGGCGAGATATTGGCGACGCGCGCGCCGGCGAACAGGGAGTCGCGGATGACAAGTTCCTCGCGCGGCGTGTCGGGAGCCGTCTCCAGCTTCACATTGAGGCTGCTCTGCTTGCCGCGGCGGTCGATGGTGACGGAAGCGGCACCGCCGACGGGACGCGTGGCAAAGCGGTATTCGAACGCATTGGGATCATCGACCGGGGTGCTGTCGATCGCGACAATCAGGTCGCCGGAACGGATGCCGGCCCGCGCCGCGGGACTGTTGTTCTGCACAGTTGCGACCAACGCGCCTGCGGGACGGCGCAGGCCGAGGCTTTCGGCAATGTCGGGGGTGACGGCCTGCAGCTTCGCGCCGAACCACGGACGCCGCACGGCGGCACTGCCGCCGCGCGCGGAGTCAACGACGATGCGGACCATGTTCACCGGCACCGCGAAGCCGATGCCGAGCGACCCGCCGGAACGCGAAAAGATCGCCGTGTTGATGCCGATGAGGCGTCCCGCCGTATCCACGAGCGCGCCGCCGGAATTGCCCGGATTGATCGCGGCGTCGGTCTGGATGAAGAACTGATAGTCGGAAATGCCGACCTGCGTCCGCGCCACGGCGGAAACGATGCCTTGCGTCACGGTCTGGCCGACGCCGAACGGATTGCCGAGCGCCAGCGCAATGTCGCCGACCTCCACGGCGTCGGAATCGCCCAGATCGATGAACGGAAATTTTTCGCTCCCGTCCTTGATGCGCAGCACGGCGAGATCGCTGCGCTGGTCGCGGAGCAACACCTCGGCCTCGAACTCGCGCTTGTCGGCGAGCGAGATGCGGACGATCTGGGCGTTCTCGATCACATGGAAATTCGTGACCACGATCCCGTCGGAATCCACGATCACGCCGGAACCGAGCGACCGCTGCGCGCGCTCGCCGGGAACGCCGAACCCCTGCCCGCCGAAGAACCTCTGGAAGAACGGGTCGTTCATGAACGGGTGGCTCGCCTGCCGTGCGGCCTGCTGGGCATAGACGTTCACGACGGCGGGTGCGGTGCGCTTCACGACCGGCGAGAAGCTGAGCCCGATCTCGGCGCGCGAAGCCGGAACCCGCACCTGCGGGACGTTCTGCGCGAATGCGGGGACAGATGCCGCGAAGGCGGCGGCAAGCAGGATGGCGATGGCGGATCTCGGGCTGGTCATGCCCGACATATAGAGGGGCCGAAGCGCCGGCAAAAGGGCGCTATTGGAATGGTTATTCCACCGTCCACCCTTCCGGCACGAACATCTTCTTGGCCGCCATGTCGACGGTGACCCGCTCCGGATAGATATAGACGAAGCCGCCCGGCCCCGTGCCCGCGATCGGCTTCAGGTTTGCCTTGACGCGGGAAGCATCGCGCCCGGTGCAGAGCACTTCGAGCGGCGCGATGTTGCGGGTGACCTTGAGCTTGGTCTGCTTGCCCTGCACGCGGCCCACCGCTTCCGTGCCGCGGGTGACATCGCAGTTGATGCCGGGCTGTTTCAGGGTGAAGGCGATTTCCTGTCCGCTTGAACCGCCCGCCGGAACCGAGCCGTCGGTGACCATCACGCAGCCGCATGCGGCTGCTGCGAAGAAGAAGGCCGATGCGGATTGAATGACGCGCATGTTCCTCCTTGCGGTGAAATCAGTTCGGCGGCGCCTCGAGCGTTGCATTCGGCGAGGCCGCTTCCCGCGCCACCGCGTCGAGCTGCGCGTTGATCTGCGGGGACTTCGCCGTGTTGAATTCCCACTTGTCCGGCAGCACGACCATCTTCTTCGTCATATCGACGGTGATGCGCTGCGGATAGTGATAGAGCGCGCCCGAGGAAGCATCGTACACGCCCGACACCGCACCGGTCGCCATGCCGGTCGGCGTGAAGCCGATGGCGCCGCCGACACCTTCCTTGGAAAGTGCGGGGCGGACTTCGGCGGTGAATTTCGGCGGATTGCGGCCGCCCACCCCGATGCAGTCGAGATTGAGCGGCAGCGGGGATTTCTGCACGAGCATGCTCGGCGTCGTCCGGCTCACGCGGCCGAGAAATTCATTGTTGCGCTTGACGTCGCACTGCGCGTCCGCCGGATTGAAGGCGAAGAAAATTTCCTGCTCGGTGCCGGTGGTGACCGTGGCGCATCCGCCCATCAGTCCCAAAGCGGCGACAAGGGCTGCCGTGACGCTTCTACGCATGATTACCGCTCCCCGTCCCTTATATTGGCAGAGAATGCGCGGGTGCGGAATTGCCAAATGATCATGCGGTAAATCACGCTTCCGCGCTTTCCCCGCGCCGGTTTCCCTTGGTAAAAAGCCCCGCATCCACCAATTCCCGCGAAATTTATACGGGACTGTCCCGGAACGAGGCACTTTGAGGAACGTAAGGCGGCCCCTTCCCGGTATGGCGTTGCGGACCAGGCTGCCGGGCCTGTTCGCGGTATTGCTCCCGCTGGCACTCGCCTTTGCCGCCCTCGCCGAGCCTGCAATCGATCAGGCCGCAAGGCAGAAGCTGCTGGAAAGCCCGGACGGGCTGCTGGAGCACCGCATCAGCAAGTACAACGACATTTCGATCCACAAGAAGCGGAACGAAGTGACGATGTCCTTCCATGTGAAGGGCTGGCACTACACCGAATCCCGCACCAACCTGCGCGACCCGGCCGAACTGCCGCTGATCTATGCGCGCACGATGACGACGGCACTCGTCTATCCGGACAAGCTCGAAAGCATCCTGATGATTGGTCTCGGCGGCGGTTCGATCTCCACCTATTTCAATCACTATCTTCCCGCCACGCGCATCGACGCCGTCGATATCGACCCTGCCGTGATCGAACTCGCGAAAAAATATTTCGGCATCCGGGAGACGAAGGACGTCCGCTATATCGCCGCGGACGGCCGCGCCTTCGTGAAGGATGCCACGGACAAATACGATCTTGTGCTGCTCGACGCCTATGACGGCGGCAACGTGCCTTCGCAGCTGATGACGCGCGAGTTCTACGAACTCGTCAAAGGCCGGCTCAACCCCGGCGGCGCGGTCGCGGCCAATCTGCACAACGATACGAAGTTTTTCGAGAGTTCGATCCTGACGATGCAGGCCGTGTTTGGCGCGGTCGAACTCTTCGCCACCGGCCGCGGCGAAACGATCGCCATTGCCCGCAACGGCGAAATGCCGGACGCGGCCGCGCTGAAAAAGCGCGCCGAGGAACTGGCCGCGAAATACCCGTTCAAATATTCGCCGGTTTACCTGCTGTCGCAGAAGAAAAAACCCTCGCCCCGGCTGCGCGGCGAAGTGCTGACCGACGCGCAGGCACCGGTGCACGAGCGCCCATAAAAAAACCCCGGCGCGAAGGCCGGGGTTTTTCTTTTCTGTTTGCAGGCCGATCAGAACTTGTAGTTCAGACCGACGCGAACGATGTGGCTGGTGAGATCGGTCTGCACGCGGCCGACGTTCGTGTAGGCGCTCTCCTCGCCGAGATCGACGTAGAGATATTCGAGCTTGGTGGTCCAGCCCTGGCCGAGCATCGTTTCGATACCCGCACCGACCGTCCAGCCGGTGTGCCATTCGCTCGACGAACCGACGCCGACGCCGCGCGAACGGACATCGCCGTAAGCGAGACCGCCCGTCACGTAGAACAGCGAGGCGTCGGCGACGAAGCCCGCGCGTGCGCGCAGTGTGCCGAGCCATTCGAGTTCGCTGCGGACCGGGAAGCCAAGTGTGCCGCCGCCGTTGCCGCCGTCGATATTCGACCACGAAAAATCGGTCTCGATGCCGAACACGCCGGCACCCTGCTGCCAGTTGTAGCCGAACGTGCCGCCGACCAGCCAGCCGTCGACATCGAAGTCGCCGCTGGCGCCCGCAGCACCGTTGCTGTGGCTCGAGTCGCCCCAGCCGTAGCCGCCGGCGATACCCATATAGAGACCCTGCCAGTTGTAGATCGGCGCCGCGTAGGGAGCCTTGTAGGCCGGCTTCGGCGTGCGAACCGGCATGTCGGCGGCGAACGCATTGCCCGCAACCATCGTCAGCGCGGCCGCGCTCATCAGAAGTGCTTTACGCATATGACCCTCTCCCGTGTTCCCACGATCATCTTGTCGTCCGCGCACTAAACGCTCGAACATGGCGCTTTGTTGCAGGGAAAAAGGAAACATTTGGCTGCGGGTGGCCAAATCGCCACACTGGTTCCACTGAAATCGTTTGGCAGGGTTTCAAGAGTCTGAATCTTTCGCCCGGTTCCGAATTGTGGCGGGAACAACGGGAACTCTGAAGCGGCCAGAGGGAACTGTGGCGAAACTCGTGCGTTAACCGCGCACAACTCCTCCCTGCCAGAATCAAAACGGCGGCCCTTCCCCAAGGCCGCCGTCTTTTTTTAATCCGATGCCGGAGAAGTTCAGGCCGCAGCCGCTTCCTTCGGCTTGTTCGCCTCGTGGCGGGCGATGTCTTCCTTGCCGCGCGCATCCACATCGCGGTCGACGAGCTCGATGATCGCCTTCGCGGCGTTGTCGCCGTAGCGAAAGCCGGCCTTCAGGATGCGGGTGTAACCGCCCTTGCGGCTCTTGTAGCGCGGGCCGATCACGTCGAAGAGCTTCTTGACCGCGTCGAGGTCGCGGATCTCGGAGATGGCGCGGCGGCGGGCGGCGAGATCGCCTTTCTTGCCGAGCGTGATCATCTTTTCGAAGATCGGACGCAGCTCTTTCGCCTTCGGCAGGGTCGTTTCGATCTGCTCATGGGTGATGAGCGAAGCAACCATGTTCGCGAACATCGCCTTGCGATGCTCGGCGGTGCGGTTGAGTTTGCGGTGTGCTTTTCCGTGACGCATGACTTCTCTCCTGCGGCGCGCGGCGCCTCAGTAATGATCCTCGAAGCGCTTGGCCAGCTCGTCGATGTTCTCCGGCGGCCAACCGTTGATTTCCATGCCGAGATGGAGACCCATCGTGGCGAGGACTTCCTTGATTTCGTTGAGCGACTTGCGGCCGAAGTTCGGGGTGCGGAGCATTTCCGCTTCCGACTTCTGGATCAGGTCGCCGATGTAGACGATGTTGTCGTTCTTCAGGCAGTTGGCCGAACGGACCGACAGTTCGAGTTCGTCCACTTTCTTGAGGAGCGCCGGGTTGAACGGCAGTTCCTGGATCGCCGGCGCTTCAATCTCGCGGCGCGGCTCTTCGAAATTGACGAAGATGTTGAGCTGGTCCTGCAGGATGCGCGCGGCAAAGGCGAGCGCGTCGTCCGGCGTGATCGAGCCGTTGGTCTCGATGGTCATCGTCAGCTTGTCGTAGTCGAGGATCTGGCCTTCGCGGGTGTTCTCCACGCGATAGCTGACCTTGCGGACCGGCGAATAGAGGCTGTCGACCGGGATCAGGCCGATCGGGCTGTCTTCCGAGCGGTTACGGTCGGCGGCGATATAGCCCTTGCCGGTGTTGACCGTGAATTCCATGCGGATTTCCGCGCCGTCGTCGAGCGTGCAAAGCTGCAGGTCCGGATTGAGAACCTGCACGTCG
>VFQR01001158.1_pt1 | contig 21996 bp, 20 predicted proteins | sample 3512321 | NCBI WGS metagenome assembly VFQR01 (sample SAMN10412374, study PRJNA504923) | tailings metagenome | isolation source: Relicate 3 Philex TSF1 revegetated site | place: Philippines: Tuba, Benguet | collected 2017-08-29 | reverse complement strand
CCCGCCCGTGACAGCGAGACCACGGCGATGGCGAGCAGGATGGCCGGAATGGCCATCAACCCGTCCATGATCCGCATGATGATGCTGTCGAGCCAGCGGATGTAGCCGGCCGCCATGCCGATGACGAGGCCGATGCTGACGGAAAGGATGGCGACCGCGACGCCAATGAAGATCGACACCCGGGCGCCGTAGATGACGCGGGAGTAGACGTCGCGGCCGAGCGTATCGGTGCCCATGTAGTGCTTGACGGTCGCCCGGGTTCCGTCATCGAGGCGCACGCTGCTCTCCGCCATCGGGAAGCGGTTGCGTGCGCCGGGGTTGATGGCGGTCGGGTCGGAGGTGGCGATCAGCGGCGCGATCAGGCCGATGAAGACCATGACCAGCACGATCGACAACCCGATGATGACCGAGGTGTTGCGGAACAGCTTGCGCCAGACCGTCGGTTTGGAGGGAGCCGCGACGGGCGCGTCGGCGGCCGGCAGCGGTTCGGAGGAGGCAGGGGCGGTCAATAGCGGATCCTCGGATCGAAGATCGTGTAGGACAGATCGACGATCAAATTGATCAGGACATAAACGAGCGAGAAGGCGAGGATGATCGCCTGAATGACGGGGAAGTCACGCGCGAGCACGGCGTCCACCGTCAGGCGGCCGAGGCCGGGGATCGAATAGACGCTCTCGGTGACCACGACGCCGCCGATCAGCAGCGCGACGCCGATGCCCACCACGGTGACGATTGGCACGGCGGCGTTCTTCAGCGCATGCTGGAACAGCACCTTCACTTCCGTCTGCCCCTTGGCGCGGGCGGTGCGGATGTAGTCCTCGGACAGCACCTCCAGCACGCTGGTGCGGGTCATGCGGGCGATCAGTGCCACATAGATGACGGACAGCGTGCAGGCCGGCAGCACCAGGCTGCGGAACCACGGCCAGATTCCGTTGCCGATGCGCTGGTAGCCCTGCACCGGGAACCAGCCGAGCTTGATGGCGAAGACGTAGATCAGGAGATAGCCGATGACGAAGACCGGCACCGAGAAGCCGATGACCGAGAAGCCCATGACGATGCGGTCGATCCAGGTCCCCTGCTTGTAGGCGGCGATAACGCCGAGCGGGATGGCGATAAGGACCGCGAGGACGATGGTGAGGAAAGCGAGCGACAGGGTCGGCTCGATGCGCTCGGAGATCAGCTCGAACACTGTCTTGCGGAAGAAGAAGCTCTCGCCGAGCTCGCCCCGCAGGAGACCGCCGAGCCAGATGAAGAACTGCTGGAGAATGGGCTGCTCGAGGCCGAGCCGGGTGCGGATGTCGAGGATCTGCTGGGTGGTGGCATTGTCGCCGGCAATGATCGCGGCGGGGTCGCCCGGCGTCAGGCGCAGCATCAGGAACACCATCACCGCGACGGTGAACAAGACGGGGACGGTCGCCGCAAGGCGTCGAAGAATATACGATATCATAATAGGTTAGGCCTGACTGCAACGGGAAAGGCGGCGGCCGGGAGGACCCGGCCGCCGGTTGTCAATTCCTCACGCGCCGCGGCCCTTCTCGATGTTCCAGAACACCGGAGCGGGGGCTTCCAGCCAGCCCGAGATGTTCTTGCGGTGGGCGCCCGGCGAGTACCACTGACCCAGGTGGATGTGGGTCGGGGCTTCCGACACGCGCCGCTGCACCGCCTCGGCGATCTGCTTCTGCTCGGCCGCCGTGTTGGCGCGGGCATAGCGGGCACGCAGCGTCTCGATCTCCGGATCGGTCGGCCAGCCGAAGGCCGCCTTGTCGCCGGAGGCGTTGAAGAAGCCGGCCATCACCGGGTTGAGAATGTCGGCGGCGACCCACGAGGTCAGCATGGCGCTCCAGCCACCCTGCGTCGGCGGATCGCGCTTCACGCGGCGGGCGACGACCGTCTGCCAGTCCATGGACTGCATGTCGACGACGAAGCCGGCACGCTCGAGGAGCGACTTGGCGACGGGGGCGAGGTTGGTGAGCACCTGCAGGTCGGTCGAGTGCAGCAGCACCACCGGCTCGCGGTTGTAGCCGGCTTCCTGCAGGAGCTGGCGGGCCTTGGCGAAGTTCGACTCCAGCTTGTCTTCCATGCCGGCCATCGTCTCGAGCGGCGAACCGCAGACGAACATGGCCTTGCAGACCTTGTAGTATTCGGGATCGCCGATGGTCGCCTTCAGGAAGTCCTCCTGGTTCAGCGCGTAGAGCACCGCCTGGCGGATCTTCGGATTGTTGAACGGCGCCGTCGTGTGGTTGAAGCGCATGGTGTACTGGTTGCCCAGCACGTTCCAGTTGAACAGCTTGACGTTGTCGTCCGATTTCAGCAGCGGCAGCAGGTCATGGCTGGGCGCTTCGATGATGTCGATCTCGCCGGCCTGCAGGGCGTTGATCGCCTGCTGCTGGTCGGTGATGACGCGCCACTCGACACGATCGACCTTCGCCACCTTGCCGCCGGCAAGGCCCGAGGCCGGCTCGGAGCGCGGCTTGTAGCCAGCGAACTTGGCGTAGACGGCCTTGTCGCCCGGCTTCCACTCGTCGCGGACGAACATGAACGGTCCCGAGCCGATGAACTCGGTGATCTGGGTGTTCGGGTCGGTCTCGGCGACGCGCTTCGGCATCATGAAGGGCACGTTGGACGACGGCTTGCCGAGGGCGAAGAGCAGGAGGCCGGTGGCTTCCTTCAGCTTGATCTCGAAGGTCTTGGGGTCCTTGGCGGTCATCGACTCCACGAAGCCCATCACGGTCTGGCCGAGCGGGTCGCGGGCGGACCAGCGACGGATCGAGGGGATGATGTCGGCGGTCGTGACGGGCTGGTTGTCGTGCCACATCAGGCCGTCACGCAGCGTGAAGGTATAGGTCAGCTTGTCGTCGCTGACCGTGTACTTGTCGACCATCTGCGGCTGCACCTGACCCTTGGAGTCGAGGGCGAACAGCGTGTCGTAGATCATGTAGCCGTAGTTGCGGACGATGTAGGCGGTCGTCCAGATCGGGTCGATGATGCGCAGGTCCGAGTGCATCACGACGCGCAGCACATTGGCCGAACCCTGGGCCGAAGCGCCGGTGGACCCCGCGAGCGCACTTGCGGCGGCGGCGCCGGCCATCACCGTTCGGCGTGACAGTTTGACGGATTTCATGACGACTCTCCCCTGGAATTCCACGGCCGGGTTAGCCCCCCGGCCGCGAGAAGTGCGGATCAGACGATGCTTGGACGAGCGGTGTCAATCCCGAAGCGCAGGCAACAGACGCGCAAAATCCATGCACACGGCTGAGACTTAGGCGCGGGCGTGCGACATCGGGACGCGTGCGAAGGGACGCTCGGATTCGAAGGCCCGCATGGCCCTGAGAACGAGCGCTTCCTGCCGCTTCCAGCCGACGATCTGGAGGCCGATGGGTAGCCCGTCGGCGTCAAGCCCGCAGGGCACGGTGCCGGCCGGCTGCTGGGTGACGTTGAACGGCGGCGTGTAGGGGCACCAGTCGGTCCACAGCGGCCCCCACTCGGCCTGGCCGGCAAAGCCGGGCGGCGGCAGGTCGGCGCCGAGCGGAATGGCGCCTGTCGGCATGGTGGGGGTCAGCAGCAGGTCGTAGCGCTCGAAGAACTCCGCCATGGCGATGACCGTCTTCGTGCGCCGGTAGAGCAGGGCGTCGATGAGCTGCGCCGCCGAGAAGCGGGCGCCGGTCTCGGCGCAGCCGACGAGGCCGGGATCCATCTGCTTGCGCTGCGCGTCGCCGAAGGGCGCAAGGGCCAGTGCCGCACCCGCGTTCCAGATGTCCCAGGCGATGGGGGCCGGGTCCTCGATGGGCGGGTCGACCTCCTCGACGATCGCGCCCATGGCGGCGAAGGTCGCCGCCGCCGCGGCCACGGCCCGCTCCACCTGCGGGTCGAGCTTCTTCACGAAGCCGAGGCGAGGCGAGTACGCGATCCTCAGGCGCCTGACCCCGTCGTCAAGGCCGATGCGATAGTCCGGCGCCGGTGTATTCCAGGCCATCGGATCGCGCGCGTCCGGGCCGGACAGGATGGTGAGAAGGGCTGCAACCTCGCGCACGTCCCGGGCGATGGGGCCGAGATGGGCGAGCTCGCCCATGACCGAGATCGGATAGGCCGGTACGCGGCCGTAGGTCGCCTTGATGCCGGCGACGCCGCAGAAGGCGGCCGGAATGCGAATGGAGCCGAGACCGTCGGAGCCGAGGTGGAATCGGCCGATTCCGAGCGCCGCCGCCGCGGCGCCGCCCGATGTCGAGCCGCCGGCGGTGCGCTGGCTGTTCCACGGGTTGCGGGTATGGCCGGTGAGCGGCGAGGTGGAGAGGCCGATCCAGCCGAACTCCGGCATGGTGGTGAGCCCGAGGATGACGAGGCCCGCGTCCTTGCAACGCGCGGTTACCGGCGCGTCGAAGGCCATCGGCGTGGTCGGCACCACCTTCGAGCCCTTCATCGACGGCCAGCCGGCCACCGCCATGTTGTCTTTCACCGTCACGCTGACGCCGTCGAAGGGGCTGAGCGGCTCGCCCTTCATCCAGCGGGCTTCCGATTCGCGCGCCCAGCCGAGCGTCCGCTCCCGGTCGATAAGGGCGAAGGCGTTGACGCTGGCCTGGCTCGCCTCAGCCCTGTCCAGCGCATCCTTTGCAGCCTCGACGGGCGACAGGCTCCGCCGCCGGAAGGCATCGCCGAGGGCAAAGGCGTCGAGCTCGGAAATGGCGGTCGAATAGATGGTCATGGGAAGGCTCCTGCAGCGCAGGCTGCCACGGCCGGGCACCCGGTTGAAAGGGGTGGGTGCGGGCACCGGTCATGCAGGGCGCCGACGCCGCCTTCGTCTCGACGCCTTGATCTCGGCAATGCGCTCGGTGTCCTCCACCTGCAGGTAGCGGCCGCGCTCCATGATCTCGAGCGTGTATTCCTCGTAGGTCAGGCCGAGCCGGTCGGCCTTGTCCATGCGAAAGCGCATGACGTCGGCCGGGACGCTCTTCCAGGCCGCCTTGTGGGCGCGTTGCCAGTGCAGGAACAGGTGAGGATCACCCTTGCCCCATGGCGGTCCCTCATAGTCGTCGAGAGGCGGGCCGCCATTGTGCCGCGTTTCCGGCAGGGGCGGAGGGACCGGTGCCAGGCTGGCCCTCGTCCCCTTCAGGAATGGTCTCGCTGGGCGGCGCACGGCGGATGCGTCTTTCCTCTTTGATGGAGAGACGTTCCACTATCGTGGAATGAAAGGCAAGGACGAATCGCCGGGAGAATGTCCGCAGCGATCGGGAACGACGTCCGGTGTCAGCGATCCATCAGCGTGGGCAGGATCGTCATCAGCCCGGGGAAGGCCATGGCGATGGCAAGGCCGACGGCCTGCAGCAGGAAGAAGGGCACGATGCCGCGATAGACCACACCCATCGAGAGATGCGGCGGCAGGGTGCCCTTCATGTAGAACAGCGTGTAGCCGAAGGGCGGCGAGATGTACCCCATCTGGATGGTGATGGCGTAGAGCACGCCGAACCAGATCTCGTCGAAGCCGAGAAACTTCACCACCGGAATGAAGACAGGGACGGTGAGCAGGATGATGCCGATCTCGTCGAGCACGGTCCCGAGGAAGATGAGGATCGCCATCATAACCAGCAGGATGACGATGGGCGCGACGTCCAGGGACTTGATGAGGCCGAGCAGCGTGTCGGCCCCGCCGAGGCCGGTGAAGATCGACACATAGGCCTTTGCGCCGATGGTGATCCACAGGATCATCGCCGTCGCCTTCGCCGTGTCGATGGCGGAGGAGACGAGGGCCTCCTGCGTCAGCCGCTTCTCCATCGCCGCGGCAATGACGGCGCCGAGGACGCCGACGGCGGCAGCCTCCGTCGGCGTGGCGATGCCGAAGAAGATCGAACCGAGGATCATCACGATGATGAAGGTCGGCAGGATGAGCGACTTGAGGGCGGCCAGCTTCTCCCTCAGCGGCACGTCGCCGGTGTCGTCGGCGAGCGGTGCCAGCTCCGGCTTCAGCCAGGACACGACGATGATGTAGCCGATGTAGAGCGTCGCGAGAATGAGGCCCGGGACGATGCCCGCCATCAGCATCTTGCCGATGGAGACCTGGGCAGTCACCGCATAGACGATGGTCAGCACCGACGGCGGAATGAGGATGCCGAGCGTGCCGGCGGCGCAGATCGTGCCGGTGGCGAGTTCCGGCGAGTACCGCCGCCGCAGCATCTCCGGCAGGGCGAGGAGGCCCATGGCGGTCACGGCAGCGCCGACGACACCGGTCATCGCCGCCATGATGACGCAGATCACCACGGTGCCGATGGCAAGGCCGCCGCGCAGGCGGCCGAACCACAGCTCCATGGCGCGGTAGAGCTTCTCGATGACGCCAGAGCGCGACAGCAGCGCCGCCATCAGGATGTAGAGCGGGATGCCGAGCAACGCCTCCGACTTCATCGTGTCGAAGATCTGCAGGACGAGGATGACCACCGCCTGCGGGTTCCACAGCGTGACGGTGATGACGAGCGACAGCCCGCCGAGCACGAAGGCGATGGGCAGTCCCGTCATCATGAACAGCGTGAGACCGCCGAACATGATGACGAGGATGGCGGTGGACGAGAGTGCCGGCGTCATGACGCGACCGCCTCATAGCTGGGGTCGCGGAACAGCAACCGGAGGAACTCCGCCACCGCCTGCGCGAGCATGAGCGCCAGAGACAGGGGCACCGCCGCCTTGGTCCACCAGATCGGCGGGTTCCAGGCCGAGAAGGAGGTCTCGCCGTAGTTCCACGAGTCGACGGCGAGCGGCCAGGAGTACCAGAGCAGGATGGCGGCGAAGGCGATGATGATGGGCATGTTGACCAGGTCCATCACCCTGCCGGCGGCCGGCGACAGGCGCTGGCGGATGATGTCCATGGCCACGTGCCCCTTGAGGTGCAGGACATAGGGGCCGGCGAGCAGGAAATAGGGGCCGAAGATGAGGACTGCGAGTTCCATCGCCCAGACCGTCGGCGTGTTGAAGACGTAGCGCATGACCACGTCGATCAGCATGACCGGCACGATGGCGTAGATGGAGAGCGCGGCGAGATGGAATGCCGCCCGGTTCAGCGCGGTGACGGCGCGCGTGAAGGCGCTGATGATCGGCGGCACGTCCGGCTCCTCGGGCATTGGTGCAAAGGGCGGCGGCCGGACGCGAGGCGCCCGGCCGCCGGGTGATCGTCAGGAGAGAACGCCGAGCTTCTTCATGAAGTCGATCTGGCTGGTGAGGATCTTCTTCGCCAGCGGGTTGTCCTTGGTCGCCGCCTGCCAGGCCGCGACGGCCTTCGGGCGGTTGGCCAGGATGTCGGCACCGTCCAGCGTGTGGATGGTGCAGCCCTTGGCCTTGTACTTGTCGAGGACGAGCACGTCCTGGACGAGGATGTGCTGGCGCAGGCTGGTGGAGATCTCGCGGGCCGCGACCGTCAGCGCCGCCTTGTACTCGGCCGGCAGCGCGTCGTGGGCGCGACGGTTGGCGACATAGGCCGTCGCCGTGGTCGGCTGGTGGACCCCCGGCAGGACGACGTGCTTGGCGACTTCGGCGAGACCCGCCTCGAAGTTGGCGGTGAGGTCACCCCGGTCGGCGATGTCGATGACGCCCTTGTCGAGCGCCGAATAGACTTCGCCCGTGGGAAGCGGGGAGACGGAGACGCCGAAGGCGGCCATGACGGCGGAGGCGAGGCCGACGAAGCGGCCCTTCTTGCCGGCGAGGTCGGCGATCTTGGCGATCGGCACCTTCGAATGGATCGGCTCCTGTCCGTAGATGGTCGGCGCGACATAGACGAGGCCGGCGGGCGCATAGGCCTCGCGTGCCATCTCCAGGCCGCCCATCTCGTAGAACCAGGCCTCGAACTGGTCGGACTCCGGGAAGCCGAAGGGAATTGTCGAGGTGAAGGCGAAGGCCGGGATCTTGCCGGCCTCATAGCCGTCGAAGGTCTTCATCAGCTCGAAGGCGCCGCCGCGCACCGCGTCGAAGGCCTGGGCCGCCGGGACGATCTGGCCGCCGGCGAAGAGGTCGATGGTGAACTTGCCGCCGGTCAGCTCGCCGACGCGCTTGACGAAGCGCTCCTCGAACTTCTGCGGCGTCGTGCCCGGGTCCCACAGCGCCTGCATGCGCCATTTCACCTGGCTCTGGGCGAGCGCCGGAGCGGCGAGGCCGGTGGCGGCGGCGGCGACGGCCGCGCCCTTCAGGACGATGCGTCGATCGAGTGTCATGTCTTCCTCCAGGATTGTTGTGGTTTTGGACGGAGACGCGCGTCAGGCCACGCTCCGCATGCGCTGGTCAGCCCTGACGGAGCCGGGCCAGAATTTCCTTCGCGCGGTCGGTCCGCACGTCGTGCGCGGCTGCGAGTTCGGCGGCCACCGTCTCGATCTCCGCTCCGGTCGCGCCGGCGACGATGGCGATGTTGCGGGCGTGCAGGGCCATATGGCCGCGCTGGATGCCTTCGGTGGCGAGAGCCCTCAGCGCCGCCATGTTCTGGGCAAGTCCCACCGCGACCGTCACCTCGGCCAGTTCCTGCGCCGACTGGACGCCGAGGATCTTCAGCGACAGCTGGGCAAGGGGATGGGTCTTCGTCGCGCCGCCGACGAGACCGAGCGCCATCGGCATCTCCAGCGTGCCGACGAGGCGGCCGTCGGTGGAAAGCTCCCACGTGGTCAGCGAGGTGTAGCGCCCGGAGCGGGCCGCATAGGCATGGGCGCCGGCCTCGATGGCGCGCCAGTCGTTGCCGGTCGCCACCACGACCGGGTCGATGCCGTTCATGATGCCCTTGTTGTGGGTGGTCGCCCGATAGGGGTCGACCGCCGCAAACGTATAGGCGTCGAGGATGCCGTCGATCATCCGCTGGCCGGAGAACTCCGACGTCGCCAGCGCCTCAGGAGTGAGGCTGACGCGGGCGCGGGCGATGCGCAGGTCGGCGAGGTTGGACAGGATGCGCAGGCGGACGGTGCCACCGGTCACCCGCTCGACGATCGGGGCGACCGTTTCCGCCATGGTGTTGACGGTGTTCGCTCCCATGGCGTCGCGCACATCGACCAGCAGGTGCATGACGACGATGGCGCCGCGCGGCGTGCTGGGGAAGACATGGACCTCGATGTCTCGGCAGCCGCCGCCCAGCGAGATGAGCACCTTGTCCTTGGCATTCGCGGCCGAAACGATCTCGTCTCGCGCGGCGAGCAGCCGCATCCGCGCGCCATAGGGGTCGGTAAGGCCGACGATCTGAACCTGGGCCCGCATGATCGGCAGCGTCGAGGAGGTCTCGAAACCGCCGCAGCCGCGGGCGATGCGCGCCATGTAGGAGGCGGCGGCGACGACGGAGGGCTCCTCCACCGCCATGGGAACGAGATAGTCGCGACCGTTGACCTGGAAATTGGTGGCGACGCCGAAGGGCAGCTCGAAGGTGCCGACGACATTCTCGATCATGCCGTTGGCGCGGTTGAGCGGCAGGGCGCCGGGCGACGACAGCAGCGCCCGCTCGTCGTCGGTGAGCCCGACCGCGCCGGCCAGTATGGCGACGCGCTCGGCCGGCTCGAGGTTACGGTAGTTCTCCAGACGCGAATTGACGGCGTTGCGACGCGACGTGTCGGCACTCATCGGCAGTTTCCTCACACGGTGGCCGCGCTCCCGGGCCACGCTTGATTTTCGTGTGAGTTTGGCCAGTCTGCGCGATCCCACAAGGTACAGTTCGGCTTATCGTCCGCCTAACTGTGCCAGTCCATTGGGTGGTACAGTTGGCAGTGCGCACGACCCGTTCGGAACAGATCGCCGCGATCATCCTCAGGCTGATCGAGGAAGGCCACCTTCCCCCCGGCCGGCGCATCGCCTCGGTGCGGGCCGCCGCGCAGGAATATGGCGTGTCCAAGAACACGGTGGTGGAAGCCTATGACAGGCTGGTCGCCTCCGGGGCGCTGGAGCCGCGGGCGGGATCGGGCTTCTACGTGGCGGTGCCGCGCCGGCGCGGCGTCGAGGTGCGGCCGGCCCATGTCGCAGCCGCCATCGACCATCTCTCCCTGCTGCGTGAGCAGCTCGACCAGCACCATGCCGTCCGCGTCGGCGACGGCCGGCCACCGCCGAGCTGGATGGAAGGCTCGGAACTGCGCCGGTTCCTGCGGCCGCGCGCGGGTCTCGGCGGCGGCGAGATGGAGCACGGATACGGCGCTCCGCAGGGGTTTGCGCCGCTGCGCGAGCGCATCGCCCATCTGCTCATCGAGCGGTCGATCCCCGCCACCTCGGCGGAGGTGCTGCTGACCTTCGGCGCCAACCACGGGCTCGACCTCATCGTCCGCCACTTCCTCGAACCGGGAGACGCCGTCTTCGTCGACAGCCCCGGCTACTACCCGCTCTTTGGCAAGCTTCGCCTGATGGGCGCGACGCTGGTGCCGATCCTCAGGACCACCGAGGGGCCAGACCTCGAGGATTTCGAGGCCAAGGCGGTGCAGTATCGGCCGAAGCTCTTCTTCACCCAGGCCCTCGCCCACAATCCGACCGGAACGTCCATGGGGCTCGCCAGCCTCCATCGCCTGCTTCAGGCCGCCGAGCGTCACGGCATGATGGTCGTGGAGGACGATCCCTTCGCCGACATCCTGCCGCCGATGACGCCGCGCCTCGCCGCGCTCGATCACCTCGACCGCGTGCTCTATGTCGGCACCTTCTCGAAGACCCTCTCCGCGAGCCTGCGTGCCGGCTATATCGCCGGCCATCGCGACGTCATCCGCTCCCTGACCGACGTGAAGATGCTGACCGTGGTGAACAGCTCCGGCTATGTCGAGCGGCTCATTCACGACCTGATGGCCGAGGGGCACTACCGTCACCATCTTCGCCGTCTCAGGGACCGCGTCGCGCGGGCGAGCGAGGCGGCCTCGGACAATCTCGCACGGCTCGGCCTGACGGGCTTCAGTCCACCTTCGGGCGGCTACTATCTGTGGTGTCCGCTTCCCGAGGGCTTCGACGACATGGACCTGACGCGCCGCGCGGCCTCGGCCGGCATCTTCATGGCGCCGAGTTCGATCTTCACCCTGGACAGGGTCGGCTATCAGCCGGCGATCCGCGTCAATGTCGCCTATGCCGACGACCGCCGCTTCCTCGACTTCATGCGCGGGGAACTCGCCTGACAGCCGTGCCGCAAGGCCGGTGGAAGCCGGCCCCGCAAGCCTGTATCCCGGTTGGCGAGGGAACGGGTTTCCACCGACGAGGTCTTTCGACATGCAGCCCGACAACTGGGGCAGCCTTGCCCGCATCGGCATCTTCATCGTCTCGCGCGAGGTCGTGCCGGAGGCCGAGTGGTGGGCGATGCGTCCGGCGGGCGTCTCCATCCACGCCGCAAGGGTTGCAGCGGCGGCTCCCTGGGCGACCTGGCGCGCGGACCGGACAGGGGTCGAACTCGCGCCGGACATGGTGCGCGGCTCCGAGGCTTTTCGCGCCATCGGGTTGAACGTCGCGGTGCTCGCCCATTCCTCCAGCAGCTTCGCCGGCGGCCCCGGATGGGACGATGCGGTGATTGAAGCGATGGCCAGGCAGCTCGCACCGGGGACCGTGGCCACGACCAACGGGCTCGACACGCGCCTGGCGATGGCACGCCTCGGCGTCTCGCGCCCCTTCCTCGTGATGCCGGCCTGGATGACCGACAGGCTGATCGAGAGCGCCGTCGCCTACTACGCGGCCTGCGGCATCGCCATTCCCGCCGCATCCCGATACGTGCCACCCGCGCCGTGGCGCGACATCGCCCCGCAGCACCTCTACGACCGCGGCATGGCCACGGCGCAGGAGACGGAACTGCTGTTCGAGCAGGTGTGCCGGGAGTGCCCGGACGGGGCCGACAGCGTCCTGCTCGCGGGTACCGGCTTTCGCTGCTCCTCCATCATCGAGAGGCTGGAGGAGCGCCTCGGCCGTCCTGTCGTCGCCGCCAATCAGGCCAGCCTCTGGCGGGCACTGGACATTACCGGGGTCAAGGCGTCGATCCCGGGATATGGCCGGCTGCTGAGAGGCTGAGGGCGGTCGGCGGGTACCCGAAGTCGCGTGTGGACGGCAGGACGCTCAATACCCGGCGCCTTCGACATCCCAGGACGGCCTGCGCCGCGAATAGCGCTGCATCATGCGTGGCGCGATCAGCCAGGAGATCGGCGCCGCCAGAGCGAAGCTCACGACGATGACATAGGGCAGGAGCGTCTCCATCTCGGCGCGCATCGCAGTCGACAGCACCAGCAGGGCACCGACGCCGAAGAGGACGCCCTGGACGACCATGAAGATCAATGCGGTGACGGCGAGGCGGGTCTTCATCACGACACTCCGGTGATCGGGAACTGACCGATCAACGCGCGCGATCCCCGAAGGTTCAGTTTGCCCTTCAGCTGTCCTTGTCGGACGCCATCCACGAGGCGATCACGGCCAGGGCCACGGCACCCGCCACCGTCGCCGCGAGACGCTCGCGCCCCTCGAAGGCATGCGCGAGGCGCTCCAGGGGCGATGCGCTGCGCCGGCGCCAGGGAGCCCACCAGCGACGCGTCTCGGGCTGCAGGAGGCCTGCAATGGCTGGCAGGGCCGCCTCGACGAGGCGGGGAACCTCGCGCTGGACGCTGGCGGCGCGGCTGCGCAGTTCCGGCTGATAGTCGTCCCAGGTCGATCGCATGCTGCTGGCGGCCTGCCGGGCACTCCGCCCGACAGCGGAGGCGAGGGCGCTCGCGGCTTCGCCTGTGGACTGCGCCGCGTCCTCCGCCTTGTCGACCGCGGACGGCGAGGTCCCGCTGATCGCCCGCTTCGCCAGCATGATGAGCGCCCCGACAAGGCCGATGCTTCCGGTCGCCAGCGTGGCCCCCAGAGAGCCCCGACGGGCCGAGGTGAGAGTCCGGACCGTCATGCTGGCGGCCGAGGACGCGAGCGCCAGTCGGGCGAGTTCATTGCCCGGCGCCGGGCGCCTCGCCCTCAGCCGCGCGACCAGGATGATGACGCCGGCGAGGATGAGGAAACCGCCCCCGATCATCAGTGCCGCGACTTCGGGGTCGAAGCTCCGGGAGAGAACCACATGCCCCGCCACGACGAAGAACAGCAGACCGATCAGACCCATCATGCCGGCGATCACGTACAGGGTCACCTGTACGGTCCAGGCAGAGAAGACGTTGCGGGCATAGCTGGTCGCGGCGGCAAGCATTTTCGGCTCCGGATGTCGACGATCGGGACGGCGCGGCGCTTCAGCGCGATAGATCAGCGCGTCAGGCCGAAGATGAAGCCGACCGTCGCGGCGATCGCGAGGGCATGGTAGGGCTTGCGACGGATCTCGGCGGCGACCAGCTCCTGCAACTCGCCGGCCTTTTCCTTGGCGGTGTCCGCCATCACCTCGGTGTCGATGCCGACCGATTTCATCCCCGAGACAATCTGCTCCTTGGACGGAATGCTCGTCTCCTCGCGGGTCGCGCGGGCATCGCGGGAGGACTGGGTCTGGGCGGCCATGAGGGTCTCCTTGGCTGTTCGGGGATGGCGGAATGGCAACGTCACGCATCGCCGAAAGTTCCCGGCGGCGGGGCTCTCGAGGGCTTCAGGCGGCCGGTCTCAGCGTCGGCTGCGGCGGCTGGTCGGCGGCCTCCGGCGTTGGTGCGCAGAGGGCCCGGTAGCTGGACAGGACCTCGCCGATCACCAGCGCAATGAGCAGCAGCGGAGTCGAGAGGATGGCGCCGACCGGCCCCCACAGCCACAGCCAGAAGGCGAAGGAGAGAAACACAAGAAAGGGCGAAGTGGTCAGCCGCCGCCCGATCAGGCTGGGGGTGACGATATTGCCCTCGATGGCATGGACGACCAGATAGACCGCGGCCGGCCAGATCGCCTGTGCCAGGCTCACATCCGAGGCGAGGCCCGCCCCGAAGATCAGCGCCGTTGTCATCGCCGGTCCGACGAAGGGCACGTAGTTGAGCGTGAATGCGAGGGCGCCCCAGAACGGCGGGTAGGGCAGGCCGGCCACCCAGGCGAGAGCCGTGACGAACAGGCCGACCACCAGGTTGATGATGGTGACCACGCCGAAATAGGTGGCGATGCGCGCTTCGAGTTCCTGGAAGAAGGTGTCGGCGATCTGCCGTACCCCGCGCCCGAGGCACATGCGCAGCAGCCGGGCCTTCATCGTGCGGCGGCCGGCGAGATAGAAGTAGACGGTCGCGACGAAGATGAGCATGCCACCGGCTGCGCTCGTCGATGTCGCTGCGATGGTGAGCAGTGGCGCGAGATGGTCGGTGGTGGCGGCGGGCGCCGCCGCCGCGGCCTCAGGCGCGCCGGGCTGGGCGCCGCGCACGAAGCGTGCGAGGTCCAGGAGGCCGTCGAACTTGGCCCGCAGGGTCGCGATGATGGAGGGCAACTGGTCGATGCCCATGGCGAGCGGTGCCGCCAGCAGCACCATCAGGCCAATGAGCGCGCTCGCCACGGTGACCACGACCACTCCCGCCGCCAGCGGGGAGGGCAGTCCATAACGCACCAGCCTGTCGGTGCCCGGTCCGAGCACGATCCCAAGCACGATGCCGGCCGTCACCGGTAGCGCGATGGGGCGCGCAATCGCCAGCGCGGCTGTCGCCAGGATGATGAAGATTCCGAGCGTCGCGTAGCGAAGGATCGGATCGTGGTCGCCGAGCTCGAAGATGTCGGGCAGGTCGGGGTCGGCTTGCGTCTCGGGTTCGGAGGCGAGCCAGCGCAGATAGTCCCTCATGCACGTGCCTCCCTTCGCTCGCCGAGCGGCAGGACAACCACGTCGGGCGCGGCTGGTTCCCTTGCGGGTGGCGGAGTGCGGTGCGGTCTTCCCTATCGCCGCGGGCCGAGCAGCATCGGGCCGTAGGCGACGGCGAAGCCTGCGAAGGCGAGGGTCCAGGCGAGGCCGGCGGCCGCGAGCAGTCCGACCGTGGCATCCGGCAGGAACGCGGCGGCGATGCGCAGCATGGCGGCGATGAAGACCGCCGCATAGACCAGCACCGTGGAGGCCGGTGCCGTCAGGGGCCTGCCCGAATGGCCGCGCGTGGCACGGGTCATGACGGCAAGGGTCATCATGCCGATGGCGCCCGTCGTCCAGGCATGAATGCCGGCGGCCCGCGCCGGCACATCATCCGCGATGAGGGCCCAGCCGCTGATGAGGAAGCCGAAGGGCACGAAGGCGAAGGCCAGGTGAAGCACGGTCACCAGCGGCTCAGCCAGCGTCCGGTCACCGGCCCAGCGCGCCAGGCGCGCCGCCTGCAGCACACCGGCGCCGACGAGGAGGAAACCGGCCGGCCGCGCCAGGGCCGTATGGGCGGGAACTGCGACCCAGGCGGCGAGCGCCACGCCCGCGACGATCATCGCGACGAGGTCGAAACGGCCGAAGGCGGTGGGCTGGCGGCCGGGGTTCTCCCGCTTCAGCCAGTTGGTGGTGAAACTCGGGACGATGCGGCCACCGACGATCATGATCAGCATGATCGTCGCGCCGATGCCGAGGCGGTCGCCATGAATTCCGTGTCCGAAGCGCCAGACCTCGTAGTGGAAGAGCGCCTGCGCCACGCCGAGCAGGCCGACCCCGGCGAGGACCTTCAGGTTGCGCCAGTTGCTGCCGGCGATGATCTCGCGTCCGATCACGCTGGCAAGCGCCACGGGGAAGGCGAGGGTCAGGAGGGCGACGGCCAGCGGATGGGCGGGAGCCGACAGCGCCATGGTCAGGCGGCCGGCGATCCACAGCGCGAAAAGCAGGGTGAGGGGTTGGCCGACGACCGGCAGCCGGCCGGTCCAGTTGGGCACCGCGGTCAGGAGAAACCCGGCGACGATGGCCGGGACGTAGCCGAACAGCAACTCGTGGGCGTGCCAGGCGACGGGCGGGAAGGCGCTGGGAACTGCGATCAGCCCGAGGAACCAGGGGACCCACGCGGCCACGAGAAGCGCTGCAAGCACCGCACCCGAGAAGAAGAACGGCCTGAAGCCGTAGCTGAAGAAGGCCGGCCCCTGCCAGGCCCGCATCTGCTCCATCGTGGTGGCCATGAGAACCTCCCGGGGGTCGTGGTCTCGCTGAATCAACGCTTGGACTATGACCCGCAGGCGTCACCGCAGAATTGATTAATGTCAATTTCAACGAGGGTCCGCCAGGCCATGTTGTGCGAACTGGCGCGTCGACCAGACGCAGATTCGAGGTCCGGCAGTTGGCAGACGCGGATGGCATGGCCCTGTTGTCACGGATGCGGGCCGTCCTCGGGACGGTCGAACTGGACTGTGACTGCCGGGACCGCCTGAACGACGCCTTGCGACGTTTCGAGGTGCTCGAGCAGCGACGCGGACTGCGCGACCTGATCGCCGACGCCCGCGCCCAGTGCAACAGGGTCGTGGGCCTGCTCGATCTCCTGAAGGAACTCGACGAGATCGACGTCGAGGCTTCCGACAGAGGCGTTTCCGAGGAGCTGGCTCTCCTCTTCGAGACGATCGCGACCGCAGGTCTGCGGGGCGCGGAGGACATGCGCCGGTTCCGCGATCTTCTGCCGGGCGATCCGAAACCGGGTGCCGCGGCCGCCGCGCCGGTGACCGTGACGCCGCTGCGGCCCTTCCGCTCCTGACGGAATTTCCGACCTCCGTACCCCATCCAACCATCCCGACGACGAGGGCCTCCACGCCTGAAGCCGAGGCGGCCAGGTCCGGAAAGATACGGATCAGTCACAAGAGTTACTTGACGGTCACTTTGATGATGGTAGCGTCACTCCCGTAACGCGGCGGTCCTCCGCCGTTCATGGAGCGGGGCAGGAGTTCGCAATGTCGCGATGGGCGAATGCGCTCCCGAACCGCGAGGAGCAGCTTGAGACCAAGCGTCAGGCGATCATCCGCGAGGCTGCGCGGGCGTTCAGCCGCCGCGGCGTCCACGGCACCTCGCTCGACGACGTCGCCGAACGTCTCGGCGTCACCAAGGCGGCGCTCTATCGCTATGTGCCGTCGAAGCAGGATCTGCTCTATGCCTGCCACGTGGAGGCGATGGAGATCGCCCGCGAGAGCATGGACAGGGGCGAGGCCGAGGGCCGGACGGGCCTTGAGAAGATTCGCATCGGCATGGCGACCTACATGCGCGAGATGATCGGCACGATGGGCGTCCCCGTGCTGATCCTCGAGGAGAACGCGCTCACCGGGGCGCAGGCCGCCGACATCATGGGGCGCCGCGACGAGTTCGAGAAGCGCATGCGCCGCCTCGTGGAGGAAGGCATCGCCGACGGCAGCATCCTTCCGGTCAATCCGAAGCTCGCCATCTTCACCCTGCTCGGCGCCGTCCACTGGGTGACCAAGTGGTACTCGCCCGATGGCGCCTGGAGCGCCGACGACGTCGCCGAGGCCCTGATCGAGGTCGCCACCCGTGGTTTTGCCGCCGAGCCCGGCAGGGAGCTGACCGCGCGACTGAACAGATAGGCGCCATCGGCGCCCTCGGTCCGCGACGGACCGCAAGAAACAGGGTCAGCCCGCAAAGGGCGGCCGGATCATCAGGGAGAAATGCCGTGAATTTTGATCTCACACCGGACCAGGTGGCACTGCAGGAGCGCGTCCGCGAGTTTGCGCAGGCGGAGGTGGCGCCCCGCGCCGAGCAACTGGACCGCGACGGCGTCTTTCCGACCGACCTCTTCAAGAAGCTCGGCGAGCTCGGGGTCATGTCGATCCCGTTCCCGGAGGAATATGGCGGCATGGGCCTCGGCGTCTTCGATGCCGTCCTCGCCATCGAGGAGGTCGCCCGCGCCGACCAGTCGCTCGCGGTCTCGGCGATGGTGTCGATGGCCACGGGCCTCACCGTCGCCCGCTTCGGCACCGAGGAACAGAAGCGGACCTGGCTCCCTGACATTGTCGCCGGCCGCAAGATCTGCTCCATCGCCGGCACCGAACCGGACGCCGGCAGCGATACGGCCGGGTTCAAGACCCGTGCGACGCCCCTCGGCAACGGCCTGTGGTCGCTCAGCGGCGAGAAGGCCTACATCACCAACCCCGGAACCGATATCTCGTCCTTCGCCATCATCCTCGCGGTGTCGAGCCCGCGCGATGCGCACGACAAGAAGTACACGCTGTTCCTCGTTCCGCACGGCACCAAAGGCTACACCCAGGGCGAAAAGTACCGGAAGATGGGGTGGCGCTCCTCGGACACGCGCCCGCTCTATCTGGACGACTGCGTTCTGCCGGAGACGAACATCGTCGGCAATGTGAACGGTGGTCGCTGGGTGCTGCACAAGGGCTACCAGGCCGCCCGGCTCTTCCTCGCCGCCTGCTCGCTGGGCCTCGCCCAGGCCAGCTTCGATCATGCGCTGAAATACGCCAAGGAGCGCCAGGCCTTCGGCGCCTCGCTCGGCCGCCTCCAGATGATCCAGGAGATGATCGCCAAGATGGCGCTGAAGGTCGACAGCGCCCGCCTCGTCACCTACCGCGCCGCCTGGGGCGTCGATGCCGGCAAGGACGACATGATGGCGCTGTCCATGGCCAAGCTGCACGCCACCGAGACGGGTTCGGAGGTCGCCAACATGGCGATCCAGATCCACGGCGGCTGGGGCTTCATGGATGACTGCCCGCCGTCCCGCTACCTGCGCGACAACCGCATCTGTACCATCGGCGACGGCAGTTCGCAGATCCAGACATTGCTGATCGCACGCGAGTGCGGTCTCGACGTGACGTTCCGCTAAGGGCCCAGAGCCTCAACGACAAGAAGACCAGCAACGGTGGCGCGCCGGTCGCGCCACCGCAGGGGGAAGCCATGACCATCGAGGCCATGCCCAGGGGCAGGCGCGCGGTGCTGGAAGCGGAGGCCTTGTGCCTGCGCTTCGGGGCCGTCGAGACCCTGAAGTCCGTCTCGCTCACCGTGCTGGAGGGCGAGATCCACGCCGTCATCGGACCGAACGGGGCCGGCAAGTCGAGCCTGCTCAACTGCTTCTCCGGCTTCTACCGGCCGCAGTCGGGCACCGTGCGCTTCAAGGGCGAGGACATCTCGGGCCTCGCCCCTCACAAGCGCGCCGAAATCGGCATCAGCCGAACCTTCCAGGGCATCCAGACCTATCCCTCGCTCACCGCGCGCGAGAACATCCTCACCGGTTTCCACATGCGCATGAGGACCGGCGCCTTCTCGGCTCTGCTGTGGTGGGGGCCGACGCGGCGGGAGGAGGAGGAGTTCGCGGCGCGGGCCGAGAAGATTATCGAGTTTCTCGAGCTCGAGGAGCAGCGCCACACCCATGTCGGCGACATGTCCTACGGCATGCGGAAGCGCGTCGACCTCGGCCGTGCCATCGCCCTGGAGCCCGCCATCCTCATCATGGACGAGCCCATGGCCGGCATGAGCAACGAGGAGAAGGAGGACCTTGCCCGCTTCATCCTCGACATCCGCGAGGGCATGGGCATCCCCGTCGTGCTGGTCGAGCACGACATGGAGGTCGTCATGTCGATCTCCGACCGCGTGACGGTGATCGACTTCGGCCAGGTCATCGCCTGCGGCACGCCGGACGAGGTGCGCGCCCATCCCGCGGTCATCGACGCCTATCTGGGAGACGCGGCATGAGCGCCCCCCACATCTTCCGCGCCGATCCGCCGGCGGAGGGCCTGCGCCGCTCCGAAGGGCGGACACTGCCGCAGCTGTTGCGCGACAATGCCGCCGAGTGTCCAGAGGCTCCGGCGCTGAAGTTCAAGGAGGCCGGCATCTGGCAGCGGCGCAACTGGCGCCAGGTGCTGGACGAGGTGCGGGCCGTCGCCCGCGGCCTCGCCGCCATCGGCCTGACACGCGGCGAGGTCGTGGCGCTGATCTCGGAGAACACCGCCGAGCAGTTCGTGACCGAGCTCGCGGTGCAGTCGATCGGCGCCATCACCGTCTGCGTCTATCCCGACGCGCCGGCCGACGAGCTGCACTACGCGCTCGACCACTCCGGCGCGACCATGGCGCTCGGGCACGACCAGGAGCAGGTGGACAAGATCCTCGCCTGCCTGCCGCGCATCCCGCGCATCCGTCGCGTCGTCTTCGTCGAGGAGCGCGGCCTGTGGTCCTACGACGACCCCCGGCTCATTTCGTTTGCCCGCCTGATTGAGGCGGGGCGGGAGTTCGAGTCCCCCGCGTGGGTCGACGCGCGCATCGCCGAGGGGAGGGCGGAGGAGCCGGCGGCCTATTGCTACACCTCCGGCACGACCTCGCGGCCGAAGGCGGCGGTGCTGTCCCACGCCTTCATCCTGGACAATGCGCACCGCCTCATGGGCTCGCTCAACGTCCGGCCGGGCGGCAACTACCTCTCCTACATCTCGCCGGCCTGGGCGGCCGAGCAGTTCTTCGGCATCGCCCTGCCGCTGCTCGCCCCCATGGTGCTGCACTTCGCCGAGAAGCCCGACACGATCCAGCACGACCTGCGCGAGATTGGCCCTGAGTTCCTGATGTTCACCCCGCGCCAGTGGGAGATGCAGGCCTCCGGCATCGAGGCCCGCATGATGGCCGCCGGGCGCTTCCGCCAAGCTCTCTACCGCTGGGGTCTCGAGCAGGGCCTGAAGAAGGTCCGCGGCGAGGCGGACGGGCTCCTCGCCGGCCTGAAGTGGCGTCTCGCCGATGTGCTGGTGCTGAAGGGCGTGCGCGACCTGCTCGGCCTGACGCAGGCCCGCGCCGTCCTCTCCGGCGGCGCCGGTCTCTCGGCGGAGCTGTTCGAGCGCTTCCGCGCCTTCGGCGTTCCGCTCGGCAACCTCTACGGCTCGACCGAACTCGGGCTGATCTCGACGCACCGTCCAGGCAGCCGCAACGCCCACTCGCTCGGCAGCCTCATGCCCTCCGATCCCTCCATCGCGAAGCCTATCGAGGCCTGGGTCGACGAGCGCGGCCAGCTGCGGCTGAAGGTGCTCGCCTTCCTCGGCTACCTGAACGACCCTGACGCGACGCGCGAGATGGGATCGGGCGAGGACGGCTTCGAGACCGGCGATGCCGTGCGCATCGACGAGACCGGGGAGCTCGTCTTCCTCGACCGGCTGAAGGACCTGCGGCGGCTCAGCGGCGGCCAGTCCTATCCGCCGCAATTCATCGAGAACCACCTCAGGGCCGCCTCGCTGATCCGCGACGCCATCGTCATCGGCGACGAGACGCACGAGCGGGTCGTCGCCCTCATCAACGTCGATTCCGAGATCGCCGGCCGCTTCGCCGAACTGAAGGGCCTCGCCTACGGCACCTTCCCCGAACTCAGCCAGCTCGCCGAGGTGCGCCGCGAGGTCTCCGAGGCTATCGGCCGGGTCAACCGCCTGCTCGATGCCGGGGCGCGCATCACCGCCTTCGCCAACCTGCCGAAGGAACTCGATGCCGACGAATCCGAGCTGACCCGCTCGCGCAAGCTCAGGCGCGGGCAGATCCATGATCGCTACAGGATGATCATCGACGCGCTCTACGAGGGCCGCGACGAGATCCGGACCGAGATCGAGGTCCGCTACCAGGATGGAACCACCAGCAAGCTGAACGCGCCGGTCGCCATCAACCGCATGGGAGAGCCGGCATGATCAAGCTCGTTCAGATCCTCATCGAAGGCGCCCTGGTCGGCCTGGTCTACGGCCTCGTGGCGATCTCCTTCGTCGTCATCTATCGCGCCTCGCGCATCGTGAACCTCGCCCAGGGCGAGGTACTGGTCATCGGCGCGCTCCTGCTGTGGACCTTCACCGCCGGCATGAAGGCTGCCGGGTGGCCGGTGCCGCTGGTGATCAGCCTGGCGCTGACGCTCGCCGCCTGCATCGCCTTCGGCCTGATCCTCGAGCGTTTCGTCTTCCGCCCGCTGATCAGCCAGCCGGCCTTCGCCATCTTCATGGCGAGCGTCGCGCTGCTCATCATGCTGCGCGGCACCGCCCAGCTCGTCTGGACCGCGGACACGCGTGCCTTCCCGGCCATCCTCCCCGAGGGCGCGTTCCATGTGGGGCCGTTCCTCGTCTCGACGCCGCTGGCGCTCGGCGGCCTGTTCTCGGTCCTGTTGGCGATCGGGCTGCACGCCTTCTTCACCCGCACCCGGCAGGGCCTGCGCCTCGCCGCCGTCGCCGAGGACCACCGCACGGCGATGTCGCTCGGCGTCTCGGTGCGATCGGCCATCGCCACCGCCT
>VFQR01001157.1_pt1 | contig 22001 bp, 12 predicted proteins | sample 3512321 | NCBI WGS metagenome assembly VFQR01 (sample SAMN10412374, study PRJNA504923) | tailings metagenome | isolation source: Relicate 3 Philex TSF1 revegetated site | place: Philippines: Tuba, Benguet | collected 2017-08-29 | reverse complement strand
ATATGGCAGAGAAAACGAAGTCCAACAACTACTAGCAGCCTTTGAACGAGTGGCTTTTGGTAGCAGCGAACTGATGTTAGTTGCGGGTTTCTCTGGAATTGGTAAAACTGCCGTTGTGAAGGAAGTCCACAAACCGATTGTTAGAAAACGAGGATATTTCATCAAAGGTAAATTCGACCAATTTAATCGTAGTATTCCCCTGTCGGCATTTGTGCAAGCGTTTCAGAATTTAATCGAGCAAATTTTAACCCAAAGCGATATCCAAATTGCCCAATGTAAAGATAAAATTCTTGGCGAATTAGGTGAAAATGCACAGGTAATCATAGAAGTTATTCCGGCATTAGAAACAATTATCGGCAAACAACCACCCATACCAGAGCTATCAGGAACTGCCGCCCAAAACAGATTTAATTTATTCTTGACAAAATTTATTCAAATATTTGCAACACTTGAACATCCTTTGGTAATCTTCTTGGATGATTTGCAATGGGCAGATGCGGCTTCATTGAAGTTTTTGCAATTATTAATGAATGAAGCCAGTCTAGGATATTTATTATTAATTGGAGCTTATAGAGATAATGAGGTATCACTAGCACATCCTTTAATGTTGGTGTTGGATGAAATTCGCAAAAATCATGCCAAAATTCAGACAATCGTCTTGCAACCACTTCCTTCTGGGAAATTAAATCAGTTAGTAGCCGATACACTTGTTTGTCAAGCAGATACCGCATTTCCATTATCACAATTGGTATATCAAAAAACTCAAGGTAATCCGTTTTTTAGTACGCAGTTTCTCAAAGGACTACATCAAGATGGGTTAATTGAGTTCAACTTAGAGTCAGGTTGTTGGCAATGTGACATTGCACAGGTAAATCAGCAAGCTCTAACAGAAGATGTAGTAGAATTTATGGCATGGCAATTGCAAAAATTGCCACAATTTACTCAATTCGTGTTAAAGCTAGCTGCTTGTATTGGCAATAAATTTGATTTAAAAACATTAGCGATTATTTCTCAATTATCGGAGACAGAAACCGCTGCTGCTTTGTGGAAGGCATTACAAGAAGGGTTAATTTTGCCCCAAAGTGAGGTTTATAAATTTTATCAACAAGAGTCATTAGTTAATAGTCATATTCTGCGGGAAGGCGTTCGCGTAGCGTCTCGTAGAGAAGCGCCTATGTCATTGGCAGATGAATTACAACCAATAACCAATGACCAAAGACAAATAACAATTACATATAAATTTTTGCACGATCGCGTCCAACAAGCCGCTTATTCGTTGATTCCAGATGCAGAAAAACAAGCAACACACCTGAAAATTGGACAACTGTTACTCAAAAATAGAAAAGCCACGGAACAAGAAGAAAATCTGTTTGAAATTGTCAATCAACTCAACATTGGCAAATCCCTAATTATTGAACATTCAGAGCAAATACAACTCGCAGAACTCAATCTCAAAGCGGGACAAAAAGCCAGAATCGCCACAGCCTATACCGCAGCCTTGGACTATTCCAGCACAGGAATTTGTTTGTTGAACGAAGAGTCTTGCTGGCAAACACAATATAACCTGACTTTACCACTGTATGAACTAGCAACAGAAACCGCCTACCTCAGCGGTGATTTTCCACAGATGGAGCAATTTGCAAATATTGTTCTACAACAGGCAAAAACTTCCATTGACAAAATGAAAGTCTATGCTGTTAAAATCCAAGCTGAAATGGCCCAAGCTAAAAAGTTCCCAGCTGTCAAAATTGGCTTAGAAGCTTTAGAATTAGTGGGAATAAGTATACCCGAATCGCCGGATTCCTCGGACATTCAGCAAGCACTTACTCAAACTGCAAGTAATCTAAATGGCAAGAACATCAAAAATTTAATCGACTTGCCTTTGATGACAGATATGGAGAAACTAGCAGCTGCAAGGATGTTAAACAGTATTGGCACTGCTGCTTATCAAGCGACACCCGAAATCTTTCCCTTGGTCATCTGCAAACTGGTTAATTTATCAATTCAATACGGTAATTCAGTTTTCTCCAGCTATGGTTACGCTTGTTACGGTATCCTGTTGAATGAAAAATTTCAAGATATTGAATTGGCTTATAAATTCGGCAAATTAGCCATAAAATTAGCCGAAAAATTCAATCTTGCAGATATGAAAGCATGTGCATTTATGGTGACGGCATGTTCGACAATTTTTGGCAAAGCTCATGTGAGAGAAACATTGCCACTTTTGTGGGAAAGCTATCAAAGCGCACTGGAAAGTGGCAACTTGGAATTTGTTGGTTATGCTGCCTTAACGAAATGCCAAAATTCTTATGCAGTGGGCGAGGAGTTAACTGTATTGGAAGCAGAAATGGCAACCACAAGCCATGTCTCGGCTCAATTCAAGCAAGAAAATATTTTATGTATACTAGGCATTTTTCAACAGTCAGTTCTTAATTTATTAAATCCCTCGGAAGATCCATGCAGTTTTCGGGGTGAAATTTGCGACGAAGAAACTTGTTTACCCCTGCTGAATCAAGCCGGCGATCGCACTGGCATTTATCATTTTTATTTAAACAAAACGATCCTTTGTTATCTTTTTGGTGAATACCAAAATGCTTGTAAAAATGCACTGCTAGCCGAACAATATTTAGATGGGGTACAAGGAAATTTATTCATGTTAATATTCCATTTTTATGATTCTTTGGCGCACTTAGCAATCTATTCATCTCTGGCAGATTTGCAACAAGAAAATGTGTTAAATCGAGTAGCGAACAATCAGCAAAAGATCAAGCTCTGGTCAGACCATGCACCAATGAATTTTTTACACAAATTTTATTTAGTAGAAGCAGAACGAGGGCGAGTGCAAGGTAATAAAGCCCAAGCTATAGAGTTCTATGATCGCGCCATCAAAGGAGCTAGAGAAAATGAGTATATCCAAGAAGAAGCGATCGCTAACGAACTTGCTGCTAAATTCTACCTCGAATGGGACAAAGAGCGCATCGCTGAAGATTATTTAATTGCAGCTTACTACGGCTATGCCCGTTGGGGTGCGAAAGCCAAAGTTGCCGACTTGGAACAACGCTATCCGCAATTGTTAGGCACAATTATCCAACAATCTGCTACAGCATTTACAGCTAGTGAAACAGTCTATGCCAGTGAAAGTCGATTTATTTCTCAAACCTCCTCATCAGCCACCGGTGGTAATGTATCCACAGTTCTGGACTTGAGTGCCATCCTCAAAGCCTCTCAAAACTTATCAAGCGAAATTCAACTTGACAAGCTACTATCGGCACTGCTAGAAATCGTCACCGCCACCGGAGGTGCAGATAAATGTGTGTTGATGTTGCTCAATCACAATCAACTCACTATTCAAGGAGTGGCTCAAGTTGGGCAACCTGCAATGGTTTTGCAGTCCATACTGCTATCAGAAAGTAAGGATGTGCCTGTGAGTCTAGTTAACACAGTCAAACGCAGCTTAAAAACAACTGTGATTGTGAATGCGATGGAGCATCCATTGTTATTAGCGGAGCCTTACATTTTACGGCAACAGCCCAAGAGTCTGCTGTGTACGCCAATTTTACATCAAGGCAAACTGCTTGGTGTGCTGTATCTGGAGAACAACCTCACAACCGGAGCATTTAACCATGAGCGCGTCGAACTGTTAAATTTACTCTGCACTCAAGCCGCCATCTCTTTGGAAAATGCCAAACTCTATCAACAAGCCCAACAAGCAATACAAGATTTACAACAGGCACAGTTACAAATCATCCAAAGCGAGAAAATGTCTGCATTGGGTAACTTAGTTGCTGGGGTAGCTCATGAAATGAATAATCCTCTCGGTTTTATTGCTGCCAGTCTCAAACAAGCGAAACCGACTCTTGCTGATATTGTGGAACACTTGAAACTATATCAAGAAAATCTACCAAATCCAGGGGATGAAATTACAGACCACGCCGCAGAAATTGACTTGGATTATAGTTTGGCAGACTTACCCAAGATGATTGATTCCATGACAATGGCCTGCGATCGCTTGAAAAATATTAGCACTAGTTTAAGAACTTTCTCCCGTGCCGATCGAGATTACAAAGTGCGTTTCAATATTCACGAAGGCATAGATAGCACGATTTTAATTTTGAAACATCGTCTCAAGGGAAATGAACAACGCCCAGCCATTGAAGTAACCACAGATTATGGTACTTTACCACAAATTGAGTGTTTCCCTGGTCAATTAAATCAGGTATTTATGAATATCTTGGCTAATGCCATCGATGCATTAGAAGAAGCAAATACTGAACGCTCTTTTGAGGAAATTAAAGCCAATCCCAACCAAATTAAAATTACAACTTCAACAGTAAATAAAGATGTAAAAATTGCCATTGCTGATAATGGTAAGGGAATGAACGAATCAGTCAAACAAAAAATATTTGACCATTTATTTACTACTAAAGGTGTTGCTAAAGGTACAGGTTTAGGTTTGGCGATCGCCCATCAGATTGTCGTAGAAAAACATGGCGGCACTCTGGATGTCAATTCTATACAAGGTGAGGGAAGTGAATTTATCATTGTCATACCGATTCAGTCTCAGACTAACGGTTAATACGGGCTAGCTGTGGGGCGCACGATAATCTCGTTGACATCCACATCCTCCGGCTGGTCGATGGAAAAGGCGATCGCTCTGGCAATGGCCTCAGCCGGAAGTGCAATCCTACGGAATTCCTGCATCCCTTTGCCAGCTTCGGCGTCAGTGATACTATCGGCCAGTTCGGACTCAGTTACACCCGGTGAAATCACCGTCACACGAATGTCGGTATTTTCCTGGCGCAGTCCGTCGGAAATCGCCAGCACGGCGAACTTGGTAGCTGAGTAAACGGCGGAGGTTGGCCAAACGGCGTGTCCACCAATGGAGGACAGGTTGACAAATTGGCCGAATCCCTGGCGTTTCATTAGAGGTAGTCCGGCGGCGATGCCGTTGAGTACGCCACGGATGTTCACATCGATCATCCAGTCCCATTCATCGACCTTGAGCGCTTCTAGCTTCGAGAGTGGCATCACACCTGCATTGTTGACGATGACATCAACGCGGCCGAATTTGTTCTGAGCAAATTCCACAAAGGCTTTGAAGTCAGCGCGATGGGTGACATCGAGAGTCTGGTACTCTGCCGAGCCGCCCTCAGAACGGATTGCAGCGACAAGGCTTTCTAGGCGATCAGTACGCCGTGCGCCCAGCACGACGTGAACACCCTTGCGAGCGAGTAGACGTGCTGTTGCTTCACCGATGCCGCTGCTTGCGCCTGTAATCAGTACGACTTTCTGTTGATTGGTGGTCATAAAAATCAATTAGTTGAGGTATCTAATAGTTGGGGACTTCCAGAAAATAAATTATCTAATTTCGCTGGTTCAAAACGACTTTCTCTCTCCCCTGCCTTGAAAGCGATGGGATATTTTTTTAATTGGAAGTCCCTTGGAGGATTGATTGGATGTCCAGCACACTCTTAATTTAAGAGAGTCAAAGCCTGGTGTGGTAATCTGAACCTGCTGAATTCTTGCCTAATCCTGCATTCTTTTTATTGTTGACCAGCAAAAGATAGACTGACATCAACGGCTGAATATATTGCAGTTACCCTGAATGTTAGTCTCATAATAGATTTCCAACGAGATTATGGAACAAACAGTTAGAAAGCAGCAGTCAGAGTTAGCCGCTTTAATTGCACAGAACAGTCACACAGATGGTGTCCATACTACAGCGATCGAACGGTTGTTTTTAATCCGATCCTCGCAACCAACCGCCCCTCTCCATGCCCTGCATGAGCCTGCTGTGTGCATTGTCGCTCAGGGCAAGAAGCAGGTGATGTTAGCGGAAAATTTGTATCTTTATGGCCAAGATCAATGTTTGGTGGTATCTATCGATTTGCCTGTAGTCGGTCAAGTGATTGAAGCGACGCCAACTTTTCCGTATCTGTGCCTGCGGCTAGATTTAGATCCGGGAGAACTCAATACACTGATGATGGAGGCAAAATTAGACGTTTCTACCAACCAACAACCAAAACCTGGCTTGTCTTTGAGTCCTGTTAGTCCCCAACTGCTGGATGCAACGATCCGACTTGTACGGTTGTTGGAAAGTCCCCAAGATATCGGTATCCTCGCGCCTTTGGTGATGCGAGAAATTCTTTACCGTTTGCTATCAGGCGAACAAAGTGCGCGATTGCGACAGATTGCCCTAGTCGATAAACGGCTACAGGGAATCAGCAGAGCGATCAACTGGCTCAAATGGAACTATGAAAAGCCATTTCGGATTGAAGCGATCGCTCGTGAAGCCTGCATGAGTCCGTCCTCTTTTCATCATCACTTTAAATCTGTCACTGCCATGAGTCCTTTACAATATCAAAAGCAACTCAGACTCCAACAAGCCCGTCGCTTAATGCTGGGGCAAGGCATGGATGCCGCAACAGCCAGTCATCACGTGGGTTACGAAAGCCCTTCCCAGTTCAGCCGTGAATACAGTCGGTTATTCGGCGCACCACCGTTGCGTGACATCGCTCAGCTAAAAAATGGTCAACAAACGTAAAAAAAGTCGCTATAGACGAGATTAATCGCGTTTATGCAGCAGAGGCGAAAAGAAATTTATTAACAAAGAATAAATCAAAAATTACCCGGTATTAGCTCTCGACTTTGTGAAATAAACATTGTACAAAACAATTAAACAGTATAGGACATAAGTTGCATGGGTCAAAAAATTAGCAAAGTTTTTAAACAATCTGGAGTCATTCCTTATAGAGTTAACAATGGTAAAGTCGAAATCTTGTTGATTACAACTCGTAACCAGCAGCATTGGGTAATTCCTAAAGGAGATATTCCATCGGGAATGAGTCCGCCGGATTCAGCAGCCAAAGAAGCTTGGGAAGAAGCAGGGGTGATTGGACGCGTGGACGCAAATCAACTGGGCACTTACAAATACCGCAAACAAGGCAAAGCCTACCGCGTCAAAATGTATTTATTACCAGTGGATATCCTGAGTGAAGATTACCCAGAAGCAACTAAAAGAAAGCGCCAGTGGGTAGAACTAAATCAAGCTATCAGACGGGTTAAATTTAGTTCACTCAAACGAGTGATGAAAGGTTTTTTTCAGGTCAAATCTTCTGCGTGTGTTTTTCGATAATGGGAAAGAGAATTCAGGAGTCAGGAGTCAGGAGTCAGAATTCAGAATTCAGAATTTAGCAATCTTGAGTGTGGGTGATTGATAACTGTTACTGAGAAGCACCAGCAAATTTTCAATTTGGTTTGGTGTTTCACTGTTTATTCACATCTATCGGGCACTTAACTTTCATCTGAATTTTGGGGACTGAACCTTTATTCTTTACTTGCGAAACTTCTGTTACTTCTGATTCCTGAATTCTGACTCCTGAATTCTGATCCCTAAATTCTACTCTCAGTTTGCAAACTTATCTGTTGCTTCAATCAAAGCACTACGAATCCCTGGTTCGCTCATGGAATGACCAGCATCAGGAATCACGATAAATTCGGCTTCTGGCCACGCACGGTGTAATTCCCAAGCTGATATCATTGGACACACTACATCATAACGTCCTTGAACAATTACAGCGGGGATATGGCGGATGCGGTGAACATTTAAAAGTAATTGATCTTCGGTTTCAAAAAATCCTTTATTGATAAAATAATGGCATTCAATACGAGCAAATGCTGAGGCAAATTCATTGTCGCCAAACTTTTCCATGAGTTCGGAATCAAAAAAAAGTCTACTTGTACTAGCTTCCCAAATCGACCAAGCACGCGCCGCTGTTAATTGAATTTCTAAATCTGGACTAGTCAAGCGTTTATAATATGCTGTAATCAAATCTTCACGCTCATCTATGGGAATTGGTTTTAGATATTCTTCCCAAGCATCAGGAAAAATATAGCTAGTACCTTCTTGATAAAACCATCGCAACTCTTTTTGTCTGAGCATAAAGATACCACGAAGAATTAATCCTCTGCATCGAAAGGGATGGGTTTGACTATAGGCTAATGATAAAGTGCTACCCCAACTACCACCAAAAACTGTCCATTTTTCTATACCTAAATGTTGCCGCAGTTTTTCGATATCACTAACTAAATCCCAAGTGGTGTTTTCTCGTAATTCAGCATGGGGTTTACTTTGACCACAACCGCGTTGATCGAACATCACCAAGCGCCATTTTTCTGGGTGAAAATATTGGCGATAAAAAGGCGGACATCCACCACCAGGTCCCCCATGCAGCACAACAATGGGTTGGCCTTGGGGGTTACCCGACTCTTCAAAATGGATAGTATGTAGGTCAGAAACCTGTAAATTTCCTTCTCGATAAGGTTTGATCGCTGGATAAAGTTCTCGCATTGTTGAGTGTTGATTGTTGAGTGTTTGTATGCAGGATTTCACTTTCTGATTTTGGACTGTCATATGGCGATCGCTTGAATTTTGTCACCAAGTTCAGCAATTTATGTCAGTACGATTGAATAATATTTATATCAAAGCTACCGTACTCTTTATGTTAAAGAATCTTAACAAATCTGTCCAGTCGGTGTTCGTACTAGTAGTTCGTCAAACTAACTAGATCCCCGACTTCTTCAAGAAGTCGGGGATCTAAAAGATGTTATTAGCAAAGGACAAACAACAGATTACGATTTGTTTTTCAGACAAATTTTTTAATATTTGAAGTGACTCAAGTATGGTTAAACTACCGATATGCCGATCGCTTGGGAATACTGCTCAATGCATAGAAATACGAAAAGATTTGCTGCTATTTTTGTGTTGGTGTTTTCTGTTATTGTTTCTTTCAACTTTGCCGTCATCGCTCAAAATACTCCAGATGTTCCTTCCCTGAATTTTGCACCATCTCGGACTTGTTCAGTTCCTCCTAATTTGAGAACTCAACAAGTAGTTGCCGACAATGGTGGTGGCCGAGTTAAGATGGGCGATCGCATTAAGGTGAGAGTTGAAGGATTGTCAGCAGCCACAAATGCGGCGACTAAAGGCAATCCATTCGATCCTCGACAATTAGTCTTGTACTTGAATGGTTATGAATTACAGGACGTATACGCACAACCAACTATTGTTATCGTTGAGGATCAAAATCAAAAAAGAGTTGTTGATGAGAATTGGTTAGCCTTTCGACTTGAACGCAATAATCCATCTGAAGATGTATGGAATGCCTTGATTGGTAGAGCCAGTAACTACAGTATTAATGTCATAGTGGGTGTAGGTTGTCCCAATAAAATTGCCATTCCAGTCAGCGATCATCAGTCACCTCCGCAAATTAAAATAGTTCTGTTATCGTGGCGCTTTTGGCTGTGTGTTCTTCTACTTTTAGGTGTTGTGATATTATTCACTAGGTATTGTCGAAATACTCTTCGGAGTTTTGGGATAGAAGGAGTTTACTCCAAAAAAGAGGTGATTGATGGCGAGGAATTGTTGATTACAGAACAAGTTAATATTGAACCTCAAAAACGGAAAAATCGAATTGCTCAATTATTTTTGGGGCGGAAAAAAATTAATCAAAATCCTTTCAGTCTATCGGTATCTCAACTGGCTTTTTGGACATTTATCATTTTTGGTTCTTACATGATTATTTACGGAATAACAGGAGATTATACGAATATTTTAAACCAACAATCTCTAGTATTATTGGGAATTAATTCGGTAACTGCTTTTGGGAGTTCGTTAATTGATGGACAGGGAGATGAGAAGAAAAAAAAGGGTACTCAACGAGTTTCTGAAGGATTTTTTATAGATATATTATCGGATATTAATGGAGTCAATTTTCATCGATTCCAAACATTCATTTGGACAGTGGCGATCGGACTATTCTTTGTTTGGGAAGTTGCTAAAAATCTGGCAATGCCGGAATTTGATGAAACACTTCTGACGCTACAAGGAATCAGTTCCGCCACATATTTGGGACTGAGAGGACAAGAGCATCATGGAATGACCAAACCCCCCGAACAACCTACGTTTCAAAAAGATAACTCATTTGAACAACAGCCAATACCAGAAACAGAATATCCATCCATAACCGGAGAACCAGACTATCCACAAGAAAGCGATTCTTCGAGTAATTCTGGCTAAATTAATTATGAATTTAGAATTCAGAATTCAGAATTCTGAATTCATAATTAATTTACAGTAATTTTCAGGTAAATAGACCACGGTTTAGGGGTTTAGCATTGTTCATTGGTGTCAACTTAAGCTCAAATGGTTGTTCCGACATACGTTTTACCCCCCTTAATCCCCCCTTTCCAAGGGGGGAAACAAGAGATTTTCGTTCCCTCCCCTTTATAAGGGGAGGGTTAGGGTGGGGTAACGCGTTGAGTGACGGTCAGTGAGTGAACTCAATATCACGTCTTCACAAGGGTTTCACGTTAAGTTGACACCAATGAGCATTGCTAAACCCCTACAATAGATCTGGTTAAAACATATGAAAACTGCTCTCAGAATCAAAACCCAAACTTATTTAACAGTCCCCAATCACCAGTCCCCAGTCATACCTCTTATGGTAATTCTGTACCCCGTTTCCGATTTTATAGACTGTGATTTTGCTGTCAGTGATTCATCGCCTAGTTATTACTATGAAGGGTGGTGTTCTGAAAGTGGCGTAGGTGTAGCCCGTCGGAGACATCGCTTAATATTGCCCCGCACCCCATTGTCCGAAGCGATCGCCCACGGATTAATCCAACATCTTGCCAAAGATGACTATTATTCTCGTGAAGGCAAAATGTATGGAATATTATTAGTTGAATTGCCTAATGGCGAACAGCGAGTACTCAAAGCTTTCTCTGGTCTTTTGCATGGTTGCAGTGTGGTTGAGGGCTGGGTACCGCCAATTCCCGGAAGAGATGAAGTTGCTTTTCAGGAAGCCCGCACTTTGGCGCAGTTAGACGCCATCAAGGAAGAAATCCTCACCAGGAAGCAACTCAATGATCACCAGCAGTACGAAACATTGTCCAGCGAGTTTGAGCAACAACTACAAACAATGAGCGATCGCCATCGTCATTGCAAACATCAACGACAACAAAAACGTCAGCAAATCTGCAATACTCTCACTGGAGAAGCCCTGGCTATTGCCCTTGAACAACTCGACGCCGAAAGTCGTCAACAGGGAATCGAACGCCGACAACTCAAACGCCAGCAAAATGAAGTATTACAGCCCCTCCAGCAGTTGATTGCAGCCGCAGATGCACGGATTCGAGAACTCAAACAACAGCGTAAAGCACTGTCACGACAATTACAAGCTCAGATGCACGCTAGCTACAGCCTGACTAATTTTGCAGGGCGATCGCGATCGTTGCAACAATTGATGCCAGAAGGCTTACCCACTGGCACTGGAGACTGTTGTGCCCCAAAGCTACTGCATTATGCTGCAACACATCATCTTAAACCCTTGGCAATGGCGGAATTTTGGTGGGGAGCGTCTTCAGGAAATCAAGATAAAATCCAGGGAGAATTTTATGGAGCATGTGCCGAACGATGTCAGCCGTTGATGGGGTTTTTGCTCTCAGGGTTGGGGATGGAGGACGCGGGGACGCGGGGACACGGAGACGCGGGGACGTGCGGACACTCTAACACGTCCTCTTCTTTCACCGCGTCACCGCGTCTCCCACTCTCCGCGTCCTCTTCACTGCCCATTATTTATGAGGACGAATGGCTGATTGCTGTGGATAAACCGCCTGGATTACTTTCAGTACCAGGGCGTTATCGCGATCGCCAAGATAGTGTTTTGAGTCGTTTGTGTCATTTGTTACGAGATGGGATGACACTTGCATCTGTGCATCGATTAGACCAAGAAACATCTGGTATTTTGTTATTGGCACGCGATCGCCAAACTCATCGACAAATCAGCCAGCAATTCCAGCAGCGGCAAGTTCACAAGATTTATGAGGCTTTACTTGCAGGTTTTGTGGAAGTTGAGCAAGGTACAATTGAATTGCCATTGTGGGGAGATCCGGAAAATCGCCCTTATCAGCAAGTTGATTGGCAGCAAGGGTTACCGAGTTTGACACAATTTCAGGTGATGGCGAGGGAAGGAAATTACACCCGTGTCGAGTTTACACCCCTGACAGGACGTAGCCATCAATTGAGAGTTCATGCGGCAGATGTGCGAGGACTGGGGATAACTATTTTAGGCGATCGCCTTTATGGATGCTGTGCAAATGCAAATCGGTTACATTTACATGCTAGGGAACTTTCTTTCCAGCATCCGCGATCGGGACAAACTCTGCATCTAGAAGTCAAAACACCGTTTTAAATTTATCATCATGAATACCGTAATTACACCAGAAAAAATCGAACTGGAAGCTGGGACAGTCGTCAGGATGTTGGGATCTTGGGAAGATTATCAAGGATTAAGTGAGCGACTTGGCGATCGCGCCATTCCTCGGATTAAATATCGAAAAGGAGAAATTTTGTTAATGGCGCCGCTACCAGAGCATGGAAGAGATGTCAGCTTGCTGGCATTGATAATAATAGCTATACTAGACCACTTAAACCGCAGATACGAATCATTTACACCCATCACTATGAGATTGCCAGAAATTAGCGGTATTGAGCCTGACTTTTGCTTTTATATTGAAAATTGGAGATCCGTGGTAGGTAAGAATCGTATCGACTGGCAAAACGATCCTCCACCAGATTTAGTAATTGAGATAGATGTTACTAGTTATACGGATATTAATGATTATTTACCTTATAAAGTGCCAGAGATTTGGCTGTTCAAAAATAAGCAGCTATTAGTTTATAGATTGCAGCGTGAAAATTACGCAATCACAGAAAGCATTTACTTTCCTAACGTTGTAGAAATTGTGCAGCAATGCTTACAAATTGCAAAAGAACAAACAACAAGTGAGGCGATTAGGTGGTTAAGAAGCTATTTAGGTGGGTAACTGGTTACTCAGCACTCTTTAATTGCTCAGAAGAACAAGCTTTGGAAATGGTCTTGTGTTCAATGTGAAAGCAACTAACAAAAATTGACAATTGTTGTTAAGATTGACAGCATATCTGTAAACAGAACAGTTTCTACAGACTTTTTATGAACGTACATCTGGGTCAGACATGTGATTAAAATCTCTCCCCGTCTCCGTGTCCCCGCGTCCCCGCGTCAAGCTATATGATAAGTCTTTAAGCGGACATTACTACCAGGACAAAATCTTCTCTATTTTTTACTGAATAACTGCTTCTTTAATCTTCTTACAGATATTCACCCAAGCTTGATCCTCTTGTGCAGAGTTCAGGCTCTTTAAAGGTTGATTGGGAGGGTGCGCTGATTGATAATTTGCAATTTCTGTATGCTCATAGCCGCTATAAGTCAAAGGTATCCAAATAATCGTTAGTCCTTCGTTTTCAGCCGCATCTAATAATGGCGGTAACTCATCATCAGCAATAAAATCTGATGCTAAAAAATCGGGGCTAACCAACAACACTGCCACTTTTGCTGCTGCTAAAGCATTTTCAATTTCTTCACGCCAATTTGCACCCGCTTGAATTTTACTATCGTCCCACACAACTATATTTTGGTTGCGAATCATTGGTTTGAGATGTTTTTGAAGTTTGGTAAGCCATTGCTGATCTTGATGACTATAGCCGATGAAAACTTGATTTCTAGTTATAGATTTAGGCATAGGAATTTGTGGTTTTTGTGAAATCGAAAAAACATCATCAATTAGCCTTTGGACATCTACCATATCACCGCTATCTTGGCACTGGATTTGGTAGCGATTATTTTCCCTAAATTTATACAACACTTCTCGGCTATAAAAATGAGGTGTTTTACTATTATTACAACTTTTACAGTTACAGGGAACAAGTGTTTGATATTGCAGACGTTCGTAAGATTTATGGATTTTGTCCATTTCATGAGTGATAACTGTTAGCAGTTCTTTCTTGCGTTTTCCTGCCACACGGACTTTAATTTCTCGTTGATTATATTGTTCAATTACTTCTGCACGAGTTTGATTTTGACTGAGAACAACACCTGTTTTCCAAACGAGGGTTTGTTGTTCAATTAAAGAATGCATTTCGACAATAAAGCGAGTAATAATACCTTTCGGCATGAAATCATAGGTGTAGCGCAGAATTAAATTGTTAGATTCATCCCAGTTGAAATGAGGCTGATTCGTAGAAAGTAGGTGAGGTGCAATATAATTTTCGGGATTACCTGGAATTTCATAGCACAGCTTAAATCGCATCATTAAATGTAGCAGTTCGTCTTGCATATCGGCATACTCTACGTTTTGCCAAATATTAGCGAGATCCTTCTTAGAAAAATGACCTTTGTTTTCTATGACTTGCTGATTATCCAGAACTTTGTAGACGGCGCTGGTGCCCCATTCCGGTTTGAGAATGACAGTATTTTTTAAAAGTGCATCGTCTTGAAAATGCAGACAAACCCCAAGATCGTGTAGATAGCGGCTCAGTCGCAGCATATCTTTACGGTCAGTTAAATTATTGACTCGGCAAAGGCTGTAATATTCTTCGGCGCTGATGTAATTGCGGGAATAGTTTTCTAGGGCGGCTCGAACTCTCACCCAGAGTTTTGGTAAAGGAGTACCGACGTGGGGAAGCTTGCTGATGTATTGCCTAATAGTGTCTTTAATTTCGGCTAAACCTCGATTCGTGGCTAGGTTAGTTGCCAGAGTTTCCTTGAGGTTAGTAAATTCTCCCCGCAATTGCCGTTCATTGACTTGGCACTGACGGTCTTGTTTTTCATTTTTGATAATCAGGACAGGGCTATTATCACTCAAGAGTTCCACAACATTGAGCCACCAGTAAAAATCTGTGTTTTCTTGGCGAGTGTCAGCAACTAATACATAAAGAGAACGTTCAGTAAGGAAAAATTGGTGCGTGTGGTGGTAGATTTCTTGTCCGCCAAAGTCCCAAATATTGACGCGAAAATCTTGCCCACTGGGGAGCGTGAATTTCCATCGGATAACATCAATGCCTGCGGTTGATTTTTCTTCTGGGTGGAGTTCGTAGGTTTCATCGTTGATTTTCTTGGCTAAAGAGGTTTTACCTGCTCCCCCTTCGCCAACAATCAAGAATTTTGCCTCGTATAAAGGTTCAGTTTCGGTTGGGTCTTGCACCAGGAAATAAAAATCGAGAATTTCATTAACGTCGCCAGGGTCTTCACCTAAATTCTTCGACCCCAAAATCTCTGGTGGAATGGGGACTGGATTTCTACGAAGATCTAGTTTTTTTAGATTTGCCAGCTGCCTGATTTTCCTTGGCAGACTGCTCAGTTGATTGTGGCTGATGTAGAGGTATTGCAGGTTGGTGAGTTGTCCAAATTCCGGTGGCAGACTGCTCAGTTGATTACTGTAGAGGTCGAGGGATTGCAGGTTGGTGAGTTGTCCAATTTCCGGTGGCAGACTGCTCAGTTGATTACTGCTGAGATAGAGGGATTGCAGGTTGGTGAGTTGGACAATTTCCTCTGGCAGACTGCTCAGTTGATTGAAGCTGAGGTCGAGGGATCGCAGGTTGGTGAGTTGGACAATTTCCTTTGGTAGACTACTGAGTTGATTGTTGTAGAGTTTGAGCGATCGCAGGTTGGTGAGTTGTGCAATTTCCCCTGGCAGACTGCTCAGTTGATTGTCGCCCAAGTGGAGGGTTTGCAGGTTGGCGAGTTGTCCAATTTCCACTGGCAGACTGCTCAGTTGATTGTCGCTGAGATAGAGCGATCGCAGGTTGGTGAGTTGGACAATTTCCCTTGGCAGGCTGCTCAGTTGATTGTAGCTGAGGTCAAGGGTTTGCAAATTAGTGAGTTTTCCAATTTCCCCTGGCAGCATTATTAAGCCTTTGCCAGAAAGGTTTAATTTTGTCACCTTTTCTGTGGCAGCATGTTCAATAATTTGCAGCAGTTCTTCGTTAGTCATTTGGGGTTTGATAAAGGTGATGCCTGACGACAAGTTTCTGCTTCGAGGCGCAGCAGAGAAATTGAGCTAATTAATAATGTAGCCTGTATCAAGGATTGCATGAGCGCGTAGGCGTAGCCCGTCGTAGACATCGCTTTCCTCCAAACCCTCACCATTCCACCTCCAAACTCAAATTGTCAAGTCAAAAAGGCGTAATTATAGCCCGTCCTAGACATCGCTCGACCTCAAAACGTCATCATTCCACCTCAGAACAGGAATGTCCTCGTTCCAAACAAGAATATCCTCATTTCAAATAAGAATGTTCTCGTTTCAAATAAGAATGTTCTCATTTCAAACAAGAATGTTCTCATTTCAAACAAGAATGTCCTCGTTTGAAATAAGAATGTCCTCGTTTGAAATAAGAATGTCCTCGTTTGAAATAAGAATATCCTCATTTCAAACAAGAATATCCTCATTTCAAACAAGAATATCCTCATTTCAAACAAAAATGTCCTCATTTCAAACTGGAAATTTGCACCTTTTAACTTGGGAAACTCCAAAAAATAAATTACTACTTGTGGGGCAGGTAAAATGCCTGCCCTAATTATCCAAGTTACAGCTATTTTCAGGTAAATAGACCACGTGGTAAGGGCACAGCAATGCTCATTGGTGTCAACTTAAGCCCCGGCGAATGGAATTCGCGGCTATACAGGCTGACAAGATTAAAATAGTGCATTAACAAACTCTTGTGGATGGGCGTCTCGCCCTTCCGGTGCGGGCTTTTCGGCCCACACCACAAGAAAATTTATTGCACCATTATATAGAGCCGCTTATATTTAATTTCAGAAATCAAACTGGATTTTTATATGCCTTACGACATGACTCTGTGTCCAGGAAAAAATTGCCCAATCAAACAAAATTGTTACCGTTTTACACGTGAAATTCTTGGTCGTCAGAATTTTTTTGCAGCAGTTCCCTATAATTTCACTACTAATTTCTGCGAACATTTTATTAATAACCGCCCGGATGAAAATAAAATCCGTTTAAAAGCTTATGAAATCTGGCAACAAACCGGCTGTCCAGATGGCAAGTCTGTAGAACATTGGCTTCAGGCTGAAAAGGAGTTGATATAGCATTTCCCAATAAGCGTGAGGTACTTGGTAGGGGCGCAAAGCTTTGCGCCCCTACAAATTTCTGTACTATAGCAATCCTAAATGAGTCGTGAAAATCTCCGATTCCTCTCTCTGCGTTCTCTGCGCCTCTGCGGTTAATTTATTTTCACAAATGATTTAGGACTGCTACATATAGTTCAAAATTTATGTCCGCCCAACCAGACTGGCCACTACTGTGGCTAACTCAGCCGGCTCAACAGGTTTCGGCAAATGCAGCTGATAACCTTCTTGTATCGCTCGCACTCTATCCTCTGCCCTAGCATAAGCTGTCAGTGCGGCGGCGGGAATATTTCCTCCTAGTTCTGGAGATTGCGATCGCAATTTCCGAATCAACGAGTAACCATCTTCTTGGGGCATACCAATGTCGCTAACTAATACATCTGGTTTCCACTCTCGAATTATTTGCAGTGCTTCTGGAACCGATGCTACTGCTTGGACTTCGGCTTGGTACTCTTGGAGTACTGTGGTGATAAATTCACGGCTATCAATTTGATCATCTACAACCAGTACCCGTACACCAAGGAGGGAAAGCAGGGGAGGAACAGAAGAACAAAGGGGCACAGGGGTGGAGGGGCAAAGGGGCGGACTTTTTAAAAGTGGTAACTTGACTGTAAATGTCGCGCCTTGTTGTTCGCCGTCGCTATTTGCATGGATGGTACCACCATGCAATTCTACCAAATGACGCACGATCGCTAATCCTAGTCCTAATCCACCATAGGTTCTGGTGCTGGAACTATCAGCTTGACGAAAACGTTCAAAGACGTAGGGCAGAAAGTTGGCACTGATGCCAATACCTGTGTCAATTACTTGAATTTGGGCGTATTTGTCGGTTGTCTGTTGTTCCAAATTGGGGATTTGCCCAAGGCATTTGATGTCGGTGACTACGGACAATTTCACCTCTACCCGTCCTGCTGGGGGTGTAAATTTGATGGCATTGGAGAGCAAATTCCAGATAATTTGTTGCAAGCGATCGAAATCACCGGAAACTAAGAATATTGAATTTTCGCCTTGGAAGTTGCCTTTTGGATGTTGATTAAATTGAGTTTCTGCCGAAGCAACGACGGAAAATTTCAAATCGATTTCTTTAGATTGGGCGGCGAGACTAACAGTTTCTAGGCTGGACTCGATTATCGACACCAAATTACAAGTACGAACATTGAGGCGTAATTTGCCTCTGTTCATCCGCGATATATCCAGCAAATCTTCAATGAGTTGAGTTTGCGCCTTAGCGTTGCGCTCAATTGTCTCCATACCTTTGGCGATTTGGGTTTCCTTGAGTTTGCTGCGTTGCAATAGTTGCGCCCAACCAAGGATGGCATTGAGGGGCGATCGCAATTCGTGGGATAATATGCCCAGAAACTCGTCTTTCATCCGGTTAGCTTGTTGCAACTGCTCAGTTTGCAGCTGCAAAGATGCAATTAAACTAGCTCTTTCCATTGCGATCGCTATTTGATCGCACACTGCTTGCATCATCCCCTTTTGATTTTCGGAGAAGCCCAGCCGAGTCCGACTACCAAAGGAAAGAGTACCCAACAGCCGCCCCTGTGCTATTAACGGTGAACAATAATAAGCGCTAATACCTAAAGAACGAATCAATTCTGTTTTCGGGTCAGTTGATTGCTGCACGTTCTCTACAGCTATTGGGTGGCGTTGCTGGGCTACAGTACCGCAAACCGCTTGACCAAATGCTAACCACTCAATTTCCTTGGCCAATTCTGGGGAAATACCGCCGTAAGACTCCAACCGCATCACTCCAGAGTTATCGTCAACCAAATAGTTAAAGTAAACATCTAAACCAATTTGCTCTGAGAGTTTTCGGAACAGGCTATCGATTAGTTCCACCGGTTGCTGGCTCGATAGCAGATCGTTAGCTGTATCAAAAAGTAGCTTTAGCCTCTGGTAACCCAAAGAAAGCGCCTTTTCTGCCTGCTTGAGGTTGCTAATATCTTGGAACACCAAAATACACATAGCTGCATGACCGTGCATCGCTGGCAAAGTATCAGCAAATATCAGTAAAGAGCGCACACCAGAGCTAGTATGCCAGTCCACCTCCAACCCATCCAGACGTTCCCCAAGAGCTACCCGCACTCCTGGCATTTGCTCGTTGGGAATGCGATTTCCTGCTGCATCCGTATAGTGGTAAACTGTATGATATTCTGCTGCTACTACGCCTTTAGGAAATTCGCCCCCAGCTAACTCATCAGCAGAGCGATTGGCAAAAATTACCCGTGCTGTTACTGGTTCAATAAACAACAGCGGTCTTGGCATCAGATTTAATACATCTTCTAGCCATTTTTGCTGATTGCGGAGTACTTCTTCTGCCTGCTTGCGTTCTGTAATATCCAAAAACGCCCCAACGCAGCCTCTAGTCTTCCCATCTTCGTCAAACAAAGGTGCAACATGCTCCAAAAGATTGACTATTTTACCATTTTCATGTATTATATCTGCCTCAAAATCTAAAACTTCCACACCATAAGCAGCAGAGTACTGCATGGGAAGTTCCTCTGGTGACAATTCCCTTCCCTGGCGGTAAATTTTAAAGTTTGTCGGTTTTTCACCCAAGGGAGCGCTCAGGGAAGCATTTGTATCTAACGATATGCCTAAGTGCTTAGCAAAAGCAGGGTTGACTTTGATATTTTGGCATTCTGGATCTTCAGCGATGCCAATACCAATGGGAATTACTTCCAGTAAAGTTTGTAATTCACTAATCCGACGCTGTAAATCCTTGTTTAATTTTAAGATTTGTTCCTTAGTCTGTTTTTGCTCGCTGATGTTGCGAGTCACGGTGGCCAGAGCAATTGGTTGACCAGTGTTGTTTTCTGTAACAGTGAAGATATTATAATCAACTGGTATCGCTTCGCCTGTTTGCAGATGTCGGAAGCGGAATTCTCCCTGCCAGCGCCCTTGTGATAGGACAGTGGGCAATATCCGATGTTGAAAATAATCTTTGTCTTCCGGCATGAGGTAATCTAAAACTGCCTTTTGCTTCGCCTCTTCAAGGCTGTCAAGCCCGACTAACTTTTGACCTGCATCATTTATATAGAGTAATTTTCCCTCAACGGTAGCGATGCCAATAAAGTCAGAGCTATTTTCTACCAGGGATACTAATTTTTGCTGTTCTGCTTGTGCTTGCCTGCGTTCGCTTAAATCGAGGATAAACGCTACTGACTCTTCCCGTTTTTCTCCCAACAGTACGTAACCAACTAAAATCGGGATTCGGCTACCATCTTTACGAATGTATTCTTTTTGATATGGCGTACAAGCACCTTTGGGGTTTTTCTTGGCTTCGGCGATACCTTGTTGGTCTAAGTGTCGATGCTCTGGAACTGTGATTTGTTTCCAACTTAAAGCGCCTGCTAATACTTCTTCTTGGGTGTAACCAATTATCCTGAGATATTCGTCATTTGCCTTGTGGATACCACCGTAAATGTCGGCAAAGACAATGCCGATAACGTTAGCATCTACAAAACTTGCCAGTTTATCTTCGTAGGCTCTGAGTGCTTCTTGGGCAAGTAGGCGTAAATTATCGGAGATATCGCGCTGATGGCTGAGGTGTTCAATAACCCTGGCACTTTGCCAAATCAAAACAGTAAAAATTACAATCACGACGATGGCAAACACTGATACTGCAAAAGCTGGGTCGTATCGTCCTGCACGTTGACCTGCAACAATTACCCACCCTAATATAAAAGGTACTGCGATCGCTGCAACCAATAACCGACGTGCAAGCAAGCCACCATAGTTATCACTTGTAACTACTCTCATTAATCCCTGTTCTGTCCGCGCCCACAAAGTCCCTATACTTAGTGAGCTGAACAACAGCGCTGTATGCAAAGCCATTGATGTTGTATAAGGGGCAATGCCATAAAGAACTTCGACTTTATAGGCATAGCCCATCAGCGCTTGAAACGAAATCAAAGTGGCTATCAAAGCCAGAATTTGGGCGTACCAATAACTGCGGTGATTTTTTTGATAAATCAGAAACTGTAAGCCTACACTCACCAGTAAAAAATTGAGTGCCGTGTTCACCCCCATTCGCCCCGGATGTGATGTTGCCAAACTGGTCGGGGAGTCACGAAATACCAATTCATCAATACCAAAATTCCAGCCGAATAGATATTCACAGAGTGTGAGTCCAGCAATTGCGGTAACCCCTATGGCACAAACTTTGGATACTAGGAGACCAGGCAAGTGCAGGTAATTTGGAATTGTTCTTTCCCCCCCTTTTCTTGTTCTCCTTTCTCTTAAAAACAGCCACAGCGACATCCCAGACAGCACAAAGCACAGCGCGGTGTTGAATTTCATCGTGGCAGGACTAGTTGGAAAACCACGCTTGAGAACATCAATCTCCAGCCACCAACCAACTACTACCAAACTACCAACCAAAACGGGTATCGCACTTGCGATTTTTGCCACAAATGAATTTGCAGGACTTTTAAGTATATCTTGCAGCCGCAAGCGGTTAACCTTTAACATTGAGTGTTCTCTAACCGCATCTATCTAGCGTAATAAATTGCCGTATTTCTTACGGGTTAATCATTTATGTCCATTGTATTTTATGCTACCCTTTTAGTTGCTTTTCATCTACCCATATGCATATTTTTTATTGCACAATTTAGAGTAAGAAAAAATAATGGTTGAAAAATCAACCTTTGTGATGATTTCCCAATTGCAAGCGATGTTAGCTGCCATCGTCTTGGAAGTGCTGCTCCCCAACACTACAAATTCTACAATCACTTCAGACCCTGGAGGTGTCCATAGCACCTCTCTGGCTGCAATTTCCATTACTGTTTGGCTTGTCTACATCCCACAATTTTGATCCGGGAACCCGAAACGCTAAGAGCAAGCAAATTCTCAAGCCACCAAAAAGTCATAAAGATTGGTAACAATACTCATTGCGATTTTTTTAAATCCTATTCAGAGCCTATTTATAAAGTAAATATTAAGTAGGGTGTGTTACGGCTGTGTAAGGATTTG
>VFQR01001156.1_pt1 | contig 22012 bp, 17 predicted proteins | sample 3512321 | NCBI WGS metagenome assembly VFQR01 (sample SAMN10412374, study PRJNA504923) | tailings metagenome | isolation source: Relicate 3 Philex TSF1 revegetated site | place: Philippines: Tuba, Benguet | collected 2017-08-29 | reverse complement strand
GCGGCGGGAATTATCTCAAGAAGCACCAGCCCAGCCAAATGTCGTGATGCAGAACCTGAACCACGCTTTGAGTGAAGACTTGATTAGCAATAATTATTTCATCACTCTTGTGTTAGCCTGTTATACGCCTAGCACTAAGGAACTCGTTTACACTAATGCTGGTCATATTTATCCACTATTATGGTCACACAAAACGGTATCAGCCGACAGTCCCAATTACCTCAAAGTCCGCAGCGTTCCTTTGGGGATATTACCCAAATGGCAAGGACAGTCTTGTAGCTTGATTCTCGCTCCTGGAGACACACTGTTACTAACTAGTGATGGGATTACAGAAGCGATGATATTAAATGATTCAATTGATTCAGCAAAAACCGCATCTGGCGTTGAGCTATGTAACCGTTCTATGCTGAATCAAGATGGTCTTTGGCAACTCTTACAACAAGAGGAAAAACCGCTTTCTCTTAACCATTTAGTAGCTCGCATCCAGGCAGATAACCACGTCCAAGAAGATGATCAAACTATACTCTCGCTGGAGATTTTGTAAGTAATGAAAAGTGAGCTTCATGTACCAAGTGATTTGAATTTTCTCAATATTGTTGAGAACTGGTTGCTGGGATGTTTGAAAATCCAGCTAGGAGACTCAGTGGATTGGTCGCGGCAATCGAGTCGTTTGAGATTAGCTTTGGTGGAAGCCTACTCAAACGCAGTACGTCACGCCCATAGGGATCAACCAAATTTACCCATATTACTGCGTTTGGAACTCAAAGAACGAGATCTTGCTTTAGAAGTTTGGGACTACGGCGAAGGCTTTGATATGTCTACATACTATGCTCCCAACCCGGTTGAAAAACAAGAAGGTGGTTATGGCTGGCTGATTATGAACCGTCTTATGGATAAAGTAGACTACAAATTGCAGATTAATGGCGCTAACTGTCTCAAGTTAGAAGCTACTTTACCTGAATTAGTCAAATAATGATGCTAGGCTGCTTTTATGTCTCCATTGATTAATCAAGTTGCAAGTCCCGTAATTATGAATTATGAATTATAAATTAATAATTATTGGTTACTTGCTATTTTTGAGGGCGTAAAGATAGTAACTCTTGAGGTGAAGCTAAAAGTTTGATTCTAGTATATAAAATTTGCCGTTGTTGATTGAGGATAAATATCCACAAGACATTGACGCCGCACCAAGAAGTTTGTGCCTTGCCTGTGACTTGGACTTGGATGTTACCGTTTTCCAAAGTGTCGCTTATTCCTGTATTGGGGTAAGCTTTAATGTTTTGGGCTTCTTGCTTTAAGTAAGCTGCGATCGCATCACATCCAACAATATCAGATTCCAGCGGTGGACGCATCACACCGTCCTTGGCAAATAAAGCCGCAGTTTGGTCAAATTCCCCAGCATTTAATGTTTCAAAATAACGCAGTACACTTGTTTCTGTAATTTCCTGAATCTGAAATTCAGTAGAGGTCATAAAGTTACCTGTATTATGTCAGACAATTTTGGATTTTAGATTTTGGATTTTGGATTGACCCCATAGCGAAATGGGCAACTTGGGAATTTTAGATTTTAGATTTTGGATTAATTCCACAGAAGATAAATCTGGTTGCTCTGTACCATCAAAAAATTGTTGGTCAGCTAAATATTAATTTGATTACAAAAATCATGAAAAAAAAAGCCGCTATCGAGATAGATTAGCCGTGTATAAATCTTTCTAACGATGGATATCTTGACGATTAAAACAGAATTCAGAATTCAGAATTCAGAATTCAGCAATCTTTTTAGTGGGGGATTTAGACCCGCCACTAATTGTAGACCACCAAATTAAACATTTGGTGGGGGACTTAAACCCACTTATTCGGACGTTCCTGCGTCGCTAATGCTGCGCTATCTGCCAGTCATAAATTCATTCTGTTAGCGGATAGCTAAGGTTTAGCCCATTCTGACGCCTGATGCCTTTATTCTTTCTTGTTAACAGTCAATAGTCAACAATCAACAAAGAGTCCATATCATATCAATCAAACTTCAATATCCAAATGAATTCTGACTCCTGAATTCTGACTCCTGAATTCTGACTCCTGAATTCTGAATGTAAAATCAGTAACAAATATTTATCAAAATAAATACTAGATTAATGTATAATATATATGCCTGTAGTTAGGCAAATTAAAATATAAAAACAATGAAGCAGTGTTCCATAACCAACAGCAGCGTAGTGAAAGAAAAAGCCAGCGAGTTGGGCTTTCATAAAATTGGAATTGCTGCTGTAGACAGGGTAGATGTTACAGAAGCACAGAGGCTGAAAGCATGGTTAGCGCTGGGTTATCAGGCCGATATGGAATGGATGGGGAGCCCAAAACGCCAGGATATTCGGTTAGTAATGCCAGAAGTGCGATCGCTTGTGTGTGTAGCATTGAATTACTATACACCGCATCAACGTCCCCAAGGCAAAGAATACGGCAAAATTTCTCGTTATGGCTGGGGAAGAGATTATCACAAGATAATGCATAAAAAACTCAAACAGTTAGCCAATTGGTTAGAATCACTGGATGAAAGCGTGCGAGCGATTTATTATGCAGATACTGGCCCAGTGCAAGATAAAGTCTGGGCACAAAAAGCGGGAATTGGTTGGATTGCTAAAAATGGTAATGTGATTACACGCGAGTATGGTTCTTGGGTGTTTTTGGGAGAAGTGTTGACAAATTTAGAATTAGAGAGCGATCGACCCCATACAGAACACTGCGGTAGCTGCGATCGTTGTCTTCAGGCTTGTCCTACAGGTGCAATTACTCAGCCTTTTGTCGTCGATGCAAATCGCTGCATTGCTTATCATACCATTGAAAATCGAGCAGAAGAATTACCACAAACAATTACACCCCATTTGCAGGGTTGGGTTGCTGGTTGTGATATCTGCCAAGATGTTTGTCCTTGGAATCAACGTTTTGCTCAGACAACTGATATTGCAGAGTTCGCGCCTTATCCTGGGAATCTTGCTCCCCAACTGCTAGAATTAGCCCAAATCTCATTTGGGGAGTGGGATAAACGATTTCCAGCATCCGCCTTACGACGGATTAAGCCAGAAATGTTACGACGCAACGCTCAAGCTAATCTTGACGCATCTAGGCGAAAGATGACCCAAAAAGTAATTATTTTTGATTTTGATGGCACAATTGCAGATACAGTAGATGCACTTGTCAGTATTGCTAATCGTCTAGCTGTAGACTTTGGTTATATGCAAATAAATCCAGACCAATTAGCCTTACTCAAAAACTTAACCTCCAGAGAAATTATTAAGTATTCTGGAGTTTCATTGTTTAAGATCCCTTTTCTAGTTAAAAAGGTAAAAGGAGAATTAAAAAACAAAATTCCCGAATTAAAGCCCATTCCTGGAATGAAAGAAGCATTAATAGAACTCCAAGTTCAAGGATATAAACTGGGAATTATCACTTCTAATTCCAAAGAAAATGTGACGCAATTTCTCCAAATAAACGATTTAAATTACTTATTCGATTTTATATATTCAGGAATTACAATTTTTGGTAAAACAACCATTATTAATAATGTATTGAAACAAAAACAACTCAAGCCTGAAGATGTAATTTATGTTGGAGATGAAACCAGAGATATAGAAGCGTCAAAAAAAGCCAATATTCAAGTTATTGCAGTGACTTGGGGCTTTAACTCACCGGAAGTACTAGCTAAGCAAAATCCAGATTATTTGATTCACAAACCCAGCGAATTACTAGAAGTTATGAAGTGAGAATTCAGGAGTCAGTTAAAGGAAAAAAATTACAGCCTATTTCAGGTAAATGAAGTACACTCTTTGGGGCACAATATATTATGCCCCTAGTATTATCTGTACCTCACCAACTTGCAATCTGCTGTAAGAATGATATCATTTCCGCCTAATCACCTATCAAAAAATTCTCCGCGTCAGTCTAAATGATAAGTATTCAACCGGACATGATATGGCTTAGCGGTGGTCAGATCCCCGACTTCTTCAAGAAGTCGGGGATCTTGCAGCCCATCATGATGCATTTATTTACCTGAAATTGCTGTAAATAACTGCAAACATTCATTTCTTAAAATGCCTTTGGTGATTTTGATATTTCTAAATGACTTAGCAATCACTTCTTCGCAAGATATATTAATTTGTGATTGATTGACTAAAATTAAATCTTCAATTGCAGCACCATAGACAATTTCTGATAAACCACTCCAAACACAAGCAGTTGCACACATTGGACAAGGTTCGCCAGTTGTATATATGCTATAACCTTCTAAAGAGGGGTTTTTAAGTTTGGCTGTTAAACTACGAATGACGTTAATTTCTGCATGGGCTGAGGGGTCATTGTCTCTAGCAACAGTATTATGACCTACGGCAACGACTTCGTTATCTTTAACAATCACTGCACCATAAGGCGCATCGCCTTTTTTGGCTTCTGCTAATGCTAAACGCATGAAATATTCTGAATTCATATAATAGAGATAACATCAAGACAATGACTAATCATATCGCGTTTCCAATGCTATAACTAGGAATTGAAGAAGCCAAAAGACAGAATTCTGACTGCTTCAATTCTTTCTTGTTAATATGGTCGAATATGTTACTGAGTAGAGAAACCACAGATTTTTACTTAAAAGACTTGGAAACACCTTTAGGTCAAGCCATTAATGTAACACTTGCGGTCTTGGTGCTAATTTCATCAGGAATTTTTGTAGCAGAAACTTATAATATTCCTGATTATGTCCGCTTTCAACTGAGTGTAGCCGATACTGCGATCGCCGTCATCTTCCTGATAGAATATTTACTCCGTCTCTGGAGTGCAGACAAGAAAATTAAGTATATTTTTAGCTTTTATTCAATTATTGACTTAATGGCAATTCTACCATTGTTTTTAGGAATAGTGGATATCAGATTTATCCGCCTACTGCGATGGTTTCGGATTTTACGATTAATTAGATTTATCAATAGAAAATATTTATTCGCCAGTATCAGCACCGAAGATGGCATGATTTTTGCCCGAATATTATTTACATTATTTGCGATTGTTTTTGTTTACTCCGGCTTAATTTATCAAGTCGAACATCCAGTTAATCCCGAAAAATACGCTACGTTTTTGGATGCATTTTATTTCTCTGTTGTCACCATGACAACTGTCGGATTTGGTGATGTGATTCCCATTTCTGAATTAGGGCGTTCCCTAACAGTATTGATGATTTTTACAGGAATTGCTTTGATTCCTTGGCAAGTGGGAGATTTGATTAAGCAAGTGGTGAAAACAGCTAATCAGGTAGAAACAGTATGTTCAAATTGTGGTTTGGCTTTCCACGATGTCGATGCTGTTTTTTGTAAAAGCTGCGGGACTAAGTTACCTAGTCGAAGGGTTAATTGACTGATTCGGTTAATTTTAATACAAACATCCATCAAGTTGACGATCGTTTTATGTCTTTAGAAGTAAGACTAGAGTGATATTAGCTTGATTTAATGGACTAGTTGAATTTTCAGGAATTAAATAATAAATATCCCATGTCATCAATTAGAGATTTTGAAGATTATTTAAAGTATTCTATGCTTACTTTTACAAAAAAATAAATTTAAATAATCACGATCGCGTTTAATATTTAGATCAAAATTCAGCACGAACCATGAAGTAATGCATTGCCAAGTCATAGGTATTTGCTGCTTATAGGTTACAAAATGTAACTTATCTAAATACTATTGTTGTCTTTATACATATTTTTTTGATGATTTCTATAATTTGACTTCTTCTGGCTGAAAAGTTTAGCTAACTCTAGAAAATTTAGTGATGATTAAAAATATAAAATATGAGTAGCAATAGTAATCATTTAGAGCAGATAAGAAACAGTCAAGTTAGCCAAACACTCGCTCTCAATCAACTCTGTATTCATCAGATGTTTGAAATTCAGGTAGAGCGATCGCCCCAAGCAACTGCTGTAATATATGAAAATAGCCAAATTTCTTATCAGCAGTTAAACCAACGAGCAAATCAACTGGCGCATCACCTACGTACTTTGGGCGTTAAACCTGAGGTACTTGTTGGCATTTATCTGGAACGGTCTTTAGAAATGGTGGTAGGACTGTTAGGAATTCTCAAGGCTGGAGGTGCATACCTACCTTTAGATCCTGCATATCCATCAGAATATTTAGCCTACATATTGAAGGATAGCCAGATATCAGCGATCCTCACAACACAGCAATTAGTAAGTAGTTTACCTCATCATATAAACCATATTGTTTGTCTAGATTCCCATTGGCAAATTATTAGCGAGAACAACTCAGAAAATCTCGTTTCTCAGACAACGCTTGATAATCTGATATACACGATTTACACTTCCGGTTCTACAGGACGCAGCAAAGGTGTAATGATTACTCATCGTGGAATTTGCAACCAAATCATATGGAGACAAACAACTTTTAGATTGACTCAAACAGATAAAGTTTTACAAAACATTTCTCTGAGCTTTGACCCTTCGGTGTGGCAGATTTTTTGGCCATTGTGTTGGGGAGCGCAATTGATTATGGTTCGTCCTGGTGGAAATTTGGATACTAAATATCTTGTAGAGTTAATTCTCCAACAGCAAATCACCATTATGGCCTTAGTACCTTCCATGCTACGGGTCTTACTAGACGAAAAGCAAATTGAGAATTGTCAATCTCTCAGACACATTACTTGTGGTGGCGAAGTTTTACCTGTGGAACTTGTAGAGCGTTTCTTTAGCAAATTGAACATAGACGATGTTCTATATAATTGTTATGGTCCGACAGAAGCTTCCGTTGATGCTACTTTTTGGAAATGCGATCGCAATAGCAATTATCTCATTGCTCCCATTGGTAGCGCGATCGCCAATACACAGATTTATATCCTGAATGAGAATTTAGAACCCGTGGCTACTGGTCAGTCTGGTGAACTACATATTGGCGGCGTTGGAGTTGCTCGTGGCTACCTCAAGCGTCCCGACTTAACCAGTGAAAAATTTATTCCCAACCCTTTGAGCCAAGAGCCAGAAGCACGATTATATAAGACCGGTGACTTAGCCCGCTACCTTGATAATGGCAACATTGAGTTTCTCGGTCGCCTGGATAATCAAGTCAAGGTGCGGGGTTTCCGCATCGAACTTGCAGCAGTTGAAGCAATTCTCGCACAACACGCTGGTATAGAACAGAGTGTAGTCATAGCAACAGAAGATAACCCAGGTGACCAACGCTTAGTAGCCTACATTGTCCCCAACCGACAACAGACACCTACGTTTGCTGAACTACGTCACTTTCTCAAACAAAAACTACCTAATTACATGCTGCCAAATTCTTTGGTAGTCTTAGATGCTCTACCTTTAACTCCCAATGGAAAAGTAGACCGCTGCGCCTTAAGGGCATCTAACCAAACAATACAGCAGTCAAAAGACATCTTTATCGCTGCCCAAGATGAATTAGAACTCGATTTAACAAAGATTTGGGAAAAAATTTTAGGCATCCAACCCATCAGTATCAAAAACAATTTCTTTGATATGGGAGGACATTCCCTACTTGCGGTACGCTTGTTCGCAGAAATTGAAAAGACTTTGGGGAAAAATCTACCTTTAGCTACCCTCCTAGAAGCCCCCACGATCGAGAAACTAGCTAACATTTTACGCCAACCAGGATGGGTGAAGCCTTGGCGTTCCCTAGTACCAATTCAGCCCAATGGTTCCAAACCTGCCTTTTTTCTTGTTCATGCGGTAGGTGGTAACATCCTCTCCTATTGTGATTTGGCACGCCATTTGGGTTTAAATCAACCAGTTTATGGGCTACAAGCTCAAGGTTTGGATGGAAAAACTGCGCCACACACCAAAATTGAAGATATGGCAGCTCAATATATCAAAGAAATACGTACTGTCCAACCCAATGGGCCTTATTTTCTAGGAGGAGCTTCTTTTGGAGGCATAGTAGTTTTTGAGATGGCTCAGCAACTCTATGCCCAAGGTGAAAAAGTGGCTTTGCTATCGTTGTTGGATAGTACTGGATTGAATAATTTGCCCACCACATTCTTTGATTTGGTTTCTGGCCATTTAAATAATTTGGCACAACTCAAACCTCAAGAAAAAGTTATCTACATCTGGGAAAGGTTAGAGTGGCACATTAGCAAAAGAATCCCCAAGCCTATTCGCCAACTTTTCTTTCACTTACGCAATCTCGATAATTCGCCTCAAACTCTCTACAATGTCAATGTTTTAGAAGCTAACCTCCACGCCAGCAAAAATTATATACCGCAAGTTTATCCCGGCCATATTACCCTGTTTCAAGCCAAATTAAGATCTTCAAAACGTTACTCCGATGCTCAAGGGGGCTGGGGCGACCTGGCAAAGGGGGTAGAGGTTCATGAAATTCCCGGAGACCACACCAGTATACTCAGAGAACCCCATGTACAGGTGTTGGCAGAAAAATTAAAAGCTTGTTTGCATCGGGTTCAACACCAGTTGAAATAGCACACTATTGAACATAAAGCAATAGTTTTACGGGCTACAAGGATGCATCTTTTTATTATTTTCTGTTGGAGTGTGCGATCGCTTCTGTAATTGTAATTAATCTTGATTATTTTTAATATAAATTAATGTTTTCCGAACGCAACTAGTGTTAATTTACTTAAGAGGAAAAATCTGAAATATTTCTTAAGTATTTACACCGTCAACAATTGGTAATTTCAGCAGATGCCAAGATCAGTGCGAATATCTTAAAAGTAGCCACGAAGTTAGGCTTAGACCTTTCTAGAGTAGGTGGGGAAATTTTTACGACTCTTGTGCGGTTATCGCATGAGTCCCGCGTCTATATCTGGGTGCGTCAAGATAACCAACCTCTTTGTTTCAATTTGACTGGTCGGGGCGATCGCTAGTTCCCGCTGAAGCTACGAACTCAAGACCCCCACCACACCAAAAGGAGGCGCGACACCATACTTTATGATGCTGGTTGTTAGTATATACTTAACTCTGGGTAGTGGACACTGAAAAATTGTTCTAAAATTTGGAGGTATGAAAGCCGCGAACATATTTTTATAAGTGATAACCCAGTCATCAATCATTCTCGATATGTTGAGAACAAGTTAATTTATTCATTCACAAATTATTGATTGCCCGAACATGTCAAGAATGATTGACAATCTCGAATTTCCAGTCACCGATGGTGAACTGTAATTACTGAAGAAAAAGTGGTTGCTGAAATCTGCGACTTTTTCAATAAGTCGAGGATTTAAATCTAGTTGAAGTCAGTGATGTTCGTCGCTAGTATGTCATCAAAGTTGAGTGATGATTGACGATTTTTAACCGCCAACAGTTAGCAAATAAGGAATGTTTATGTACAGGACTTACGCAACGCCGATATTGTCATTGCAACCGAAACGGAATGTGGGCAAGCAATCCCAGCGTCAGGGGGGATTACTTTGCTATCGCTGGTAATGACGAAATTACGTTAATTTTGCGTAAGTCCTGATGTACTTGAAATGCACATCAACTGACTTTTTTGTGTTCATGCATATGACTAAAAGTTTGACAATATAAAGTAAGTAATTTCTGACAAATGGATGGGTTGATGATTATGATTAATCTTGACTTGCTCTATCTAGAAAATATGGTTAACTATCACGATCAGAAATTTATTTGATTTTTGTGAGAGAATAAAAAAAGAAAATAGAATAAATATGCAACATGAATTAGTAATTCATCAAATGTTGGACTGTAATTAAATAGCTTGATATTTGATTTAGGAGTTGGGCTTCGATGATTTTTTATATCTCAGTCCCTCCAAACGAACCTTATTAATGGTGTGTCTACCAACGAGTGAGGTCTAATTGCAGGATAAGTGTAACCAAAATCGGAAACGTTCCAAACGACGGGCGATATACTGTCCAATTCATGGATGCTATTTGGATAGTGTGAGCCAAAAGTATAAATTGTATGCCGATCGCGCCGGACAACTCCAAGAAAGGGGGATAGGACGGCAGAATGCGCTAATTTTAGTAGCGAGTAAAACAGCTATTCCCTTAGAAGGAGAATGGTTAGAAGAATTTTGGTGCGATAGTTGTCAGCAAACAAAGTGGTATCACATCAAGAAACGCGATCGCATCTATGAAGTGGCGATCGCACCACCACAACTGTGGCAACAAGCAAGTGGCGTCATTCACCCCGAAGGCAACCCTTCCGTAGGAGAGTTTACTAAAAGACAAGCTAGAACAGTCGGTTCTAGCTGCACCCAGGATTTTCGCCCAAGAATTTAAATTAAAATAATTGCAGTCCTACTTGAATACACTAATACAATCAATATCTTGGCTATTATGGAAACTAAACCAAACTTAGAAGAGATAGATTTTCAAAAATATCTACTCGTTTTACAAAGACGCTGGCTGGCCACAGTCGGAATTTTTGCAATAGTTACTGCTGGTGCATCCTTGTTTGCCTTCTCATTAAAACCATCGTATAAAGCAGATGGAAGTTTGTTAGTTAGGACGAATGAAACCTCCTCACTAACAGGTCTAGGGTCAGCTATCGGCAGACTAGAGTCATTAACTACTACAAATAATCCTTTAGAAACCCAAGCCAAGATAGTGACATCTGTGCCAGTTCTTCAGGAAACTATTAAAACACTTGACCTGAAAGATAAACAAGGCGAACCTTTGAAACTTCAGGACTTTCTCAAAAAACTGAAAATAGAAAATGCCAAGGGAACTGAGATTTTACAAGTTTCCTATACAGATAAAGATCCAGTTATAGCTGCCAAAGTTGTCAACCAACTGATGGAAGTTTATATCAGAAATAATATAGAAGCTAATCGGGCTGAAGCAGCTTCAGCCCGGAAGTTTATCGGTCAAGAAATACCTGCTACCGAAGCATCTGTCAGAGAAGCAGAATCTAACCTGCGTAAATTTAAAGAAGAAAATAAAATAATTTCTTTAGAAACAGAAGCATCCATAGCAGTCCAAACTATTTCCAGCTTAGAACAACAAATTTCTCAAGCCCAAGCTCAATTTATGAATGTGAATGCTAGGGTACAAAAATTGCAAAATCAGGCAACCATTGATTCACAGCAAGCTGTGAGCTTTGCTTCCTTAAGTCAAATACCTGGGATTCAGCAAGTGCTGACTCAACTTCAAGAAGCACAAAACCAGTTAACAGTTGAGCAGACTCGTTTGCAGCCAACCCACCCTAACATCATCAACTTGCAAGAAAAAATTACTGGTCTCAACAACTTACTACAAAGTCGCATCAACCGCAGCATAGGTATTAATCCGCAAATTTCTGCAAAAAATTTACAGATTGGAGAACTACGGCAAACTCTGATTGAAGATTTTGCTCGCACTGAGACAGAACGGGCTGGTTTAGCCCAACAAATTACTACACTTTCTAATAAGTGGTACGCATACAAAGAACGAGCAAACGTTTTACCCAAGCTGGAACAGACCCAGCGCCAACTTGAGCGCAAACTGAAAGCGGCTCAAACAACCTACGAAACACTGTTGACAAAACTCCAAGAAGTCCAGGTAGCAGAAAACCAAAATATTGGAAATGCTCGCATCATCTCCTCAGCCTTAGTACCAGACGATCCCACCGGTCCTCGCAAAGCCCTATTTATATTGGGGGGTGGAGTTATTGGTGTGATGCTTGGCATTATTGCTGCCTTCACTTTAGATCTAATTGATAGCTCCGTGAAAACAGTCAAAGAAGCTAGGCAATTGTTCCAATACACTTTACTAGGTGTGATTCCTTCAGTAGGTAGGAATCTGAAAAAGAGTTCCACAGATCCCCAGATCCCCAGAATCATTGGTAGAGAGATTCCCCAACATCCAGTTGGTGATGCATACCAAATGCTGCAAGCCAACTTACAGTTTCTCAATTCTGACAAAAAACTAAAAGCGATCGTAGTTACCAGTTCTGTATCCAAAGAAGGTAAGTCTGAAGTAGCTGCAAATTTAGCCGTAACAATGGCTCAGTCAGGACAACGAGTACTACTGGTGGATGCCAACATGCGCCATCCAATACAGCATCATATTTGGGAAATGACCAATGCAGTGGGGCTATCGAATGTCATGATTGACCAAGTTCGTCTCAATGTAGCCATACAACAAGTAATGCCAAACCTCTACGTTCTGCCTTCTGGAGTTATACCTCCCAACCCAGCAGTGTTATTAGATTCCCAAAGGATGGCTACACTAGTCGGTTATTTGACAAAAGAGTATGATTTCCTAATTTTCGATACCCCTCCCCTAGCGGGAATGTTAGATGCTGCGGTTTTAAGTAAACTAGTTGACGGTATCTTGTTGGTAGTTCGCCCTGGAGTGATTAACTATGACACCGCCAATGCGGCTAAAGAGTTTCTCAAGCAGTCAGGGCAACAAGTTTTAGGGATGGTGATTAACGGCGTGAATATCAAACGAGAACCTGACAGCTACTTCTACTACTCCAGAGAATCAGTTGAATCTGGTTCTGTTTCGCCAAAGTCAATAGGGATCAGATGAGGTCTTTAAAAATTTACAGAAAATATACGCATTAATCTCAACAATCAACGCCTTTGCTTAAGATAAAAATAATGTGGTTCATTTACCTGAAAATCGCTGTAACTACTTACAAAAATGAGAGATGGATATGAATAAAAAAATCAGAACATCTTTAAGAGCCACATATAAGTTGTTTGCTGAGGTGACTGGTCTTAAATCAAAAGAAATATCAAAAAAACTGACTAATTTGGCTGTTTACATAAATGATTTTGGCAAATATAACTCAATGATAGAGTCCGATTTTACATTTTATGCAAAGTTAGATAATATCTATCCATGTCTAGGCGATCGACATAGTGAAGCTGGCGTTGCTAAAGGTGAGTATTTTCATCAAGATATATGGGTTGCAAAAAAAATTTTTGAAACAAATCCAAAAGAACATTGGGATATTGGCTCGCGAATTGACGGTTTTATCTCTCATCTTCTTGTTTTTCGCAAAGTTAACGTAATTGATATTAGGAATTTAAAATCTACAGTCCCTGGTTTATTTTTCATTCAAGGTAATATAACTTCTTTACCACTAGCAGATAATTCGATTGAATCTCTATCATGCTTGCACACTACAGAACATATTGGATTAGGGAGATATGGCGATCCTCTAGATCCTTTAGGTAGCTTTAAAGCAATTCAAGAACTGCAAAGGGTTCTAGCTCCTGGTGGCAAGATATATTTCTCTGTACCAATTGGTCAAGAGCGAGTGGAATTTAATGCTCATCGTATTTTTGATCCTCAAACTATCATCAACAACTTTTCACTAACAGAACTAATCGACTTTGCTGTTATTAATTGTGAAGGAGATTTGTTACAATCTGTTGATTGGAAAGATTTCAGGAATGTACGTTATGCATGTGGGTTATTTGTATTTATCAAGCAACACACATAAATAGAATAATAAAAGAGATTCCCAAAGATTGATGCTATCTAAACTAGTTACATTATCTCGCAGATTCAGCCCCGATCTACATAAAATAGTCAGCAATACAAGCTGGCTTATAGCTGACAAAATACTACAGATGGGCTTGGGACTACTAGTGGGTGTCTGGTTAGCACGTTATCTAGGGCCTAATCAATTTGGTATCTATAACTATGCAATGTCTTTTGTTGGCATGTTTACTCCCATCGTCAATATGGGTTTAAACTCGATTGTCGTGCGAGACATTGCTTGTCAACCATTACAAAAGAATGAAACACTGGGAACAACTTTTGCTTTAAGTTTTATTGGTGGATTAATTACGCTGGTGTTTTCTGTGGGTTTAATTACCATACTAGAACCTAGTAATAATATAACTCAATGGTTAGTAGGCATAATTGCGCTAGGTACTCTATTTCAAGCATTCGATACTATTGATATATGGTTTCAGTCTCAGCTTCAATCTAAGTATGTTGTATTATCTAGAAGAACAGCATATATTCTTATTTCTATTGTCAGAGTTATATTAATTCAAGTACATGCCCCCCTAATAGCTTTTGGTTGGGCGAGATCCATAGAGCTAATTTTAAGTGCAGTAGGGATGGCAATAGTATATAGAAATCGAGGTAACAAAATTGAATCATGGCGTTTCAACTTAAGTATAGCCAAAGAGTTACTTCAAGAGAGTTTTCCGCTAATTGTTTCAGGTTTATCTATCTATGCTTACTCTAAGATAGATCAAGTTATGCTTGGTTCATTACTGGAAGATAAATCTCAGTTAGGATTTTATGCAGCAGCAGTCAGAATAACAGAAATATTTGATTTTTTGCCTGTAGTAATTGCTTCGTCAGTTTTACCCAAGTTTTCACAATTGAAAAAACAAGGAAATGCTTATGTACAGAAAATGCAGATATATTTTGACATTATGTTAATTCTCTGGGTGATTGTTGCCATACCAATTTCTCTATTTGCTCATTTAATAATACATTTAATTTATGGTGATTTTTATTTACCTTCAGCAATGATATTATCAGTATATGTATGGGGACAGTTTGCCTGTAATTTAGGTGTAGCAAGAACTACATTTCTCACAATAGAAAGCAAGTTATATTACTTAATCTATATTAATATTAGTGGCGCAGTATTAAATATAATATTAAACTTATTCTTGATACCAAAACTTCAAGCAATTGGAGCAACAATAGCAACTCTAATTACTTATTTTGTTGTAGCTATATTAATTAACTTTTTAATCAAAGACCTAAGACCTGTTGCAATCATGATCGTTCGTTCCTTAAATCTATATCATTCAGTTTTGAGAATCGTGAAACTATTACAATGATAGAAGTTAAACCAAGTATTCAACACCACTCAAACTGTCCACACTGTAGAGCAGATCTAAAAAATATTGGACTAGTATGGCATGGTATGCATATCTGTGTTGAATCTAAATGTGTTCAATGTAATACTCTGATTATTGAGGATCTGAGAGTTGGTCACGCAATAAAAAATAGCTATCAAATTGATCTAAAAAATAATTTGTTATTTGGAAACGAACAGGGAAAAGAATGGTTAGGGAAACCGCTACTTAAATCACTTCAAGAGCCACAATCTCAAATCATAACAATTACAAAAGAAGTATACAAAGAATCTCCCTCTGTTATTATACTTAACTGTATTGATTTTCTTTATGGACACTGTTTATTAAAATTACTTAATGCTCAACGCCATATAGATAATTATTCTAACTATGGGTTGGTTGTCGTAGTACCAACATTCCTGAGATGGATGGTTCCAGATGGAGTAGCAGAAATTTGGAAAGTTGATATCCCTCTGAAATGCGGTCAAAACTATTACTTAAAATTCCATCAGTTCATGTCAGAAGAAATTCGGCGCTTTGACAAAGTTTACGTTAGTAAAGCTTACTCACATCCTAATGATTTTAATATCACTAGATTTACTAAAGTTTCTCAACATAGTTTTAATCAAGCAGTACCTAATATTACCTTCATCTGGCGTGAGGATCGTATTTGGATTAACCCTATCATATTCAGTATAATGAAGAAACTGAATATTTTTAAGGTAGCCTTAGTCATTCAAAATTGGAAGATTAGGCAGCTATTTAAAAGTATAAAATTCCAGATTCCATCAGTTAAGTTTACAATTGCAGGATTAGGTACGCTAACAAATTTTCCTGAATGGATTGAAGATGCAAGAGTGCATAAATTTGATGAACAGACAGAGAAACAATTATGCCAAATATACAGTGATAGTCGCTTGGTGATTGGAATACACGGTTCCAATATGCTAATACCTTCTGGTCATGCCGGTATGACAATTGATTTGATGCCAAAAGATAGATGGGGTAATTTTGCTCAAGATATTCTCTATCAGGAGAAAGATCCAAGACTTGCTGCTTTCAAATATCGATATTTGCCTAATGAAATTAAAATTAATCAATTGGCATACATAGCTTATTCAATGATTTCTAAATACCAAGAATTTGTTTTGAATATGGACTATGCTCAGAAAAAACTATGAAAACTCCTGTTGTATTTATCATCTTTAAACGTCCGGATACCACTGAAAAAGTATTTCAAGTAATTCGCCAAGCACAACCACTAAAACTGTTTGTCATTGCTGATGGACCACGCGGCGATCGTCTTGGTGAGGCAGAAAAGTGTGAAGCTACCCGTGCAATAGTTAACCGAGTTGATTGGAATTGCGAAGTTATAAGTAACTATTCTGATACAAATTTAGGCTGCTCTAAAAGAATTTCTAGCGGTTTAGATTGGGTTTTTAGTCAAGTTGAAGAAGCAATTATTTTAGAGGATGATTGCTTGCCTCATCCTACATTTTTTCCGTTTTGTGAAGAACTACTTGAGCGATATAGATTCGATCAACGAATAGGCTCGATATCTGGTCAAAATGTACAATTTAGTAGGCGAAGAACAGAATATAGTTACTACTTCTCTCGCTATAACCATATATGGGGCTGGGCAACCTGGAGGCGTGCATGGCAAGACTTTGACATTTATATGAAGAACTGGCCAGAAATTCAAACAGGAGGTTTTTTAAATGATATTTTATTAGACCCCAAAGCAGTAGATTATTGGAATAGAAGACTTCAGTGGGTCTATGATAATCCTTTGGGTACGGTTTGGAGTTATCAATGGACATTTATTTCATGGATACAGAGCCGTTTAGGCATTATTTCCAATGTAAATTTAATTTCTAACATTGGATTTAATCCAGATGCAACTAATATTAATTTCAATAAAAAAAGTCCGTATGATAACATACCGACTGAAGCATTAGAGTTTCCCTTAAAGCATCCGCCATTTGTGTTTCGAGATGTTCAAGCAGATAATTTTACCCAAAGTACTTTATTTAGAGAAACTCAATGGCAAGTCTTCAAACAAGAAATTAAAAAGAAGTTAAAACAATTATCCAACACATAGTCAGGAAAATAAAGCATTATTTATTAAATTTACTTTCTTTACTTGAATAACTAAAAGGTGATTAAAAATTGATTTGCTCAGAAATAAATCAACCACCAAATATCAAAAAAGATTTAGTAAAAAAAATAGAACTAGGAATTACTGTTTTATTATTTTTTTATTATTTAGGAATTAACGTTCCTGAACCAGTAACCCAGGCTTGGGCACTATTAGGATTTTTAACTGTTCCCCTCTTAATTATTGCTCATTGGAAGCGGTTCATTTGGGTTATTACAAGAGATATACCACTACTAATCTTGATAGTAACCGTCCCAATTTCAATTCTTTGGTCTAATAGCCCACATTCCACCTTAGCCTATTCCAGGGCTTTTTTATGTTCAACTGCATTTGGTATCTACTTAGCAACTCAATACTCTCCAAAAGAGCAAATGCAACTCATGTATAGGTTATTAGGAGTATTTACCTGCTTGAATTTAATAGCGCCTTTAATTTTGCCTTCTTATGCAATCAATTATAGTTATTTAGCAGGCCCAGCATGGCAAGGAATTACTCGCCACAAAAACGAATTGTCTGGAGCTATGGCTATGGTTAGCACATTTTTTTTGACCTTTGGAATTTACGGTTCTAAATATCGTTGGCTGGCATTAATTGGAAGTTTTTTTGCATTTATCATCCTCTTGTTTTCTAAAGGCAAAGGAAGTCTGGGAATTTTTATAGGATTACTACCTCTTTTGCCTCTATATAAAATATTTAAACAGGAGTATAGATTAAAAACTATACTAACTATTTGTAGCTTGATGATTGGCGGGCTTCTGATTATAACTACTTTCTGGAATTTGCAATTTATAGTGGTTGATATTCTCAACAAGGATCTGGGTGGAAATGGACGAGATCAAGTATGGAGTTATTTAATTGATAGGGGTTTAGAGAAACCTTGGCTGGGTTATGGATATGCTGGATTTTGGAATACATATTCTGAAGGTTTGGCTGTTTGGCTGAAATTTCCTTGGATAGGAGGAGCTGGAGACGGAGGTGGTAACGCCCACAGTAGTTATATTGAAGTATTTTTGCATTTAGGATACTTAGGATTGTCTCTTATCGCCCTTAGTTTGGTAACATTTTTTACTAGAGTTGTCTTATTGCTAGTCTTAACTAGACAAATAGAATATTTGTGGATGCTTCAATTTTTGCTAATAATGACTATCAATAGTTTTTACGAATCTTATGGAGGATTTCTTACCTATCGACATTGGTTTTGGATTTTATATGTATCGTATGCATGTTCAACAGCTATTCAGCTTCACAGAACTATGAAGAATGGTAGAAACTTTTCATTTCTTGAATTAAGATAAATTTCTTTTACTTAAAACTTGATTTGAAGATCAAGTAATTAAAGCAGTGAAAATATTAAACCTGAGTACTTATGATATTGCAGGAGGCGCCGCCCGTGCAGCCTATCGATTACATCAAGGTCTTCAAAGCATTAATGTTCAATCTCAAATGCTAGTACAAGGTAAATTTAGTGACGATCGCACCATTATTCAGCCACAATCTAGCTTAGAAAAAGGTCTTGCCAAACTAGGACATACTTTAGATAGTCTAGCTCCGATATTTTATAGCCAATGCCAGTCACATGAATTTTCTACTCAGTGGGCACCAGACCTCATACTTCCTAGAATTACTAAACTAAATCCAGATGTAATTAATCTTCATTGGATTAATCAGAGCTATTTAAAAATTGAGACAATTGCTAAACTAGCTCAACCTCTAATCTGGACTCTTCATGATATGTGGCCTTTTACAGGAGGGTGTCATTATGATAAAGATTGTAGTCAATATGTTGAGTCTTGTGGTGCTTGCCCTCAACTTGGCAGTAATAAAAACTGTGATTTATCTCGTTGGATATGGCAAAGGAAGTCTAACACTTGGAGAGACAAGCAGATAACTATTGTTAGTCCTAGCGTCTGGCTAGCTAAATGTGCGAGTTCGAGTTCTCTGTTTAGAAATAGGCGAATTGAGGTCATTCCTAATGGTATTGATACGCAAAGATACAAGCCAATGAATCGCCAGATAGTTCGAGAATTACTCAACTTGCCTCAAGATAAACGACTAATTTTGTTTGGAGCCGTTAATGCCACGAGCGCTCCTCGTAAAGGATTTAATTTGCTTCAGCCAGCTTTGCAAAGTCTATGTAAATCTGAGTGGCACGACAAAGTAGAGCTAGTTGTGATTGGTTCTTCTCAACCTGAAAATGAAACTGACTTAGGTTTCAAATCCCATTATTTGGGTAAACTGAGCGATGACATATCTCTAGCACAAATTTATGGAGCAGCAGATGTATTTGTTGCACCGTCAATTCAAGATAATTTGCCCAATACAGTGCTAGAAGCGATCGCCTGTGGCACTCCCTGTGTTGCTTTTAAAATTGGTGGGATGTCAGATTTGATTGAACATGAGAAAAATGGCTATTTAGCTCAACCCTTTGAGGTAGAGGATTTAGCTCAAGGAATTGCTTGGGTATTAGAGCATAAAGAGCGTCATCAAAAATTATGCGATCGCGCCCGAAAAAAAGTAGAACAGGAATTTACTCAAGAATTGCAAGCACGTTCTTACGTATCCCTTTATACTGAAATATTAACTTAGAAACAACAATGTTTAACCAAATCACCGAAAAATTTTACGACCATCGTAACTCTGATTCCTGGTCAGCAAAATTGAGAACAAAACGGTTGAGTTTTTTTTGTTCTCTCATGGCTTTGATACCTAAAACAGCGACTCCAGTCAAAATTCTTGACGTAGGCGGAGTCCCAGACTTTTGGCAAAATTCAGCATTTTTTGAGCAAATTTCTTTAGAAGTAAAAATTTATACAGTTAACATAAATCCTTTTTATGAAAAGTATGGAACAAACAATCATAAAATTAAAACGTTAACTAGTGATGCCAGGAATCTAAAACAGTTTCAAGATCAAGAATTTGACATTGTTTTTTCAAATTCTGTCATTGAACATGTAGGAGATTATAGCGATCAACGCCAAATGGCTAACGAAGTAATGCGAGTTGGAAAAAGGTTTTTTATTCAAACACCTAATCTTTACTTTCCAATTGAGCCTCATTTTCTGTTTCCGTTTTTTCAATTTCTTCCCATAGACCTGAGAGCAGAATTATTGACTCGTTTTAATCTCGGATGGATGAAAAAAGAACCAGATAAACAAAAAGCTAAAGCTGAAGTTGAATCTGTGAGATTATTGAGTAAAAAACAATTTATTGATCTTTTTCCTGGTGCAAATTGTTATGAAGAAAAGTTTTTTGGCTTAACTAAATCTATAATTGTTTATAGCGGATGGTAAAAAAGATTAGTTTTCAAATCAATTCAGATTAACAAATTTTAATGCTATTTTGATATCAATCTCAAGAAATAAATAACTCTGAATATTTTAGCGATCACTGATAACTATCTTGATTTTGTCTGCCAACGACTAGCTGATAATTAACACACAATATATATTTTTTTACTAAAAATACTATCATGAAAATTATTCAAGTTCATAATGCATATCAACATATGGGTGGTGAGGAAGTTGCCGTAGCTGCTGAAAATCAAATGCTTCAGCAGTATGGGCATGAAATCTACCAGTGGATTGTCCAGAATTCGAGTATAGATGATATTAATATTTTCACAAAAGCAAAAATCGCTAAACAATCGATTTGGTCTAGTGAATCTTATTTACAAATACAAAAAATATTGCAAGAATTTCAACCAGATATTGTTCATGTTCACAACACAATTCCTTTAATTTCACCTTCTGTATATTCTGCTTGCTATGATGCAGGCGTTCCTGTTGTTCATACCTTACATAACTACAAGCTTATTTGCCCTGGAGCCTATTGTTTTCGGAATAGAAATGTCTGTGAAGATTGTATTGGCAAACCGATTGCTTATCCTGCTATTATTCATGGTTGCTATCGTAAAAGTTCAGCACAAACTACTATTGCTGTTGCGGGTTTAGTAGCTCATAAATTCCGAGGAACCTATCAAAAAAATGTAGATATTTATATCGCTTTAACACGCTTTGGCCGCCAAAAATTTATTGAAGGCGGGCTACCTGCTGAAAAAATTGCAGTTAAACCTAATTTTGTAACCTCCGATATTCAGCAAGGTGAACATCAAGGTAGGTATGTATTATTTGTAGGAAAACTAGTGGAATACAAGGGGATTGAAACACTCTTGGACGCTTGGCATCTTTTTGATGAACCCATTCCCTTAAAGATTGTAGGTCAGGGACCGCTGGAAATTTTACTTAAAAGTAATTTACCAAACGGTGTAGAGTATTTAGGACGCTTGCCCAGAGAAGATGTTTTGAATCTGATGAAAGATGCTAGTTTTGTTGTTTTTCCTTCTGAATGGTATGAAGGATTTCCCATGACTATTGCTGAAGCTTTTGCAACAGCCAGTCCTGTAGTTACCGGTCGTTTAGGTGCTACTGAAGAAATTGTCAAAGATGGTTTTTCCGGCTGGCATTTTACACCAGGAGATGCTCATGATTTGGCTCGAACGGTAAAGCTAGCTTGGTCTGATCCTACGGAGTTACAACGTAGGGGCCAGTTAGCTCGTAAACAATACGATGAATGCTACTCTCTGGAAAAGAATTATCAAATGATAATGAGTATTTACGAAACTGCTATTGCTTGGCAAAAAGGTCGTAAATCTTTGTCTGTTTTCTAATTAAAGTAACTCAAAATTGTTCTTAATTGTGTCGCCTAGAAATGAAAATATCAATTATTACACCTGTCTATAATTCAGAAAAAACACTTGAAAAAACAATTTTAAGTGTTATCAATCAGACTCTAAGCTCAGAATTAGAGTACATTATTATAGATGGTGGTTCGACTGATAAAACTATAGAAATACTTCATAAGTATTCGACCAAAATAAACATAATAGTTTCAGAAAAAGATCAAGGCACTTACGATGCTATGAATAAAGGCATATCTCTAGCTACAGGTGACATAATTGGGATTGTAAATTCTGATGATTGGTATAATGATGGAGCTTTAAAAAATGTAGAGCAGGTTTTTAGAACAAATCCAGAAACTTTTATCG
>VFQR01001155.1_pt1 | contig 22019 bp, 23 predicted proteins | sample 3512321 | NCBI WGS metagenome assembly VFQR01 (sample SAMN10412374, study PRJNA504923) | tailings metagenome | isolation source: Relicate 3 Philex TSF1 revegetated site | place: Philippines: Tuba, Benguet | collected 2017-08-29 | reverse complement strand
AACTCATCCATTCCTCAGTACGGATTCCCCATTGCCGAGACATGTATAAATCTTCCGGACGATAAAACACTTCTGGCAAACTATCGAGTAGGGGATGGCGATTTTGTCCGTAGTGCAAGACGACTCTGCCGATATTTAACAGATAACAGTAAGCAATTTCGTGGTGGTTAGGGGCAATTTGGGAACCATCGGTAGCGATGACAGTATGAATTTTTGGTGGAACTGGGATATCGATGCAGGTTTCTAGCGGCTCAACTGGGGTAGCATTAGCAAAGGAAATGCGATCGCGCCATTTTTCCTGGCGATCGATTAAATCTTGTTGACACTCGTAAGCATTGTTTAGATGTTGTTGCGCCAATTCTAAACGCTGGCGGCTAGCAGCAGCTTCTAAAGAAAGATGCTGACTTAAACCCTGCATTTGTCGCGCTAGTTTTCTCAGGTCAAGCATAAGGGTAAAAGTTGAGTTAGGAGTTTACTTAATTCTTTCTTGTTTACATACATCTTTAATAAATATCTGAAGAGACTTACAGCAATTTTCAGGTAAATGAGGTACACAGACAGATATGCTTCAAATAAATGAAAACTGTTGTAAGTTCCTGGCGGAATATCAGTAAACAAATTACATTCTAAATTCTGAATTCTGAATTCTCTTCTAAGATCTTAAACCCAATTCGAGAAATCTTTGCCAAATTGAGACAGTGATAATAGATGAATTCGCAGATTTTGTTGAGCAGATTCTCTTTCTATTTGGGTATTATAGCCCCAATCTGCAAGCAAGAGTTTCACATCTTCAAGGTCTGTTTGCTGTTGAACTAACTGCAAAGTCTTGAGTCTATCTTCTACAAACCATAGACTAACTGGTTTATCTAGTTCCGCTTGCTTTAATTCTCGCAAAATTTCGTATTTAGGACGCTTTACTTCTTTACCAAAAATTGCTGCTGCTGGTAAATTAACTTCTTCTTGTTGTAACAACTGCTGTACAAAACGCCCTTCTTTAGTTGTGACGATATATAGCTTAATTCCATCGGCAAGAGTTAATTTAATTTTTTCGACTACACCCGGATAAAATCTGTGTAGACTTAGCCAGCCGTTTAAATCTGTAGCAATCCATTCATCTCGGAGGTTGTCTAGTTTTGCACCAATTTCTCTTGCCTGTAGTTTACTGTCTAACAATATTTGTGGGGTAATAGTTACCCACTCATGAAGAATTTTTTCATCAGAAATTCCATTCATTAAGGCTTTGATTAAAACAGGCATTTCCCAACCTGTTTCAATTACAGGACGCAGGCGATAGAATCTCAAAGCTAAATCATCTGGCGGTGTGTCGTTAGCTGACGACCAAATTTGACAGTAGGTACGCCATGCTACCTCAAAATATTCAATTAGTCCGTCGCAAATCACTCCATCAAAGTCTAGGGCTAAAATCGTGGGACTAGTTGGTATCATTGTTTTGAGGATAAAACTGCTGTTGTCAGCTTAACTGAATTAGCAATAATTTTTTGTATCAGGACTCTATAGGACTACTATTTGATTTTTGAAAAGATACGTAGATACGTAGGGTGCGTTACGCTGTCGCTAACGCACCCTTCTTAAGGCTTTGGTGTGTTACGGCTTACGCCTAACACACCCTACAAATACTACAAATACTTAGATTTTTCACCAAATCAAATATGATTCCTATAGCAGGAAAAATAATCTGCTCTATCATTTTCTTGGGAGTAACTCTTCATGATTCCCAAGCACCTTGACTTTTTGCTTTCCAATAGTACCCGCAGGGGTACTATGACTTTGATAATCGAAGTGTCAGTATTTTAATGTAAATTCCTGGGTGTAAATCTACTGATCGCTCAGAAAGTAGGGAAAGTGCTTTTTTTCATACTTAGCGATCGCCTGCTACGTACCCTAATTTAGATAATACTATATCCCAAAATCCTTGCAACATAACCTAATCGGCTTTAGGGACGTACACCGCGTCACTCTTAAAGAGAAGAAAGAATGTAACTAAAGGAAAAAACAATGCCAAATCTCCCTTTTGAATTTAGCCACGGCGGATATATCAAGGAAGAAAATGTGCAAAAAAGAATTGCCTCACGTCCACCAACGATTGAGGCAATTGATGTAGAGACAGATTTCGATTACCTCTTCCCAGATCTTGCCAGAGATCCAAACAGTTTACTTCCGGCAGACAACAACGAAGATATTATTAGCAAACTTAAAGATTTAGGCGAGAGAATAATCGACGCAAACGAGTCTGAACCTGAGGATTCTAACTCAAAGATACCTCCAGTTTATACTTACTGGGGACAGTTTATCGACCATGATATTACTGCTAATACTGATCGGGCTGTTATAGACCTACAAACCGATATCACCAAAAACAATTTCACGCCTCTATCACCCGACTTCGTAATTGATCAGCTCAAAAATCTACGTCGCCCTACTTTCGATCTTGACAGTGTTTATGGTGACGGGCCAACTCTAAACCCGAAACAGCCCACCGAAGCAAAAGACTTTTATCAACAAGATGACCCGGTAAAATTGAAAGTTGGGCAAAATGCCGAACAAAATGCTGATGGCGGGCCAATTCCTGGAGTCAAAATTCCGCCAGAAAACGATTTATCGCGGGATTTACCACGCAATAACAGAATAGCTGCGATCGGTGACAGTCGTAACGACGAAAATCTGATTGTGGCACAGTTCCACACTGCCTTTTTGCGCTTCCACAATGCAGTAGTGGACTGGGTGCGGAAGCATGAACCCAAGAATGCCAAAAACAATAAAAAACTGTTTGTTCGGGCGCAGAATCTGGTTCGTTGGCACTACCAGTGGCTTGTCATCAATGATTTTCTCAAAACAATAACTGCAACGGGAACAGTAGATAGCATCCTGCGCTACGGGCCGAAACTCTACTATCCCCGCAATGGAAATCTTTTTATGCCTCTAGAATTCTCCGTTGCAGCTTACCGTTTTGGACATAGTATGATCAGGGCTGCTTATGACTACAACCGCAATTTTACAGACCAACCGGAAGCGTTGACAGATGCAACATTGAGGTTACTTTTTGTGTTTACGGGAAGACGTAATCTAGGCAGTCAACCACCAGAAGGCCCAGGTCCATCCAATACTCTGCCTTTTAACTGGATTATTGAGTGGGATCGGTTTGTTGACAAACAAAAAGCTGCCCAAAGGCAGAGAAATTCTGCACGCAAAATCGACACCCATCTTGCATTTCCTTTATCAGATCTAATTAACGAAGGCAACGATGAACAACCTCCTGTTCGAGAACTTCTGAAGCACCTTGCGAAACGCAACCTACTGCGTGGATATTTCCTCAGCATTCCCACGGGACAAAGTTTAGCTAAGAGATTAGGTGTCAAACTACTGACAGTAGAGGAACTTAAAAAAGACAATTCAGCAGAATTGAATAAAGCCCTCAAACCTTTCCTAGAAAAGACTCCAGCGTGGTATTACGTCCTCAAAGAATCTGAGGTTCGCGCTCATGGGGACTCCTTGGGCGAAGTTGGTAGCCGTATTGTTGCTGAAACCATCATCGGTTTAATTAAGAATGACCCATCTTCATACCTCAACAAGCGCCATTTTTTCTTTGAAGTTTGGAACCCTTCCTTAGGTGTCAAGCTGCCAAATGGCGACCAAATTCGCACGATTAGTGATTTTCTGAAGTTTGCCGGAGTGCTGAACGATTAAATCAAAAGACGTTGCTGAATCAAGGGATAATTCTTGTGGGGTGGGCATCCTGCCCGCCCGGAAATACAAGGGACGGGCAAGATGCCCATCCCACAAAACGCATATTTCATTTCGGCAGATATCTATAGCATTTCCCAATAAGCGTGAAGTATTTGGTAGGGGCGCAAAGCTTTGCGCCCCTACAAATTTCTGTACCTCATTTGATTGGGAACCGCTATATATTGTCTATTTACCTGAAAATAGCTTTATGTTATTTTGGAAAAACTTTTATCTAGGACAATATGCGATCGCCATCCGAATCACAAGTTATTTCTGCTGTCATCAATCATTCAATGAGGAAAGAAGATTTTTTAGTTGAAATGTCTAATAGTTATCTGATAACTCAAACTTCTTTGAAGCCCGATATTTCTTGGGAATTTTTGCGAATTCCAGAAATGTTTATTCATGGAATGAGAATTATAGGTTTCCCTAATCTTCAAAAAGAGACTTACGACAATTGGATTTCAATTAACAATCAACCTTGCTTATTAACTCCATTTCTGACAAATCCTCAAATCACTCTGATTTCCGAGGAACAGTCTGATAAAATTTCAAATGATTACGATTATAGATGGTCTATTATACATACTTTGACTAGACCAGGATTATCTGTAGATTTCTCACAAGCATTAATTCAAATAACTGCCCATTGTCCAGCGGGGCCACCCCAGTGTGGTGATTTGCTCTATTTGGAAAGAACTGGCGAAGAGTGGGAATTCAAGTCATCTTATGGGCTGTATAATCAATAAGAACGATCTATTTTTGGTTCGCTTTTGGTAGCAAAACCCCATGTTTGGGACTAAATAATAAAGCTAACAAAAATAATCCTGAAACTACCAAAACAATTGCTGGCCCAGAGGGCAAATTATAATAGTAGCTGAGATACATGCCGCTAATACTAGAAAAGACGCCAATTACCGCACCTAAAATCATCACTTGGTTGAGACGTTTCACTAGTAAATAAGCAGTGGCTCCTGGTGTAATCAAAAGTGAAAGTACTAAAATTACACCTACAGCTTTCATGCTAGCGACAATCGTTAAAGCAATCAATAACATCAGTCCAAAGTTAAGCCGATCAACTGGCAAACCTGCGGCTTGAGCGCCTAATGGGTCAAAGGTGTAAAATAAGAGTTCTTTGTATATCAAAATAACTACTATTAAAACAATAGCAGCAATAATAGCGGTATCGCGCACTTCCTCAACAGTTACGCTAAGAAGATTGCCGAATAAAAAGTGGTTAAGGTCAATTTTGTTATCTTTTTGAATAACAGTAATTAAGGTAATACCAAGGGCAAAGAACGCTGAAAAAACAATGCCCATTGCGGCATCTTCTTTGATTGGCGATCGCACTCTAATCCAGGCGATCGCCATTGTACTGATAACTCCAGCAATAAAGGCCCCAATATATATATTTGCTCCCACCATAAAAGCGATCGCCAGTCCTGGCAAAACTGAATGACTGATTGCATCACCCAGCAATGCCAATCGCTGCACCATCAAGTAACTACCAACCACTGCACACAACAAACCAACTAAAACCGCAATCACAAGCGATCGTTGCATAAAGCCGTACTCTAACGGCTCAATTAAAGCTTCTAACATATTTTGTCATTAGTCATTGATTCCCTCATCTCCCCATCCCCCCATCTCCCCATCCCCCCATCTCCCCATCTCCCCATCTCCCCATCATGCTGCATCAGAAAAATACATCACTTTCCCACCATAAGCAAGATTGAGATTTGCTTCTGTGAGTACTTGTTGACGTGAACCAGTGGCAATTAATTCACGATTTAGTAATATTAAATCGTCAAAATGGGCGATTGTTTCTCCTAAGTCGTGGTTGACTACTAACACGATTTTGTTATCAGCAGCCAGTTCATGAAAAACTTCAAAAATTACCGTTTGAGTTTTTTGATCGATACCTACTAAAGGTTCATCAAAACAGAAGATTTCCGCTTGCTGCGTTAAAGCACGGGCTAAAAATACGCGCTGTTGCTGTCCTCCTGATAATTGTCCGATGGGGCGATCGCAATATTCAATCATGCCAACTCTTTCGAGGGCATTTTTGGCTACCTGGCGACTAACCGCCGAAAAACTACGCAACCATCCTGTCTTTTTCACCCGTCCCATCATCACTACATCCCAAACGGTAGCGGGGTAAGTCCAGTCAATTTGACTGCGCTGTGGTACGTAAGCAACTCGATCTAGTTGCCGCATTAAGGGTTTTCCCTGATACAAAACTGTGCCACTAGTTACTGGGACTAAGCCTAACATTGCTTTCATCAGTGTACTTTTGCCTGCACCGTTGGGGCCAAAAATACCCGTGAGTCTCCCCGGTTTGACAATACAATTAACGTCTCTTAAGGCTTCTTGTGTGCGGTAGTGTACCCCTACATGGGCGATGTTAATTGCTGGTGTAGAACTCATATCAGAAGCCTTGATAGTTTTTGCCGATAATTCCCGTGTATTTACTGGCGATAAGCCAAATCTAGCTGCAAAAGAGACGATTTTCATAACTGCTTTCAAATATTCATTTCTTGAGCTTACTATAAAAATGAGAGAAATATGAAAAAATCTATAAAGAGATGTAATATCCGAGATAAATGAAACTAATACCACAGATAGACGGCAAGGTAATGGGCAACACGAATCAGAAAAAAATTCTTTTCCGGCTTTGTTTGGGAATGCTTGTGCCTTTGGCTTTACTTAGTTGTACCCAGAATGACTCCAACCCCAAAACTACCGAGGGAGAGAGTCAGCCGCGAGTAGTTGCAACCAGCACCATCATTGCTGATTTGGCACAAGAGGTTGCAGGAGACGAAATTCAAATCAGGGGAATCCTCAAACCGGGTACTGATCCGCATGTTTACGAACCGGTACCAGCAGACAGCAGGGTTTTGGAAGAAGCCGATTTAATTTTGTATAACGGCTACAACTTGGAACCAGGCTTGATTAAGTTAATGAATGCTTCTGGTGGTAAAGCGCGGAAGTTAGCGGTAGGGGAAGCTGTGAAATCTTTGCAGTTAGAGAAAGGCAAAGGTGAAATCGTGCCAGATCCTCACATTTGGGGTAGTGCGGAAAATGCGATCGCCATGACAAATGCCATTCGAGATGCTTTGATTGAATTATCACCAGAAGATCGAGAAGAATTGACTCAAAATGCATTGCAACTGACTAATGAATTAAAACAGTTGCATAGCTGGATTAATCAACAGATTCAAACTATCCCCGCACCTCGGCGCAGACTCGTCACAACTCACGATGCATTTCAATATTATGGACGTGCTTACGGAATTGCGATCGCAGGTACTTTAATTGGCATTAGTACCGAAGAACAGCCAAGCGCTCAAACAGTCCAGCGATTGGTGGAGTCAATTAAAAAAATAGGCGTTCCCGCAATTTTCGCTGAAACCACAATTAACCCAGCATTAATTAAAACCGTTGCCCAAGAAGCAGGAGTGAAATTAGCACCAAATCAACTTTATTCTGATTCAATTGGTGCAAAAGGCAGTGATGGAGATTCCTACATCAACATGATGGAGGCAAATACCCGCAGTATTGTAGAAGCATTAGGAGGAAAATATACCCCCTTTCAACCTCAGAAGTAAATCAGTTATTTCTGAAGTCAGAGGTTTCTAAATAACCTCTGAACTAATATCTAACTTAAGATATGCAATTCTTAAATCTCTTCTCAAAACTCTTTCCAGAGAAAGAACTGTTTATGGCTTTGATTTCCTAGAGTGTTATTAGTAAACGCACATTTATTAATACCTGAAAAAGCCATGACTGATAATAAACAAGAAAATCAAATTAATCAACCAGTAAGCGAAGATCGGCATTCTCATCAAGAGCCAAATGTCAAAGAAAGAAACTTAACTGCAAATCCGGGAGATAGGATTGCTGATGAGCCTCAATCCATTCAAGAAAAGGCTCAACAGGTAGCTGTCGATCATGTACCAGACGTTACAGGCGACGTAATCACAGTCCCGACTTACTTTGTTGTCGATGAACCCAACGGCGAAAAGAAAGCACTCCACCACGTTAAAGATGCTGAAGAGATTTCTGACGTAATTCGCCAAGCGCGAGTTGACGAAGATGGAAATCGAGTTTGGTGGTAATCACTAATTGAAGAAACAAGTCTAATTTGGGCGTGGGGCATTGGGCATTCTCCCTCACTCCCTCATCCGCCTCATCTCCCTCATCCCCCTCATCCCATTGCGTTAAGTTACACTTATAACAAAGTAATCATAATTTGGAAATTCTCCAAGGATGAAGGGTAATGGGAGATGTTACAACTTCTGAGGAATTGACATCTTGGACTACACTTGAACTAAAAAATCAGATTTTAGAACTTGTTAAAAACCGCCATCTAGAACCGTTAAAAGCCAAAGTAGAATTTTATAAAAACGAATTAGCGCCATATTTTGCAGAATTGAGCCAACGAAACCCTTTTCCGAAAGTTGGAGAACAAGTGGCGATCGCCATCGGAGTCTGGGTGCCGATATGGTCTACTATTCCTTTTCAAGATATTTTACCGGGTAGGATACACGAGCAGTCTTACCAAATTTTTCATAATGATGGTTATTATGCAAATATCGCCCGTTATGCATTGGGACATGAGTCTGGTTTTTGGCGAAAATTTGCATCAAAACTACCAGCTTATGACTTAATGATATTACAACAGTATTCAGTAGAAAATGAGCAGTGGAATATCAAAAATGTTGGCATCTTCCAAGCATGGGGAAATCGAGAAATTCCATTGACAATTGAGGATGCAGATAACTGGTTTACCAAAAATGTCGAATCTAAATTCAAAACAGCATCCTCAAAGATAGATTTACAACAAGAACTCGAATTAGAAAAGATGGACAGGAATACTGTCAAAAAATTTAAAAAAGTTTACCTAGCTACTTCTTTTCTAGAACATTTATATATAGATAATGACTTTCGGTTGGTTAAGAGTCAACGAGAAGTTACACAGCGACCGAGTTATACAATTGCCGTTCGCAGAGATTGAATTAATAAAATTTTCGGTGTTGCTCAATTGTGGTATAAATCCATGTAGAGACTAGCAATTGCTAGTCTCTACATGAATTTTGGACGTTTGCTGTCATTGTCGTCGCCAGTTTATTCAAAAAGAAATCAGCAACACCAATTTTTCAGTATTTATCCAATAAAAATGGCCACTACTTCACCATATTTTCATCAAAAATATTTTTTGGCGCTCAAAGATTAAAATTTCTAAGAAGTCCTGACTTATACCTTTGACATTAAAGTACATAACTCCAATAATCTTATTACGTAAAAATTCGTAATTATATAGAAATCTGACTTGCATCTTGCTAAGTATACTGAAAGCTAGAAACTGTTTTGGGTAGCTCTGAGTCAACTTGGCTGGAAAAAATCAAATTGATTCCTATATAAACTGGCATTAACAGGGTTGTATTATGTTTTTCTCCAATTCAAAACCAAGCTTCAAAAGTAGTCAAAAAAATAAAAATTACAGTTTTTTGGGAACTCAAAATAACATAATGCTGCTCATTGGATATTTAATTGCTCTACCGATTTTTACTTTGATAAGTTTATCTTTCTTATTGCCATTATTGCCAGCGTTCACTACTAACTTATTTAGTGCCACAGTCAACTCACATCACTCTACATCAATTCCTTGGATAGATGATGCATCTGAATGTGAAGATACTGGTAGAGACTGGCGCGATCGCAAGTGTTGGGATGATGAACACAGTCCGATGTTTTAAGCCAATTTTCTGTTAGAACGCTTCAGCATCGATAAATATGCAACAATTTCATTATTTAGCAATATTTTATACTAAGTAACTCATCTGTAGTTGTTCGAGTGTTACTCTAGGAACCTTAGAGATATTAGGATAGATATAACCTTTTACTTCCTTCATAGGGTAAGCTTCAGCTGAGTATGAATTTCGAGTATGAAAATATACCAAAAACCCATGTTTAAACGCTGAAAGTAGGGTAATTGAGCATTAAAAAATCATTTTTTAGAGAGTGAAGGCTGTAAAGTATTGATAATATGTCGAGTTCGCGTAATCTACAAGAAACTCACTTAAACCGTGCCCGCGCCAGTCTCAGACAGGCGCTGTCTTGGTATGGATATCTTCGTAAATCAGGACAGTTGTCATCTAACCCAGAATTGGCATCTTTTGTGAAGCCAGAATTAGAAACTCTCAACTCCACACTCAACAAACTCGACTCTAATGTAATTAGAATTGCCGCCTTTGGTTTGGTGAGTCGTGGGAAGTCAGCAGTTTTAAATGCTTTGTTGGGAGACAAAATTCTGCAAACTGGCCCTCTCAATGGTGTCACTCAATGGCCTCGTTCGGTACGCTGGCAGCCAGGAAACAAGGTATTGGTAGAGTTAATTGATACACCAGGATTAGATGAAATTGAGGGTGAGTCACGGGCAGATATGGCACGAGAAGTAGTCCGTCAAGCCGATTTGATTTTGTTTGTCGTGTCTGGTGATATCACGCGTACTGAGTATCAAGCATTGCTGGAATTAAGGCGATCGCAAAAACCCTTGATTTTAGTATTTAACAAAATCGACCTCTACCCAGATACAGACAAAGCCGCGATTTACGAAAATTTGCAACAACTAGGTGCCGGACATTCCCCAGCAAAACCCTTACTACCCGATGAAATTGTCATGGTGGCGGCGGAACCCGCACCAATGGAAGTGCGGGTTGAATGGCCTGATGGTCGCATTACCTATGAATGCGAAACACCACCACCGCAAGTGGACGAACTCAAACAGACAATTTTGAACATTCTCAATCGAGAAGGGCGATCGCTTTTAGCTTTAAATGCACTCATCCAAGCACGAGACGCAGAAGAAGCGATCGCCCAAAAAACCATCGACTTACGCCAACAAGAAGCTGAAGACATCATCTGGCAATTTACCAAATACAAAGCTTTGGCAGTAGCCTTAAATCCCATCGCCTTTTTAGATATTGTTGGCGGAACTGTTGCGGATTTGGCTTTAATTCGCGCTTTAGCACGCTTGTATGGTTTACCAATGACTAGTTATGAAGCAGGGAAAATTCTCAAAACGATTTTATTGAGTTCCGGTGGCTTACTTTTGGGAGAATTGGGTAGTAGCTTCGTGTTGGGTTTAGGCAAGAGTACAGCAGCGATCGCCACAAGTGACAATCCCACAAATATTACTGCCTTTGCTGGCAGTGCGATCGCTCAAGCTGGTATCGCCGGTTATGGGGCATATTCCGTTGGCAAAGCTGCTCAAGTCTATCTCGAAAAAGGCTGCACCTGGGGACAGTTGGGCGCTAGCAGCGTCATTCAAGAAATTCTCTCTCAAGTTGACCAAAATACAATTCTGTATCGTTTGCAACAAGAATTAGGCATGAAATATTGAGAATAACTAATAATTGTTTCTCGTTTGTTACTCTTTATAATCGTTTATCAACTTCTATCAAACTCTTCTGACAATTGCACCCAATTTCCGATCTCCGATGCAAAATTGAGAACATGACCATCTTTGCTAGTGACTGCAACTGATAGCATTTTCAAAAATATTTGCAACATACCAATCGGCTGTAGGGGCGTACAGCTGTACGCCCCTACCCATACATCTGCCGCATTTTGATTTCAAATTGGTATAACAGAAAATGCTGTAGCTTTTTCAAGTAAAGATTGCCAGAGGGTAATCCCCACTCAAGTTTGCTGAAAAATGACGGTGTTTACACCACTTTGTTTTAGCAAGCATATCTAAACTGTAAATGTGAGCTTTCTAAGGTCATTAGAATCTCTGCCGTTGATTTATATCTCTGGAAACATTAGGTGAAAGCGACATGACAACAACCTTAAACGTAAATCAAGCTGCTGAAACTTCAACTCTTGAGCAAGCGATTGTAGAAGCCATTACTGATGCTCGTACAGCTTGTGAGTTAAATGGCAGTAATTCTGCTAATTGTGCCGTAGCTTGGGATATCGTGGAAGAATTGCAAGCTGAAAAATCCCATCAACATCAAGCCAAGCAAAACAAAACCTCTTTGGAAAACTACTGCGATCGCCATCCTGATTCTGTAGAGTGTCTCATATACGACGTTTAGTAAGAAAGAATTCAGGAGTCAGAATTCAGAATTCAGTAGGGTATTCTGCACGACTGGGTGATAAATATATAGGTCGAAGTCCAATACCCTTGGTTTAAGTATTCATCTAGAGACGCGATTCATCGCGTCTGAAAGACCAGTTTTCTTTGCTGACTCCTAAATTCTGACTCCTGAATTCTGACTCCTGAATTCTTCTTCAAGCTTTTCGCAAATCACCTGTTGCTGATTGCGTTACTTGCTTAATCTCGTCTAAATCAAGCGGTGGTATTTCACTTTCCATTCCCAACCATAAAAGAAATTCAATATTTCCAGCCGGGCCAGTAATTGGCGACCAAGTTAAACCTTTGTATTTCCATCCTAATTCTTTAGCCGCTTGCAATACCAGGGAAATAGCGTCAGCTTGGTCGTTAGGATCGCGTACAACTCCTTTTTTTCCCACACGGGATTTTCCAACTTCAAACTGTGGCTTGACTAACAATACAGCTTCGCGGCTAGCTTGAGTTAGCTCCCATAAAGCAGGCAGAATTTTGGTTAAGGAAATAAAGGAAACGTCCACCACCGCCAAATCAGGAATCGGGTCATTTTCGCCATACAAATCATTTGGTCGAAGCTGTCGTAAATTGGTGCGTTCGCGCAAAATCACCCGCGAATCATTTCTTAAAAGCCAGTCAACTTGTCCATAACCGACATCAATACCGTAAACTAGTTTCGCTCCAGCTTGCAACAAACAATCAGTAAAGCCACCCGTAGAAATTCCACCATCTAAACAAACGCGTCCAGCCACAGGAATAGCGAACACTGTCAAAGCCTTGGAGAGTTTTTCACCACCTCTTGAAACAAAAGGCGATCGCTCTTTAATATTTATTTGAGATGTAATATCAACTTCTGTACCAGGCTTATCAACTAACTGCTGATTCACAGTAACTTCCCCCGCCTGAATTAACCTCTGTGCCAAAGCGCGAGAAGAACATAAATTTAAATCTACTAATAATGTATCAAGTCGTTGTTTAGCCAATTAACTAGACTCTCCTGGTAAGATTAAAGCCAAAGCACGATTAATAATTTCTTCTCGGTTAACTAGCTTTTCTAATTCTTCTGTCTCATAACGACCTTCTTCTACTTCTAGAGAAGCCTCATCAATAGCATTTAAATAAGCTTCTTCTAGAGTTTCCCTCAGTTCTTCTGGTGTGAGGTAATAACCACCAGCTTTACGCCGCTTGTTTTCTCGCTGAATTTCCCGAATTGAATTCCGAATCGAGATTTCCCAAGAACGAGTCGTGCGATTTTCAGCTTGTTGTTTAATTAGATGTAACAAGAGAATCACGGCATAGCTACGAATCGTCTTAATTATGTCATTACGGCTCATTTCTTCTAATTCGTCAACTATAATCAAAGCTCCTTGAATATTGCCTTGAAGAAGCAAGTCTTTCAAAATTAATAATTCTTCCATAATTAGCGCCTCAAATATCGGCAACTTCTACAGCAATCTTAAATCATTAGCGAAAAGTTAGATCCCCGACTTCTTTGAGAAGTCGGGGATCTGGACATGGCAAATTTTTACAGTGTGTAAATTTTGCTCATACTCTGCCAAAAGCGTTTACGTAGGTTCGCCTTTAAGGCTTCCCCTAGCTTAGCCGCATCTTGCTACACACTTTTCGCCGCAAAATCTAAAATCGTATAAGTCCTGGTAGAGACTGCTACTATCTGAGGACTGAATTTTACAAAGCGCTAAAAAGTAGTCTAAAAGTTATATTTTTTTGTCAAAACCAACACATTTTTATATTTTGTTTTAAGATAAGGCCTATATACTGAATCAAAAAATTCTTTATAAAATGTGGTGAAGCCGCAGAAGTCAAATTACTGCATTCAAACCTGATATTTAAAACAGGAGATAGGCTATCATGACACAGCAAAATGCTGCCCGACTTTTTGAAGCCGTAAAACGAGATCAAGCATTACAGCAAAAGCTCAAAGCAACAGCTAATCCAGAAGCCTTTATCAAGATTGCTCATGAGCGTGGCTATGAATTCACGGTTGCAGAACTAGAAACTGAGATTGATAAATTGTCAGAAGAAGATTTAGCCGCCATTGTCAATCCAGGATGGGGGACTAGACGCCACCTTAATCCTAGATAATTCCTACTTTAGAAAACTTAAAGTATAGGAAAAACTGGATTTTCAAAGGGATTTATAAATAAAAACAATAGTATGGTTGTTGACTATCAATAGCTATACTATTGTTTTTATTTGGTTGGAGTTAAGCTGTTCCACATTTATGAAGATGCACATAACAAGACCCCTCTGTAGTCCCCCCGATGCTTTGGGGGGACGGCGTTAGCCAGGGGGTAAATATATGCAGCTTCGCAGAGAAATGGTATAACTTCTTTGTTCTTTGAGAACATACAAATAAAAACAATTAAGAAACAGCAAAATCAGTGTATTGCCGTAGTTCGGCTGGATGGAAACCCAAAACAATATCTTCGCGCGGGATACCAGCTTCCAATAATGCCTCCGCTACTGGCTGGGAAGTCCCATCATATTGAATCCAGACTTTATTGTTAATAATATCTATATGTACCACCGAACCATGTATGCGTCGTACACCATCCCAACCGACGTGTAACACTTCGTAATGGTCTCGCTCTAAGTCAATCACAGCTTCTGTCTCTATTTGACCATTAGCAGGTTTGTGACCAGCATATTCAAATATCAACTGACGAATAATTTCACGATAATGAGTTAGCTTATCCATTTGATAATCCTCTCTAGTTGCTCGTCAAAGACAATTAGGTTTATTCCTATACTGTTAAGAATTAGCTGACCAAAGCGTTCGGAAAATATACCTTCGTCAACTCGTTTGGGAACTGCTAAATAAAGCTGGCGTTTTGGCTCTAATTCTTTAAGCACGGTACGATATATTTCATACTGTCCGACTGCTTCTTGAAGGTCACTCACTGGAGACAAACTCAAAAAACTTTTGATTTCAACAGCTATTTTTTTATCACCCCTCTCAGCTGCAATGGTAACTCTTTCTGCTCCAATATCTACGTAAAGTTCTCTACCTCCATAGGCGAGATATAAAGGATCGTTGGTTATTGTCCAACCATCTGCTGCAAGTGCTTTAATGACTGCGGCATGATAGATATCTCTGGCTGGCATTAGTCGAAGACAACTCCAAAAACACAGCTTTAACCTAGCAAAACTATTTTACACAGGCGCGATCGCCAATTCAAAATGTCACCTATTCATCCTCATTATAATTAAACATTAAAACAAATCTTTGTTTAGGTAAAACTAACATAGGTAGATATATAAGATGACCATCCCATCCTGTACTTTTTTCACCTTTTTGATAGCAAATAATTAAAGTTGGTACATCAGGATATTTCTTCTGAGCTTCTATTGACCAATTACCTGAGCCAAAGCCAAACATCCATTTAAAAGGATCTTTTTTTGGCATATCTAATCCTTCTTTATTATTTTTTTTACCTCTACGAACATTTAAACTTGTTCTAACCATTTTAGAAGCTAAATGACCATGAAAAAGTGGGTTTTTTTGATATTTTAAATAGGATAGCAGATTCTTGATTTGAGTTTTTTATAATATAAAGAGATAAATGAATAGAAGATAAATAACTTATAGATATATAAGATGTTCCTTTGAGGAGTCGAAGAAAAGCTGCACCTTGCAGGAATTCTAGATCATTAATACTCATTGAACTCTTACCAAAAATTATCTATATGAATAATAAATATCATAAGAGTAAGTATAAAATTTTTCCAGTGTTTTTTCTGTTGTACTGCGAATTAATTTGTCAAACAACAAATCAATTTTTGCCATTAAAAAAAGTAAACGCACCTTGCTAATAAAGTCAAAGTGCGATAATCATTAAGTTCACCTACGTGAATCTTATTTTGGTTCTGCAATTTATAATCGCCAGAACTAAATGTTAAATATCAATCTCGCTCAACTCGCGTGTGATGTGATCGAATGGTTCATCCACAAAAGCAGTATTGGCGACACCTGCTGCTGCCGCTTGTTCCTTAGCCAGATCCTTGAGTATTTGCACACCGCGAACTGTAGGCCCAATAGGTACTCCTAAAGAATTGTAAGTTTCCCGCAGTCCTTGTAGCACTCGCTCATCTAAGACATTTGTGTTTCCAGCAACCAGCGCATAAGTGGCGTAGCGCAAGTAATAATCTAGATCCCGTAAACAAGCTGCATAACGACGGGTTGTATAAGAATTTCCACCGGGACGAATCAATTCCGGCAGTTCTTCGTATAACTTTAAACCAGCCTGCTTGACAAGCCCAGCCGCATTAGAATTAATCGCTGCCGCCGCCTGTACTCGTGCTGTACCACTATCAAAGTAAGACTTGAGACTATCGAGCGCATTCCGGTCAAAATACCGACCAGCTACGTCATAATTCTTAATTAAACTTGTTACCGCATCGCGCATTCCTTTTTCTCCCAATCGTTGCTATCTATGGTTTGATATTTATTTGGCTGCACTTATGCAACAGTAAATTTTTGTGCTATTAAAAATAGATTCGGCACAAAAACAATCTATCCACTACATAAGGATTCTATGCCAAAGTTGACCCCTATGTGATGAACTTTCCAGTTTTGTACAGATGATCGGCGAAAGGTTAATATAACCTGTAATCCAGATATCTGTAACACAAGCTACAAAATCCCTTAATGTCTAGTATCTAAGATATTTCAGGTGTGTCACGGCTTGATTGAGATCAGTAGGGTTAGGATGCTTTGGAAGATTCTGGTTTTAGTTTAGGAAATTGGTACAGAAGGAGTAACAATGACAACCCCACAAGAAGTCTTGAAATTAATCCAAGACCAAAAAATTCAGCTGATTGATCTCAAATTCATTGATACAGTAGGAACTTGGCAGCACCTCACCGTGTTCCACAACCAAATCGATGAGAGTTCATTCACTGATGGCGTACCTTTTGACGGTTCCAGCATCCGGGGTTGGAAGGCGATCAACGAATCGGACATGACGATGGTACTCGATCCCAACACCGCTTGGATCGATCCATTCATGGAAGTGCCAACGCTAAGTATAATTTGTAGTATTAAGGAACCACGTACTGGGGAATGGTATAACCGTTGCCCACGGGTAATTGCCCAAAAAGCAATAGATTACCTAGTTTCCACTGGTCTTGGTGACACAGCTTTCTTTGGTCCTGAAGCTGAATTCTTCATTTTTGACGGTGCTAGGTTTGCCCAAACCGCTAACGAGGGGTACTACTTCTTAGACTCTCAAGAAGGTGGCTGGAATTCCGGTAGGGATGAAAAACCTAACTTGGCTTATAAACCACGCTTCAAAGAAGGTTACTTCCCCGTTTCGCCGACGGATTCTTTCCAAGATATCCGTACAGAAATGCTACTGACAATGGAAAAATTAGGTGTGCCTATTGAAAAGCATCACCACGAAGTAGCCACTGGTGGACAGTGCGAGCTGGGTTTCCGCTTTGGGAAATTGATTGAAGCCGCTGACTGGTTGATGATTTATAAATATGTCATCAAGAACGTTGCTAAGAAATACGGCAAAACTGTCACCTTTATGCCAAAACCCCTGTTTGGCGATAACGGTTCTGGGATGCACACTCACCAATCTATTTGGAAAGACGGCAAACCTCTGTTTGCAGGTGATAAGTATGCTGGCTTGAGTGACATGGCGTTGTACTACATTGGTGGTCTTCTCAAACACGCACCAGCGCTGCTGGCAATTACCAACCCTAGTACCAACTCCTACAAGCGCTTAGTACCAGGATACGAAGCACCAGTTAACTTGGCATACTCTCAAGGTAACCGTTCTGCTTCTATCCGTATTCCTCTGTCTGGCACTAACCCCAAAGCCAAGCGCTTAGAATTCCGTTGTCCAGATGCTACTTCTAACCCATACTTAGCATTTGCCGCCATGCTTTGTGCTGGTATCGATGGCATCAAAAACAAAATAGATCCTGGTTCTCCCCTAGATAAGAATATCTACGAACTCACTCCAGAAGAACTGGCGAAGGTTCCTTCAACTCCAGGTTCTTTGGAATTGGCGTTAGAAGCACTAGAAAACGACCACGCTTTCTTGACAGAATCAGGCGTCTTCACAGAAGACTTTATCCAAAATTGGATTGACTACAAGTTAGCTAACGAAGTCAAACAGTTGCAGCTGCGTCCTCATCCCTATGAGTTTTACCTCTATTACGATGCTTAATTAAGTACCGTATCTAACTAAAAGCTTAAATTTTGCCACCCCAAAGGGTGGCTTTTTTTATGCATTGGGCATTGGGCATTGGGCATGGGGAAGAGGCAAGGGAGCAGGGAGCAGAGGGGAAGATTTTCTCCCTCATCTCCCTCATCTCCCCATTAACTCATCGTCGCGTTACTGCGTCCATAAATCATCCGAGTTGTCGCATCTATCTTCCCTTGAATAGGGTTCCAGTAGTGAGATGCTTCTTCAGGAAGACCAAGTTCTTGTGCAGCACGCATCAGCATTGATTGTTGGCGATTCTTGACTTGCTGATGTTCACGAACCATTAACGCACGAGATTTTTCTGCGATAGACATAACCATAGTCCTCCGTGTTTCTGTAGTGAATATATATTTTTTGTTTCTCTCTAAAATCAATATAACAGAAAAAACTGTAACATACGCTACTGTTTTTGATGTTTTTGGGAAATTTTAGATTTTAATGCGAGTGCATATCAAGTACAAAGGTTTACTGTACAAGCTTTTAGGCATTTTATTTCAATTAAATCATTGTTCAAAGGCGATAACATTTTTTACAAAAATTTATATTTTGCAGTCTGCTACTTAGTGGAAATTGAGTAATTGATTTTTTGAAATTTTATTCTTTTTCAGTAATCCAGTAGGAATACGGCAGTTACAAAAAACTAAGTTAGGATCGAATATAGGTTTATAAAACTTTATATAACTTTATGACAGTTACCTACCCACGTAAATTTCAGAATGTTTTGAGTGCAAGGGAAATCTTGAAACGGGTGGTGTGCGATCGCGAAATCCATTTAATTACGCTCAATCGCTACCGCTACAGCGAACAACGCAGTTGTAAAGACCTGACTGACTTAATCGAACAACTGAATGGACAGCCACGGGAACTAGTAAAGGATTTGTCTCATCACATTTGTGATGAAGCTCGTCATGCCATGTGGCTAACTGACTTACTAGCAGAACTCGGAGCAGATATTGGTAAGCCACCCGGTTCCTCCTACATCAACGAATTTGAACGCCTGCTTGACCACGAACAACAAAATCCAGTGCAAAGCTTTGAAGATTTTGTGATTTCTTCTCTTGCCGCAATTAACGCCACCGAAAAACGTGGCTGTGAGTATTTTTCCGCCCACATTCACGCCCTCAAGCAAGCGCCGCAAACAGAAGAAAACATCAAAATCCGGGAAACAATTGCAAAAATTTTGCCAGAAGAAGCAGGACATGTGCGCTGGGGTAACCGTTGGCTAGCAGAACTCGCGCGTAAAAGTCCAGAAAATCGAGAAAAAGTAGAGCAAGCGAAGCGAAAATATACCGCAATTGAACAGGCGGCCTTTGAATCAGGAATGGATATCACCTTGGGAGCCGAACTGCGGCGAGTTGCGAACTTGCTGGAAGTAGCAAATACCATGCCACTTTGGCAACGTCCTCAGTATCTAATAGAACGCTTGCCCCAGACTTTGCTAGCACCTGAGTTGCAGTTTACTAGGATTCAAGCTGCACAAAAAGCTTGGCAGCGCGATCCACAGGCGTTTTTCGAGAAGTTTGTGCCCATGTTCCTCAACGGCATCCAGCGAATAGAAGATAATCGCCAGAAAACAACCGTGTGAGGAGTGGGGAGGTGGGGAGATGGGGAGATGAGGGGGATGAGGGGGATGAGGGGGATGAGGAAGAGGGGCAGTTCTTGCAGGGTGCAGGGGAGAAGCTACTCCCCTCTGCTAAGAGCTAAGAGATCCCCTGCCTCTTCCCAATACCCAATGCCCAATGCCCCATGCCCCATGCCCCATGCCCCATTCTTTAGACAAGCTCAGATGAGGCGAAGATTAATTATGTATTGATGTAGGTAACCAGCTACTCAATCTGTGAGAAAACTTATTTGGGAATAAAGAGAAGTTGCCTTAAGGTTGTTCCCCAATTAGCAAAATATTGGAATTAGATGTGTTTTAAATTAATTAATAACCTAATAACATCTGTTTCTAAAGCAGTTGAGGGTTGAGACGCAGAGCTTCCCAGAAATACGAGTAACAGTTGTATGGCTTCTGAAGAGTTGGTGATGCTGTCAACCGAGGCAGTTGGTTTGATTTGCCTTTTGATTTCCAGATTTGATGCCAACTAACATATACAGCAAATTGTGTTGAAATACTACGCGATCGCTGAAGATTTTCGGGGGTTAGCTGTATATATGTCTGCCAAAAAAGCTGTGAAAAAAAAGCTAATAACATCCTGTTTTTTGGTACTTTTTTTGACAAAAACAGGCACGATCTCACGGTAGTTAAACAACAGCATAGATATTTGCAAATTTTTGCATTACTTCTCTGCGTCCACTACCGCGATGACGTGGCGCATCATCTGGATTTTGTTCAGATTGCGTTAGGAGGAACTGTTGCCAAGCAGGCATCGAAAGCAGCCGATTGTCTTGGAAAGTTCTATTTGCCCTTGGTATTGCCGGAAGTCGGCGTAGCTTGGGAAAAGTTGCAGAATCGTCTACAGACTTTCCGCTGGGGAAGTGATTGTCCATTGCTTGGCAGTTAGAAGCTAAGGGGCCGAACACCAGACTCGAAACTAAAAGTGAAATGGCAGCACGCATAGCAGATGTCTATTTTGGAACTCTCCACTTCACTGATACTTAGCTTTTCTAGGAATATCCGGACAATTCGTCAAAAAGTATTGTGTTTTACTGAAAATAAACTCTTCTTATCCTCGGTTTAAATGTGCGACTAATAACCAATTACTGTGGTGATTATGACGACCCCACACTGTTACTAATTGTTCGTGGGAATAAGCCTGTAACTGCTCGTTGATATGCGATCGCAAAGTTACAAGCTGCCAATTTTGCCCTTGATATCCGACTGGTGCAGTGACAGTGAATCTGTATTCTTGCTGACTCAAGCGGTAGAAAATACCTTGAAAACATTTGTTTTCTGTAATTACTAGCTTGTCAACATTAGATTCAGAGTACTTAACCGTGGATGGCCAAGGGCAATCACCACTAGCTGGATAGGCTGGGGGGTTATTTAAGTAATACAGTTGCCGATGCAGCCAATCCGAATGATTAGGCGGTAGATTAAAAAAAGGTACGATTATCGCTTTTGAGCGATCGTCTTGTAGTAGAGCCGCTTGTAGATCCCTGACAGGTAGATCCCTTGGCTGGCAGTTTAACTCAACACACATCGCCGCTGCCATTCCCGCTGCTTGACCAATGCCCATAACCACAGGTTGTAATCTGGTTGCGCCATTGGCAATGTGGGAGACAGAAATATTCTTTTCACAAACCAAGAAACCATCTGTTGTGGATGGAATTAGACAACTGTAGGGAATTGTAAAAGGAGTCCCAGTCCAGCGTCCCCCCCATTGGATAGATTTCGGTTGCAGTGGAAATTGAACGCCAGGATAATGATGGTCATTGGCGTAGTTACCAACAGCAATTGCATCATTAAATATAGATGCAACTCTACCCCCAGCAACAGGCAAAATATCCTGTTCGCGGATAGTAGTTAGCCCCACTAAGCGCCGGCTTTCCCGGTAATAGGGATGCAGTGCAAAAGCTTTTTGAGTGTGAGGAAATACTTCTTTGGCTAAACCATAGCGACGACCAAGTTGATTTTGGATGAAATGGGCGAAATTTTGACTGTGCCAGCGTGATTCTTGGATAAATTCACCTCTGGTTACGTCTGACTTTATCAGTCGCTCTACCCCTTCGCCGTAGTCATTGCCACAGATTGGCCAATTAATCATGAAGCGATCGCCAGGTAAACGTCCATAATTTAAAAATGTCTCAGAACCATAACCATCCCAAGCACCTGCAAATAAGGATGGATTATAGTTGGGCGCAACCGGAATTTCTGGGGCAACATCTTCACCAAAATCTTCCATAATCACCACATAAGTGGGCGCTTGCACCGGATATCTCTCGGTTAAAGAGTTAAA
>VFQR01001154.1_pt1 | contig 22026 bp, 19 predicted proteins | sample 3512321 | NCBI WGS metagenome assembly VFQR01 (sample SAMN10412374, study PRJNA504923) | tailings metagenome | isolation source: Relicate 3 Philex TSF1 revegetated site | place: Philippines: Tuba, Benguet | collected 2017-08-29 | reverse complement strand
GTCGACATCCTGCGCGACGCCAACGTCACCTCGGTGACCCGCGATCCCGACTACGTCATCGTCATGCTCGAGGAACGCCAGGCGCTCGGCGGCACCAACCGCCTGATGGTGCTGTTCAACGCCTCGGACATGGCGCTGCGCCAGTGGACCGTCTACGACGCGCAGGGCTACGAGACCTCGGTCGCGCTGCACAACCTCGATCCGCGCACGCGGCCCGACCAGCGCCTCTTTCGCATCAACTACCAGCGCCTGCTGGAGTGACTGCGCGCCTCAGTCGATGGCGCCGAGCGTCCGCATCACCGTCCAGCGGCAGGTGAGGGCGGCCACCGCCGTCACCAGCGCGACAAGGATGGCGATGCCGGCATAGCCGGTCGCCCCCAGCGAGAACGATCCGAACAGCGCCTCGATCTGGTCGCCGCCGGCGGTGGCGCGCCAACGTGCGGCGACGACCCCCGAAACGAGGATGGCTGCGAGCGCGGCGAGGCCGCCGGCTGTCGCGCCCTTCAGCGCCAGCCAGAGAAAATGGCGCTGGAACTCGCCGGCGATGAAGGCGTCGCGAGCCCCGACGAAGTGCAGCACCTCCACCACCGGCCGGTTCGTCTCGACCGCCGCGCGGGTGGCGAAGATCACCGAAAGGCCTGTCGCCGCGATCATCAGCGCCACGATGACGAGGCCGACGACGATGACGGCGCGGGCCATGGCGCGCAGGCGGTCGAACCATTGGCGGTGGTCGTCGAGGCTGGCGGTCGGCACCTCGGCGGTGAGAGTCCTGCGGAACGCGTCCATGTCGGTGCGGCGGTCGTCGGCGAGCTTGACGACGATCAGCCGCGGGATGGGCAGGTCCTCGGCGCCGAGACCTGCGCCGAGCCAGGGCTCCAGCATCCGCCGGGTTTCCTCCGCCGTGTAGGGCGAGACGTCGGCGACGCCGGGAAAGCGCACGGCGATCTCGGTCGCCCGCGAGACGTCGGCGGCAAGGTCGCGACCGGCCACCGGGCGCACCTGGATCGTCGCCTCGCGGATGATCGACGCCGTCCAGTCGGCGGCGGCCGTCCGCACGAGGTCGACACTGCCGACGGTGAGCGAGCCGAGGAAGGTCATGATGGCGATGATGACCGCCAGGGCCCGGCCGGCGATGGAGGAGGGCGGCACCAGCGAGGCACCCCTCGGGCGCGGGCCGGCTTGCGTGCGGTCCCTTTCGCGGGTCGCCAGCCAGTGCTGCAGGGAGGCGCTGCGTCGCGTTCCGCTCACCACCCGCCGGCCTCCTGGTGATGGGGGTCGAGGATGCTGAGGCTCCCCTCGCGGATGATGAGCTGGCGCGCCTCCACCTGCTCCAGGAGCGAGAGGTCGTGGGTGGCGATGAGCACGGCTGTGCCGGTGCGGTTGAGCTCGACGAAGAGCCTCAGGAGACGCTTGGCGAGGGGCGGGTCGACATTGCCGGTCGGCTCGTCGGCGAGCAGCATCTCCGGCCTCACGATGACGGCGCGGGCGATCGCGGCGCGCTGCTTCTCGCCGCCGGAGAGGATCGGCGGGTAGGCGTCGATGCGCTCGCCGAGGCCGACCCATTCGAGGAGGTCGATGACCTCCGAGCGGTAGCTCGCCTCCTCCTTGCCGAGCACGCGCAGCGGCAGCGCGACGTTCTCGTAGGTCGTCAGATGGTCGAGCAGGCGGAAGTCCTGGAAGACGATGCCGATGCGCCGGCGCAGCACCGAGAGTTCGTCCTTCGACAGGAGCGATGTGTCGTGGTCGAAGACGGTGACGATCCCGCGGGTGGCGCGCAGCGACAGGAACAGGAGCTTCAGCAGGCTTGTCTTGCCCGCGCCCGAGGGTCCGGTGAGGAACTGGAACGAATGCGGCTCGATGCCGAAGGTGAGATCCCTCAGCACCTCGGGCCCCACCCCGTAGCGCAATCCGACATTCTCGAACCGGACCAAGGCCGCGTCGTCCCTCTTCCGCCGGCGATTCGGCGGCCGCGATCATGACACGGCGGGGCACTTAACCGCCAATTAACCATGGTGGGCAAAGGTGGTGCGGAGGGACAACCGTCCCGAGGCGCGTAACCATGCTGATCGTCTGCCCGTCCTGCGCGACGGCCTTCCGGGTCAACAAGACCGTCCTGGGCGATGCCGGACGGCAGGTTCGCTGTGCCCAGTGCCGGACGGTGTGGCTGGCGACTCCCGAGAGCGCCATCGAGGAACAGGCCCAGGCTCCGGTGCAGGCCGAGGCGGTCGGAGCGGGCGCGGCAGCGGATGCCAAGGCCGGCGACGATGCCGACTGGGGCGCCGCCTTTGCCGAGGAGGCCGAGAACAAGGCCGGTACCGGCGAGACACCGGCGGAGCCGAGCGTTCCGGAAGCCGAGGCGCCATCGATTCAGCCCGAGGCCGACGTGCCGCCCCTGCCGGCACGCACTGCCGAGCCGGAGGAGGACGACAAACCGGTCCCCGCAGCCAGGGCAGCGGCGCGCGCCGACAAGGAGACGGCCGGTCCCCGCCGGCTCAGGCGGCCGAGCCTGTCGCGGCCCGGCGGGCAGGCTTTCCGCCTCTCGCCGTCGTTCCTGATCCTGCTCCTCGGATCGGCGATCCTCGCCATGTTCTTCCTCGGCCGCGAGCAGGTGGTACGCACCGTGCCGGACTCGGCCGGGCTCTACGAGCGCCTCGGACTGCCGGTGAACCTGCGCGGGGTCGAGTTCCGCGACGTGAAGGGCGCCAACGAGGTGGTCGACGGGGTGGTTGTCCTCGTCGTCGAGGGCCAGCTCATCAACATCAGCAGCAGGCCGGTCGACATGCCGCGGCTGCGCCTCGCCGTGCGCGATGCCGCCGGCAAGGAGATCTACACCTGGACCGCCACGGCGCCCAAGGCCCGGCTCGAGGCCGGCGAGGCGGTGCCCTTCCGCTCGCGCCTCGCCTCGCCGCCGCCAGACGGCAGCAGCGTGGAAGTCCGCTTCTTCACCAGAGTCGACGCCGCCGGCAGGTGACGCCGCGGCTCCTTTGAGGCTACATCTCGACACAAGGAGCCCGTCCAAGGGGCTCCCTCCGGAGTGCGATCGATGAATCGTGACAACATCCGCGTCCTGTTCTCGGCCGAGGCCATCGCGGAGCGCAACAAGGAGCTGGTCCGGGAGATCGCCGAAACCCGACCGGAGCGGCTCCTGGTCATCGCGGTCCTCAAGGGCAGCTTCGTCTTCGCCGCCGACCTGATCCGGGCGATGGATGCCGCCGGCATGGCGCCGGAGGTCGAGTTCATGTCGCTGTCGTCCTATCTGGAGGGCACGGTTTCCACCGGCCAGGTGCGCGTGCTGCACGATGTCGAAAGCCCTGTGACGGACCGCGACGTGCTGCTCGTCGACGACATCCTCGAGAGCGGCCGCACCCTCACCTATGCCAAGGACCTGCTGATGGCCCGCGGCGCCCGGTCGGTGCGCACCTGCGTATTGCTGGAGAAGCCCGGCAAGCGCGCCATCCATCTCGACGCCGATCATGTCGGCTTCACCTGCCCGGATGTCTTCGTCGTCGGCTACGGCATGGATGTCGCCCACGCCTGGCGGCAGCTGCCCTTCGTCGGCGTCATCGAGGACTGAGGCGGTGGCGCGGGTTCTCATCGCCGAGGACGACGAGCCGGTCCGCGCCTTCGTGCGCCGGGCTCTCGAGATTGACGGCCATGCCGTGACCGAGGCGCGCGACGGCGCCGAGGCCCTGGAGATGCTCGAGCGCGACCGGGGCGCCTACGACCTGCTGCTGACCGATATCCGCATGCCGCTGATGGACGGCATCGCGCTCGCCCTCGCCGCCGCGCCGCAGTTCCCCGACCTCGTGATCCTGCTGATGACCGGCTATGCGGACCAGCGCGAGCGCGCCCACGGTCTGGAGGCGCTGGTGCACGACGTCGTCACCAAGCCGTTCAGCCTCGCCGACATTCGCGCCAAGGTGACCGAAGCGCTGGCGGCCGGGCCGAAGCGGCCGGCCTGAACGAGGGAGGCGCTCAGGCCTTCTTGGTCTTTGCCCGCTCCATGGCCTCGACGATCAGCCGCTTGGCCTCGGCGGCATCGCCCCAGCCGACGACCTTCACCCACTTCGAGGATTCCAGGTCCTTGTAGTGCTGGAAGAAGTGCTCGATCTGCTTCAGCGTGATCTCGGGCAGGTCCTGAATGTCGTGGACCTTCTCGTAGCGGCGGGTGAGCCGCGGCACCGGCACCGCGACGATCTTCTCGTCACCGCCGGCCTCGTCCTCCATCTTCAGCACGCCGACGGGGCGGCAGGCGACGATGGCGCCGGGGATGATGCCGCGCTGGTTGGCGATCAGAACGTCGCAGGGATCGCCGTCCTCGGACAGGGTGTGCGGGATGAAGCCGTAATTCCCCGGATAGCGCATCGAGGTGTAGAGGAAGCGGTCGACCACGAGCGTGCCGGCCTCCTTGTCCATCTCGTACTTGATCGGCTCGCCGCCGACCGGGACCTCGACGATGACATTGACCTCGTCAGGAGGATTCCTGCCGATCGAGATGGCGTCGATACGCATGGGACTGTGTCTCCGGGGCCGTGCAGCGTCTCGTTAGCCGCAACAAGGCCGGGGCCGCAAGTGCTGCAGTGCAAAATGCACGTTAGACCAAGGAAGGTCAGGCGGCCCAGCCGAAGGCCGTCTTGTCGAGGGCGCGGTCGCCGAAGGTCTCGGACGAGCGGGCGACCGGCTTGCCGCCGAGGCTGCGATAGAAACGCATGGCGGCCTCGTTGTCGGTCAAAGCCCAGATCACCAGGCTGTCGAGGCCATGCTCGGCGAGGTCCTTGCGCGCGGCATGGAACAGGCGGCGGCCGAGACCGAGGCCGATGAATTTCGGCCGGAGATAGAGCTCGTAGATCTCGCCTTCATAGGTCAGCGCCTTGGCCCGGTTGCGGCCGTAGTTGGCGTAGCCCGCGATCTCGTCGCCGAAGCCGAGAAGGGCGATGCGGTTGCCCTTGTGAATGGCCGCGTCCCACCAGTTCGGCCCCCGCCGCGAGATGAGCTTTTCGAGCTCGGCGCCGGGGATCAGGCCGCGATAGGCGGCGCGCCAGGCCTCATCGTGGACTTCGGCCACGATCGGGGCGTCGGACTGCCTGGCGAGGCGGATTTCTGTCGTGACGGTCTTCATCGCACTGCGATGGAACCACGAGACCGCCCGGCTCGCAACGGTTTCGTTAAGACTTCGTCAACAGGTATGGACAAAGGGTTAATATCAACAGGGCGGTTCCGGACCGTCCGAAACGACAAGGCCCCGGCGCATGGCCGGGGCCCCGATGATGTTTCGAAGCTGCGGACGATCAGGTGTTCTGGATCGCCGAAAGCTGCCAGACGCCGCCGTGCGGACGGCGGAAGGTCCAGAGCTCGACGGCCTCCTCGCCCTGCGGGTTGCCGCTGACGACGCGACCGGAGGACCGCTCGATGGTGAGGTCGGTCCGCGAGAAGCGCATGGCCACCGTCGCGTAGTCGGCATCCTGCTCACGCCAGGCTTCCGACAGGTCGCCCTGGAGCAGCTTGACGTTCGAGATGCGGTTGACGACGCCGCGCGAGGCGGCCTCCTTCATGTCATCGGCGAAGTAGCCGACCATCTCCGGGGTCGCCATGGTGCGCAGGCCGTTGAGGTCCTCGCGCGAGTAGGCTTCGTTCACATAGCCCAGCAGCCGCTCGAAGGTGTCGTAGTCCTGCGGGGTCACGCCGATGGTGTCCGACGGCCCGGCGGCAGGGGCCGCGACCGAACCGCCGGCCATACCGGGGACCGGGCCGTTGCCGGGGGCACCCATGGTGCCGTTGCCCGCCGCGCCGAGCCCGGCGCGGGCCATGGCCGGCTGCGCGTCGGCGGCGGTCTCGCGGCGGCCGCGCACCAGGCGGACGACGAGATAGATCACGCCGGCGATGAGGGCGAACTGGGCGAGAAAGCCGAGCATGCCCATCAGCGAGCCGAGGCCGCCGAGGAAGCCCTGGCCGGACAGCATGCCGAAGAGGCCGGCGCCGAGGAAGCCGGCGGCGAGGCCCATGCCGAGGCCGCCCCAGCGGGAGCCCTGGGCGGCGGGCGCAGGCGCACCGGGGCGCGCTGCCATGCCGGGCTGCTGCATGCCGGGAGCGGGCGTCGGCGCCGTCGTGCGCTGCAGCGGGGCTGCCGTGGTCGGGGCGGTATTGGTCGCCGCAGGGGGCGCGTAGGTGCGGCCGCCGCGGCTGCCGCCGCCACGGGGCGCAGCCTCGGCTGCAACGGCGCCGAGCATGATGGCGACGCTGCCGATGGCAAGGGCGCGAATGATATTCCTGGACCTGAAGAGGGTCTTCGACGACATGGGTTCCCCACCGGTGACGCGGCGTTGTCGCTGCCGCTGTTTCACATCGTAGCGGTATGTGGGGATTCTGTCGCCGCGCGACAATGCCGCAGCGTCAAAGCAAAAACCGGCGACGGTTTCCCGGCGCCGGTTCACGCTAATTCAAGGAATGCCGCGGATCAGGCGGCTTCGGCGTTCTTCTTGGCGATCGCCGTCTTGAGCTGCCGCGCCTTCGGCGACAGGTCCTCGGCGCGGGCCTTGGTCAGGAAGGCATCCAGGCCGCCATTGTGGTCGACCGAGCGCAGGGCGTGGGTCGACACGCGCAGCGAGACGGTCTGGCCCAGCGCCTCGGAGGCGAAGGAGATGTTCTGCAGGTTCGGCAGGAAGCGGTGCTTCGTCTTGATGTTCGAGTGGCTGACCCGGTGGCCAACCAGAACACCCTTGCCGGTGAGTTCACAACGACGCGACATCGGTCGGATCCCAAAGGTAAAGCGCGACGGCATGAGCCAGCCGCTGGACAGAATGGTCCTGTTCGGAGACGCGACCGCATAGTGACAGTGCCCGGCCCTGTCAAGCAAAACCGGCGCACGGCCTGCTCCCGCGGCGCGAACGACGGCCCCGCGAGCCCGCAGGGTATCAGGCGGAAGCGATGATCGCCGCGACGAAATCGCGGGTCGACTGGCCGATGGCGCCGCCGCGCCGGGCTCCCTCGGCGTTGATGGCGGAGACGAAGCCGTCGTTCCAGACCGACAGGCCGTCGCCGATGCGGGCGGAGAAGGCCGACACCATGGCGCCGGCAATGCCGCGGGCCTGAAGCGCGGGCAGACGCGAGATTCCGGCGTCGTCGAGCCCGCGATCAGCATCGACATAGACGGCGGCGAAGACGTCGGACTTCACCGCGGTCTCGGGCTTTCCGGCGAGAAGTCCGCCGTGTGAGGCGGTCACCACGACATGGCCGGCATCGTCCTTGCCGACGAGGCCATTGGAATCGAGGACGAAGACGCGGATCCCCTTCGCGCCCGCCTCGGAGATTTCGTGGCGCGCCTCGTCGAGAGGCGCCGGCGTCGGCGAGGGCGCGAGGTCGGCGCGCTGCAGGAGGTCGATCGCCGCGCCGCAGGCCATGCCGGGCCTTAGGCCGAGGCTCGCCGCCGCCGCATTGACGAAGGACAGGGTGCCACGCTCCGGCATGTCGGCCCCCCAGCCGATGCGCGCCGAGTTGTGCGAGACGGTCGCGCCCGGCACGCTGAAGCCGTCGAGCCAGGCCAGGCCCGAGATGCCGGCCTGCTCGCGGCCGATGCCGGCATCGTTGAGGATCATGGCGCAGACCCCCTTGGTGGCGCCGTACCAGGCGGCATAGACGGCGCCGTGCGAGGCGCAGATCGCGATCCGGCCGCGGGCATCGGCGGTCAGGTGTGTGACGCTGTCGAGGATGATGGCTGGCTGCATGGGCGGGCCCGCTCCGGTCGTCATGGGGCCGGCAGTGTTTCAATCTCGCCGGCTGCGGGCAATGCGCCAAGCCTCGCCGTTCGGCTGGTGCCAGACATGCCCGGGTTCGCCTTGACAGGCCGGTCTCCGCCTTCACACTCGCAAGAAAAGGTCCGGACGACGGATCGACGGCGGGCGACCGATCCGCAAGCGGGAGGACTGACATGACGGCTTCGGCCGGGCGCAAGACGCGCCGCTACCACGTCCGCGAGGAGGACGTTCCGGGCTACCACCCCGCCAACCACACCGGCACGCTGAACCGGCGGCTGATCAGCCGCGAGACCGTGGGTGCTGAATCGGTCGAGATGCTCGTCGGTACCATCGAGAAGGGCAATGGCGCGCTCCCCCACGCCCATCCCGGCATCGACCAGATCTGCTACCTCCTGGAGGGCACGGCCGATGCCGAGGTCGATGGCCAGCGCTTTTCAATGAAGCCCGGCGATTCCTGCTTCTTCCCGGCCGGCATGGAGCATGTCTTCACCGTCACCAGCGAAACGCCGGTGCGGGTGCTGGTGATCTACACGCCGCCCTACGAGGAGAACCCGGCACGGGTCATCCGCCGCAGCTGATCCGCCCGCCGCAGAATGCGGGCCGTCCATTTCAGAACCTGTTCCTTTCTGGGGGAAACACCATGCCGATCGACCGCCGCACGCTGCTCGCCAGCGCCGCCGCCCTCGCCGTTGCCGCGCCGGCGCGCGCCGCCTGGCCCGAGCGTCCCATCACCCTCGTCGTGCCCTTCGCCGCCGGTAGCGGCACCGACACGGTGGCGCGCATCGTCGCCCAGCAGCTTGCCGCCAGGCTCGGCCAGGGCGTCGTCGTCGAAAATCGGGCGGGCGCCAACGGCTCGGTGGCGGCGACCTTCGTCGCCCGTGCGCCGGCCGACGGCTACACGCTGTTCATGACCACCAACACCTCGCATTCGGCCAATCCGAGCCTGTTGAAGACGCTCACCTACGATCCGGTGAACGACTTCTCGCCGGTGGCGCGGATGGGCAACCTGCCCTTCCTGCTGGTGGTCGACCCGAAGCTGCCGGTGACCTCGGTGAAGGAGCTCGTCGCCCACGCCAAGGCCAACCCCGGCAAGCTGACCTATGCCAGCGGCAACTCGACCGGCATCGTGGCGGGCGCGACCTTTGCCAAGCGCGCCGGCATCGACATCCTCCACGTGCCCTACCGCTCGACGCCGCCGGCCATCACCGACATCATCGGCGGGCGCATCTCGATGATGTTCGTCGACATCACGGCCTCGCTCACGCAGGTCAATGCCGGCTCGCTGAGGGCACTTGCGGTCACGACCGCCGAGCGCTCCAAGCTGCTGCCGAACCTGCCCTCCATGCAGGAGGCGGGGGTTCCGGAGTTCGACATCACCTCGTGGAACGGCGTCTTCGGTCCGGCACGCATGCCGCCCGAGGTGACCGCAAGGCTCAACAAGGAGCTGGCGGCCATCGCCACCGATCCGGAGATCACCAAGAAGCTCGCCGAGATCGGCTTCGACGCCTTCACCCAGACGCCGGATCAACTCGGCGCCTTCGTCAAGGCGCAGCTCGCCAACTGGGCGCGGATGATCAAGGAAGCCGGCATCGAGCCGCAGTGAGATCGATGGATTTTTCCCTCTCCGAGGACCAGCTGGCGTTGCGCGAGGCGGTGCAGCGACTCTGCGCGCGCTTCGGCGACGACTACTGGCTGGAGCGCGACACCAAGGGCGGCTTTCCCGACCACTTCCACCGCGCCTTCGCCGAGGCCGGCTTTCTCGGCGTCGCCATGCCGGAAGCCTATGGCGGCTCGGGCCTCGGCATCACCGAGGCTGCCGTCATGATGGAGGCGATCGCTGCGTCGGGGGCCGGCATGTCCGGGGCCTCCGCCATCCACCTCAACATCTTCGGGCTCAACCCGGTCGTGGTGAAGGGCACGGACGAGCAGAAAGCCCGCATGCTGCCGCCGCTGATCCAGGGCCGGGAGAAGGCCTGTTTCGGCGTCACCGAGCCCGATGCCGGTCTCGATACGCTGAAGATCAAGACGCGTGCCGAACGGCAGGGCGATACTTACATCGTCACCGGCCAGAAGATCTGGACCTCGACGGCGCAGGTCGCCGACAAGATCCTGCTGCTCGCCCGCACGACGCCTCTGTCCGAGGTCAAGCGGCGAACGGATGGGCTATCGCTGTTCTACACCACCCTCGACCGCGCCCATGTCGAGGTGCGCGAGATCGCCAAGATGGGCCGCAAGGCGGTCGATTCGAACCAGGTCTTCTTCGACCGGTTGCCGGTGCCGGCCGCCGACCTCATCGGCGAGGAGGGCAAGGGTTTCGACATCATCCTGCACGGGCTCAATCCCGAGCGCATTCTCATCGCGGCGGAGGCCATCGGGCTCGGCCGCGCGGCGCTGAAACGGGCGAGCGCCTATGCGAAGGAGCGCCGCGTCTTCGACAGGCCGATCGGCCAGAACCAGTCGATCCAGCATCCGCTCGCCGAATGCTGGATGGAGCTCGAAGCAGCCGAGCTGATGATGCTGAAGGCGGCAACCCTCTACGACCGCGACGAGCCCTGCGGCCCCTTCGCCAATGCCGCGAAGTATCTGGCGGCGGAAGCCGGCTACAAGGCCTGCGAGCGGGCGGTGATGACGCTCGGCGGCATGGGCTATGCCCGCGAGTTCCATGTCGAGCGCTACCTGCGCGAGGCCTGGATTCCGCGCCTCGCGCCGGTCTCCGCGCAGCTCATCCTCTCCTTCATCGCCGAGAAGGTGCTCGACCTGCCGAAATCCTACTGAACGAGAACAACAGACCAGACTGCGGGAAACGCCGATGCAACCGACCCACAATGTCCAGCGCCTGCTGGATCTCTACGGCACCATGTGCCGAATTCGCGCCTTCGAGACGGCGGCCCTCAACGCCCACAAGGAGGGCGTGGTGCCGGGGCCGCTCCACGTCTCCATCGGCCAGGAGGGCGTCGCCACCGGTGTCTGCCTCAACCTGACCGCCGAGGACCGCATCACCTCCAATCATCGCGGCCACGGCCATGCCATCGCCAAGGGCGCCGGCGTGCAGGGCATGATGCGCGAACTGTTCGGCCGCGAGGGCGGCCATTGCCGCGGCAAGGGCGGCTCCATGCACATCGCCGACTTCTCGGTCGGCATGCTCGGCGCCAACGGTGTCGTCTCCGGCGGCATCCCGATCGCGGTCGGTGCGGCACAGGGCCTGAAGATGATCCGCTCGAGCGCCATCGCGGTCTGCTTCTTCGGCGACGGGGCCATCAATCGCGGCCCCTTTCTCGAGGGGCTCAACTGGGCGGCCCTCTACAACCTTCCCGTCCTCTTCGTCTGCGAGGACAACGGCGTTTCCGCCTTCACCCAGACCGACACCGTGACGGCGGGGCCGGGCGTCATCGCCCGCGCCGAATCGCTCGGGGTGCCGGGCATCACCGTTGACGGCAATGACGTCATGGCGGTGGACGAGGCGGCCGCACGGCTGGTCGCCGAGGTGCGCGGGGGCAAGGGTCCGCGCCTCCTCCACGCCAAGACCTACCGCATCACCGGCCACACCTCGACCGATGCCGCCGCCTGGCGCAATCCGGCCGATGTCGAGGCGGCAAAGAAGCGCTGCCCGATCGACCGCCTCTCCGTGCTGCTCGGCGAGCGCGGCGTGCCGGCCGCCGATCTCGCGGCCATCCGCACGAAGGCCGAGGCGGAAATGGCCGAGGCCGTCACGGACGCCAAGGGGGCGCCCTGGCCGCAGGAGGCCATCGCCTACGAAGATGTGCAGGACGTCGGCGCGGTGCGCTTTGCAGGAGTTTCGGCATGAGCGGCCAGAGCGTCACCCTCGTCGAGGCGGTGCGCCTCGCCGCCCTCCAGGAAATGCGCCGCGACCCGACCGTCTGGGTCATGGGCGAGGACGTCGCGCGCGGCGGCCTCTACGGCCAGTACAAGGACTTCCTCCCCGAATTCGGAGCGGAGCGCGTCGTCTCCACGCCGATCTCGGAGTCGACGATCATGGGTGCCGGCCTCGGCGCGGCGCTGGTCGGCACGCGGCCGATCATCGAGATGCGCATCTTCGACTTCGTCATGTGCGCCATGGACGAACTGGTGAACCAGATCGCCAAGATCCGTTACATGTTCGGCGGGCAGGCCAAGCCCGCCGTGGTCGTGCGCATGCCGCACGGCATCTGGCGCAACTCGGCCGCCCAGCACAGCCAGATGCTGGAATCCTGGTTCGTCCACCTTCCGGGCGTCATCGTGGTGACGCCCTCGACCCCCGCCGATGCGGCCGGACTGCTGGTCAGCGCCATCCGCTCCGACGATCCCGTGCTGTTCTTCGATCCGAAGAACCTGTTCCCGGTGACCGGCGAGGTCGCCTCCGTCATCGAGCCCATCCCCTTCGGCAAGGCACGCAAGGCGCGCGAGGGCCGCGACCTCACCATCGTCTCCTGGTCGGCGATCATGCCGGCGGTGGAACAGGCGGCGGCGACGCTGGCGGGCGAGGGCATCGATGCCGAGGTGCTCGACCTCAGGACGCTGTGGCCCTGGGACCAGGAGGCCGTCTGCGCCTCGGTGGAGAAGACCGGCCGGCTGCTCGTGGTTCAGGAGGCGGTCTCGGTCGCCGGCTTCGGCGCCGAGGTGGTGTCGACGGTGATCGAGAAGCTCGGGCCGGCGAAGGTGAAGGCGGCACGCCGCCTCGGCGCGCCGCGCATCCCGGTGCCCTTCTCGCCGCCGCTCGAGGATGCGGTGAAGGTGACGCCGGCGAAGATCGTCGCGGCGGCCAAGGCGGCGATGGGCTGACCTGAACCTCTCCAGACGAGGCCTGCGGCGGGCTAGCTCTGCGACCCCGCCGCGCCTTCCGCTTAGGGGAATTACGTAGCACTCCCTATTGCCGTTCCGACAGGCGGGTGGGACAGTCCGCGTCTGCGGCCGATGGGGCGTCGGGACCGCAACGAGGACATATATCATGCGCATCCGAGGTCTTGTTGCGGCCGCGGGGCCGCTTGTCGTCGCAGCGGTTCTCGGCTTCGCCGACCCCCGGACGGTGCTGGCCCAGGCCCCCGAGCCAGAGCTCGTCGACCTCGCGCAGGTCAATCCGCCGCGCCCGCAGCCGCGCCCCGATGCGGCCCAGCCGCAGCGCGCGCCGGCAGCGCCGGTGCTCCCGCCGCTGCGCGCCTACCAGCGCGACGACCTGATCGAGCAGGCGCGGCGCTTCGAGGCCTCGATCGCCAACAAGGCCGCCGGTGACAACCGACCGATTCCCGACATCCGCCGCGATGCGGACGCTGCGGCGACGCGCGGCGACTTCCGTGCCGCGGCCCGCGCCTGGGAGGCGATCGCGCTGCGCTCCGGCACGGATTCGGCGCCCTGGGTGCGCTACTCGCAGGCGCTCGGAGGCGTCCGCACCAATGACTGGCGCGAGCGCCAGCAGTTGCAGACCGACATCCTCGCCTCCGCCTACATGGCCTATCGCCGTGCCGCCAACCGCGCCGAGGAGGCCTTCGCGCTCGCCCATGTGCGGCAGATCATGGTGGCGCGCCAGCAGTGGCGCCCGGCCATCGACATCGCCCGCGCCGTGGTCGAGACGCGCGACACGCCCGAGGCGCGCGACGCCTACAACCGGCTGCGCGACCAGCACGGCTTCCGCTTCCGCGAGACGAAGATCGATTCGGATGCGACCCGCCCGCGTGCCTGCTTCGTCTTCACCGAGAACCTGCGCGCCGGCCGCACCGATTTCGCCCCCTATATCCGCCAGACGGGCGTCAACAATCCGCCGATCACGGTGGAGGACCGCCAGATCTGCGTCGACGGCCTCCGGCACGGCGAGCGCTATACCTTCCAGCTGCGCGAAGGCCTGCCATCGGTGATCCCGAGCGAGAGCCTGACGCGCAATGTCGACGTCACGGTCTATGTCCGCGACCGCACGCCCTCGGTGCGCTTCTCGGGTCGCTCCTATGTGCTGCCGCGCGCCGGTCAGCGCGGCCTGCCCATCATCAGCGTCAATCTCCAGTCGATCGACGTCGAGATCATCCGCATGGGCGACCGGTCCATCGCCCAGACCATCCAGGAGGAGTTCCCGAAGCCGCTGGAGAGCTACGAGATGCAGCAGCTCATCTCCGAGCGCGGCATCTCCGTCTGGAAGGGGCAGCTCGAGACCGAGAACCGCCTCAATGTCGACGTGACCACGGCGCTGCCGATCGACGAGGCGGTGCGCACGCTGGAGCCCGGCGTCTATGTGGTGACCGCGAAGCCGACCAATGCCCAGCGGCGCACCGATGACGACGACAGCGGCAATGGCCGTGTCGCCCAGTGGTTCATCGTCTCCGACCTCGGCCTCACAGCGCTCTCGGGCGTCGACGGGGTCCACGGCTATGTCCATTCACTGAACTCGGCGAAGCCGCTGGCCGAAGTCGAGGTTCGCCTCATCGCCCGCAACAACGAGGTGCTCGGCACGGCCCGCACCGACGCGTCTGGCCATGTCCGCTTTGCGCCTGGCCTCACCCGCGGCGAGGGCTCGCAGGCGCCGGCGCTCGTCGTCGCCTCGACCGCGCAGGGCGACTATTCCTTCCTCAACCTGCGTCAGCCGGCCTTCGACCTCTCCGACCGCGGCGTCGCCGGCCGCGAAGTGACCGGTCCGCTCGACGCCTTCCTCGTGCCGGAGCGCGGCATCTACCGCCCGGGCGAGACGGTCTATCTCACGGCGCTGCTGCGCGACGGCAAGGGTGACGCGGTTCCGAACCTGCCGCTGACCCTCATCGTCGAGCGTCCGGACGGCGTCGAATATCGCCGCATCGTCACGCAGGACCAGGGCGCCGGCGCCCGCGCCGTGCCGATCCCGATCGTCTCCTCCGCGCCCACCGGTACCTGGCGTGTCCGCGCCATCACCGACCCGAAGAGCCCGGCCGCCGGCGAGGTGCGCTTCATGGTCGAGGACTTCGTGCCCGACCGCATCGCCTTCGACCTCGCCGCGACCGAGCAGCGCCTCACGCGTAACGACGCCTTCGGCGCGACCGTCGATGCCCGCTATCTCTTCGGCATGCCGGGCGCCAATCTCGGCATCGAGGGTGAGGTCGTCATGGAGACGACCCCGAACCTGCCGGACTTTCCCGGCTTCCGCTTCGGACTCGGCGACGAGGAGGTGAAGCGCGACCGCGAGCCGCTGCCCGACGGCCTGACCACCGATGATGCCGGCAAGGCGCGAATTTCTGCCCGCCTGCCGCGCATGGAGGACACGACGCGGCCGCTGTCGGCGCGCCTGCAGGTGCGTGTCGCCGAGCCCGGCGGCCGTGCCGTCGAGCGGACGGCGACCGTCCCGGTGCTGCCGGGAACGCAGCTCATCGGCGTCAAGCCGCTGTTCGAGGGCGATCGCGTGTCGGAGGGCGACACGGCCTCCTTCGAACTGATCGCCGTTGCCCCGGATGGCCGTACGCGCCGTTCCGCCCAGCTCAGCTGGCAGCTGCTGCGCCTCGAGACGCGCTGGATCTGGACCCGCGGCACCTCCGGCTGGGCGAGCCAGGCCATCGTCACGACGCGCCGCGTCGCCGACGGTGAGGTGCAGGCGACCGCCTCCGGCGCCGCCCCGCGCATCGGCGCGCCGGTGCCCTGGGGCAAGTACCGCCTGGAGGTGACCGCTGGCGGCGATGTCGCCGGGCCGATGACCACGGTCATCTTCGAATCCGGCTATGGCGCCGGCGGCACCGCCGATACGCCCGACGTTCTCGAGATGAGCCTCGACAAGCCGTCCTATGTCTCCGGCGAGACCATGACCGTCTCGGTCAATGCGCGGTTTGCCGGCTCGGCGACCGTCGCGGTGATGGGCGACCGGCTGCTCGCCGAACGCACGGTCGACGTGCCGCAGGGCCGCTCGACCATCCAGATTCCGGTCGGCCGCGACTGGGGCGCGGGAGCCTATGCGACGGTGTTCATGCGACGGCCGCTGGACGCGGCCGCCTCGCGCATGCCCGGCCGCGCCATCGGTCTTGCCTGGTTCGGTATCGACACGGCGGAGCGTCGCCTGAGGGTGACCCTCGACGCGCCGGAGAAGATGGCGCCGCGCACGGCGCTGCGGGTGCCGGTGAAGGTGGAGGGGCTCGCGGCCGGCGAGCAGGCGCATGTGACCGTCGCCGCCGTCGATCTCGGCATCCTCACCATCACCAACTACCAGCCGCCGAAGCCGGACGAGCACTATCTCGGCCAGCGCCGGCTCTCGGCCGAGGTGCGCGACCTCTACGGCCTGCTCATCGACGGCATGTCGGCGGTGCGCGGCGCCATCCGCTCCGGCGGCGACGGCCCGACCAACCGCTTCTCCGGCGCCCCGCCGGCGCAGCAGCCGCTGTCGCTGTTCTCGGGCATCCTCACCGTCGGGCCGGACGGCACGGCGGAGGCCGTCTTCGACATCCCCGACTTCAACGGCACCGTGCGCCTGATGGCCATGGCCTGGACGACGAAGAAGCACGGCTCGGCCTCGCGCGACGTCATCGCCCGCGATCCCGTCGTGGTGACGGCGACTCTGCCGCGGGTGCTCGGCCATGCCGATGCCGCGACGGCCCGCCTCGACTTCGTCAATGCCGAAGGTCCGGCGGGTGCCTATCGCGTCACCGTCCGTCCGGAGGGGCCGCTGCGGCTCAGCCAGACACAGGCGACGGTGCAACTCGGTGCCAATGGCGGTCGTGGCTCGGTCTCGCTGCCGCTGTCGGCCGGCGGCCTGGGCGTCGGCCACCTCAACGTGCAGCTGACCGGGCCGAACGGCCTCGACGTCACTTCCCGCTACGCGCTGGGGGTGAGGCCGGCCCTGCCCGACATCAGCCGGCGCTCGGTGATGACCATGGAGCCGGGCCAGTCGGTGACGGTGTCGGGCGACCTCCTCGGCGACTTCCTGCCGGGATCGGCACAGGTCTCCGTCTCGGTCAGTCCGTCGACAGCGATCGACGTGCCGGGCCTCATCCTGGCGCTCGACCGCTATCCCTTCGGCTGCACCGAGCAGATCACCTCGCGGGCCCTGCCGCTGCTCTATCTCGACGTTCTCGCGGCGGCCGAGGGCGGGCTCGGCCTCGAGACGCCGGTGCGCCAGCGCATCAGCGATTCCATCGAGCGAATCCTGTCGCGCGAATCCGGCTCGGGCTCCTTCGGCCTCTGGACCGCCGGCTCCAACGAGGACGCCTGGCTCGACGCCTATGTGACGGACTTCCTGTCGCGGGCGAAGGAGAAGGGCTACGGCATCCCGACGACGGCGTTCAACCTCGCCATCGAGCGGCTGCGGACGCTGGTCGTCTCGACCAACGGCGTCGGCGACAACAAGGGCATGGACCTCGCCTATGCGCACTACGTCCTCGCCCGAAACGGCCGCGGATCGCTGTCCGAACTGCGCTGGCTCGCCGACACGCAGCTGAACGAGATCGCCACCCCGGTGGCGCGCGGCCAGCTCGGCGCGGCGCTTGCCCTGATGGGCGACATGGCCCGCGCGGAGCGCGTCATGGCGTCGGCGGTGACCCTGCTCACTGCCCGTGGCCAGGTCGACATGGGCCGCTTCGACTACGGCTCGCGGCTGCGCGATGCAGCCGCCCTCATGGCGCTCGGTGTCGAGGCGCGGGTCACCCGCAGGATCGTCGCCGACGCCCAGCGTGTCGTCGAGGACCTGCGCGGCCGCACCCGCTACCTCTCCACCCAGGAGAAGGTCTGGCTGGTGCTCGCGGCCCAGGCGCTGATCGAGGACGCAAAGCGCATCCGCCTCGATGTCGGCGGCAGCCCGCACGAGGGGGCGCTGGCGCGGACCATCCGTTCCGACGAGCTCGGCGCCGGCCTGCCCCTGCGCAACACCGGCCCCGAGGCGGTGCGCGCTGTCGTCGCCGTCACCGGCACGCCGGCGACGCCGGAGCCCGCCGCATCCAACGGCTTTACCCTGCAGCGCCGCTACATGTCGCTGACGGGCCAGCCGGTGGACCTCGCCCGCGTCGCCCAGGGCACCCGCCTCGTCGTGGTGCTGCAGGTGACCGAGGCGCAGCCGCAACTCGGCCAGCTCATGCTGGTCGACCGGCTGCCGGCCGGCTTCGAGATCGACAATCCGAGCCTCATCGCCTCGGCCGAGACCTCGGCGCTGAAGTGGCTGCCGGCGGAGGCCGTGCAGCCCGACTACAAGGCCTTCCGCGACGACCGCTTCATGGCGGCCTACAGCCGCACCGGCGGGGCGAACGGCACGTGGCAGGTGGCCTACATGATCCGCGCGGTGACGCCGGGGCGCTATCTCGTGCCCCCGGCCACCATCGAGGACATGTATCGGCCCGAGCGCGCGGCCCGCACGGCGGTCGGGCAGACCGAAGTGACGGGCGGGCGGTAGGGAGCGCCGAGCGTGAGGAGGCGTCGCATCGCGGCTGTCGCAGCCGGCGGGCTCGTCCTCGCCGGCCTCGGCGGTGCCGTGGCCTTCCACCGTGCGGGAGAGGGACCCGACGGGGCGGCGACCCCCTATTCCCGCGAGGTGGTGGACCGCCAGGGACGGCTGCTGCGCCCCTTCCAGACCGACGACGACATGTGGCGCTTTCCCGGCGCCGTCGCCGACGTCGATCCCCTGTTCCTCGCCATGCTCAAGGCCTATGAGGATCGCCGCTTCGCGCGCCATCCCGGCGTCGACCCGCTGGCGCTCGCCCGCGCCGCCGGGCAGTGGTTGCGGAGCGGTCGCATCGTTTCCGGCGGCTCGACGCTGTCGATGCAGGTCGCGCGCCTCATCGACAAGCGCGAGGACGGCCGCTCCATCGCGGTGAAGCTGCGCGAGATGGCGCGGGCAGTGCGGCTGGAGCGCGATCTCGGCAAGTCCCGGATCCTCGATCTCTATCTGTCGCTCGCGCCCTATGGCGGCAATGTCGAGGGCATCCGCGCCGCGTCGCTCGCCTATTTCGGCAAGGAGCCGCGCCGCCTGTCACCCGGCGAGGCGGCGCTGCTGGTGGCCATCCCGCAGTCGCCGGAGGCGCGTCGCCCCGACCGCCACCCGGAGGCCGCTCGCCGCGCCCGCGACCGTGTCCTCGACCGCATGCTGCTCGCCGGAGTGTTGAAGCCCGAGCAGGTCGCCTCCGGCAAGGCCGAGCGCGTGCCCGTCGCGCGCCGCCAGATGCCGACCTTCGCCTGGCACGCGGCTGGCGAGGCCATCGCCGCGAAACCGGGCGAGCGGGTGCACCGCATGGCCTATGACCGCGGTGTCCAGGAGGCGCTGGAAACGCTGCTGCGGGAACGCGTGCGGTCGCTCGGCACCCGCCTGTCCGGTGCGATCATCGCCATCGACCATCGCTCGGGCGAGGTCATCGCCCGCATCGGTTCTGCCGATCCGCTCGACCACGAGCGGCAGGGCGCGGTCGACATGACGCGCGCCATCCGCTCGCCGGGCTCGACGCTCAAACCCTTCATCTACGCCATGGCCTATGAGACCGGCCTCGCCCATCCCGAGACGCTGATCGAGGACCGGCCGTCGCGCTTCGGCACCTATGCGCCTGCCAATTTCGATCGCGGTTACCAGGGCACCGTGCCGACGCGGGTGGCCCTGCAGATGTCGCTCAACATCCCGGCGGTCGCGCTCATGGAGGCCGTCGGGCCGCAGCGCTTCTTCTCGCGCCTCGAGCAGGCGGGCATCCGCCCGGTGCTGCCGCGCGGCGAAGTGCCGGGCCTCGCCGTCGGCCTCGGCGGCGTCGGCCTCAGGCTCTCCGATCTCGCCAGCCTCTATGCCGGGCTGGCGCGCGGCGGCGAGATGCCGGCGCTGGTGGAGCGCCTCGGCGCGCCGCAACCGGCCGGTCGTCCCGTCACCGACGAGGGCGCCGCCTGGCACATCGGCGACATCCTCACCGAGGCGCCGGCGCCTGATGCGGCGGTGACCGGCCGCCTCGCCTACAAGACCGGGACCTCCTACGGCTTCCGCGACGCCTGGGCGGTCGGCTTCGACGGGCGACGCACGGTTGCGGTCTGGGTCGGGCGGCCGGACGGCTCCTCGGTGCCGGGCATCACCGGCCGCACCGCGGCAGCCCCCATCCTCTTCGATGCCTTCGCCCGGCTGGGCACGCCCGCGGCGATGCCGCCGCGGCCCGCCGCGGCTCCTGTCATGAGCCATGCGCAACTGCCCGCGCCGCTGCGCCGCTTCGGCCCGGCGCGCGAGCAGGAGGGCGACACCCGCGACCTGAGGATCGCCTTTCCGCCCGACGGGGTGCGTGTCGATCTCGGCGCGGCGCGCGGCGAAATGGAGCAGCTGGTGGTCAAGACAACGGGCGGGCGTCCGCCCTTCACGGTGCTGGTCGACGGCCGTCCCGCCGGACGCTTCGGCGCGCAGCGGCAGGCCAATGTGCTGCCCGACGGGCCGGGCTTCACGACCCTCTCGGTGGTCGACGGCGAGGGCCGCAGCGCTTCTGTGACGGTGCGCGTCGAATAGTCAGCGCGGCGCGAATGCGCCCGGAAGCCCCAGCACCCAGCTCCGCGTCATCACCACGAGGGCGTTGGCGATCACCTCGTCCGGCGCCGGCCCGAGCTTCTCCTCGAGGCCCAGCGAGACGATGCCGTGGGTGGCAGAGAAGAGCGTTCGGGCGAGGCCGGCGCGCACCTCCGGTGTCGATCCCGGAAGGAGCTCCGTCAGCGGCCCCTCGATATGGCGGAACAGCCGGCCGACGACCTCCAGATACCAGTCGGGCGGCGTGCTGCCGTCGGGGATCTGGTGAGCGAAGACGGCGGTCCACCGCCGTCGCTCGGTGCGGGAGAAGCCGTGATAGGCCAGCGCCAGCCGGCGCATGGCTGTCTCCGGATCGGTGCCGGGACGGACAGTGGCGGCAAGGACCTCGTCGAGACGCTCCAGCGTGCGGGCATTGACCGCGAAGATGAGCGCGTCGAGGTCGGGAAAGACATTGTAGATGGCGCCCACCGCGCAGCCGACCGCCTCGGCGAGCGCCCGCGCCTTCAGCGCCGAGAGGCCACCCGCGGCGATCGTCTGCTCGGCGGCGGCGATCAGGTCGTCGCGCAGCCTGGCGCGCTTTCCGGCCGTGTCCATCGACATCCCAGAGACCTCCGCAGAAAAATATGAACATCGTTCAAAAAAGACTTGAACGGCGTTCACGTCCTTGCTACACCCAATCCGTGAACGATGTTCATAGCGATGGGGTCGCCAATGTTCAAGTCGTTGTTCAGGCTCATGCACGGCCAACTGCACGTCGGTGCCGGACGTGTCGACGATCGCAGCGCCATGGCGCTGATCGACCATCAGGCGCGGGTTGCCAGCCGCGACCTGACGCTGGCGCGGCGCGAGCTGGTGGCGGCCATCGCCTCCGAGAAGTCGGAGGCCCACCGGCTGCGTAACCTGAAGGCGCGCATGGCGACGCTGGACGGGCGCGCCATCGCCGCGGTCAGGGCCGGCTTCGCCGACATGGCCGAAGAGGCCGCGACCGACATCGCCACCCTTTCGGCCGACTGCATCGTCGGGGCGCAGTGCCTGAAGGTGCTGGCCGCCGAGATCGAGCGGCAGAAGCAGAAGGTCGCGGATGCGGAACTGCGCCTCTCCCGCTGCGACCGGGGCCGTCGCATCATCCGCGCCGAGCAGGCGGTCAGGGCGCTGCGCGAGCGCACTGCGGGCCGGGAGGGGGTCGACGGCCTCGCCCTCGCCGAGGCGGAGGAGACGCTCACCTGCCTGCGCCGTCGCGAACTGGAGGACTTCTCTCCCCGCCGGCAGGCGCTGCGCGAGGCGCGCTCGCAGCCGCCGCTGACGGCCGCTTTCCCAGGCGGGCCGTCCGGGCGCCGCAGCCCCAGCGCCGCGGAGGTGCTCGTCGGCATCCGCAACAGGGCGATGATGGCGAACCGGGTGGCGTAACCGGGGTCAGCGACCGGCCAGCAACTCGCGGATCTTCTCGACCAGTTCGCCGCGCTTCGCCGCAAACTGGGCCGGCCGCGAGGCGCGCCATTCGGCATTGTCGGTGATGGTCTTGGCGGCCTCGGCGCCGGCGACGAGGTCCTTGATCATGACCTCGCCGGCCTCGCGCTCGTTCGAGCCCTGGATGATGACGGCCGGCGCATTGCGGCGGTCGGCGTACTTCATCTGCGCCTTCATGCCGGAGGAGCCGAGATACATCTCGGCGCGGATCCCGGCGTTGCGGAGGTCCGAGACCATCTTCTGGTACTCGGCGATCTGGTCGCGGTCCATGACGAGCACGACGACGGGGCCGGCGGGCCTCTCGGCGCCGAGCTTGCCAAGCGACTTCAGTGCCGCCGCAAGGCGCGAGACGCCGATGGAGAAGCCGGTGGCCGGCACCTCCTCGCCGCGGAAGCGGGCGACGAGACCGTCATA
>VFQR01001153.1_pt1 | contig 22031 bp, 22 predicted proteins | sample 3512321 | NCBI WGS metagenome assembly VFQR01 (sample SAMN10412374, study PRJNA504923) | tailings metagenome | isolation source: Relicate 3 Philex TSF1 revegetated site | place: Philippines: Tuba, Benguet | collected 2017-08-29 | reverse complement strand
TAGCTTTTAGCCCTTATCGCTCCCATGCTGACCCATCACCGCAAGCCCGTGTGCTTATCAATTATTTCTACTGACCTACCAATCTGGTCTGTTGTCGAAACTGCCGGGACGTTGTATCAAAAAGATACTGACCGATTTCATTTACTGTTGACTGCACCACCCCTAATTTCTTGCGAAGTCGAGAGTGTCCTCAGTCCAGAAGACGCTTCTCCTCAAAGTAAAAGCAAAGCCTACGCTCCTAGCAGTCCGAGAATTTTGTGGTTGGAAATTTCCCCATATCGGGTAATTATGACTATGCAAGGTAACGCCCAAGTGAGTTATCGTCACTTCTGGGAACAGGGTGTTTATGGTATTAGTCGTTATTGGTTGCCAAATGAGTCGTTGCAATCTAACGATCCGATTCGTTTACGAAATTTTACTAGTAGCCTAACTCTCAACGCTCATCCTTTACCAGAACATTTGCGACTGGAATATGAATTGTGGGCAGAAAAAATCCAACTAGGACGCTATATCCTGAATTTGGAAATTAAGCATTGATATCCGGAGAGTGGGAACTCACGACTGGGGACTGGGGACTGGGGACTGTGAATTAGGGAAGAGTTTTTTCAGTACCCATGCCCCATGCCCCATACCCTATGCCCTATGCTTTTCAACCAAAATAACTAGGTTGGTTTCCGGGTTTCCATTTAATGTTGCAACCAACACTCGGCTTTTGCTCAGTCGCAATAGGTTTATCTGCTAATACTGCTTCAATGGCTGCACGCAAATCTGCACCCGTTACAGGTTTCCCATTACTAGGACGACTATCATCTAATTGTCCCCGATAAACAAGTTGGCGCGAGCCATCAAATAGAAAAAAATCTGGTGTGCAAGCTGCTGTGTAAGCTTTTGCCGTTTCCTGGCTTTCGTCGTAGCATAAGGTAAAAGTAAATCCTTGTTCTGTGACAAATGCTTTTAACGACTCTGGTGCATCATCTGGGTAATTCTTCGCATCATTAGCGCTAATGGCAACGATCGCTAAATCACTCGTAAAATAATCTTTTCCTAACTGCGCTAATTCTTGTTGCACATGCTTGACAAATGGGCAGTGCCGACAAATGAACATTACCAACAGCGCTTTTTTATCTGCAAATGTCGAAAGTGAAGTTGCTTTTCCAGATACAACTTCCGGTAGATGAAAATCTGGTGCTTTGATGCCTAGCGGCAACATTGTTGAAGCTGTTAAAGCCATAGTTCACCCGATGTTTTTACCCTGATAAAGGCTTTTTCTATCACTATGTTTTCAACATATCATTAAATACTCAACAAGTGTCACAGACGAGATATTTCCCGTCTGTGACACTTGTTGAAAGTTATTTTACACAAATGAGTTATTACAGGCTGGTCAAAAAACCAATGATCCCATGTCCTGTTAGTACTTCTAATGCTATCAGAGAAACAAAACCAATCATCGCCAAACGACCGTTGAGCAATTCTGCATAGGTTGTGAACCCAGTGCGATCGCCTTGCTCGTCTACATAAACCTTTGGTTCGAGCGCAAAGTTGTTCAATTTACCTTGATCGTCAATTATAGCGGCGGTTGTACGCATTTGATTATCTCCTGTTTTTTCTTATGTAAAGAAGTGTAACAAGTTTATTAACATTTGTAAAGTATCTTAATCTGTCCAAGTAGAAATCCAAGGCAGAGATATGATTATGGATTGAGTTCAAAGCCATGTTTAATTTCCATAGGCTCTGTTCTGTGTTCTGATACCCTCTCAATCACCAATCCACTTCCATACAGCCAATGCATCGATTTCGAGTAGAGGTTATTGCCAAAACCCCAAACCCGCAGCAGGTGATTTATGCCGCGATGCACCAAGACTATGCCGATGGGTTTGTTTTTGATGAGCGCGACTCATGGCCTTCGGAGTCGCAAAGCGGCGAAATTATTGTCAAGCGACTTTTAGCGGGAGAAAGAGGACATTATGGGCCTTTAGAGCATCCCCAGATTATTTTCAACTGTGGCTACTTTCCCCACAGTGTTATGCAGCAGGCGCGTACTCATCGAGTTGGAGTATCATTTGATGTTCAGTGTCTGGCATTTGATACAGAAGTTACCTTCGTTAACTGTGAAGGCCAAACTAACCAGAAATTGAAAAAAACCATTGGAGAGTTATACGACCTTTGGACTAATGGGGAAAAAGCCATTCGTCAACGGTCGATTCGCGGTACAAATGGACAACTACCTGATCAATATCGACGTGACTGTAAACAACGTATCCGCAAAATGCGGCTACGAGTTCTCAACGAAGAAACTGGCTTATTTGAAGTTGGACATATTAAAGATGTAATGTGCAGTGGTCTTCAGCCCGTCTACCGAGTAACTTTAGAAGATGGAAAAACTTTAGATTGCACCGTTAATCATCGCCTTTTTACGTCAGAAGGCTGGCAAAGAATGGGCCATGCAGTTGGTTTGGTTACTAATCGTGATGGTAGTGTAGCTAAAATGACTAAGCCATGCAATGTAATGTGTAATGGTATGGCAGTAGTAGGCAATGGGCTTTACAGAAATCGAGAAGTTTATGCTGATGAATCGTATGCTTATGACTTTGAAAATTTAGTGACTTTATGCAAACAGTGTCACGAATCTATTCATCAGAACAACCAAGAAACGTTATTTGCTAATTTTTACAACCCCATCATAGATACAGAAAATTGGCAACCTAAACCAAAGGCACTGGGCAAAAAACTCCAAGCGCATCCAGTCAAAGTGAAAAGTGTAGAATACCTTGGACAACAAATGACTTATGACCTAGAAGTAGAAGGATCTTGGCATAATTTTGTTGCTAATGGTGTGGTAGTTCATAACTCTTTCCGTTATACAGGCAACCAATTTATCGATGTAGTAAAAGGCAAGAAGGACATAGAAGATGTTATTTATCTGCGTCCCGTTGGTTATTACACTGATAGACAAGGTAAAAAGTACCACTACACACCAGAACAACGAGCAGCGGATTTAGAATGGTGCCTAGAAGCAGCGAAACGATATAAAGCTGATTTTGAAGGTGGAATGTCTGAAGAACACGCCAGAGGTAAAGTACCTTTTGACTATCGTCAGCATTTTGTAGTCAGTTTTAATTTAAGGTCTTTCTTGCATTTTTGTGACCTGAGAAATAAGAAAGACGCTCAACTTGAAATTCAAAAGTTGTGTGAAATGATGTGGCCTCACTTTGCGGATTGGGCACCTGCGATCGCTCAATGGTATGAAAAGCAGCGTCTAGGCAAAGCAAGGTTAGCACCTTAATTCCTTTCTCATCTCATTGACAATGAAAGTAACTTTTATTGTCAACAATAACTATAACTTTAAGGAAGGTTTGATTTAGAGCGATCGCATTTACTTTTGATGAAAAAAACTGCCGATATTAGCACCTACCGAATATTGTGTAATTAGATTTTTGATTTTGGGCGATCACATAATAGTATGAAAAGCAGCATTTAGGTAAGGTGAGGTTAGCAGCTTACTCATAAAATGCCCGCCTTCATTTTTATATTTTGCAGATTTTCATTGGCAAAATTTTTACGTCAAAGCTATAAAAATTTTTGTATTTTATTTATTCTGTTTTCAAATATAATTGAAATTCATAAGCTATTAGCTAAGTTTTATAAAGTAATTTTTAATCAATTATCAAACATCGATATCAATCTTTATTCAGAAATACTTGTTGACTTTTTATATATACGTTTGCTAAAATATAGTTAACACTATTAATACATATAATATGCAATTCAGGTTTGATTAAGGAAAAATTTTGAAGATAAAAGTCTTGGTAAACAATACCTTTAGTGTTATTATACCTGAAAAAATAAAAATATTGTTTATCTAAACATTATTAGTATTTATGACAAAAAAATAGACTAATTTTTATATAAAAAATGCTGCAATGTCTCAGTTACAAGCTTTTAAAAGTTTTTTGGTTACTGAAAGTTGTTTTTATTAATATTTTAAATGTCAAGGTATGTCAATTCTAAGTGATAATGATATAAAGGAAGAACTAGGAATCAACATTTTAATTTATCCATTCACGCAGGATAATCTTAAAGCTGCAAGTTATAACTTAACAGCTAGTAAATATGCCTGGAGCATATCAACTAAACAAAGCATTTATGATAGTCAACAAAATAAAATTATTATTGCTCCAGGAGATACTGCTTTAATAGAAACTAATGAAACAGTTTGGGTATCAAAAAAAATAACGGGAACCTATCATTCTCGGGTTACTCAAGTTTCACAAGGTACTGGTCATATTGGAACTACTCTTGATCCCAATTATATAGGTCCTTCTTTGATTTCATTATTGAATCACAGCAATTACCCCGTAGAATTAATTCCGGAAAGAACTAATTTTGTAACTTTAGCGTTTCACTATCTTCATACAGAATCTAGTAGAGAGCATGGTAACACTCATGGCAGAAGAGATATCCTTGGTGAAGTAGGTATAAAAATCAGTACAGATGAGAGCAGCGCTCTTGATAAACCATACATGAGTAATAAAGAACTGCTTTTATTAAAGCTAGAAGAGTGTAAAGATTATCAGAGTATAAAAAATGAGCGTGAAACAAAAACTAATCAAAGTAAAACTGAAGTACAAAATAAAAATAAAAAAATACTATCTTTAAAATTATATGGTGCTTTTATTGGATTAATTATTGTGTTAGGATTATTGACTGGGTATCTACAATCCAATCAAAAAGTGCTGGGACAAAAAAATTGGTATACAGGGACTACTTACACTATCAATGCTCTCATGGTTGTACTATCTTCTGCATTGACAGCTTTAATTACTGTTGATCTAAATAGAAAATTATGAGATTTTTTATCAAAAATTAGCAAAAAACATAAAGGTAATTTATATTCTTATGAAGTTAAAAGTAGTTAAACTGACTGATTCAGCGATTATCCCTAAATATGAACATCCAAATGATGCAGGGTTGGATTTAGTATCAATAGAAGAATTAGAACTTCCTTCTGGAGAAAGTAGGCTAGTACATACTGGGATTTCAATAGAGTTACCTCAAGGAACAGAAGCTCAAATCCGTCCTAGAAGTGGTCTAGCCCTTAAATATCAAATTACTGTTTTAAATACTCCAGGTACGGTAGATGAAGGTTATAGAGGAGAAATAGGTGTAATTTTAATAAATCATGGCAAAAGCTCTTTTCAAGTGACAAAAGGAATGAAAATTGCTCAAATGGTCATTACACCTGTTATTCGGGTTGATGTTGAAGAAGTTGACAGCCTCAGTCTTACATCAAGAGGAAATGGCGGTTTTGGCTCGACAGGAATTACAGCAAATGTATAATTTTAAATATTGTTTAGCCTATACGCGAGCTAGTGTAACAATTTCAGCCTGATCCTGATATTTACCCTGGCGAGTTTCGTAACTGACAGCGCAGGGTTCTCCTTCTAAAAATAGCAATTGCACAACTCCTTCATTGGCGTAGATGCGACAGTCAGCACTCGAAGAATTAGAAAATTCCAACGTAAGATGACCTCGCCATGCAGCCTCAGCAGGTGTTAGATTCGCTATAATTCCACATCTTGCATAAGTAGATTTACCTATACAAATTACTGTAATATTGCTTGGAACATCTAGTCTTTCTAGAGCAACTCCTAGACCGTAGGAATGAGCAGGTAAAATAAAGTAACTATCGTCAACATCCGTGTGTAGCGATGTTGGTTCTAAATTTTGAGGATTAAAGTTTTTGGGATCAACTATGGTTCCGGGAATATGGCGAAAAATGCGGAACTCAGCTGGGGAAAGACGGATATCATAGCCATAGGAAGAAAGACCATAGCTAATTACAGGCCGTACCCCTGAATTTGCATCTTTATGCACTTTTCGGATTAGGCTTGGCTCAAAGGGAGAAATCATACCCTTTTGAGCCATTTTAGTAATCCAAGTATCGTTCTTAATCACAAGTTCACAACTAATTCAAACCGAATTATTAGCATACCTTAGCGAGAGTCACAATCTCAGCCTGATCCTGATATTTGCCTTGACGATCATGGTAACTGATGGCGCAAGGTTCACCTTCTAAAAATAGTAACTTCACTACCCCTTCATTAGCGAAGATGCGACAGTCAGTACTGGATGAATTGGAAAATTCCAAGGTAAGATGACCGCGCCATGTAGCCTCAGCAGGAGTTATGTTTGCTATGATTCCACATCTTGCATACGTAGATTTACCAATGCAAATCACAGTGATATTGCTTGGAACCTCTAACCTTTCCAAGGCAACCCCCAATCCATAGGAGTGAGCAGGTAAGATAAAGTAGCTGCCACTGGCATCTGTGTGCAGTGATATTGGCTCCAGATTTTGGGAATTAAAGTTTTTGGGATCAACTACAGTTCCAGGAATGTGGCGAAAAATGCGGAACTCAACTGAGGAAAGCCTTATATCATAACCATAGGAAGACACACCATAGCTAATTACAGGTTGAACCTCTACAGATTTATCTTTTTCTACTTTTTGGATTAAACTTGGCTCAAAGGGTGAGATCATACCTTTTTGAGCCATTCCAGTAATCCAGATATCGTTTTTAATCACAAGTTCACTGGTAATTCAAACCGAACTACTAGAATATCGTGAACTGAGTATTTTGTTTAGGGTCGATGACTGCGGCGGATTTCTGTAATTTGATCTGCTACATCCAACAGAGATTTCGGCATCTCTGGCCCTGTGAGAATGATATCGACATGGGAAGGGCGTTTTGCCAGAAAGGCTAAAACTTCCGTTTCCACAATTAAACCAAAGTTAATCGCTAAACTTAACTCATCTAAAACTACGAGAGAATACTTGCTCTCATTTACTACTTGTTGTGTATACTGCCACAATTTTTGTAAGGCTTGGTTTTCTGTGTCGTCGAGATGTGGTGTATCAATGCAACGAGGTAAATCACAGCGAATCCAATCTAAATTTTGTCCTAGTTGTATTGGTCGTTCCTGTCCTTGACGAATACCACCTTTGAGAAACTGCACTATTAACACTGGCGTTCCTTGTCCGGCTATTCTCAGTGATTGAGCCATCACGCTAGTAAAAAAGTTACGATGGCAACTAGTAAAAACTTGTATTAGCCCTTCAACTGGATATGTTAAGGTAAGGTTTGAATTGATACTTTGTGTTTCTAGTTGGGCGACCATAAGTAAGGTTCAAAAATTTACAATAAGTTACAGACTATTACTAAGATTAGTTATTACGAATCTGCCTGTATAATCTATCTGTTTTTCACAGGTGCAGTGGTTTGGGCAAATTGCATTCTTAGTCAAACACTACCTTTGTGCTGAAGTCAAGAGTTATTTTGATTTAAATTTCGGGTTTTTCTGGGAAATTAGTCGTAAAAATGATAACAAATAAGCTACAGTTACAATCACTTAAAAAATCTAGAAGTAGCGGCTGAAAGTTTCTATATGTTAGATTTTCCGATTATTTGGATCGAACAGACTTATAAAGTAGTAAATTTAACACGATGAGGAGTGAAGTGTTGTGAAATTAGTGATTCTGGGAGGTTCAGGATCGGGTAAAAGTACTCAAGCACAAAGGCTTTGCAGATACTTTGATATTCCTCTGATTTCTACAGGTGAGATTTTACGGGAAGCTATATCTGGTGGCAAGCCGTCGCCGAACTTCCAATGGTCGCAAACCGATTCCCGGACTTATCTTTCTGTTTACGCTAGCTTGAATGAATTAGGCTACCATGCACGGCCGTATGTAGAAAAAGGGGAATTAGTTCCAGACGCAACTATCGTTGAATTAATCCGAATTCGCCTCAGACAACCAGATATTAACTGCGCTTGGGTGTTGGAGGGCTATCCCCGGACTGCTTTTCAAGCTGAAGAATTAGATTTTTTATTAGATGATTTAGGGCAAAAACTAGATTGGGCGATTTATCTACAAGTTTCAGAAGCAGTCATGGTTAGCCGATCCTTGGGGCGATCGCTACCAGATGACCAACCAGAAATCGTACAACGCCGTGTAGAATTATTTTACGATCGCACCATTCCCATCTTAGAATATTACGACCGTCGTCGCCGCCTATTAACCATCAATGGCGACCAATCACCAGAGATGGTACTGCAAAATATTTTGACTCTACTTTCAGTTCCATAAAAATGGGCATAGGGCATGGGGCATGGGGCATGGGGAAGAGGCAGGGGGAAGGGGGCAGAGGGGAAAAATTCTTCTCCCCTGCTCCCTGCTCCCCTGCCTTTCCATCCCCAATGCCCAATACCCTACTAAGGTAACCTTAAGGCAGTATTCCATTTCAAAAATCTTGAGGCAAATCCAATGGCTTGGCAGCGTCCAGATGGTCGTCTTCCCTACGAACTACGTCCTTTAAGTTTTTACCCCAGTTTTACCCGCTTTGCTCCCGGTTCTGTTCTCGCAAGATGCGGTGATACTCAGGTGCTTTGTACCGTCAGCGTCACGAAGGGAGTTCCTAAGTTTTTGGAAGGAACAGGTAAGGGCTGGTTAACTGCGGAATACCGAATGCTACCATCAGCTACACAACAACGGCAAGAAAGGGAATTATTGAAATTATCTGGGCGAACGCAAGAAATTCAACGCTTAATCGGACGCAGTTTACGCGCAGCATTGGATTTTGAGGCACTGGGAGAGCATACGCTGACTGTGGATGCTGATGTGTTGCAAGCTGATGCCGGAACCAGAACTACAGCGATTACAGGTTCTTTTGTGGCCTTAGCTCATGCCATTTCTAAATTATTGCAGCACGGAACGTTGCAGCGATCGCCTCTATGTGGACAGGTAGCAGCGGTTTCCGTAGGATTACTGGAAAAAGAGTCGTTTTTAGATTTAAATTATATAGAAGATGTGGCTGCAACAGTAGACTTTAATGTGGTAATGAATCAACATCTAGAAATTATTGAAGTCCAAGGTACAGCTGAAGAAGGTAGCTTTAGCCGAGAGCAGTTGAATCAGCTGCTAGATGTCGCCCAAAAAGGAATTGAACAATTGTTAATTGCTCAACGCCAAGCGATCGCTGATTGGAAAGACTTATTTGTAGGCGATTTGTAATATATCATTGTTCCTACTGAAAATACACACTAGGGTAGCATCGCTGGGCTACCCTAATACCTAAAATTAATTATTTTTATAAATTTTTGTTAATTTTTCATCAATTTACTCCATCTGGCCTCAATCAACCAAGTATGAAGTAACTGGATGTCAATAAAAATAATCATGACAGCTGTTAGTAGTTAGTAGGACTGACTACCGACAAATTACTTATGAAGATGATAAGGTACGTCTAAGTTTATTCAAGCTAGACACTCATATGATAAATCACACAATAAGTGCAGAAAAATATTTCTTTTCCAGTCATCACTCATCAGCCAACAGTCAACGCTATGTTAAATGTTTCAAAAGTTAAAAAGGGAGATTGTAAGAAGTTAGTTATTGTATTGCTGGAAGCCGGCAATATGATGATGAAGCTATGAACAAAACGGTTGAAGTTCTACCGGATCAGCCAGCGCTAGTGGCAAGAGCGCTAGAACTAATTCTGTCCAAGTTAGAAACTGCCATTGAGCAGCAGGGGCGATTTACTATCGCTTTATCAGGCGGCAGTACACCAAAGCCGTTATATGAAGCGATGGTCAATCAAAAATTGCCTTGGGATAAAATTCATGTATTCTGGGGGGATGAACGTTATGTACCACCAGATCATCCCGATAGCAACGAACTGATGACGCGTCGTGCATGGCTAAATCATGTTGATATCCCAGCTGCTAACATTCACCCCGTACCAACTTTAGAAGCTGACCCAGCCTTAGCTGCTGCTAAGTATGAAGAGCATCTAAAAGAATTTTTTAATTCTTCTGGGGCGGAGTTTCCCGCATTGGATGTAATATTACTGGGGATGGGTGATGATGCACATACCGCATCTTTGTTTCCCCATACAGAGGCTCTCAAAGTACGCGATCGCTTGGTTACCGTGGGCAACAAAAACGAAAGCCTGCGGATCAGTTTCACATACCCCTTCATTAACTCTGCTCGCAGCGTGATTTTTTTGGTCGCTGGTGCAAACAAAAGACCAGCTTTGGCACAAGTCTTTGCACCTGTAGCCGATGACTTCACTTACCCATCGCGTTTAATTCAGCCCCAAGGAGAACTTTGGTGGCTGCTGGATGCAGCAGCAGGTTTGGAACTCCAAACTTAGGGAAGAAGACGCGGGGAGTGGGAGACGCTCTGATGCGGTGAAATTATCAAATAGTTTCTCCCTTCTCTTCCCCGCGTCCTCGCGTCCCCGCGTCCTCGCGTCCCCGCGTCCCCGCGTCCTCTCAAGAGTAATTGTTAGAATCGAAAGCTAAGGCCGCCCCTGGAGCTTGCCAATCCCACCATATTTATGATGATCTTGAACAAAGGCTAAAATCGATGATCGTCTGCCCTAATTGCAATCATCCCAATCCTGACGGTGCTGTTCAGTGTGAAGCTTGTTATACGCCGTTACCAGCAACTACTCACTGTCCCAGTTGTGGGGCAACAGTGCAGGCCGATGCTGCATTCTGTGGTCAGTGTGGCTATAACTTGCACTCATCAGCAGTTCCACACGTTCACGCCCCAGCGGCTGCAACGGTGACTCCCGATATCCCCGTGGAAGTACCGCCGTTAGTTACACCCGATCCGCTTCTAGAACTTTTACAGCCAGATGCCTTGGAAATGAGTGGATCTCCGAACTCCCATCCTCCTGTTTCCTCATCTTTACCACCAACAGCGGTGGCGGCTCCTCCAGTAACTCCGCCACAGCCATCTGTTACAGAAAACAGCTCCCCAACACCACCGCCAACAGTCGCGGTTCAACCTGTGGTGTCTAGCCAAGGTATTCCGACACCACCACCTTTGGAACCAGCACTACAAGAGCAACCTGAAATACCCCCACCAGCAGCACCACCAACGGTAACTGCTGCCAGAACGCAATTGCAGCAGGTGAATGCGCGGTTAGTCCACGTTCAAACCGATAGGTTGATTGAATTAGCCCAAAATCTCTCTGTGATTCATATCGGCAAGCCCAATGACCGGATTCCTCCAGATGTTGATGTTTCAGGATTTCCCAATTCAGAAATTGTCTCCCGGATTCATGCAGATATTCGCGTGGAAGGAGACGCTCATTATGTAGAAGATGTGGGAAGTTCTAATGGCACTTACATCAATAATTTGCCTTTGTTACCGGGGAATCGTCACCGCTTACGACCAGGCGATCGCATTAGTTTGGGCAAAGGAGACTTGATGACATTTTTGTTTCAACTTGCTTAACTAATTGGCAATTTTAGATTTTGAATTTTGTGGAAAGTCTGAGCTAAGGCTTCCTTAGATCAGAACTTTCCCAGACGAATTTTGGGTTGAAGCAAAAATCTAAAATCTACAATCAAAAATTGCATATCCCCCTATTCATCTCAGGGTAAAATCTCTAATCGGAATAATTCACAACAAAGCAAGGAAAGCTTTACCAAGGCGTCAGAATTCATGAGCCATAATAGTTAAAGAACCAAAAAAACATTCAATAAATTAATATACCAATCATCCTAAATTCCTGATAAACTCTGACTCCTGGATTCTAATCTAAAATCTAAAATCTAAAATCTAAAATCTAAAATTGAGTCATCTATGAAGGAACCAAGCAAAAATCCCGAAAACTTGCTAACAACAGAAGCCCCGCCAGTTGTTGAACGTATGGGGCTAAAGTGGCTAATTGCAGCGGCGATCGCTACTGCTTTATTGTGGCAAGTTCCAGCAGGAAATTATATCTTATACCCATTTACAATCTTGGCAACTTGGTTTCATGAAATGGGTCACGGCTTAATGGCACTCCTACTAGGAGGACAGTTTCAGAAATTGCAGATTTTTAGCAATGGTTCTGGTGTTGCAACGTATGGTATTCGGTCATCATTGGGGCCAATCGGGCCGGCAATGGTAGCAGCAGCAGGGCCAATGGGGCCACCTCTTGCCGGCGCAGCCTTGATTCTCGCTTCCCGCAGTTTTAAAACAGCTTCCTTGAGTTTGAAAATTTTGGGGAGTTTTTTGTTATTTTCTACATTAATTTGGGTGCGCTCTTGGTTTGGGTTGGTGGCAATTCCCTTGTTGGGTTTAATCATTTTGGCTATTGCCCTGAAAGCACCTCGTTGGGTACAAGGGTTTACCATTCAATTTTTGGGCGTACAAGCTTGTGTGAGTACATACCATCAACTAGATTATTTATTTAGTAGCTCTGCTGGTTCCCTTGGACTCTCAGATACAGCACAAATGCAGCGGTATTTACTTTTACCTTATTGGTTTTGGGGTGGGTTAATGGCGATCGCATCGGCGGTGATTTTAGTCCAAAGTCTCCGCGTTGCCTATCGTTGAGGATAATAGTATATTTAGACTCACCGAATTTTAGATTTTAAATTTTGGATTTTGGATTGAAGATTCTTGTATCCAAAATTTTTTGACAACCAATATCATGGCAAAAAAACTGACAGCGAAAGTTGCATTGGTCACTGGTGGCTCCCGTGGTTTGGGGCGGCGATCGCCAAACGTCTGGCGGACGATGGCGCAGCCGTAGCCCTCACTTACACTAGTTCGCCACAAAAAGCCGACGACGTAGTGCGTGCCATCGAATCGGCAGGTGGAAAAGCTTTGGCGATACGGGCTGATAGCGCCGATGTCGAAGCGGTAAAAAACGCCGTTGCTGAGACTGTAAAAGCCTTTGGTCGTCTCGACATCCTCGTGAACAACACCGGAGTCGCCGCCTTAGCCCCCATCGACCAGTTCTCCCTGGAGGAGTTTGACCGACTCGTTGCAATTAACATCAAAGGTGTATTCGTGGCTACCCAAGAAGCCATCCGCCACATGGGCGAGGGCGGACGAATCATCAACATCGGCAGCGTTACGGTCAAAGCAACGAGATCGCTGGCATGGTTTCCTACCTTGCCAGCGCTGAAGCTGGTTTCGTCACCGGCGCAAGCTTGAAGATTGACGGCGGTTTCACAGCCTAATCTTAGTTTACAACCTAGTAGAAAGGGACACAGTTGTTCTGTGTCCCTAAATTAAACTAATTCAAGATGCTAATTGCGAATATGGATTCACGACTGTTTATAGCAGGCAAATTCCATTGAAAAGGTAGCCATACCAGAAGTCAGCGATCGCAATTCTGTAGAATACCCAAACATTCGCGCTAGCGGTACTTCTGCCCTAATCACTGTATATCTTTGCATTGTCTCGGAACCCAACAGCAAACCTCGACGGGATGAGAGGTCACCCTGAACTCTTCCCATAAACTCGTTTGGTGTTTCCACTTCTACGAGCATGATTGGTTCGAGGATGTAGGGTTTGGCTTTGGCGATCGCACTTGAAAGTGCTTGGTGGGAAGCCGACCGAAACGCCAATTCTGAAGAGTCAATGGGGTGATATGAACCCCCCTCCAAAACGACTTTCACTCCGGTCACTGGATAGCCTGACAGCTTTCCTGATTCCATCGCCTCCCGAAAACCCTTCTCACACGCCGGGATGTATTCTTTGGGAATCGCACCCCCGACTACCCGATTCTCAAAAACAAATGGCTCATCTGTCGGTTCAATCCACCCACTAACATGAGCGTACTGACCAGGGCCACCTGATTGTTTTTTCAGTCGGTAGTCAAAGGTAGCTTTTTGTCCAATGGTTTCTCGGTACGCCACGGCGGGAGTACCAACATAAACCTCAGCATTGTATTCCCGTTGAATCCGTTCTAAGTAGATTTCCAAGTGTAGTTCACCCATCCCAGAAATCAAAGTTGCTCCTGATTCTGGGTCGATGCTCAAGCGGAAAGTGGGGTCTTCTCGTTGAAAGCGGTTGAGTGCTTTGGAAAGGCGTTCGCCCTTGGCGTTGGCGAAGCCATCGCTATCTTCCTGTTTTTTGGGTGTAATTGCCAGGGTAATCACTGGTTCCGGCACAAACATTTTTTCTAGGGATACTAGTTCCCCGGTACATAATGTATCACCAGATGCACAATCTACACCCAACAGGGCAACAATATCCCCAGCAAGTGCAACTTTTACCTCTTCGCGCTTGTTGGCGTGCATTCTCACCAAGCGACCGATTTGCACCCGTTGTCCTGTACGGGAGTTATAGACGGTATCACCGGGCTTTAATGTCCCAGAGTAAATACGGGTGTAGGTCAACTGTCCAAAAGACTCAACGGTGAGTTTGAATGCCAAAGCCACCAAAGAAGCCTCTGGGTTGGCGATTAAAGATTGGGTATTGGTTGCCCCCAGTCCCCAGCCCCTATCCACCGGAGATGGTAAATAAAGAGCGATCGCATCCAATAGATTTTGCACTCCTTTGTTTTTGAATGCTGAACCCAGTAGTACCGGTGTCAGTTCTAAACTCAAGGTTGCTTGGCGGACGGTTTGCCAAATCAGTTCTTGGGGAATCTCTTTACCTGACAACAACATCTCGGTCATCGGTTCCGAGAATAGCGACAAAGCATCTAGCAATTTCTCCCGCCCCTGTTGTGCTTCTTCTACTAGAGTGTCGGGAATTGGCTGTTTTACCCAATTTTCACCGTTTTCACCCTCAAAGTAGTGAGCCGTCATTTCCACCAGATCAATCACACCTTGGAATTGGTCTTCACTGCCGATGGGATATTGGAGTAATACAGCATTTAATTGCAGGCGATCGCGGATTGCCTGTACTACACGAAACGGATTTGCACCCATCCGATCCATCTTGTTGATGAATGCCAAACGCGGCACACGGTAGCGTTTCATCTGCCGATCCACTGTGATGGACTGGGATTGCACACCCGCCACGGCACATAATACCATCACTGCCCCATCCAGTACCCGCAGGGCACGCTCTACTTCAATAGTGAAATCAACATGTCCTGGTGTATCAATTAAATTTATTTGGGTATCATGCCACTGACAGGTGGTTGCCGCTGAGGTAATGGTAATACCATGTAGCTTTTCCTCTGGCATAAAATCCATCGTTGCACCCTTGCCGCCTCCCTTCACTTCCTCAATAGCATGGATTCTGCCTGTGTAGAAGAGAATTCGCTCTGATAGAGTAGTTTTACCAGAGTCAATGTGAGCAGAAATACCAATATTGCGGACGCGTTCTCGGGGAATCATAAAATTTCCTTTTTGTTTTAGCGACAAATAGTCACCATTTTAGTGGTGATATATTTTGTATTATATATGTAGTATTATAAAAAGAAAAGACTGTTAAGCTAATCCCTCTCCCCTTGGGAGACGTACTCGCGTTCGAGGTCGGATTTTAAATTTGGGGTGAAAAGATTTGTTCCGCTTGACTTTGGGCGGGGCATGTAGTTTGCTTCTGTGCAGGAGTATCGAAATAATCTAAAATCTAAAATGCACAAACCCATCTATTACGTCCTTGTTCTTTCGCTTTATACAAGGCTTTATCGGCTGCATCAACTAACTCTTGAGCCGAACTTTTAGCTGTTGGTATTTGAGTCGCCACACCTAAACTGACGGTGACAAAATGTTGATATTTATTCTTTTTAGGATGAGAAATCTTTAATTTTTCGATAGACTTATGAATTAAGTTAGTTACTTTAATAGCACCAGATTCGTTTGTATTTGGTAAAAGGACAATAAATTCTTCACCACCATAACGAGCGAGGAGATCGGTAGGACGCTTTAAGACAATTTGTGCTGCACGAGCAACTTGTATTAAGCATTCATCCCCTGCTAGGTGTCCATAATAATCGTTATAATCTTTGAAATAGTCAATATCAAATAAAATTAAAGATAAATAATTGCCAGTTCGTTTTAGTCGATTCCATTCCCGTTCTAAAAATTCATCAAAACAACGACGGTTAGCTATTTTGGTTAGACCATCTAGCTTACTAAGTTTTTCTAACTTAGAATTTGCCTGTTCTAAAGCATGATTTGCTTGAGCCAACTGATTAGCTTGAAAACGGGATTGCTCTAATAATTCTGAATGTTCTAAAGCTACATTAAACTGAGCTGCTAATTGTCGGATAAATTTAATTTCCAAGGTATTCCACTCGCGTGAGCAACTGCACTGATGAACACATAGTAATCCCCATAAAGTTTTTCCTTTCATTAGAGGTACAACAATTTGTGCCTTGATTTGAAATTGCTCTAACAATAGAAGGTGACAATCATGTAGCCCAGCTTGATAAACATTTGATAATACCTGTATGCGCCCTTGGTGATAAGGAAGTACATATTTTTCAGCAAAACAATGATCCTTGACTTTTGTACCAATCACCGAATCGCAATCAGGCAATACATTCTCAGAGACAAATTCACCAGAAGTATAGTTCGATTCCAGATCAAATTGAAAGATTCCGACACGATCTGCACGGAGAGCTTTACGAACTTCTCGCACAGTTGTCTTAAACAAAGTGTCTAAATTCAGAGATTCACGAATTTCAGCAACTAAATTAAACAGAATCTCCTCCTGCTGATTGGCTTTATGCAGTTCTGCTGCTTTTTGTTCTGCTTGAGCTAAGAATTCTGCTTGTTTGACTGCAAATCCTAACTGTGTTGCAATCTGAGACAGAAATTGTATTTCTAATTTTTTCCATTCATGTGGCTGTGAGTGCTGATAAGCAGCAAGTACTCCCCACAGTTTTTTTCCCACAAAAATTGGTGCAGTTGCATAAGCTCGAATATGGAACTGTTCTAAAATTTCTAAATGGCATTGAGACAAGGCTGTTGAGTAGACATCTGAAACTACCAAAGTTTCATTATTACGATAACGTCCACCTTGATGTTCTTGTAGATAAGAGTCATTCCAAACTGTATTTTTTCCTAATGTTTCTACGTCATCCCATCCAGGCTCTGCAAACTCAAAGTCGTTAACAAATTCTCCACCCCAATCATTATAGAAACGATAGACAGCAATCCGTTCGACGCGGAGTAACTTGCAAGTTTCTTTCGTGGCTGTACGAAAAATTGTTTCTAACTCCAGAGAAGCTCGGATTTTGCTAATAACTCTATAAAGCGCTCTTTCTTGCTCTTCTAGTTGCTGAATTTGAACGTTTTTTTGATGTAATTGAGTTTTTAAATCACTAAGACTAGGCTCTCCTAAAAGTTGACACAATAAATCAGCAGATAGTTTGGTAATTTTATGTAAAATTTTGTCTAACATAAAAAAGAAAGTTTCAATTATTTTATTTATAAAAAAATGCAAGTAAATACTATATTTACTTATTTTTGTACTTTATATTAACTTATACCAAACCTTTCTTTAAGTCTAACTTTGCTAAAAATTATTATGTTAAAAGATTCAATTACAAATAAAAGCATAATACTTGCTGTTTATTTAGTATTTAGCCTACAATCATTTTTTGTATCTACCCAAAGATCACAATTGTATAGTTGTAGCCGAAAGACAACTTGAGATATCGGAAAGAGGAAATTCTAAGTAAAGTTTGAAAAATGCCCTAACGTGTTATTCTGCTGGAGCGATCGCTATTCTGAACCCTATGCCAAATCAACGCTTCTATCACATTGGCTTTGGACAAGACGATTTAGGTTCATCGTTTCCCAGCATAGCCCTATTATCCGGCGACCCGGAGCGATCGCGTTTCATTGCCCAAACTTATTTACAAGATGTACGGTTGTTATCGGAAAATCGCGGACTCAATAGCTATCTGGGATATTTACCTAATGGTCGTCCCATATTATCAGCTACTAGTGGTATGGGTGCGCCTTCATTAAGTATTGTTGTCAATGAGTTGGTACAAGTAGGAATTCGACAAATTATTCGCATTGGAACTTGTGGTTCCATTCAGCCCCATATCACTGTCGGTAGTGTTGTTATTAGCAGTGCAGCCTTGTGTCGCCAAGGTGCAGCAAATGATATTGCACCTGTGGAATATCCAGCCGCAGCCGATCCTTTTCTGACCGTTGCTTTAGTTAAAGCAGCGCGAGAATTAAAGATTGACTATTATTTAGGAATTACGGCATCAGTTGATACTTTTTATGAAGGACAAGAACGCACTGATTCCGCAAATCCAAATTTAATGCGATCACTGCATGGGATTACAGAAGAATATCGGCGATTAAATATTTTGAATTATGAAATGGAATGCGGTACCCTGTTGAAAATGGCGGGAGTATATAATTTTACCGCAGGAGTTATTTGCGGTGTAGTTGCTGGACGTACTGTTAGTGAAAATATCATTTTAGAACAGAGGGATATTGCTGTGAAAAATGCGATCGCCACTGCTGTACATGCAGCAGCAACCTTTGAGTTATTTACTTGATAAATCAACTCTCAGTAGTTTTATCATGTCTTTATCTAATCTTTAATTTCTCAATCAGTAATTCTAGCTAATATAAGTAAAAGTATAAAAGTAAAAACTAAAAAACCATAAATCAATTTATTTTAGAATTTCAGATATTAATAAATATTGAAACAAGGGAGAATTCATATAACATGAATAATGTCTGGAGGCATGGGATTAAAACCATTAATTTAAGTGCAATTGCACTCATGCCGACACTTATATTTTTAGTATTATTTAATCAAGCATCAATTGGAGATCCAGGAACGTGTTTCATGGTGACCCCTTCTGGTGAAACTGTTGGATTAGCAAAACTTTGTGGTGGTACGACTGCTGCATCTCCAAACGCACCTCCAGACGAGAGAGTTTTTCGGGTTCCCATCAAACGCCGTTTTGGTGGAACTCCCGTAATTGATGTTACTTTCAACGACAAAAAAACCTTTGAAATGATTGTAGATACAGGTGCTAGTGCTACTGTGATTACTCGAAATATGGCAAGTAGTCTGCAACTGAAAACTACAGGTATCCTACAAGCTCAAATTGCCGATGGTAGTGAAGTCCAATTTTCAACCAGTAAGGTAAAATCTATTACAGTAGGTGGAGTTGTAGCGCGTAATCTTCAAGTAGCGATCGCTCCCCAAGCTGACATTGGGTTACTAGGCCACGATTTTTTTGGTAATTACGATATCAAGATTTTAGAGAAACAAGTGGAATTTCATCACCGCTAGCTGTGAATTTGAGATTTTGAATTTTGGATTGAAGAAACAATCTAGAATCCAAAATCTCAAATCCAAAATTTAGCTTTCAAGATAATTATCTAAGTTGGGTACATTAACCCAGCTAGTTGTTTCATGGGATTTGTGAGATAAATCCATCAATAACTGAGAATAAACTCCTTCTCGCAGGGATGGTATTGTTTGCTGATTTTGGTCAATTCCTTGTACCCATTGGTCTATGACACGAATAAATGCAGAAATCCGTCCATCGGCGTAATTTTTGGGAAAAATTAATCTATTTGGTATTTCTATTTCTGTGAGAGGTTTACCTGGCTGGGAACCCCAAACACGAAAGCCGTGTATATAATCTTTTTGATTTTCACTACCTATAACTAAAGTACCGCGATCGCCATATACTTCTATCCAATGGGTTCTTGGTGCATGAACAACGGCACTGATGGTAACTTGGCAAGGTGTACCGTCTACTAATTCCAGGGTTAATATACAATTATCATCTGTATTTACTAGCTTTGATTCTTTGTTTGTCGGGTCAATTCGCGTTGGGATTGCAGTAGTTAAATGGGCACTTAATTTACGGACTGGCCCGAATAACCAATGAATATAATCGAAGGTGTGGGAACCCAAAGACCCCAATGCACCGCCTCCTTTTTGTTTCTCAGAATACCAATTCCAAGGACGGGAAGCATCAGCACGAGAAGAACCTAACCAATCAATTCTAATTAGGCGCAATTCACCAACATATTTTGCTGACAAAAGTTCAGCAAATAATTGCCATCCTGGTACAAAGCGGAATTCAAAATCGACAGTGGCAATCAGGCTTTTTTCTTTAGCTAACTGATAAAGTTTTTTGGCTTCATCTGCATTTAAAGCTAGAGGTTTTTCTAGTAGTAAATGTTTGCCAGCTTGGAGGACGGTTTTTGCCATTTCATAGTGCAAAAATGGTGGCGTAGAAATGCTGACTGCTTGGACTTCTGGTAATGCCACAATATCTGCAAGTGTGTCGCAGGCGTGGGGGATATTATGAGATTCTGCTATGGCTTTGGCTTTATTAATATCTCGGTGATAAACAGCAACTACCTCGGTACGAGGATGTGCTTGAAATCCAGGAATATGGACTTTTTGACCAAATCCAGTGCCTGCGATCGCAACTCCAATCATATTATCTTTACTCATAGAACCATATCCTACCTCATCAATAGCGTAGGTGCAATTAATACTTCTCGTCTTGCTGTTTTATACGAATTCAATTAATTATTCAAACACATTCTTGGGTGAAAACGCGATTCATCGCGTCTCTACAGTAAAATATCACTTATTTAACCAGGATTTAGATCCCCGACTTCTTCAAGAAGTCGGGGATCTGGACAGCTACTTTTACTTAAGTAGTATCCTTTATGAAACTTGTATGTCTTGCAGTTTTGCCACCATTTCCGCACGCGCTGAAACTTTCAATTTCCGAAACATTCTCTTCAAAGCTTGCTTGACAGAATTTTGGGTAATCCAAAGTCTTTCGCCAATTTCTGCATTCGTTAATCCTTGGGCTACCAATTCGGCAATTTCTAATTCACGAGCTGTTAAAGGACTTGCTAAAAGCAAATTGGATATTTTTGGTTTTGCCCGTAGAATTGCCATTTTGGCTGACAAATGAATGCATAAAGCGCTCAAGTCAGCTAAATCATTACCGTTAAAAGGGGGATTTCCCTTGTCACGGGCTAGGTTCAGGGTGCCGATCAGGCGACCATCGCAAACAATTGGCCCAGTCATGACGTGTTCGTGGTCATGGCGGGAACAAAAATGCTTCCAGTCGCTTGGAGATAATAATAATTGCTCGTGGGCTGGAGCGTGACGTTCAACCACGTAGCGTCCCACTGGATTGCTCTCTAAGCATACTGCTGGAATGCCCGGAACATCAATTTCAGTGGTTGGTTGTTCATCTAGGAGATAGATACCCCAATTTTGCACGCCAAAATGGTCGCTAATTTTGTCCGCCAGAGCAAGTCTTAACTCTTGCTCATCTTGGACGTTAGCGATCGCATGAAATACGGCGTGAAGAGAATTAACCATAAGTGTACCCAGTTGGGGACTATCCAAGCCTCAACAATTACTTCTATGCTAATACCAAGAATACTAAAACGCTAATTACAGTAGCGACTAGGAGAAGCACATGACAGTTACACAACTCTCTGCTCAGGAACTTTTCCGGGCTGCTTATGAGAATCGCTATACTTGGGACCAAAATTTCCCCGGTTACACCGCAAATATTACCTTTAAGCATGATGATAAAGTCTTCACAGGCAAAGTAATTATCAGCGCTAATCTCAAAGCCGAAGTTTTGGACGTAGATGACGAGTCAGCCAAGCAAGCAATTCACGGCCAAGCATGGGAAATCGCTATTCACCGCGTCCGTCGCAGCTTTGAAGATACCCACAGCGCCAATACCTTTAGCTATGGTAAAACTGACGAAACTGGTGCAGTTGAACTTTTAGTTGGTGGTAAGTCTGACGGCGACAAATACAAAGTCCGCAACAATGAAGTGTGTCACGTTCATCGTCTCATTCACGGTACTTTTGTGACAATTGACACTTTCAGCAGTCACGATACTGGCGAAGGTTACTTGTCCCACACCTATGATTCTGTCTACCACGACCCCAAAACTGGGGAACAAAAAGGCGGTAGAAGTGAATTTACCGATGAGTACGAAAAAGTTGGTGATTATTTCATCTTAAATCGCCGCGAAATTCGCACCAAAATAGATGGAAAAGTATCAATTCAGGAATTTATTTTTTCTGATATCAAGTTGTTGGAACCTGTTGCTGCTTAAGTTATATTTTGCACGATCAATCAAAGCGATCGCTCTTTAATTTCAAGGAGCGATCGCTTTGATTTTATGCAATCGCAGCAATAATTCATAATTGAAGAAGAATACAGAATACAGAATTCAGAATTCAGCAATCTTGACGCGACTCGAAAATACTCGCTACCGCTGCGCTATCGC
>VFQR01001152.1_pt1 | contig 22072 bp, 20 predicted proteins | sample 3512321 | NCBI WGS metagenome assembly VFQR01 (sample SAMN10412374, study PRJNA504923) | tailings metagenome | isolation source: Relicate 3 Philex TSF1 revegetated site | place: Philippines: Tuba, Benguet | collected 2017-08-29 | reverse complement strand
TGACGTCCGCCTGATGATCATCGCCGTGGTCATCTCCGGCGTCATCTCGCTGGTGGGCGAACTGGTGTTCCGCGCCTTCCTGCGCGGCGGCATCCGCTCGTCTTCTGACGACCGCAAGGGAGGCGGCGCCATCGTCGCCATTCTGATCGGCGTCGCGCTGGTCGCCCTCTCGTGGGTACTGGCGATCGTCGTGCGCCTGTCGCTGTCACGCTCGCGGGAATATCTCGCCGACGCGGGTGCGGTGGAACTGACCAAGAACCCCGACGCGATGATCTCGGCGCTGCTCAAGATCTCCGGGCGCGCCGATATCGAGGGCGTGCCCTCGGGTGTCATGGACATGTGCTTCGAGAACGATCCGGACGACTTCGCCGACCTGTTTTCGACCCATCCCTCCATTACCAAGCGCGTTCAGGCCCTGGTGGAGATGGCGGGAGGGCGGATGCCGGACATGCCTCCCCACCCGCCTGCCCTGCCCCAGCGACCGGACCTGCCGTCGATGGTTCAGGCGAGCGGTTCCTGGGGTCGGCCGCGGGAATAGGCGCTTCAGGTCAGAAGCCGGCAACCGCCGGGGCGCATCCCGCCCCGGACCGGGACACCCCGCCGTCAGCAGGACATGCGGATGCGCTGCGTGGCGCAGGCCGTGCTCGGCGTGCCGCGGTTCGACGAGCAGTAGCTCTCACCGGGCCGCAGGCCATAGATGCGGCGCTCGCCGCCCGCCGGCACCGTGAAGACGCTGGTGTTGCCGTTCCGGTAGAAGAGCCGGAACCAGCAGACCGGGCTGACACCCGGGTCGCAGGTGAAGCGCGCCGAACAGGCCTGCGCCACAGCCGGTGTCGAAACAAATGTGCTGATCGCCAAGACGGCGGCCGCGGTGGCCGCGAAGAGGCTGGTCCTGAACATTCCGGTTCCCCAAGAAAGCAACGTACTCACGCAGCCGACATAGACCGCTGACGGAAAGACTAGACGCCAGCCTCCCCCGTCGTAAAGCCGATTGAATGCTGTGCTGTGGTGCGCGGACACGGTGCGCCGAGGGCAGACGTACCCTGGCACCGCTAGGGAAGACACAGTGTCGCAGGCGCGGACCAGTTCAGCATGCACGGGTGAGGTGCAAGCATCACGCCTTATCGCATTCTGATTAGATATCGAACCAGATTGACGACAGATATCTGGCATTATAATTTGATATCGAACTATCTGGAGCCCCGCCATGAACCGTCGAATCTTCCTCCTGTCTGCCGGCGCAGCCGGCCTTGTCGCCGCCACGGGCGCGACCGCCTTCGCGCTGACCCGCACGCCGACCGCAGCCCTGCTGCCCTGGTCGCAGGCTGGCGCCTCTCGCAGCGATCCCCGCCGTTTCGTCATCGAACATGCCATCCTCGCGCCCAATCCGCACAACCGGCAGCCATGGATCGTCGAACTGACGGGCGCGACGACCATGACCCTCTATTGCGATCTCGACCGTCGGCTGCCCGAGACGGATCCCTGCGACCGCCAGATCGTCATCGGGCTCGCCTGCTTCTGCGAACTCGCTAGCATCGCCGCCACGGCCATCGGCCATCGGCTCGAGGTGACGTCCTTCCCCGAGGGCGAGCCGCGCCCGCGCCTCGATCGTCGGCCGGTGGCCCACATGACACTGGTCCGGGACGACACCCTCCGGCCCGATCCTCTGTTTGCCCAGGTGCTGGCCCGGCGGTCGACGAAACGCCCCTACGACATGGGGCGACCCATACCGGCCGACGCTGCTGCCCGATTGGGTGCCCTGACCTCGCCATCGATCCTGGTCTCGACGATCACCGACCCGGTCCTGACGTCATCCTTGCGGGAGCTGACCTGGGAGGCCTGGCAGGTGGAATCGGCCAACAAGCGGACGCATCAGGAGAGCGTCGACCTGATGCGGATCGGGCGCCGGGAGATCGAGGCCAATCCCGACGGAATCTCGCTCGGCGGCCCCTTCCTCGAAGGGCTGTCGCTCATCGGGCAGTTGTCGCGCGAGCAACTCGCCGATCCCGCATCCTCTGCCTTCAGACAGGGGCAGGACATGTACCGCGCGATGCTGGCAGCCAGCCCTGCCTATGTCACGGTCGTGGCCGCGGACCAGAGCCGCCTCGGCGAGTTCGATGCCGGGCGGGCCTATCTGAGGGTCAACCTGACCGCAACGGCGCTCGGACTGTCGATGCAGCCGGTGAGCCAGGCGCTGCAGGAGTTCCCTGCCATGGATGCGCTGCGGGCGAAGCTCGACGGATTGCTCGACACGCAAGGCCCGAAGCGGCTGCACATGCTGGCCCGTTTGGGCTACGGTCCAGCCGTAGCGCAGACGCCCCGCTGGCCGGCGGCGACCCGAACCCGGACCGCATGACACGACCGAAGACCACCAGCGACGCCGACCTCCTGTTCCGCGTGTTCAACGAGGTCGGCATCATCGCCCAGTTGTCCAGCACGGCCTTCGAGCGGGTCATGCCCGACGGCATGACACTCGCCCAGTTCACCATCCTGAACCACTTCGTCAGGCTCGGCGGACGGCGGCGCCCCTCCGACCTCGCCCGTGCGTTCCAGGTCACGCGGGCGACGATGACGTCGACGCTCCAACGCCTGGAACCCAAGGGTCTCGTCAGCATCATCGCCGACGAGAGCGACGGGCGTGGCCGTCTGGTGGAGATCACCGATGCCGGCCGGACGATCCACGCCGACTGCCTCTCCCGGCTCGCGCCCGTTCTGGACAGCCTCCTTGATGCCATCGGCAGCGCACCTTTTGCCGCGGCCCTCGCCCCGTTGACCGAGATTCGCGAAAAGCTCGACCGAATGAGGGACTGAGCCCCGGGCCGGCAGAGCCACGCCGCCCTGATCCTTTCCATCAGCCGAATGCATTGGCCGTTGACGGGCGGCCTGTGACACGGTGCCCACCCTCCAGAGCCGTGGTCCATGCCGCCTTCCCCCTCTCCCCGCATCCTCCTCGGTCTCGCCATCGGTTTCGTCGGCGTCGTCATCTTCGGCGCGACGCTGCCGATGACGCGGATCGCTGTCGGCCACCTCGACCCCTGGTTCGTCACCTTCGGGCGAGCGGCCGTCGCCGGGCTCGTCGCCGTCGTGGTTCTCGTGGCCACCGGGCGTCGCCTGCCGCTCCGGCGGGACCTGCCGCTATACGGCGTCGTCATGGCCTGCCTCATCACCGGCTTCCCCGCCTTCACGGCGCTCGCCATGGTCACCGTGCCGGCGAGCCACGGCGGCGTTGTCCTCGGCATCCTGCCGTTGGGCACTGCAGTCGCGGCGGCGCTGGTCTCAGGAGAGCGACCCTCGATCGGCTTCTGGCTCGTCGGCGTGATCGGAGCGATCCTGGTCGGGGCTTTCACGCTGCGGCAAGCGGGTGGCCTGCATCTGTCCGCCGGCGACCTTTTCCTGGTGCTCGCAGTGGTCGCCGCAGCCCTCGGATATACGGTGAGCGCCATGCTGACCCGGAGCCGTCCCGGCTGGGAGGTGGTGTCCTGGATGCTGGCGCTGTCGCTTCCCGTAACGCTTCCGGCAGCCTGGTGGTTCGCTCCTGCCTCGCCCTGGGCAGCGCCGGCCTCCGCCTGGTGGGCCTTCGCCTATGTGGCGCTCTTCAGCCAGTACATCGGCTTCTTCTTCTGGAACGCGGGGCTGGCGCTCGGTGGCATCGCCCGGGTCGGCCAGGTGCAACTGCTTCAAACCTTCGTGACTCTCGCCATCGCCGCCTTCATCAACGGCGAGGCCGTGGGGCCAGAAACCATCGCCTTTGCTGCGGCCGTGGCTCTGGTCGTGCTCGCCGGCAGTCGCATGCGGGCATGAGAGTCGCATCTGCGGGTGGCATCGCGCGGCGGCCTCGGGTTAGACTTGCACCGATGCGCACCGGCCCGTCGCTGATTTCCATCCTTGCCCTTGCCGTGGCCCTGGCCGCGGGGCCGGCTTACGGCCAGCTCGACCTGACACCACCGGGTATCGGCCAGCAGCCCGCCGCACGGCAGACGCCCCGCCCGGCACGACCGGTCGTGCGGGCGCCAAGGACCGCACCCCTGCCGGAACCGCGGCCCGAGGAGGCCGGAGAGGGCGAGGCTGCGGGCGCTCCGGAACTCGCGACCGTCCCGCCGCCTTCCTCGGCAACGCCTCCGGCTGTCCCGACTGTTCCGGCACCGGCCATCACGCCGGTACCCGCACCGACCCAGGCTACCGCCCCTCCTGCAGCGCCTTCACCGGCAGTTGCACCTCCGCCCGCAGCGGCGCCGTCATCCACCGCCACCGCACCATCGCCGACAGACGCGCCGCCGAGCCGCATCGACGAGGCTTTCCAGCAGACTGAAGCCGCCCGCCAGCGGGCGCCCGCCATCCCCGAGACCCACCCGGCGATCGTCAACGCGCCGCTGCCTCCGGCCCGACCGGGAGCGGAGCCGCCGGCACCGGCACCCGCCCCGGCGCCGGGCGAGATCGCCACCGCCGTGGACCTGCCCCAGCTCGAGGCCCCCTTCGCCGAGGCGCCGCCGCGGCGCTTCGAGGGCCGCGCCTATTCCGACACGCGCTATCCCGTCGGACGGTCGGCCCATTTCGCCACCATCCGCCGCTACGCCGAGGCGCTGAGGGTCCCGATCGACCTCGCCGACGCCGTGGCCACGGTCGAGAGCGCCTATGACCCCCATGCGGTCGGCCTGATCGACGAGATCGGCATCATGCAGGTCCGGCCGACCATCGCGCGCCAGCTCGGGTTTGCGGGAACCATTCAGGACCTTTTCGCGCCGGAGGCCAACATCCGGCTCGGCGTCACTTATCTGGCCGGTGCATGGGAGCGCTCCGGTGGCAATCTCTGCCAGGCCCTGATGAAATACAGGGCGGGCTGGGACGAGACGCAGATGAGCGCCCTGTCACTGGAGTATTGCCGGCGCGCCGTGGTGCACCTCAACGCCATCGGCTCGCCGCTCGCCCGCGGCGTCGTCGTCCCGCCAGGAGCGGCGACGCCGCCGCCGGGCCAGCGTTCCACGAGCCGGTTCAACTGGTCCGACCACGAGAGCCGGATCAAGCAGATCGAACAGCGCTTCGGCGGCCAGAACTTCGGCATCATAGCAGGTGAGCCGCGCCGCCCGTAGACGCGGGCGCGGATGCGACCCTAGGCTCCCCCTCCCACGCTGGAGGAACAGAGCATGCCCGTCACCACCGATGTCGATCAGGTCATCGCCGACATCATCCGCTGGGCCTCGATCGAGAGCCCGACCTATGACGCGGCGGCGGTCAACCGCATGATGGACGAGGGTGGCCGGGACCTCGCCGCCATGGGCTTCGACATCGAGCGGCTGCCGGGAACGCAGGGCTTCGGCGACATCGTCATCGGCCGCCTCGCGGGAACGGAGGCGGGACCGGGCCTTCTGATTCTCGCCCATGTCGACACGGTGCACGCCGTCGGCACGCTGGCAGGGCCGCTACCCATTCGCCGCGACGGGGACAAGCTCTACGGACCGGGCGTCACCGACATGAAGGGCGGCACGGTGCTGGCGCTGCACGTCCTCGGCAAGCTCATCAAGCAGAAGGGCGGGCGCCTGCGCCGCTCGGTCACCGTCGTCCTGATCCCCGACGAGGAGGTCGGCTCGCCCTCGTCGCGCGCCACCATCGAGGCCGAGGCCGCCAAGGCCGCCCATGTTCTCGTGCCCGAGCCGGGCCGCGAGCATTTCGTCACCTCAGGGCGCCATGCCGTGGTTCGCTACATGATTCACGTCCATGGCAAGCCGTCCCATGCAGGCGCAGCGATCAGCCGCGGCGTCTCCTCGATCCGCGCCATGGCCCGCATCATCGAGACCATCGAGGACTGGTCGGACTACGAGCGCGGCCAGACCTTCGCGGTCGGGCGGGTCAATTCGGGCACCTGGGTCAATGTGGTGCCGGTGCTCTGCTCGGCGGAGGTGCTGTGCGTCGCCGCGACCCCGGAGGATCTCGCCGACATCGATGTCAGGCTGCGGACGCTCAGGCCGCCCTTCCCCAATACCCGCATCACCATCGAAGCGGGGCCGGTGCGGCCGCTCTTCGTCGCCGGCCCGGGCACCATGGACCTCTACGCCAAGGCCAAGGCGATCGCCGACCGGCACGGCTACCCGATCGATCACATGCAGTCGGGCGGCGGCTCGGACGGCAATTTCACCGGCGCCATGGGCGTGCCGACGCTGGACGGCCTCGGCGTCTGGGGCGGCGGCATCCATACCAAGGAAGAATTCTGCGACATCCGCTCGATCCTGCCGCGCGGCACGATCCTCGGCGGACTGATCGAGGAAATCGCCGGCTGACGCCCGGCAAGGGAGGACGGACCGATGTCGATGATGCCCATCCTGGCCGACGGCGACCTGTCGCCGGAGGCCGCCGCGGTCTTTGCCGACATCAGGGCGACGCGGAAGACCGATTTCGTCAACAATTTCTGGCGGGTCCTCGCGCACGATCCGGTGGCGCTGAAACGGACCTGGGAGAGCGTCAAGCAGGTGATGGCGCCGGGTGCGCTCGATCCGCTCACCAAGGAGCTGATCTATGTCGCCGTCTCCATGGCCAATTCCTGCGAGTACTGCATCCGGTCACACTCGGCGGCAGCGCGCGCCAAGGGCATGACGGACGAGCAGTTCATGGAGATGGTGTCGGTGGTTGCCATGGCGGCGGAAACGAACCGGATGGTCATCTCGCTGCAGGTGCCGGTCGACGCCGCCTTCAAACAGGTGTGATGACCGGACAGCGTGCGTGAGGGCGGCAAGGGCTTTCCCTTGTCGCCATGCCGCCCCATTTCATGGTTGACTAGGTTCCGACGCAATCACGCCGAAACATGGCGGGAGGATGCAGGCAACCGACGAGGATTCGCCATGACCACTGACCGATCGACGCGCATGCATCGTGCGGCCGAAGGGCCTTCATCCTCTCGCCCCCGCCGCCCCTCCACCGGCTTCTCGACCAGGACTTCCATGATCATCTCCCGGATCGGCGGCGGCCTTGCCGCTGCCAGCCTCGCCCTCACCCTCGGCACCGGCCTCGCCCTGTCGCCGGCCCATGCCCCCCGCGCCGAGGCACGGCAGGCGATCGACCTGTCCGATCTCGCCGAGCGCGTCATCGATGCGGTCGTCAACATCTCCACCACGACCCGCGTGGACGCCTCTCCCGGTCAGCGCCCCGGTCTTCCCGGCCGCCGTCCGGGCCAGCCCGGTGGCCCCGGCGGCAACGGCCAGCAGGGTCCCGGAGCGCCCTTCGACGAGTTGTTCGAGGAGTTCTTCCGACGCCGTGGCGAGAACCCGCCCGGAGGCCCGAACGGGCAGCCGGCACCGCAGCGGCGCCAGTCCTCTCTGGGCTCCGGCTTCGTGATCGATGCGAGCGGCATCGTCATCACCAACAACCATGTCATCGACAATGCAGACGAGATCACCGTCATCTTCAACGACGGCACGCGCCTCAAGGCCGAGCTTGTCGGCCGTGACCGCGAGATCGACGTGGCGGTGCTGCGCGTTCAGCCGACGCGACCCCTGAAGGCGGTCAACCTCGCCGATTCCGACCGCATCCGCATCGGTGAGCCGGTGATGGCCATCGGCAACCCCCTCGGCCTCGGCGGAACCGTGACGGCCGGCATCGTCTCGGCGAAGAACCGCGACATCCAGTCCGGCCCCTTCGACAACTACATCCAGACTGACGCCGCCATCAATCGCGGCAATTCCGGCGGCCCGCTGTTCAACATGGCCGGCGACGTCATCGGCATCAACACGGCGATCTTCTCGCAGACCGGCGGCAATATCGGCATCGCCTTCGCCATTCCCGCCAATACGGCGCGGCCGATCATCGGGCAGTTGCGCGAGTTCGGCGAGACGCGGCGCGGCTGGCTCGGCGTGCGCATCCAGGAAGTCACTGACGAGATCGCCGAGAGCCTGAACCTCGGTACCCGTCGTGGCGCCCTCATTGCGGGTGTGGAGCCGAATGGCCCGGCGGGTCCGTCCGGCATGAAGACCGGCGACGTGATCGTCCGCTTCGACGGCCGCGACGTGCGCAACTCGCGCGAACTGCCGCGCATCGTCTCCGAGACGGCGGTCGGCAAGGCGGTCCCCGTCATCGTCATGCGCGGCGGCCGCGAGGAGACGCTGACCGTGACGCTGGGACGGCGCGAGGGCAACATCCAGCAGGCCTCCACCGGCCGCCAGCCGCAGGGTCAGGCGCCCCGGCCGCAGAACCCGACGGTCTCTGCGCTTGGACTGCAGCTCTCGGGCCTGACGCAGGAAATGCGCGAGCGCTTCCGCGTGCGGGACGACGTGCGTGGCGTGGTGGTGACGCAGGTCGACCCGGGATCGCGCGCCGCCGAGCGGGCGATCCAGGCCGGCAATGTCATCCTCGAAGTGCAGAACGAGCCGGTGAATTCGCCAGCCGATGTCACACGCCGGATCGAGGAGTTGCGCAAGGAGGGCCGCTCGTCGGCGCTGTTCCTCGTCGCCAATGCCGAGGGCGACCGCCGCTTCGTGGCCCTGACGTTGCGCTGACGATCGTCAGGCGGCCGGCGCCCCAGGGCGCCGGTCAGAGGACGAAGTCAGCCCGGGCAAAGCCCTGCATGTAGAGGAGCGCGGAGAGATCGCCGTGGTCGATGCGTACGGCCGCGGCTTCCGCGACCTTCGGCTTGGCGTGATAGGCGACGCCGACGCCCGCCTCCCCGAGCATGGCGAGATCGTTGGCGCCGTCGCCGACCGCCATGGTTTCGGTCGCCGCCAGACCAAAGCGCTGGCGCAGTTCCACCAGCGTGTCACGCTTGGCCTCGCGTCCGAGAATCGGCTCGCGCACGCTTCCCGCGAACTGACCATTGTCGATCTCGAGCAGGTTGGCCCGGTTCTCGTGGAAGCCGATCATGGCGCCGATCTTCGCGGTGAAGAGGGTGAAGCCGCCGGAGACGAGCGCCGTATAGCCTCCTCCCGCCTTCATGGTGCGAACGAGTTCGCGACCGCCCGGCGTCAGGGTGATGCGGCGCTCGATGACGTCGTCGACCACGCTGGCGGAGAGGCCCTTCAGCAGCGCCACGCGTTCGCGCAGGGCCGGCTCGAAGGCGACCTCGCCACGCATGGCGCGTTCGGTGATCGCCGCGACGTGGTCCTTCAGCCCGACCAGGTCGGCGAGTTCGTCAATGCACTCCTGGCCGATCATGGTGGAGTCCATGTCGGCGAGGAACAGCCGCTTGGCGCGTCCCGCGGCCGGCTGCACGACGACATCGAGCGGCAATCCCGCCAGCGCGGAGCGCAGGTCATCGGCGACGGCACGGTTGTCGATGTCCCCCGCCGGTGCGAAAGGAATGTCGGCCGCGACGCCGGGGTCGAGGACCGACGGCTCGCCGGCTCCGGTCAGCCGTGATGCCGCCGCTTGAACGGCATCATTCCCGAGGGACGGGTTCGCAGGATTGGCGATGAGGGTTGCGACGTGAGTCACGATGGGGATCCCCGCAAGGGTCACAGGCCGAGGGCCGTCCTCATCGCAGGTCCGACCGCCAGCGGCAAGTCGGCCCTGGCGCTGGATATCGCCCGGCGCTTCGGGGGCGTCGTCATCAATGCCGATTCCATGCAGGTCTACCGCGACCTCGCCATCATCACCGCCCGCCCATCGCCGGATGAGATGGGGATGGCGCCGCACCGGCTCTACGGAACCGTGGATGCGGCCGAGAACTTCTCCGTCGGGCGCTGGATCGATGCAGTCCGCGCAACCCTCACAGAGACCACGGCCTCCGGTGCCTTGCCCATCCTGGTCGGCGGGACCGGCCTCTATTTCAAGGCGCTGACGGAGGGGCTCTCCGCCATCCCGCCGGTGCCGCAGGAGGTGCGTGACGACGTGCGGCGTCAGGCGGAGGGGCTGGCGCCACCGGAGCTTCACGCCCGGCTTGCCACCGTGGACCCGCTCACGGCCGCGCGCCTGCGTCCGAGCGACCCGCAGCGCATCCTCCGCGCGCTGGAGGTGATCGCGGCGACCGGCCGGCCGCTGGTGCACTGGCAGGAAGCCGGCCGGGAACCGGCGGTTCTCGATGGGTGGCCGGTGCAGGGCGTCTTCCTGTCGGTCGACCGCACGGCGCTGCGCGCCGGGATCGATCGACGCTTCGAGGCGATGATGGCGGCCGGCGCGCTCGACGAGGTCGAGGCCCTCGCGGCCCGCGGGCTCGACCCGGCGCTCCCCGCCATGCGGGCCCATGGCGTGCCCGGCCTGATCGCTCATCTTGCAGGAGACATCCCGCTGGACGAAGCCGTCGCCCGCGGGCAGCGCGACACACGGGCCTATGCCAAGCGGCAGGAGACCTGGTTCCGCAACCAGATGCCGGGATTTGCGGCGCTCAGTCCCGAGGCGGCTCGCGAAGCGCTGTCGGCATGGCTCGCATCGCCTCGCGTGGACGGCGGGGCGCCGTCCCCTGGCGGGTCGAAGGCGTGAAGGGCGCGAGGTCGGCGAGGTCGAGGGCCGAGGGCGCTGAATGGTGGACGACCACGGCGTCGCCCGAGCCGTCATCCATGGCAACGGCATCGCGCCCGGCAGCCTTGGCCCTGTAGAGCGCCGTGTCCGCGCGACTCATCAGGCGGTCCAGCGACTCGCGCCCATCCCAGGTGGCGACGCCGAAGGACCCGCTGAAGCCGATGGTCTCGCCCTCGTGCGTGACGGCCGCATTGGCCAGCAGGGCCCGCATGCGGCAGGCGATACCGATGGCCTCCTCCAGTCCGATATGCGGCAGGATCGCGATGAACTCCTCGCCACCGAGCCGGCCGACGAGATCGACATCCTCGCGCAGGCCGTGAGTCAGCAGGTCGACGGTCGCCCGGAGCACCGCATCGCCGCCGGCATGGCCGTGGCGATCGTTGATGCGCTTGAAGTGGTCGAGGTCCATGGTGAAGATCGATACCGGGTGCGCGTATCGCTCGGACTGCGCCATGGCACGGGCGAGACTGTCGGTGATGGCCCGCCGGTTGAGGGCATTGGTAAGCCCGTCGCGCGTGGCCAGCCTGCTGAGTTCTTCCTCCAGACTTTGTCGCCGGCAGATCTCCGCCTTCAGCGCCTCGTTGGCGCGTACGTACTCCGCCTGACTCCGGTGCATGGCGTCCTCGGCAAGCTTGCGCTCCGTGACATCGGCATAGGTCACCATGAAGCCGTCGCCGAAGGGAACACAGGCAATCTCGAGCCAACGCTCCAGATCACCCTGCGGGTAGCGGGTGACGAACTGGTCGGGCTCACGCGTCAGGGCGACGGCCACGTAACGATCCCAGAGGCCTGATGCCTTCAGCTGAGGGCACAGCCCGAGAACGCTGGTCTGCAGCATGGCCTCGACGGACAAGCCGGCCCACTGGGCCGCACGCTTGTTGACGGCGACGAATTCCCCGTTGACCACCGAGCCACCCTCGTCGCGGCACAGGCGGACCGCCATGATGGCATCCAGCGACGCATCAAGGACTGCCGCCAGAAGATCATCGCGGAACAGCCGCGGCTTGGCGACGACCACGATGACGGGATCGCCAGCCTCGTCGCGGCACGGCAGGACGAGGCGCTCCCAAAGATGCACCTGGCCGGCGATGGCGCTGCGGTGGAGGGTGAACAGCGGCTGGCCGCTCTTCAGCGCGCGGATATTGCACTGGCGGAAGAAGGAACCGATGGACTCGCGGATCTGCGAGCTCGGCTGGCCGGTCATGTCGATGCCGGCGCGCTCGATCAGCGCACGACCGTAGTGGGAATAGACGAAGTCGCCCTGCCCCTTCCTGCGGAAGACGATCATGTCGTCAGCCACCGGGCCCAGCGTGGCGGGATCGAACTCGGCGAAGGGAACGTTCTCCCCCTCCTCCCGCAACGCCATCCAGTGGCTGTACAGCCGACGGATGGCAGCCGAGTGGGCGCGCGCGTCGATCTGGGAGTCGAAAATTTCGCGATACATGACTTTGCCCCGTCGGCCATTCTCGCCCCGGGCCATTTAAGAGGACGTAAAGCCTCAGCCGGGGTGTGGAGGCGGATCAGCTGCGGGGCGTGGCGGGGACGTCGCGAAAGCTCGGCACGTCGAGCGGGCGGCCCTCGCGGTCGGCCAAGGCGACGAAATCGCGCGACAACACTTCGGAGAAGGTGGCGCCGTCCCGGATCACCATCTGGCGACCGCGATCGGTGACGAAGAGCACGAAGCCGCTGCCGACCTGCAACCTCAGAAAATCCACCAGCAGCGCCGTCGCCTTCCACAGATGCGGGCGCGCCGGGTCCACGAAGAGGAAGATGACCTTCTCGAGGGGATCGCGGTGGAAATAGGCGCCGCAGTCGAGGGGATGCGGGATGCGGTTGCGCTCGGGAGCCTCGGCGAGACGGGCCGTCAGGTAGGCGCAGGCATAGGCGGCACAGGCTGCGGGGCGCTCCGGCTGGCCATAGATGGAGCAGCCGCCGCCGGCGCTGTGCGAGCAAGGCCGGTAGGCCGGCTTGTCCAGGGCCTCGATCCGAGGCAGCGTGCAGCAATAGGTGCAGGTGCGGCAATGGGTGACCCGTTCACCCGCCTCCCTGCGCCGCTTGGCCTGCCCCATCTCAGCAATACCCCGATGTCAGCGATGCCCCGATGTCAGCCGCGCTGGCCTTCCTTCACGGCAGCGAGCAAGGCCTTCTGGATCGGCTCGTTGCCGGCGCAGATCGTGCCGTTGAGCAGCATGTTGTCGTGGCCGTCGCAATCGGTGACGAAGCCGCCGGCTTCGCGGATGAGGACGATGCCCGCCGCCATGTCCCAGGAGTTCACGCCGCGCTCCCAGAAGCCGTCGAAACGGCCGGCGGCGACATAGGCGAGATCGAGGGCGCAGGCGCCCATGCGGCGGATACCGCCGAAGCGTGACTGCACGACCTTCAGCTCGTTGCGAAACTGCACATGATCGCCGCGTGCGATGTGGGGGACGCCGCAGCCGACGACGCTGTCCTCCGGCTTCGAACGCGCGGAAACACGCAGGCGGCGATCGTTGAGGAAAGCGCCAGTGCCGCGCTCCGCGGTGTAGAGCTCGTCATTGGCGGGGTTGTAGATGACGCCCGCCACCGGCACGCCATTGCGCTCCAGGCCGATGGAGACGGCGAACTGCGGGATGCCGTGCAGGAAGTTGGTGGTGCCGTCGAGCGGATCGACGATCCAGGTGTGAGTGGCGTCGGTACCCTCGGTCTTGCCACCCTCCTCGCCGATGAAGCCGTAGCCGGGACGCGCCTTCATCAACTCGGTCTTGAGGATCTGCTCGGCCTTGCGATCGGCGGCCGAGACGAAGTCGGCCGGCCCCTTCAGCGAGACCTGGAGGTGCTCGACCTCGCCGAAGTCGCGCTTGAGGCTGCGGCCTGCCTTGAGAGCGGCGGCGACCATGACATTGAGAAGGGCGGAGCGGAGCATGTCGATCTTTCGGATGGCTTTCGGGGGGTCATGCCCGCGAGGGGCGTCACGGTCAAGCGTCGCGGTGCACCAGGATCAGCGCAGCCAGGTCCGGGCGCCGCTTTCCGCCGCCTCCCGCTGCACGGGATCCATGTTCTTGACGAACTCCTGGAGCCAGGCGTCGGAGGCGCCGAGCATATGGGCCGTCATGTGCCACTGCGCCGCCTTTTGGGCGTCGGGACGGGTGCCCCGGCCGGCAGCCAGAAGGCGCGCATAGCGGTTCATCGCCAGCGGATTGCCCCTCAGCGCCGCCTTGCGGAAGAAGGCGGCGGCGCGCGCCTCGTCCTTCCGGATGCCCTGGCCGTTGAACAGCATCACGGCGAAATCGATCATCGCCTCCAGAAGGTCCTGCCTGGCGGCGCGCTCCATATAGGCCGCGGCACGCGGCAGGTCGGCGGCAATGCCGTTGCCGTCCTTGAGCAGCACGGCGAAGGCGTACTGGGCGTCGGCATTGCCGAGATCCGCGGCCTGCTGGAACCATCGCGCCGCAAGCGCGGGGTCGCGCTCCCCGCCCTGTCCTGCGAGCGCCAGCAGACCGAGATTGTAGGCGGCGGCCAGATGGCCGAGGCCCGCGGCCTTCTCGAAATAGGGCCGTGCGAGCGCGGGGTCGCGGGTCTGGCCGGCGCGACCCTCGACGTGCAGCATGCCGAGGGCGAAGATGGCGTTGCGGTCACCGCGATCTGCGGCAAGGCGATACCAGCCGAGGGCCCGCTCCTCGTTCTGCGGAATGCCGATCCCGGCGGCGTGGAGTTCGGCGAGCAGCACCATGGAGGCCGGGTCGGCCACGGCCTCGACCCGCTCGGTGGCGAGACGGAAGGCGGTGAGGTACTGGCCGCGCTGGTAGGCCGCGTAGGCGGTCTCCGCGCTCGGCGGCTCCGCACGGACGGGCGCAGGTGCTGCTGCCGGCGCGGTGGGTCTCGGCGCCGGGCGGTTCTGGGCCGAGGCGGGTGAGAGGGCGACCAGCAGGGCCGCGCCGGCAAGTACCGCCACTCTCCTCATGCGGCAATCCCGGACCTGATCAGCCCAAGCGCTTCCGTCACGGCCGCCGCAACGCCCGACGGATGCTCCCAGACAGGCGAGCCAAGGGCGACGAAATCGGCGTGGACACCGGCGAGGGCCGCCACCGACGGGATATCGGGGGCGAAGCCGACCACCGGAACCTGGAAGACCTCGGCCCACCAGGCCACGCGTTCGACGACCGCGTGGAAGGGCGGGACGACGCCGTTCTTCTCGGCGTGGCGGGAGACCGCCGGCTCGCCGAACATGACGTAGTCCGCGCCCGCCTCTCCGGCCGCCATGGCGTCGTCCTTCGATTTCAAGCCGGCAACGCCGACCATCCGCTGCGGGGCGAGCCGGGCAACCGCCTCGGCCAGGGCGTCCGCCTGGTAGACGAGATGGGCGCCATCGGCGCCGCCGCGTGTCACCGCCTCGACGGGCGCCTCGACCATCAGGGCCGCGCCCCCGGCCTGGACGCGCGGCGCCAATTCCTTGATCCGGTTGACGAGGGTGCGCTCGTCACTCGCCTCGAAGCGGGCGATGACCGCTGCAACGGGACCCGCGGCCAGCGCCGCCGAGAGGACGGGCAGGAACTCTGAAGGATCACCGATGACGGGCGTCACCAGCACCAGCTGGGTTTCGACGGGAACAGGATTTCGATCTTCGCGCATCGAGCGGCACCCTAGCGGGGAAAGAGGCGAAAAAGGGGAGAATCATTGCAAACCGCTGCAAGATCGACATCGTCTGGAAACATCGGCGCGCAAGCCTTGTTTCAATGCGGCCATCGCGTCGGGAAATCAACCGACGCGCGATTTCCGCCGTATGCCTATTCTCCCTGCCCGACACAACGTCAGGACCATCATGATGCGAACCCCGTTCCGCCTGAGACTCTCCGCAGTCCTGGTCATCGCCCTCAGTTCCACGGCCCTCGCGGGCCCCGCCGATGACCTGTCACGGGCCGCGGTGGCGGCCATGCCGGCGCTTCAACTGGGCGCTGCGGCGGTCGGCGAAGCGCGTGACGACGGGTCGAGCGCCGTTCTGTCGAACGTGACCTTCTCCTCGACCGGTGACCGGCCGGTCGGCGTCAAGGTCAACCGCATCACGGTGACGGGGGCGACCGGCTCGGATGCGCTGGCAAACGCCCGCATCGTCATGGAAGGCCTCGAGGGCACGGCCGCCGACGGCCAGTCCTACAGGACGGACCGGATCGAGATCGCCGGCGCACAGGGGTCGTTCGCTGCGATCCTCGGCAGCCTGGCGACGCGCGAGCCCTTCTTCCAGGGCGCCAGCGAGGCCTCGGTGACGGGTTTCTCCGCGCAGAGCGTCACGATCCCGGCCATGACGCTGCAGCGTCGTCGCGCCGCCCAGATGGAGCAGGCGGCCTATCGTGACATCAAGCTGAACGGCTACCAGCGCGGCAAGGTCACCGAGCTGACCATTGCCGGCATCGTCACCAGCCCGGCCGAAGGCCAGCAGGGCCAGCGCGTCGAGATCGGCGCCAGCCGCTTCGCTGGCCTCGATACCGCCGCCGGCGTGCGGGCCGGCACGACGACCACCGTGGCGCTCGAGAGCGGCGCGCTGGGAACCATCCGCGGTACCAGCGCCACCGGCGCGCCCTTCACCATCGAGGCGATCACCTTCGGCAAGGTGTCGATGCGGCCGGGCGAGCGATCACTCGTCGCACTGACACAGACCCTGCAGGACATCGACCCGGCCGGCGCCAGCGAGGAATCGCGCCGCCGCAGCATGGGCGTGGTCGCCGAGCTGTTCTCCCGGCTCGACATCGAGCGGGTGGAGATGACCGGTTTCAAGGGCCAGTCGACGGCGCAGCTGCCGGTCGCCATGGGCCGTTTCGCCATCAACGGGGTGTCGCAGGGCAAGATCGCCTCGATCGAGTTCGCGGGCATCGACGCGGCCGGCCGCGACAACCAGGACACCACCGTCGGGCGCATCACCATCGAGAGCATCGATGCCAGCGGCCTGATCGTGCTGGCGCGGGAGTTCGCCGAGGGCACCTTCACCGCCGGCAAGCCGGTTCCGCCGACCGCCTATCCAGACATCCGCCGCATCGTGGTCGAGGACGTCGACGTCAAGCAGCGCGGCGGCCCGCGAATGGGCAAGTTCGCCCGGCTGGAGATCGAGGGAGGCCCGCGCGTCGGCGTTATACCCTCGCGCCTGCGCGCGAAGCTGACCGGTTTCGAGGCACCGATCACCAATGCCCGCCAGCGGGCGCAGCTCGCCCCGCTCGGCCTCACCGAAAGCGTCAATTTCGGCGCCGAGCTGGAGATCGAATACGTCGAATCCGCCAGGGAATTGCGCATGCGCACCTTCAACGTGGAGGTGGATGACGTCGGTTCGCTGAACCTCGTCATGTCGATCGGCGGTCTCGACCGCGCGCAGATCGAGGCCCTGCCTGGCAGCGCCGCCGTGCTCGGCCTGTCGGCCAAGGCCGGCGCGCTGACGCTGACCTACACCGAGGACGGCGGTGTCGCCTCCTTCATCAGCCATGTCGCCAAGCAGGCCGGCATGGGCGAGGACGACTTCAAGGAGCAGATCAAGCAGCAGGCCGGCATGGTCGTCGGCCAGTTCATCCAGGACCGCGCCCTGGCTGAGCGGATCACCGAGGCCTTCGGCGAGTTCCTCGACGATCCGACGTCGCTCGCCATCACCCTGACGCCGAAGGGCGACATCCCGCTGGCAGCCCTCGCGGTCGCGCTGCGCGGCTCGCCCTTCGCCGCCATGCCGATGTTCAACATCGAGGTGAAGGCCAACGAGTGAGCCTGGCGCTCTCGCCTCAAACGACAAAAGGGGAGGCTTGCGCCTCCCCGTTTCGCATTCCGACGGTAGATGTCGATCAGGCGATCTTCGGGTCGAGTTCGCCCTTGGCATAGCGCTTGGCCATGTCGGCGAGCGTCACGACGCGCTTGATCTTGGAGGCCTGGCCGGCGGTGTTGAACTCCTGCAGGCGCTGCTTGCAGAGCGCGGTCATCGCCTCCATCGCGGGCTTCAGGTACTTGCGGGGGTCGAACTCGCCGGGGGTCTCCGACAGCACCTTGCGGATCTGGCCGGTCATGGCCATGCGGTTGTCGGTGTCGATGTTGATCTTGCGGACGCCGTGCTTGATGCCGCGCTGGATCTCCTCGACCGGCACGCCCCAGGTCGGCTTCATCTGGCCGCCGAACTTGTTGATGATGTCCTGCAGCTCCTGCGGCACCGACGACGAGCCGTGCATCACGAGGTGGGTGTTCGGCAGTTTCTGGTGGATCTCCTCGATGACGTTCATCGCGAGGACCTTGCCGTCCGGCTTGCGCGTGAACTTGTAGGCACCGTGCGAGGTGCCCATGGCGATGGCGAGCGCATCGACCTTGGTCTCCTTGACGAACTTCACGGCCTCGTCGGGGTTGGTCAGCAGCTGGTCATGGGAGAGCTTGCCCTCGGCACCGTGGCCGTCCTCGGCCTCGCCCATGCCGCTCTCGAGCGAGCCGAGCACGCCGAGTTCACCCTCGACAGAAATGCCGCCGAGATGGGCCATCTCGGTGACCTTCTTCGTCACGCCGACATTGTAGTCCCAGTCGCCGGGGGTCTTGCCGTCGGCCTTCAGGGAGCCGTCCATCATGACGGAGGTGAAACCGGCCTGAATGGCGGTCATGCAGGTCGCCGGCTCGTTGCCGTGGTCGAGATGCACGCAGACGGGGATGTGCGGATAGATCTCGGTGACTGCGTCCATCATGTGCTTGAGCATGATGTCGTTGGCGTAGGAGCGCGCGCCGCGCGAGGCCTGGATGATGACCGGCGCATCAACCGCATCGGCCGCCGCCATGATCGCCAGCGCCTGCTCCATGTTGTTGATGTTGAAGGCGGGCACGCCGTAGTCGTTCTCGGCGGCATGGTCGAGAAGCTGGCGGAGGGTGATGCGGGCCATGGGCGGTTTCCATCCTGTCGTGGGTCAACGCGGCTCGCGTCCGTCTAGCGCAAGGGCGCGGCCAAAAAAAGCCGTCCTTTCGCAAGGACAGCTCGGCATTCAGTAGGGCCGCGGTACGGGAACCGGCGCGGTCAGGGGAGCGGAGGGTGCGGTCGCCGCCGCAGCGGCAGCCGCAGCGAGCGCCGCCGCCGCACGCTCCTCCAGCAACGCCGCCGCGTGCCCCAGAACCCGGCGCTGGATGGTCGCATTGGTCGCCAGCATGGCGTGGTTCACCATGAAGGCCCCGGCCTGCCAGGCGTCGACGTTCTCGGCGCCCTCCACCCTGGGGAAGCCGGGGCTGAAATAGTTGATGCAGCGGGGCACCGGACAGGGTGGCGAGCCGAAGGCCGCGTCGATGGTGATGACGACGGGCGCCGGCTTGCCGGCCTCCACCATCTCGCGGGCGCGCTTGAGGGCCGTCGACCCGCCCATGGAGTGCCCGACGATGACGTCCGGCTCCTCGCGGGCCGTGCGGGTCATCAGATGCGTGTCGACGACGGCGCGATAGCCCAGGCGCTCGAGTTCGGGAGCGAGCGCGGAAACGCCGACATATTGCTGGTGGACGTAGATGAACAGCCCGTCGAGCAAGAGCACGGAGGGGCGCGGCTGCTGGGCAACCGCCGTCCCCTGACCCACGAGAAGGGCCAGCGCCACAGCCGCGATCCGCTTCGCCCCCCTGATCATCGATCTCCTGTCCGACTGGTCCGGCGAGAGCAATGCGGGGAATTTGGCCGATTCTACGACTTCAGCACATCGACGCCCGGCAGCGGCTTGCCTTCCAGCCATTCGAGGAAGGCGCCACCCGCCGTCGAGACATAGGTGAAGCGCTCGGCTGCTCCGGCCTGGTTGAGCGCCGCCACCGTGTCACCGCCGCCGGCGACGGAGACGAGGTGACCGGCCTGGGTGAGTTCAGCCGCAGCCTCGGCCACGGAAACGGTGCCGTTGTCGAAGGGCTCGAGTTCGAAGGCGCCGAAGGGGCCGTTCCACACCAGGGTCTTCGCCCGGCCGAGGATGGACACGACGTGCTCGATCGACTTTCCGCCGATGTCGAGGATCATCTCGTCGGCCGCCACCTCGTCGATACCGCAGACGCGGTGGGCGGCGTTGGCCTTGAATTCCCTGGCGCAGACCACGTCGACGGGCAGGACGATGCGGCAGCCGTTCTTCGCGGCTTCCGCGACGATGGCTCGGGCGGTGTCGACCAGATCATGCTCGCACAGCGACTTGCCGACCGGCTTGCCCTCGGCGGCGAGGAAGGTGTTGGCCATGCCGCCACCGATGACGAGGAAGTCGACCTTCTTCGACAGGTTGCCGAGGAGGTCGAGCTTGGTGGAGACCTTGGCGCCACCGACGACGGCGACCACCGGGCGTTCCGGCTTCTCCAGCGCCTTGTTCAGGGCTTCCAGTTCGGCCTGCATGGTGCGCCCCGCATAGGCGGGCAGGACGTGGCCGAGGCCTTCGGTGGAGGCGTGGGCACGGTGGGCCGCCGAGAAGGCGTCCGCCACCCAGATGTCGCCATTGGCGGCCAGCGCCTTGACGAAATCGGGCTCGTTCTTCTCCTCGCCCTTATGAAAGCGCGTGTTCTCAAGAACGAGGATCTCGCCCGGCTTGATGGCCTCGACCGCCTTGGCCGCGACATCGCCGATGCAGTCGCCGGCAAAGGCCACGGGGCGCTTCAGCACGTCGCCGAGAGCCGGCACCACGGCCTTCAGCGACTGGGAGGGATCGACGCCCTTCGGCCGGCCGAAATGGGCGAGGATGATGACCTTTCCGCCGCGGTCGGCGATGTCGGCGAGCGTCGGCACGATGCGCTCGAGACGGGTGAGATCGGTCACCTTGCCGTCTTCCATGGGCACGTTGAGGTCGACGCGCACGAGCACGCGTTTGCCCTTCACGTCGGCGTCGTCGAGGGTGCGGAAGGCAGTCATGGCATCACCCGGAAAGGACAAGGGCCGCCCGCTGGATGCGGACGGCCCAATGGCTGGATCAGATCAGCTTGGCGATGGCGACGGCGGTGTCGCTCATGCGGTTCGAGAAGCCCCACTCGTTGTCGTACCAGGACAGCACGCGCACCAGCTTCTCCTCCATGACCTTGGTCTGGTCGAGGGCGAAAATCGACGAGTGCGGATCGTGGTTCATGTCGATGGAGACGTTCGGCTGGTCGGTGAAGCCGAGGATGCCCTTCAGCGGGCCGCGCTTGGCGGCCTTGAGGATCGCCTCGTTGATCTTCTCGACCGAGGTCTTGCGCTTGGCGATGAACTTGAAGTCCACCACCGAGACGTTCGGCGTCGGCACGCGGATCGAGGTGCCGTCGAGACGGCCCTTCAGCTCCGGAATGACGAGGCCGATGGCCTTGGCGGCGCCGGTCGAGGTCGGGATCATCGACAGGGCCGCGGCGCGGGCGCGGTAGAGATCCTTGTGCATCGTGTCCAGAGTCGGCTGGTCGCCGGTGTAGGCATGGATCGTCGTCATGAAGCCCTTGTCGATGCCGCAGGTCTTGTGCAGCACCGCGACGACGGGGGCGAGGCAGTTCGTGGTGCAGGAGGCGTTGGAGACCACGAGGTGGTCCTTCGTCAGCTGCTCGTGGTTCACGCCGTAGACGACGGTCATGTCGGCACCGTCGCAGGGAGCCGAGACGAGGACGCGCTTGGCACCGGCCTTGAGGTGCGCGGCGGCCTTGTCGCGGGTGGTGAAGATGCCGGTGCATTCCATCGCCACGTCGACGTTCAGGGCCTTGTGCGGCAGTTCGGCCGGATCCTTGATCGCGGTGACCTTGATGCGCTTGCCGGCAACGATGAGCGTATCGCCGTCGACCGAGACCTCGGCCGGGAAGCGGCCATGGACCGAATCGAAGCGCAGCAGGTGGGCATTGGTCTCGACCGGACCGAGGTCGTTGATGCCGACCACCTCGATGTCCTTGCGCTTGCCCTCGACGATGGCACGCAGGACGTTGCGGCCGATGCGGCCGAAACCGTTGATGAAGACGCGGGTGGTCATCGAATTCCTCTCCTTCATGCGGGCCGGTTCGTTCCGGTCGGCCCCTGCCAGCACGCTGACGCCGCCATCTGGCGCCCAATCACGTCAATCACATGGCGCGGGTCAGCCGATCCGCGCCAGAACGGCCTCGACGGTCGCTTCCGCCGTGATGCCGAAATGTTTGTAGAGTTCCTTGTAGGGAGCCGAGGCGCCGAAGCCCGACATGCCCACGAAGATGCCGTCATGGCCGATGCCCGCGTCCCAGCCCATGCGCACGCCGGCCTCGATGGCGACCTTCACCGGCGCATCGCCGATGACGGTCTCGCGGATTTCGGCTGACTGCTCGAGGAAGAGATCGAGCGAGGGCACGGACACGACACGGGCGACAATCCCGCGCTCGGCCAGAGCCTTCCGCGCATTGACGGCGATCTCGACCTCGGAGCCGGTGGCGAACAGGGTCACCTGCGCCTTGCCACCCTCGGCCTTGAAGAGCTCGTAGGCGCCGGCGGCGGAGCGGTTCGCCTTCACCTCGGTGCGCAGCTGCGGCAGGTTCTGGCGGGTCAGCGCCAGCGTCGTCGGGCCATCGATGCGGTTCAGCGCCAGTTCCCAGCACTCCGCCACCTCGACGGCGTCGCAGGGGCGGAACACGCGCATGTTCGGCATGGCGCGCAGCGAGGCGACATGCTCGACCGGCTGGTGGGTCGGACCGTCCTCGCCGAGGCCGATGGAATCGTGGGTCATCACATAGACGACGCCGGTGCCCA